>FWPV01008929.1_pt1 | contig 17238 bp, 16 predicted proteins | sample 2228371 | NCBI WGS metagenome assembly FWPV01 (sample SAMEA103939776, study PRJEB20133) | metagenome | reverse complement strand
GAGTTTTCATAGTGGTGTGGAATGGTTGGTTAAACCATACTTCTATTCTACACCATCACGAGAATTCTGAGGAGTTTCGTAATTCAAAGAAAATAATGAAAAAATAATGGAGAGGTGGCAGAGTGGACGAATGCGGCGGTCTTGAAAACCGTTGAGCCTTCACAGGTTCCGTGAGTTCGAATCTCACCCTCTCCGAAAATCGATGAATCAAACAAAACAAACCCAACAAATTATAAGAAGAAAGCCCCAAAAACCTCAAAAATATTCCGAGTCTGTTTTTTCCTGGCAAGCGCCGGAATATGAATATTTTCAAAAGCACCCCAAATGGTATTGGGTTATGGGCGGAATACTCTTTGCGATTATTATTTACGCTCTTATAACCAACGCTATTCTTATGGCTATCACTTTCATCTTGATTGGCATGCTGGGGTATGTCTATGCCGAGCGCGAACCGCGAATTATCCAAGTGGAAATCAATCCCGACGGAATTCGAGTGGACAACTATTTTTACGACTATGATGACATCCGCAGTTTCTGGTTTTTTTACGAAGTGGAAGAAAACTTCAAAATCTTGAGTCTTCACAGCAAAAAAACATTTCTTCCTCACATTCATATTCCAATTGGAGATGCCAATCCGATCAAAATTCGGGAGACTCTCCTCAACTATCTTCCCGAAATCAAGCAGGAATTGACAATTCTTGACCGACTTGAGAGAATAATCGGACTGTGATTGTCCTTGTAGCTCAGCTGGACAGAGCGTCAGCTTGCGGAGCTGAAGGTCGCAGGTTCAAGTCCTGCCAAGGACGCATAAAGGCTATCACGACGAGGAGGTGCTTCATGAAAATAGTTCTTCCAATCGGAATCGCTGTTTTTGTAATATTCCTGATAACTATAAATCTTTTCTACCCAGAGTCTTTCCAAAAACTGAAGTTTTCCGTCACTCTTTTTTCAGGAATCGTCGTTGTCATCCGGGAATATTTTCGAAAATAACCTTGAAGAGGGTCTGACTGAAATATGCTGTCGACATTGTAGGCGGCATTTTGCATATTTGAGATATGGTATAGAATTGAGCTATGAGCCATCTCAACACTCTCCTCTCTCAAATCTCCCTCATTGAAAAAAAATACTTGAAAAAATTGGAGCGGCTCGGATTGAAATCTGTCCGGGATTTTTTGTATTTTTTCCCAAGCCGCTATGAGGACTTTTCCAAAACCGCTAAAATCGCGGATTTGAGGGTCGGAGAGACTGCCACAATTGAAGGAAAAGTGAAATCCATTCAAAATATCCGCACCTGGAAAAAAAGACTTTTCCTCACCGAAGCGCTGGTTGAAGACAAAACCGGCTCCGTGCGAATTGTCTGGTTTAATCAGCCATTTCTCACGCGAAACATCAAACGGGAAGAAATTTTCCGGTTTAGCGGGAAAATGAACTCGGACTCATATGGATTATATTTTTCTAATCCGTCCTACGAGATCGCTCGCCGCACGCCAACCAACACCGGACGCCTTGTGCCGATTTATCCGGAAACACAAGGAATCACTTCCCGCTGGCTGCGCTGGAAAATCAGCCAGCTTCTAAAGATATATTCAAAAAAAATTCCGGAGATAATTCCCGGCGCCATTCTCAAAAGACAAAAACTTATCGGCGCGCAAGAGGCCATTCGTGAATTGCACTTTCCTTCAAACCCCGAGAGTGTGAAAGCGGCTCAAAAAAGACTGGCCTTTGAAGAAATGTTTTTGATTCAGCTCACGGTAGTTCGCGCCCGGCGCGATTGGGACCAAAGCCGAGCGGCAAAAATACCTTTTGACGAGAAACTCATCAAAAATTTTGTCGACTCGCTTCCCTTCCGCCTTACCAATGCGCAAAGAAAAGCGGCTTTTCAAATTCTGAAGGACCTCGAAAAAGCCCATCCAATGAACCGGCTTCTGGAAGGCGACGTCGGTTCGGGAAAAACCGTCGTGGCGGCCATCGCGGCGCTCGAGGTAATGACAGCCGGACATCAAACCGCCATTCTGGCGCCGACTGAGGTTTTGGCTCGCCAGCACTTTGAAACATTCGGAAAAATATTGAAAGGGTTCTCTCAAAAAATTGGATTATTAACAAATAGCGAAAGCCGAACATTTTGGAAAAAAAACACAAAGAAAAATTTTTTGGGGAAAATAAAAAGAGGCGATATCAACATATTGGTTGGAACACACGCTCTCATTCAAAAAAGCGTGGAATTCAAAAATCTGGCGCTGGTGATTATTGACGAACAACATCGCTTTGGCGTCGAACAGCGAGCCTATTTGCAAAAACAAGCCGCGGCAATAAAAGATGGCCTCCAAAATACTACCCCTCATCTTCTTTCAATGACCGCCACGCCGATTCCCCGCACGCTGGCACTGGCTTTCTTCGGCAATCTTGATATTTCTCTCCTCGACGAACTTCCCAAAGGAAGAAAAAAGATTATCACAAAAATCGTCGCGCCGGCCAATCGAGAAAGGGTTTATGAATTTATTCGGTGTGAAATTGAAAAAGGCCGGCAAGCCTTTTTTATATTCCCCCTGATAGAAGAATCAGAAAAAATTTCTGGACGAGCGGCAACAGAAGAGTATAAGAAATTATCGGAGAAAATTTTTCCCAATCTTCGCGTCGGTCTGCTTCACGGACGAATGAAGCCAAAAGATAAGGATACTATAATGCGCAATTTCAAAGACAAAGAATTGGACATTTTGATTTCCACATCTGTCATTGAAGTTGGCGTTGATGTTCCCAACTCCACGATCATGGTTATTGAAGGCTCCGAGCGCTTTGGCTTGGCTCAACTTCACCAGTTTCGGGGGCGGGTCGGACGCTCCAAGTATCAATCCTACTGCTTTCTTTTCACTGATTCCTCGTCAGCTACGACTAACAAGAGACTCAAAGCCCTTCTTGAATCCGAAGACGGCTTTGCTCTCGCCGAAAAAGACTTGGAAATTCGCGGCCCGGGTGAGTTTCTGGGAACTCGTCAATCGGGACTCGCCGACGCCGCTATGCGGCACTTAAGCGACGTGAAGCTCATTCAGCAGGCAAGAATTGAAGCCCAGAGCCTTTTTGAGTTCGATCCCAAACTTGAAAAATTCCCAGTACTTAAAGAGACTCTAGAAAAGTTTGACAAAGAGATACATCTGGAATAAATATAAGTTTTTCTATGGCTCGGCCTTTCCCTTCCGACAATAAATTGTCGGAATTCCTCAAGGCCAAACCTTTAATAACTTCTCAAGGTCGAACCTTTATCGAAAACCGCCACAAATATTCCCGGCAGTGTTGGGCATAGTCAATGCCTACCCGGCGGGATTTTTGAATTTTTGGCAGTTTGATTTTCGGGTCACGGGGCTCCAGCCATAGCTTTTTCCCCTTCGTCAAATCCCATTTATTGAGTTTTCGGTCTATATATAAAAATTTGCAGAGTTTTCCGGGACCGTCGAGCTCCCTCCTCTCCTCTAACTCCTCCCCTCGGGCAGGGGAGGAGGATATTATTTTTATTCCCCGGATCAGCACTGCCGCGGGAAAATCTTTTTTCTCCGTGACAATATTCAAGCAGTGATGCATGCCGTAAATGAGATATACATATGCATGCCCCGGTTCGCCATACATCACTTCCGTTCGAGAAGTTCGTCCGCGCGAAGCGTGACAGGCCAAATCATCTTCGCCATGGTAGGCCTCGGTCTCGGTGATCATGGCCCGAATAATTTTTCCGCGATGTTCACGGACAAGAAAACAGCCAAGGAGTTCCCGGGCGACGGCGAGAGTGTTTCGGGAATAGAATTTATGGTTTAATATTTTCATTCTAATTATTTTCTTCCCGCTTTTTGGAACTTTCTATTATTTTTTCTAAAAATCTTTGTCTGGATTCAAGAACTTCTATTTCTTGCTTATAAGTTCCTGCTGTTTTCCTGCTCTTTGGATCAAACATTTTGAAAAATTTTTCTAAATAAGTTCTTCCCGCCAAAGCCTCGATCAGGCCAGTGAGTTTTGATATTCTGTTTTTTATATCGCCCAATTTTTTTTGCGCTTTCTCCGCCATCAACAACCGAAAGTTTTCATTCCCCTGAAGTCTTTTGTAAATTTTCGGCCAATATTTCATATCTTCAGCCTGAAAAAGACCAACTATGTAATCGCGATCGAAGCCAATTTCTTCAAGCTCGGAAACCGTGATAATTGCTCTTCGCAATTCGTTCATGTATCTTTTTCTGTGCTTGAGTCTAATTTCGTTTATTTCTTCAGGAGAAAGGGCTATTTTCAAATCTTCAGGAATAGGACATATACTTTCATCCCTTTTGTAGTAATCATACAAACCCCCATTTTCATCTTCTTTCTCTAATATCGCCAGAATATTAAAAACCGGCCTCCCGTCTTTTATGTAGGCAAGGAGTTCGTTTTGAGCCCTTTCCCTGATATAATCATCCCTGAATTCAAAGAAGAGATCTATTTCTTTCAAAGCAGACGGATTATCGCCATATCCTCCTCTATACCCTTTTAGATATCCTTTTGTGTCTGCCATCGCCGCAGGACGAACCAATACGTCTAAGATATGTTTTTCCTCATGGATAAAAACCGTATTGGTATTCTTCGATCTTCCATTATCTTTTATAAGAATGACTGCCCCCCCCTCAACTCGGGAAGCACAGTATATATGTTTGCCGCTCCACCTGAATAATCAGCCATTTTTCGCAAGGATTCTCTCATTTCTTCCCGCGCCCCGGCGGAATACACATTTGCATAATCCTTTGGCGATTTACAAAACACCGAGAAGCAGAGTCTGTGTTTATTCACCTTCACAGGCCCTTCTGGCTTGAAACCAAAAATTCTCTCAAATTTCTCTTCTTCCAACATCCCTTCAAAAAGTTTTCCGTAGTAATTAATGATTCTCATTCTCTCTTTTATTCTTTCAAAAGCCAAATTATATCTTTTAATTTGAAAAGGAGCAAGCTTATGATTTTTGGCTTCTTCTTCAAAAATAGAAAGCAGTTTGTTCTCATCGAAATTATCGTCTTTAAGGAGATAATCTTCTAGCCGCTGGTTGATTTTGGCGATACCAGCTTTTTGTTCCGCTAATTCTCTTTTATAGGATTTTAATTTCTTTTTTTTCTCATCAACAGAAAGAGGAAAAAAATTTTCCGCAGATATTTTTCTTCTTATTTCTTTAAGCTCTTCTTCAGGATCAAAATAATTTGCTTCCCCATTGGAAATTCCTTCCAGTTTTTTTCTCGCTTCGAATAAATTCCCTTTGTCTTTCTGATCTGCAAAAAGCTCCTTTGACTTACTTTCTTCAGTTTTTCTTTTTCTTTCCGCTGCTTTTTCCATAATCCGGTTGTCCAGCAATTCTATTATCTCCGGATCAAGTTTCAGGTTCTTGCGAAGAAACTCCATCATCTGATTGTGTTTTTGGAGTGCCCTGCTTTGTTTTTCAAAGTTCTCCTGGTCGGAAACAGGCGCCATTTTCTCGCGCATAGCCAAAAAAGAATCGGCCTCTTCGTCGTTTAAGATAACATCACGTCCGGCAAGCGTGGTGATTTTGGAAATCAGGCTGTCTAATCGGGAATCAAGAATGTTTTTATCTCTTGCAATCATTCCCTCCATCAACATCTTTTTTTTGCCGCTGTAAAGAGACTTTTCTCCTTCAAGATGTTTCACGGAACGACTGAAGGTCAAAATATTTTTGACAAGTTGATCGTTCTCTTGATAGAATTGAATTGAAAGATTAGCTGTTTCAGCCACGGGTTTAGCTATTGATCCGCTATTTTCAATTTTTGGTTCACTCACTTGTTCGTTGTTTAATTGTTATTCTATAGAGATCTAATAATTTTTTTCCGCAAATCTTCGAGGTATATTTTTTCCATGCCACTTTTCTCGCTTCTTCGGAAAATCTTCGGCGCAGATTTTCGTCAACAATCAATTTCTGAACGGCTTCGGCAAATCCTTCCTTATTTTCCGAAACTAAAAATCCGGTCTGCCCGTCCTCGACGATATCCCGCACTCCCGTCGCCCGCACCGCCACAATCGGAAGTCCCGAATACATCGCTTCCGTAAGAATCATTCCTTGCGTTTCCGACTTAGAAGCATAGACAAAAATATCCCCCGCGGCGTAATAGTCTTTTTTTTCGCTGTCGGAGACAATCCCGACAAAAATCACTTTTTCCTTGAGCCCCGTTTGGGAAACTTTTTTCATTAGTTTTTCTTTCAAGTTTCCTTCCCCGCAGATCATAAATTTCGTCCGATTATTTTTCTTGAGAATAGGCAAAGCTGCGTCAACTAAAAACTCCACGTTCTTTTCATTCGTCAGTCGGGTCATCACAAAAAGTAAAATCTCATCATCTTTTATATTGTATTTTCCCCGAATATTTTCCCGATCCGGATTTTCGAATTGCTCTTCCTCAACTCCCGTTGGAATGGCCATGATATTTTTGTTCGTCACTCCCCATTTGCGGATTATTTCAGCAGCCGACGGCGTGGGAACAACCACCGCGTTAGCGCGATTGGCATAATTCCGAGCATTTCGAATCGCCCACCAGGCCGCCAAGCGCCGCGGAACAAAGGGAACGAAGTGAGCATATCGGTCATAAAGCGTGTGCCAAGTAAAAACCAGCGGAATATTTTTTTTGCGAGCCCAACGCGCCGCGGCGCCCCCAAGCAAGTTCGGGTGTTGGGAGTGAATAATGTCGAGATTGAGATTCTCAAGTATCTTTCGATTCTTAAGCGAGCAAGGTATCGCCAAGGGAAATTTTATTTTTATTTCAATATCAATCGACGGATAGCGAAAAACGCGCGGATTTTTGTCCTGATATCCTTTCCAGCGCGGCGCGAAGATGTACACCTCGTGGCCAAGCCGTTCGAATTCCTTGCGAAAACTTTCCACCGAACCCGAGACACCGTAGGGATTAGGCAAATAGTTGTTGGTAAAAATTGCGATACGCATACTTAAAGAGTAAGTTCTAAATTCTAAGCACTAAAATCTAAAATCTAAACAAGCTTGAAATCCTAAATTCAGATTTTCGAAACGTTTTGGATTTTGATCATTTTGATTTTGGTATTTTGGTATTTGTTTAGGATTTAGGGTTTGGAGTTTAGGATTTTATCCATAAATTCCCCGATCTTCTCCCAAACCTTCTTCTCTCCCGCGAAAACGTGATAGACATTCTTCACCCAAAAAATCTCTTTCACTTTCGACTTCACGCTGTTGAAAATTATTTTCGGCGAGCAACGGGAAACCAGATAGTCAGTTGTGGACTGCATAATAAGAATAGGTTTTGCGACGCGGGGCAGAAATTTTCGCGTCTCGTCCGCAAGCCTTTGCACTTCTTTCGCGCTCTCGATTGGATAATATAGGTACACCTTGCGCTTTCTCATTCTTTTTCGCGCCCAAGGCGGATAATATTTTCGCCGGTAGGTTTTGGTTAGCCCCAAAAGAAAAAGGGCAATCTTTACGATTGAATGAAATTTGTATTTCATCGCCGCTCCCATCGGCATGATTCCCGCCACCGATTTATCCTCTGCAAGAAGCATTGCCAAATTACCTCCCATTGATATTCCTCCGACAAAAATCCGGGAAGAATGTTTTTTGAGTTCGGCAAGCGCTGATTTCGCATCCTCAAGCCAATCCCGCCGGGTCACTCCCAGCAAATCTTCCGGCCGCGTCCCGTGCCCCCGAAAAGTCGGCACCAAAACCGTGTATCCAAACGAATTGAAATACTGAGCCATCGGAAACAATTCGTCAGGCGGAGAAGACCAGCCGTGGAGGAGAAGGATGCCAATATCATTGGAACCCTTCAAAAAATAGTTGCCTTTGCCTTTCTTGCTGCTCAATACCATTTGAATTCAAAACGCAAAACGCAAAATTTCGGCACTCGCTCTGCTTGCAATTTTGACGTCCGAAGTTTAAAAAATTGATATATGCTCGGATATTTAAGCTCGGAATTGTGAAATTTCACAGATCTTCCCACTTCACTCTTTCCGTTCTTTTGGGCGCCGGTTTTTTCTTTTGCGAGCTCGGACTTGAACTGCCCGAGTCCGACTTTTTTTCTTTTCTCTCTTCGTCCGGCTGGACTGCCTTGAGCTTCATTTCAAAAAGTTTCAGATGATAGCCAAACGAATGCTCCGCGACTAAATCAAATCTCGAGTAGATCTTTTCGGGAACAGAATATGTGAAAGGATGCTCGCTTGCCGCTATAGCAAAATAAAGATCATTCGGATCTTTGTCTTTTTTTGAAATGAGCGAATAATCAAGAGCGGGATCCGCCTCCAGAAAATACTGCGCCGGAACGCGATAGATCATATTTCCGTAAAGCTGGACGGTTTTCCCCTCTTCCGCGCTTCTCCGGCGGAGATAATCAGCCAATGCTTTGATTTGGGAAACGGTCACATTTTGAAATTTCCGGGAAGCTGTCACGCCCGCCAGCGGAGAAATCGGATCTTTCCCAAGCGCCAAACTCCGGTACCAGGCAAAAACATTTGTGCAATTGAGAACAAAAACAGAAAAGAAGAGCAAAATCGCCGCCGTTCGGGCAAAATGTTTTTTTCTCTTCGATTCCGCCAGCCGCTCAATCCAAAAAACAGAAAATATTATCGGCAGAAACAAAACCGGAAGAAAAAAACGAGGCCGAATCTGGAAAGCAAAAGGAATCAGCAGAAAAAAAATAACCGCAAACCAGACGAATATCGCTTTCAAGAAATTTTTTCGTCCGGCGTCTTTTTCATCGCGCAATTCAAAAACCATTTTGAGAAACGTCGCCGTGATAAAAACCAATCCGGCCAGCATTGAGAATTTTCCTGAAGGACTGCTATACGAAGTGAGCATATTGAAATAACCGTCCCCGTGATTGGCAAAATTTTGAAAAAACTTGTTTTTGAGCGAATATTCGCTACTTGATTTGTTCTGGAGGGCGAAAATGAATTGCTTCATATTGTCACCCGATGTCTTCCATTCGCTCAAAGCCATCGGGATATAAAGAACAGCAAGAATTGCAATGGCTGGAAGAATATTTTTCCAATTGAGCTTTTTCCAGCTTCCGCTCCAGAAAATATGCAATGCCATGATTACTGGTAGGCTCACGAATACCAAAAAGTGCATTTGACTTGCAAACCCCAATCCGACGGCAGCTATCCCAAGCCAGATCATTTTTTCTCTTTCGCTTGCGCTCCGACTGAACTTCACAAGACCAAAGAGCGCAAAAAGTATCCAAAAAGGCGCGGAATTCGGATTCCAGGCAAAACGGGAATTTTGGATCGCAATGAAGTTCGCGGCAAGCAAAGCTGCCCCTGCCAGTGACGCCGGTTTTTTGAAGTATAGACGCAGGAAAAAATAAAAAAGAGGAACAGACAGGATCCCCAAAAAAAGATCGGGATAAGCCATCACCGCTGGATCAGTGGAACCGGAAATTTTAGCTGAGAGATATTGAAAATAGTAAAAAGCCGGGCCAAGACGAAGAAATGTTCCTGCCGCGCGCGGGCCAAGGAGGGGCAGTTGGGAAATTCCGCCGTCAATTGCTTTGCGAATCAAATTCGCGTCTCGCCCTTGATCCATGGCAAAATAGAGCCATTCATGAAAATGGAAAAGGCGAACAGCGGCGGCAAGAATAATGATCGCCGCTAGCGCAAAATAATCCCAGTATTTTTTGAAAACTTTACTTGTCATTGGTTGCACTGGTCATTAGCCGCGAAACAAGTCGTTGGTCATTAGCTCCTGGAAAAAACCAATGGCTTATGGCTAATAATCTGACTAACTGCCAACGACCTTTGTTGCCCATAATCCAAAACTATATCATCTCCTCCTTCTTCCTTCGAATGAACCCTGCCCATTCTCGGATGAAGCGCACCACCACCTTGAAAGGCGCTTCTATTATAACATCAAACAGGAAGATAAAAACATTGACGCGGGAGAAATTGACGGACATCCATTTCCCAATGCGCACAAAAGGCATAGAGAGAGTATCGATAAGCATTCCAATCATTCCTTCTTTTTCTCGCGAAACCAAAAGCTCACGCACCGGCTGACGCACCAGCGCGTTGAAAAAATTGATGACGCTGAAAAGAAAGAGAAAAATCAAAATCCCCAGCCAGTTGAAATGAAGCAGATTCAAAATCCAGACCGCCAACCCGAAAGAAACGGCATAGGTAAAAATAAAAAACAAATTAAGCGCCCAATCGGAAAAAGTCTCGATTTCGTGGAGGCGGATTTCAGCAATTGGTTTTTTTTCTTTGTCATAGACAATCTCTCCAACGCCTTTGGCAATGAGCGCCGAGTTTTGCTCGCTTGGCCGGCGGACAGTCATGGAAAGCGCAATCAAATAAAGGGGCGGCAGAAAAAGATTTATGATTATCGGCATCGCCTTCACTTGACCGATGATATAAAAATCAAAAGGATACTCCACTGCCACGGCCAAAACGATTTTGGTGATAATGAGAAAAACAAGACTTCTTCTCACTCTTTTCCAGAATTTTTTCATCTCCCGATCATAAACATCGGAGGCGGCCAGCTGTACTGCGAAATTGAGCGATTCGGGATTTTCAAGGATTTTGTCTATTTTTGAAATGTTGGCAAGAACCACTTCATAAAAAATATTGAAATAAACGGCGTATTTCCGAAGCGCCACGCCGATTTTCGCGGACATCGGATTTGAAATTTTCTTTTGAATCGAACGAGTCAGAGCCGGTATTTTGAAAAACATCCGCTTCAGCTCCCTTTCGGAATTTTCTTTCCGGAACCACTGCGGAAGATAAAGCTTAAAAAGAACAAAATTCAGCATAGTATTGTCCGGTTTCACAATCGATTTCACAACAGCCAGGAAAATCTGAATATTTTTTTCACTTTCTTTCATGTTCTTTCCGTCTCTGATGACAATTCTATCTTTCACCGTGTCATACATAGCCCGAACAAGGGCAAATCTCGAAGGATTCGGAAACAAAGATTCTTCAATCTCGCAAGAAGCCATGCTCACCAGCCATCTTTTGGTTTCATAGCCGGCGGCAGATCGAGCGGCTTTTTGGTATTTTGACAGCACTTTTCCAATTTTTGTTTTCAGCTTGTCGTCTATATTCTTTCTTTCAAGATAGCCGATCATAGCAAGTTCATCGAGAAAATTGCCCGTGAAATCTCCTCGGCGAAGCTCGATGAGAAAATTGCGTTTCAGAATTCGCTCGATGGCGTTTCTTTTGATAAGATGGTCATCTTTGTATTCAATGAGATTTCTCACTCTTTCATAAAGAAGAACCATGCTCTCACCCGCTTCCTCGACTTCCTCCATACTTTCCATGTCTTCCGGCTTTTCCTCTTTTTCGAGCTCTTTTTTGAGTTTTTCAACAAATTCGGAAATGGGTTTGTTTACTTTGGAATTTTCCTTGTTTTCATCAGTCATAATCCTGTCGTTGGAGGCTAATAATAACAAAAGGATTGTAGCACTACCAAAGAGCAAGTGTCCATACTTAACATATACTCAACAAAAAATCCCGCACTGCGGCAGAATCGAAAGCTTGACCTTGAGGAATTCCAGGAGCTCCGCTCGAGGAAGGGAAAAGCCAAACTTTACTATAATCAAAAAATCCCCCGTCTATGGAGGGATTTTTCGAAAGAAAACTTTTTTCTTACTTCATCACCGCGTCTTTGAGTTTCTTGAGCACGCGGGCTTTCAGCACTGTTTTGGCCGGAATCTGAATGGATTCTCCGGTCATTGGGTTGCGACCCATGCGGGCAGCCCGGTGTTTCTTCTCGATTTTTACCAAACCCGGGATTTCAACCGGTTCTTTGGTAACATTGGCTTTCACAACTTCGGCCATTGTCTCGAGAACGGTAACCACGTCCTTTTTTGCCATCTCGGTTTTTCCCACGATGGCATCCACAAGCTCTTTCTTTTTCATGTGGTTTTTTCTTTAATTATAATACTCGGATAAAGACTCGACTTTCAAATACTATCAAAATATTGGATTTTTTGCAATATTTTGTCAAGGGGGAGATTTTTTCGGCTTTACTTGCCCGCCGGCAGGCGGGGAACCCCGCCGAAAGCGGAGACAGAAACGAGCGCGGCAAAAATATGTACCGCTACGGGGAATCGAACCCCGGTTAACGGATTGAAAACCCGCTGTCCTAACCACTAGACGATAGCGGCAAACTCGATACAACACGGATAATAATAAAATATTCCCATTTAGTCAATCTTGTTAGGAATACTTGCCTGCCGGCAGGCAAGCTTTATACTTTATACTTTATACTTTATACTAAAATTATGCTTATTCTCGCCATTGAAACATCCTGCGATGAAACAGCTGTGGCTCTCGTTGAAGAAAAAAGGGGCGGTTTTTTTGTGGTGGATGAATATGTTTCCTCGCAAGTGAGAACTCACGCGCCATTTGGAGGCGTAGTGCCGAATTTAGCCGCGCGAGAACATTTGAAAAATCTTCCGATGCTTCTCAAGAGAATTATCGCCAAAAACAAAATCAGCGCGAAAAATATTGATCTCATCACTGCCACGCAAGGACCGGGCCTTATCCCCGCGCTTCTCATTGGAACGAACACGGCCAAAGCTCTCGCCTATACATGGAAAAAACCGCTCGTGGGAGTGCATCATATAGCGGGGCATATTTACGCGAACTTTATCTCAACATTCAATGTTGGGGCTTCCCTAACATTGAATGTTGAACAAATAAAATTCCCAATCCTCGCTCTCATTGTCTCCGGCGGTCATACACAGCTGATTTTGATGAAGAAACATCTGGATTTCAAAATTGTCGGTGAAACGCTGGACGACGCCGCCGGCGAAGCCTTTGACAAAGTGGCGAAGATTTTGGGCTTGGGATATCCCGGTGGTCCCGTGATAGCCCGACTCGCAGAACCCTATCAAAGTTCAACTTTTCCCTTGCGGCAAACAAGTTGCCGCAATTCCTCAAGGTCGAAGTTTTCTTTGCCTCGTCCCATGCTCGATTCCCCCAATCTCGATTTTTCCTTCTCCGGTCTCAAAACCGCCGTTTTATATACCATTCGCGACAATCCAAAAATCCTCCAAAGCAAAAAGTTAACTGCCGCGCTTTGCGCTGAATTTCAGCAGGCAGTTGTTGATGTCCTGGTCGCAAAAACTATGCGCGCCGCGAAAAAATACCATCCAAAAACAATTCTTCTTGGTGGGGGCGTGAGCGCTAACAAAGAACTGCGAAAGCAATTGGGCGAAGCAATAGAAAAAAATCTTCCAAATACTTTATACGTTATACCTAATACTTTATACTCACTCGACAACGCCCCCATGATTGCAATTGCCGGATATTTCCGATGGAAATTATCCAAAAACAAGAAACCGTTTTATAATAATTGGAGAACGTTTGAAGCAGACGCGAACCTAAAACTTTAGCCTTGAGTAACGAGGCAGTGGACTGTGAGACTGGTTGTGGGTCGTTGGCTATTGATTTGAAATTTTCTCTTGGCTCAAGGCCAATAACCTGTCTCACCTGCCTACCGACAGGCAAACTGCCAATAACCTAGTTGCCCACAGCAAAGATGAAAGTTATATTATCTTCAATATTTTGCGGAGTCTTGATCGCCTTCGTGGCCGTTGTTGCCGAACAATTTCTGGCTATTGTTGTTAATATTTTTTCCGGCCGGGAAATTGTCTTGGATGTCTATACTCATCTTAGTTTTTTTCTTGTCGCTTCGGCGGTGATTGAGGAAAGTTTCAAATATTTCGTCGCGGTCTTTGTTTTGCGCCGCTTTCTGAATTTGGAGCACTTCAAGTTCATTTTGGCGGCTCTCTTGGCTGGATTGTTTTTCGGCGCAACGGAAATATATCTCATTCTTCTCACCAACGGAAAAAGAGTCCAAGACATTCAAAACTTGGACGGAAACACTGTTTTTTCTCTTGCGGCAATTGCCCTGCTTCATATTTTCACTTTCTTTTTCATTTCCTCTTTTATCGCCAGCCGGCAAAAAGAAACTCGTTTTCAAGCCATAAATGTGCTCCCCCTCCCGATTTTTATTCACCTCCTTTTCAACTTTCTCGTTATTCAAAAAGGAGATTTCACCAATTGGCTCATCGGAATTGTTCTGGGAATATTTTTCGCAATAAATTTGTTCCTCATTGTCTTTAGCTTTCGAAAACTTGCCCGGTAGCAGAAATTTGACTCGACTCTGTCGGCATTGACCAAGGGCCAGTCAAATTTTCACTACCGGCCTTGCCAAATTTCAGAAACAGATATATATTAGAAACAATACTAAATCTTCCGTAATTAGTATATTCGTACTTGATTAGTAATTTCGTAAAGATATGAAAGAAAAACGATCATTTTTTGAAAGGCTGACCGGCGCCAAAAGACTGCCTGACGAACCAAGTCAGCCTTCTTATGGATATGGCAGCGGACCAGCTCCAGCTTCTTACGGAGCAACCAATATTCAGCCCCAAGCAAGTTCCGCAGAAGACTATTCCATTGAACCAACATCGCAGGAGACCGAGGCTTCAGCCGAACAGGAAGAAAGCTGGGCCGGAGATTCGGAAGGCCAGCTCACGATTGACGTCTATCAAACTGACAATGACATTGTCATCAAATCCACCATTGCCGGAGTGAAACCGGAAGATTTGGATGTTTCCATCAACAATGATATGGTGACTATTCGCGGAGAACGGAAAAACGACGAAAAAATCGAGAGTGAAAATTACTATTACCAGGAGTGCTATTGGGGAACATTTTCCCGTTCGGTGATTTTGCCGGTGGAAGTACTGGCTGATAAAGCGGAGGCAACAATGAAAAACGGCATTCTCACTTTGCGCCTCCCCAAAGCCGACACAACCAAAACAAAGCGGATTCAGGTGCGAGGGTTTTAGGCGCAAGACACGGGAATATAACGAATATCCACACGAATATAACTAAGATTTTAAAAAACGAGCCGCGAGGTTCGTTTTTTCGTCGAAATATCCAAAACATAAATGGGATTAACATTGGGGATTTTTCTTGATATTATCTGTTTCCTGAAAATGAAGCTCCCCGCGCCTGCCTGCCGACAAGCAAGGTAAGACAGGGAATTCTTCGAAGCGGAATAGGAAACCTTCATTCAACAAGTTTATTCAGCCTTCGCAGCCGTATCTGCCAAGACGGAGTAGGCCACTCGTGACATTCTGCTTGAGGAGAATAAAAATTCAACTTAGCAAAATTATACGATCGTATAATTTTTCTGTTATGAATCTCCCACGAGCTTACGCTCGGGGATTTAGAGCGCGGTTAAATTTTAAGTTTTAATAAGTTGGAGGAAAATATGAAATCTCCGGATTGTCTTGTGAAACCGAATAATTTCCGGTATTATAAGATCAATGAAACGCAAACTTATCTTTGCTATAATTTTTTTCTTGTGTCTTCCCTTCACAACCCGCGCTGAGGAAGTGAATCTTGGAAGTTTTTCTGCGGACGAAGTGCAAAAAGTTGTCGGCGCGCCGGTTTTTTTTCATTTCAACGGGCAAAAATTCGCCGTGGACAAAAACAACTTCCTTCAGTGGCTCAAAATTCGCCCTTCGCTCAAAATAATCGCGAACTACGATTCCGAAGCAGAGAACATCAATTTCGCCCCGACCGACGATGCAAAGCTCAAGATATATTTTCGATTTATGACCCGTGTTCAGGATCGCTATCACACTCGAATATCAACCAGTCTTTCCATCAACGAGGAAAATCTCAAAAAATATCTCGATAACGCCAAAAATGAAACGCGCGTCGCCCCTCAAGACGCGAAATTGTCTTTCTCTGAAGGAAAAGTTTCCGCTTTTGCCGTCAGTAAAAACGGATACGAAATCAATCCGGAAAAAAGCTCAATTGCCGTCATTGAAGCCTTGAAAAAAGACCCCTATGCAAAAGACATAACCCTGGAAACTGATGTTTTGAAACCCGAGATAACAAGCTCTGACATCGAACAATACGGCATCAAGGAGCTCATTGGCACAGGCGTTTCCAATTTTCGCGGCTCACCGAAAAACCGGATTCACAATATCGGCGTTGGAGCAAAGCGCTTCAACGGCGTGCTTATAAAACCCGGGGAAGAATTTTCTTTCATCAAAACTTTGGGGCCGGTAGACGCTTCAACCGGGTACCTTCCGGAGCTGGTTATTAAAGTTGACAAAACTATTCCCGAATACGGCGGCGGAATGTGCCAGGTCTCAACCACCTGCTTCCGGGCGGCGCTTAATGCCGGCCTCAAAATCACTGCTCGAACCAATCATGCCTATCCGGTGCAATATTACGCCCCGCAAGGGACAGACGCAACGGTGTATATTCCCAATCCGGACTTGCGTTTTGTGAACGACACACCGGGATATATCCTCATCCAAACTCACATCGAGGGAACCCAGCTTACTTTTGATTTTTATGGCACAAGCGACGGCCGTCAGACAAAATTGGTTGGCCCGACTGTCATAAGCCGTGGAGAAGGCGGCGCCATGAAAACGGTTCTCTATCAAGAAGTTTATGACGCCAACGGAAATCTTATTCGAAAATCCGAATTCAAATCAAGCTATGATTCTCCTTCCAAATATCCCCACCCGGGCGAGCAGAAAATCACCGAAAAGCCGGACAATTGGTCAAACAAGGAGTGGAAGGAATATAAAAAAGCGAATGGGTTATAATTCCATGGTTCGTGATTATGCAAAAAACTGCCATAAAGGCGGTTTTTTTGGTGCGCGCACCAGGGATCGAACCTGGGACCATCGGCTTAAGAGGCCGCTGCTCTTCCAGCTGAGCTATGCGCGCGATTCACTTGGATACGTTCTCCTCGCAAGGAATCGAACCTTGATCTAGAGATTAGAAGTCTCTCGTTCTATCCATTGAACTACGAGGAGATAAAATGGCGCGGGACGAACTTGCACAACCAACTTGGAAGACTGGTGTTTTGTTGGCTACAAAAAACGTATTGGACAATTTTTGGGCGAGTAAAGGGAATCGAACCCTTATTCTTGGGACCACAACCCAATGTCCTACCATTGAACGATACCCGCCATATTGCAAAACTTTCTATATTTTTACTATATTATGCTATCAAAAATTTCTCAAACTATCAAGGTTTTGCAAAAGGCGCATATCCCATGTTTTGAAAGATATGCGCCCTCGATCCTTTGAATCAAAGATTGATGGAGTTTCCCGCGCCCTATTAGCTTTATTTCAAGCCATATATTAAAAATTAACTGCTACGGGCTTACGCCCGTAGTATAAAATCAGATTGCAAGCTTCGCTTGTCCGAAATCCTCTTTTTCCTGATAATCC
>FWPV01008928.1_pt1 | contig 17239 bp, 12 predicted proteins | sample 2228371 | NCBI WGS metagenome assembly FWPV01 (sample SAMEA103939776, study PRJEB20133) | metagenome | reverse complement strand
TGCACCCCCTTTTGAGAATTCACAAACAAATCCCATCTTCCGGTAAATCCAGGGAAAATTTTTGACAAGACTGCATCAGGAATGAAAGACCGGCAACAACGGTAATTAATCTTTTTGTAATATTAGCCATAAGGAATTTCATTAGCAACACAGCAAATCTGATCAGAACTATTTATTTTAAACAAACAATTGTAATTTCGTGATTCGCAGCCGGCTACAAAATGAACCATTACCCAATTGCCATTAAATAATACATTAAAAAGATGCGGCTGTTTGGTAATCAATTTTTTTTAAGTATCCTGCCAGATTGAAAACCGATTATGTATCCGTTACTCTCCCAGAAACAAAAAAGTATTTCATCCACCATTCCTGTTTTTGCATTTCAGACATTTACCGATATCTCTCTTAACAAGTTGCGGAATCATAATTTTTGAAATAATGGCCAGATCCACTACCGTTATTTTGATATTATCTTTGTGCATTTTTAATAACAGCCACTTAAATCCATCTGCCTGCTTTATTTTTCTCTGCTCTTTGGCAACAGTGGGAAAAAATTTACCAGATATCAATAGTTAATCAGGCTATCGTCAATTTCTATACTATAACCGTAAATGAAAACAAAATTAATTTGTCTGATCTCTCTTGGGTTAACCATAAGCAGTTGTAATTTATTTACTGCTTCTCAGAAAAGTTCAGACAAAGAGAAGAGTTTAACCATAAAAAAAATGAAAACAATTTAAAATTAACACCACTGCAAATTGCTGTTACGAAAATCAGCTGCACTGAGCCGGCATTCAATAATGAATACTGGGATAACAAAGAAGCTGGTATTTATATTGACCTTTTCTCTGGAACCCCGCTCTTCAGCTCGCTGGATAAATATGATTCCGGATCTGGATGGCCGAGTTTTTTAGAGCGCTAAATGAAGCTGATCTGGAATTCCGGCAGGACAATTCTCATTTTCTGATCAGAACTGAAGTTCGCTCTAAAAAAAGCGACTCCCATCTCGGACACCTCTTTGATGACGGTCCGCTTCCTTCCGGTAAGCGTTTTTGTATTAATTCGGCTGCTTTGCGTTTTATTCCCCTCAGGCAAATGGAAAAAGAGGGCTATGGCCAATTGCTTACTCTTTTTCAGGAATATATTCAAAAGCATGCTGAAACTGCAACTCTTGCCGGCGGCTGTTTCTGGGGACTGGAGGCATATTTCCGGCTTATTCCCGGAGTCTTGACCGTAAAAACTGGTTATTGCGGGGGCAAAACTCCTGATCCTGATTATAAAACCATCTCCGCCGGAAAGAGCGGTCACCTGGACGCAATCGAAATTAAATTTCAGCCGCAACTGATCAGTTACTCTGAAGTCCTTGGCCATTTCTTCCGGATACATGATCCCACTTCCCTTAACCGGCAGCGCAACGATAGCGGCCAACAATATGGTTCGGCAATTTTTTTCCATTCCCAAACGCAAAAATTAACTGCTCAGCAAATTATCGGAAAGCTCCAGAAAAAACTTTCCCGTCTGATTGTAACTTCATTACGCCAGGCAACACTACTTTAAATCTTCAATTAGCCAGTCAACCTTTGACTGATTAATAGCGAAAAAGCATTTCTGCCATATTCGGAAGCATCCAGAGATTTCTTGCCACCCGTTCTTCTACCCGGCTGATATCCTTTTGCAGAGTGAATAATTCATTTCTGATTTCCCGGGAACAATATTCAGCCCGCTCTGCATCGTCAGAAAGAGCTTTTAGCTTTTCATTGAGCAAATCAAGTCTACTTAAGGCATCCATCAGCGAGGCAATTTTCTGGCTGAACTTGAAAATAAATTTTTCACCGTTTTTTAAAAAGCTGTGATCTTGAAAAAGATCTTTTGTCTGCTGTAAACAGAAGAGTAAATCTTTCTGATTGGAAACCGCGGAAGGAATAATATAGGCACGCAATAAGTAACGGGCAACTTCAAGCTCCATCTGCACTGTCTTCCAGTAAAGCTCAAGTTTAATTCTGGTTCTTGCCTTAAGCTCCTCTCCGGTTAAAAGTTGATATTTTTCAAACAGTTTTATATTTTTTTCACTGCTTAAATTTTTCACAGTCTGATAAAAATCTTCAGCCGCAAAGAGCTTGCGCCGCTGAGCCTCTTTTCTCCAGTCATTGCTATAATTATCTCCGTTAAACACAATTGGCAGACTCTCAGCAAATAATTTCTTCAGCGCTTTCAATTGTTCAGCTTCTGATTTAGAGCCCTTTATTTTATCGATGACCATGGAAATCCCGTCAGCAACCGCAATATTAATTGCTGCCAGCGGAAAGGCAAGTGAAGCAGATGCACCGGGCATTCTGAATTCAAATTTATTTCCTGTAAATGCAACAGGCGAAGTACGGTTGCGGTCAGCAAGATCACAACGATTAACCGGCAGGCATTGATCTTTGATTATTACCTTAAACTCTTCAGGGTTATCCTTTAAAAATTTCTCCGGATATCGCAAATATTTTTCCAGTTGCTCACCGAGATAAACCGAAATTATTGCCGGGGGAGCTTCGTGCCCTCCCAGGCGCAACTCATTGCCGTCTGAAATGAAAGCTGCCTGAAGAAGATCATGATGAAGAAAAATTCCTTTTAGAAAAGCAGCCAGAAACGCTAAAAAAACTTTTTTTTCTCTCTCATTCTTGCCTGTCGAAAAGAGGTTCCAGCCAGATTCTGTCTGTAAAGACCAGTTAAGATGCTTACCGCTTCCGTTAAAAAAAGAAAACGGCTTCTCATGAAGCAGACAAACCAGCCGATGCTTTCGTGCAAGTGTTGTGAGCACTTCCATCAGCAACTGATTATGATCTACGGCAACAGCAGCATTTTCATAGTAGGGCGCCACTTCAAACTGATTGGGGGCAACTTCATTGTGACGGGTTTTAATGGGAATTCCAAGCCGGAATGTTTCTTCCTCCAGATCATCAAGAAAATTCTGCACCATTTCCGGAATAATTCCGAAATAGTGATCTCCCATCTGCTGCCCGCGCGGCGGAGGCGCGGCAAATAAAACTCTCCCCAGAGTAAACAGATCCGGTCTTTTGCGATAATCATCTTCCCGAACCAGAAAGAACTCCTGTTCCGGACCGATCATATTCAATACTTTTTCAGCATTAATTCCCAGCTGTCGAAGCAATTCCACCGCTTTCTGATTAATTAAATCAAGACTTCTCAGCAGCGGAGTTTTTTTGTCAAGAACCTTACCGTCAAAACTGAAAAAGAGCGAAGGAATATAAAGCACACTGCTTTTGCTGTTCCGGCGGATAAAAACCGGTGAACTGATATCCCAGAAAGTATAACCCCGAGCTTCAAAAGTTGAACGCATTCCGCCATGAGGAAAAGATGAGGCATCAGGTTCACCTCTGATCAGATCCTGCGCTGAAAAATTTTCAATGAATCTTCCGTTCCCGTCTCTTTCCAGAAAACTGTTCTGCTTTCCGGCAGCCAGACCGGTTAAAGGCAGAAACCAGTGTGCATAATGAGTTACGCCGCGGTTTAAAGCCCACTTTTTTATTTCGCAGGCAATTGCTTCAGCAATCTCTGGTTCAAGTTTAGTTCTCTGCTCAACTGCTTTTCTGAAGCCATGAAAAATCTGTGCCGGCAAAGTTGCCTCAAGTTTTTCAAAACTAAACACATCTTCTGCAAATACTCTTGCCATTTTTTCTCCGCAATTGATAAAAAAAGACTTACTCTTCGGTTACAAATACTTTTTTACAACTTCCAGAACTTCCGGCAAATCCATTCCTATTCTTTTCAGGTGCTCAGGAGTTGGGATACCGTCTGCAGTCCAGCCTCTTCTTTTATATACAGCGTCCATTAAAAGCTCATATTGTCTGGTGCGGTAATCACGCATAATTTTAATTTTTTCCTTTGTGGAAAGATTTTCGGGATCGACATCAACTTTCTCTTTCAACTGTTTGTCATATCGCTCCTGACGGGAAAGATACTCCTCCTCAGTTACCGGACCAACAGCGCGATAAGGAATGGCATCATGCTCTCTTCTTCCTTTGCCCATCCGCAGATTAAAAACACGCTGGAAATTATAAACCCGCTCTGACTGTCGCAATAACTCTTCTTTATCGATATTTTCACCGGTAATTGCATTATATATATCTACATAATTCTGAACATGTTCCGGAACCTTATTGGGTTCTTCCTGCTGAGCGTTATCAGGCGGTTCTATATCATTCCAGGGAAGTTTGCATAACCCCTGTAGTCCAAACCAGGTTCTAAATAGCGGAAAATAGTAAAGTGCTTCAGCTTTCTTTTCAAAAGTTGGCAACATATTATTGACCATATCCATAAAAATTAACCAGGCTTCATCATGTTGTGGTCCTTTATTGGTAAGATAGTAGCCACCCTGCTGGGCAAGAGATTCCTTTGACTGATACTGAGACTGTTCCAGTCCTTTGCCATGCAAGCCGATATCTTTCAAAAAATCCGGATCGGCTCCAAATTCCTTTACAAAATAGTCCTGCATGAATTTAATACCTTTTCCGGCAATCAGACCAAAACCTTCGCCTCTTGCCATCTGATGAAGCATTTCTAGAGTTGCCTGCCAGTTACCCCAGGTCAGTTCAAGTCCTCCGGTTCTCTCTTTGTTTAAAATACCATTTTCATAACAATCCATGACAAACGCCGTCAGTGTTCCAAAGGAAATCGTATCAATACCATAGGTATCACAATAAAAATTAATTTCTACGACCGCATCAGGATTAAATATTGCCGGGTTGGCACCGACACCGGCAGCGGTTTCATATTCAGGACCGTCAACGAGAACTCTCTGTCCTTTATAAGGACCTGTTTTCAGTTCAAAATTATCTATCGCATGCGCACAATTAAGAGTGCAACCAAACCAGCATCCGTCAACCATATTCTGGGTCATATATTTTTTCCAGATCGTTGAGGCAAGATTTCCGGCTTCAGGATGGCTGCCATAACGAAAGTTTTTTACCGGCAGCAGATCATAATCATTCATAATTTCAACCAGATGTGCCGTGCCAACTTCTCTCATCTGACACTGCTCATGGTCATAGGTGATAATCTCTTTATGCAGTTTCAGACCGGTTTTTTGAAGCTTTTCCAGATCAGCCGGATGATTGGAATCTCCACGCAATCCTGAATATTTTACAACCAGTCCCTTTAATTTTTTATAACGAAAGACTGTTCCCACACCGCCGCGACCAGCCTGTTTAAGACGGACCATTTTGCGGCGCTTGTCATAGTAAGAAAAATTCAGACAACCGATCCAGGCATGTTCTGCTCCCTTACCTGCAGAAACAGTCGAAATATACTGCTTTTCATTCTCATTAGAGGCAAACATTTCCAGCATCTGCTCGGCAAAGAGATGAGAGTTCACCTCTTCATCAGGGGCAGTCATTATCTGAATCAGACCCTGATCACCATCAATAAAGATAATAATATCTTCACTGGCAATGCCCTGCAATTCGAGAGCATCAAACCCGGAAAACTTTAAATAGGGACCAAAAAAACCACCGACATTGCAGTCAATAGGAATTCCGGTGAGGGGAGAAATAGTTGTTACCAGGGATTTTCCGGAACCGGGATAATTGGTGTTGCCGCAAATCGGTCCCATGGCAATATTGATTTCATTCTCCGGACTATCCCAGCGGGTATTTTCATTAACTGCATCCCAAAGCAGTTTTAAATCAAAACCTTTCCCGCCAATAAATCTTTTTTTCATCTCTTCGCTAACCGGCTTCTCTTTGATTTCCAGCGTACCGACATTAATGTATAAAGTTCGGTTATTGTAGCCGCGCACCACAGGTTTTAACTGATAACGAAACTCTTTTAAAATTTTATGTCTGGCTCTCATTTTTTCAATATCATATTTCATCTTATCCTCCTCTTATTTCACTTCAATTTTAATCGCTTCAGTCGGACACTCTTTAGCACAACTGCCGCAAGCAATGCATTTAAAAGGTACAACGCCCTGCTGGTAACGGCGCATTGACTCTGTGGGACAGACTGCAATACAGGCAAAACAGCCGATACAGAGATTTTTATTAATCATTATCACGCCCTGACTGTTAATTGATAAAGCCAGAGTTGGACATTCCTGAACACATCGGCCACACTGATTGCAAACATTGATTGCAAAACCATCATCTCTGGAATGAATCTGAATTGCAGATTTTTCCGGATTATCTTCCTTAAAGTAGAGCTTAGAACAAACACTCATACAATTATTGCAACCGATACACTTTTCCTGGCAGGTTACAAGAACTTTAGGCATCTATTATTCCTCCTCTTTGTTAATTATTAGTTCTACTTTTTTCATCTTTTCCGGTATCCGGTCAAGAGAATCAATCATTGCGGAAATGGTTTTAATAAAAATCTTCTGAACAAAAGGATTCAGACTAATTTCCTGATCGTTAACTTTCAAAAAAATCTTTTCACTCATGAAATCCTCCAGAAAATTAATAATAGCAGATAGATCTTGAAAAGTAAAATTTTTGATCCCCAGGTCAGGGTGAGCGCAATTAACGGTTGCGATAAGGTTATTACCGCGATAACGCCTGGCCGGTTCTGTCTCTGAACAGACTTCAATCACCGGCACCCCCCGGGGAAAAAATCCTTCCAGAAAAAGATAATCAATATCCTCGTTTTGCAATTCCGTCCAGATTTGCTCGATTTTCTTTCCGGAAAAGAAGCGCACAGCCTGAAAATCATTTATATAAATTGTTTCCTTGGCTCCTGCTGCTAAAAATCTTGCCGTATCCTTGACTTCGGGCTGAAGAGCGACATCACTCTCGCCTCTTTTTAAGACTTTGATCTTTTTCTGTTTTCGGCTCAGCTCTTCTATAAGACGGACTATCAGCGTAGTTTTCCCGGAACCTGACCAGCCGCAAAATGCAAAAGCTTTCATAACTTATTATAGCACAAAGAAAGAGAGAACAAGCACGCCCGGAGAGACTCGAACTCCCAACGCGCAGATTCGAAGTCTGCCGCTCTATCCCTTGAGCTACGGGCGCGCAAAAAATTATTATAAACCAGCTTGCAAAAAATTCAACAGAAGAGTTAAAACCATAAATTATTCCCGACTTATAAAATCTCCTGCTCTATTTTTACTAAAAAATCAAATAATTCTTCAGGCAAATTCAGCTTTTTTGCCTTTTCGGCTGGTTCAAGCTTATCGGTTAATCTGGCGATATGCGAAAGCAGTTTTAAGTGCAGCCCGACATCGCGCTCATCGCTCATAATTAAAAAAACAAGATAAACCCTTTCACCATCAGGAGCTTTAAAATCTATGCCCTCTTTAATCAACGCCACCGCCAGTGTAAACTGAGCAAATTCCCCGGAATAGATATGAGGAGTAGCGACTCCTTTTCCTATAGCAGTTGACTGTATCCGTTCTCTTTTTACAAATAACCTTTTTACCTGAGCACTGTTTTTTATAAGATTTTTCTTTTTTAAAAAATGCGCTATCTCCTGATAAAAATGGTCAGTGCTTTTAAATTTATCACTTACCAGTATCAAGTCTTTTTTTAAAAAATCATCCAGTTTCATTTTTTCTACTGATAATAAGCTTTTTTAAATTTTAATAATTACAAAAAAAAAATCAAGTTCGGTTATTTACCGGATCTATTCCCTGACAAAACATGCGTGCGCAAAATCGATATTCTGTAACAGAAAGCCTTCTTCTCTATTCAGTGCCCGCTGATAAAGCGAACTGATTTTCCCTGTTAAACCACGATTAATAATTAAACGCAATCTGGTTGCAGAAAACTCTGTCAGCATTTCATAGTCACCATTGCTGTCGCCAGCAACAAAAAGCGGTTCGCGGCGTATTTTGTTACGGATATTTATAACTTTCCCCGGTCCGTAATTACAGGGTTGCCAACTCACTATCCTGCCGGAGTCAACTCCGTTTTCAGTTCCTGTCTCCATAGCAATCAGATGATCAACTTCCAGGTTTAAGGCTTTCAGCATACTTTTTACAATCTGCCGATGAGAAGCTGACACAATCGCAACTCTGAAATTTCGCTCTTTCAGAGCAGTTATCAGATCAAGCATCTCGTGATAAACAGCAATTCCTTCCCGAAAACCGAGCTTTAAACGAAAAAAGTCACTCTGAACTTCACTGTGTTGATCTCTTTTTGCAAGCTGTTTCCTGATTAACTCTTCACAAAAAAAGCTGATCTCTGAGCAGCTCAGACCCTTTAAAAAAGAGAGCATCCAGCTGTAGGCAAAAGCCGGGGAAAAATTTTCTAATTGATCTTTGATCGCTTTAAAAATGATAAAAAACTCAGGGCGATATGCTTCAGGATTTTTGCTGAATTTTTGACAATATTCCTGAATCTGAAGCAAATCGATTTTTATTTCACCTACTGAAACTTTATTCTGACCGTTAATTTGCCGCGGAACCAGGCAGCTGAAATCATGTAACTGAGGCCTCCAGAAGGATGTTAAAAATTGATAATAAAAAAAGATATCGCCGATATCTCCAAAATAAATTGTATTATCAAGGTCAAAAACTGCCAGGCCATCCTGCTGGCTCTCTAAAAAGAGCCTCAAATCGTTATAATTTCTTGCACTCCAGTTTAATTGTTGCAAATTGGGCATTTTCTATTATCTCTTTTTTCCAAAGCAAAGGCAATGATTCTGACCAGGCAGAGCTCCTCCTTTAATTGACAGCAAAGCAAGAAAAGGTTATTATTGATTAATGCAAATAGTTGCGGCACCATCAATTAATCCCGGTTATTCTCGTGAGCATATCTTTCTTTATGCCCTCTTTTCTATCCTGCTGATTGTAGTGATTATTATCATTTATATCTATTTTGAACGGAAAAAACAGCAGAAACTACGGCAGAAATTTTTAAAATTCAGTTCAACTTACCAAATTTCAGTTGTGGAAAAGAGGTTCTCCCAACGAATGCCAATTCCGCAATTTCTGAATACTGAGATTATGTTTACTGAAGGAGATTATTTTGGCTTAAGGGGAACTGTTATTGATATTTCTGACAGCGGGCTGGCCATAAAACCTGATTTTCCTTTAAAAAAGATTCCTCTGCAAAAGACATTTGAAAATGTCATTTTGCATACGCCGCTGGCTGACATTGTGCTAAAAAAAATAAGTTCCGTGCGTATTGAACATCAGCAAAATAAAAGATTACTGGGTTTGCAGATTGCTGAACTCTCTCAGGATCAGCAGGAAAAGTTCCTCAGTTTTTTGCATTATTTGAGAGGCTTCTTAGCCAATGAGCAAAAAAATCATTAAAATTCCTTGCGGTGATCTTTTTATTAAAATTTTTCAGGATAAAGTTTATCTCGTTGGCGGCTATATCCGTGACACTTTTCTGAAAAGGAACAGTAACTCTACTCCGGATCTTCTCGTTTTAAATCACGATTACGATCAGATCGTTGCCAAACTTACTCCTTTCGGAAAGGTTAATACTGTCGGAAGAAGTTTTGCTATTGTTAAATTTGTCAGAAATGACCAGGAATTTGACATCGCCATTCCGCGCCGTGATATTTTAAAAGACCCGCAGAGAAAAGATCATAAAAATTTCATTATCCAGAGTGACCCTTCAGTTTCATTGCCGGAAGATCTGAAGCGTCGCGATTTTACTATCAATTCAATTGCCCAGAATCTGCTCAGCGGAGAAATTATTGATCCTTTTAACGGACTCACCGATTTAAGAAAAAAAATTATCCGCATGACCAATCCCGATTCTTTCAGTCAGGACCCTTTAAGAGTTTTAAGAGCTGCTCGTTTTGCCGCTCAACTCAACTTTAAAATCGAAAACGAAATCTATGAACAGGCAAAAAAAATTTCACTGCTGGAACTCAGTCCGGAAAGAATCTGCGAAGAGCTGTTTAAAATTCTTTTACACAGCCCATCTCCTGCCAGGGGAATTCTGGAATTCCTCAAACTGGGAGTATTAAACCAGCTTTTTAAAGACCTTTACCAAACAGCCCTTACCATCCAGGATAGTTTTTTTCATCCGGAACATGACTGGCAGGGACATCATACGGTTTTTGCCCACACATTGATTGCACTTGATATCAGTAAAAAACTCTGCTCATTATATGCTGAACATTTTCCCTGCGAAGAAAAAAAATTAGCCCTGATGCTGGCAACGCTGCTCCATGACATCGGAAAAACTATAACCACTGAGTGGGAATATAAAAACCGCAGGCTCACAGTTGTTTCAACATTTCATGATTCAAAAGGAGTTCAGCTGGCTGAAAAAATCCTCCAGTTTTTAAAAATCGAAACCCGTCGCCACTATCCGCTTAAAGAAGTCATTCTCAAATTAATTCAGAATCATCACCGGATTTATGAACTTTTTCGCCGCCGCCAGGAAATTAGCTATAAAGCTTTTACGAGATTAATCCGCGATACACTGCAGGAAGACATACTCTTACTTCTCCTTGATTTTGCTGACCGAAGATCCCGTCAGCCGCGCCCTCTAAGTTTTAAAAAACTTGATCAGCCGGCTCTCTGGTATTTGCAGGAAAAAGAACGCTTGAAAATAAACCAGAAGACCCTGCAACCAATAATTCAGGGAAGAGATCTAATTCCTCTGGGTATTTCTCCTTCACCACTAATGGGCAGATATCTGAAACAACTTTATGAGCTTCAGCTGGAAGGAAAATTTGCAACAAAAAAAGAGGGGCTGAAAGTTTTTGTTGAAGAAATAAAAAATAAAAAAGGCTAATTATTTGGCTATCATTACCGACAGGTTTTCCGCTCCTTTGTCGGTAACCAGAATATCATCTTCTATTCTGACTCCGCCAAAATCAAGATAGCTTTCCAGCTTTTCATAATTAATAAATTCTTTAAAGAGTTGTTCCTGCTGCCATTTTCTGATCAGCGGAGGAATAAAATAGATTCCCGGCTCAACAGTAAGTACAAAACCTTTTTCCAATCTTTTCGCCAGACGTAAATAGGCAAGACCAAACTGCGTACTCCGGCTGACACTCTTATCATAGCCGACATAGTTTTCACCAAGATTTTCCATATCATGAACATCAAGTCCAAGCATATGTCCCAAACCATGCGGGAAAAACAGGGCATGTGCTCCAGAAGCAACTATATCCTCACTTTTTTGCCTATGCATCAGCCCGAGCTCTTTTAATCCTTCAGCCAGCACAGAGCACGCTTTTAGATGAACATCGCGGTAATAAATTCCGGGGCGAATTTCATTAATTGCCGCAAGTTGCATCTGCAAGACAAGGTCATAAATTTTTTGCTGTCTGGAATTTAAAGAACCGCTGACGGCCAAAGTTCTTGTAATATCAGAAGCGTAGCCTTCTGCTGTTTCCACTCCTGAATCAACCAGCAGTAAATCTTCTTCTTTCAAAATATTTCCATAATAGTGATTATGCAGAATCTGACCGTTTCTGGTAATAATCGGAATAAATGAAAAGCTGCAATTATTTTTTGCAGCCAGATAGGAACATTCAGCAACAATTTCATACTCTTTGAGCCCCGGTTTTAAAATCTCAGCAATTTTTTGATAGCAGAGCGCAGAAACTCTTACTGCTTCTCTAATCTGCTCAATTTCAGCACTCTCTTTGACCTCTCTGAGTTTGACAATTGCTGCTATTAACTCTTCAGAAGCATGATATTTTAAAAAATCCGGTTCTATGCCAAGCCACGATCCGAGCTCCATCTGAGCCCGATGCTGATAAGGCGCCAGAAAGTGAATCTTTCGCTTTTTTTCAAGAGCCTGCTGCAAAAATCCGGCTATTTTTGATCGCTGAACAACATTTTCAATTCCTGATCTGGAAGCAAGATCTTTCAGTGCCGGAGAGTCGCCCATCCAGATTACATCATCAAGCGAACGATCTTCTCCGAAAAGTGTAGACTCTCCGTTTTCCAGATCAATTACCGCTACGAGCTCCGGCAGGTTGAGCCCGAAAAAATAGAGAAAACTGCTATCCTGCCGAAAATGATGACAGTTAGCGTTATAGTTAATCGGCGTCTCAAAATTGCCAATAAAAACAGCCAGCCCTTTGTTCAGGATTTTGCATAAATTTGACCTTCTTTGTTGATAAAGTTCTTTTTTCATTTTAACCTCTGCATTTAATTATAAATAAAAAAAATTTTTTTTCCAGTTAGCGCTTGAAGCTGATCTGCCAGGGAAATCTTTCTACCAGCAGAAAAATTAACAACAAGGTAAAAAAAAGAGCCAGCAGCGATGACCAGAAAATCCAGGGGGCAATAATTCTGCCAGCCGCTGGCCAGAAAATCACCAACAGTTGCCTGGTGAAAATGATGAAAAAAACCAAGAAAACTAAGACTGTTTTCCAGAATAATTATTTCTGCCATGGTAATCAGCAGCCTTATGCGCAATATTTTTTTAAGAAACGGCAGCAGATGTATTTGAAATAATTTAGCTTTGCTATAGTTTAAACATAATGCCTGCTGGCAGAATTGCTGCTTCATTAAAAAATTGACTTCCGCCATAATAACACGATAATTCAGCCCCCAGAAAGCAATCACCAAAAGAAAAAGGAAAAAAACCGGAAACTGCTGAAACAGACTCATTAATATAATAATCAAAACAAGCATCGGAAAAGCAAAGAGGAAATTACTTAAATATTCAAGCAAGAATTTGAACCATCCTGAAAAGATAAAAGATAGGCAAACAGTTGCCAGCACTGTTACTATTACCAGAATGCCAATCAGCGTAGCCAATTTCAGCGAACTGCAGACCGCAAAAGGAATAAGACGATGCAATTCTCTGCCGAACTGATCTCTTCCCAGCGGAGAACTTTTTGATGGTGGCTGAAACTGATGCTGTAATTGAAAATTCCCTGTTTCAAAAATTAGTTTTTCCGGAGATAAAATTAGTAGCGCTGCAGTAACAATTAAAAAAAACAGCCTAAGTATGCGTTTCATTTTGCAATTGAAAACGATTCTCCAAAAACTTTATGATTTTTGAAATAAAATGGAAAAGCAAAAAAGAAAAGAGAAAAAACAGCTGAATAACCGGCAAATCACGCGACCTGACCGCATTGATGATTAACCAGCCCGCTCCTTTTATAGCAAATACTTTTTCAATTACGACAATCCCGCTCAGAACTCCTGCCAGCTGCAGAACGAGCTGCGTAAAAAATGCTCCCCAGAAATTCGGTAAAATATATTTAATAAGCAGTTTTGGTGTTGAAACAGCACGCATTTGAGCAAGCTGAATATATGGCTGCTTTAGTTCCATAACCATCTTACTGCGCATAAGTGCACTGATCCCGGGAAAGATACCGAGAGCCAGAGCAAAAGCCGCCAGAAGAAATCTGCCCGCCTCGTTCAGTCTGAAAGTCAAAACAGAGTTTAATGGTGTCACAATAATTATCAGCATAACTCCGGTCAGACAGGGAGGCAATGATAATAAAATCAGTTCTATCAGCTGAAAAAACTTATCTGCCCTTTCTGAACTGCGCCTAACTAAAACCAGCATGCTCAGTAATTCCAGAGAAATCATCATTAACAGAACTAAAATGGTAAGCAGCAGGCTATTTTTCAGACAAACAATGATTTTTTCCCAGGCTGGCCGGCCATCAATCACTGACTTTAATTTCCAGAAAAAGAAAGTTTTCGTTAAAAAAAAATTCAGGTCATGACGCAGCTCCTGAGACCAGTTCATTTCTTTTTCAAACTTTTCCGCCATCTCTAAGGTTGCCTTTTGCGGAGCAAGACTTCGCCACGGACTTCCCGGCAGTAATGAGACACAATAGACTCCTGCTGAAACAGCTGCCCAGATTAAAAAAGCTTCTATCAGCCAGCTAAATAAATTTTTTTTCATCCTTAAAATTCTGTCAGATTATATTTTTTAATCAGCTTATGCAAAGCAGCTCTGCTGATCTTTAACTTTTCTGCAGCAAGCGAGCGATTGCCCTGACAGAGGAGCAGACATTGCCGGAGAAAATTTTTTTCAACTCCATTACATAAACTTTTCCAGTTAAAATTTAACTGCTCATCGCCAAGCGCATTAAACCCAAAAGTTATGAACTCTTTGATCATTGCCTGCAACTCACGCACATTCCCCCTGAAATCTCTTGCCAGAAAAAAATTGGTCAATCTTAAAACCGTATCCGCATTATAGTTTCGGACTCCGTACTGTTTTAAAAAAAATTCAACAAGCAGCGGAATATCCTCCATTCTTTCCCGCAAGGGAGGAACAAATAATCTGATTTCACTCAACCGCCAGTAAAGATCTTCCCGAAATTGCCTGCAGAAAACCATTTCTTTTAAATTTCGATTCGTTGCTGCAATCAGGCGGGCATCAAATCGTAAAGATTCGTTGCAGCCAAGTGGCCGGAATTCTCTTTCCTGAATTACGCGTAACAGCTTTGCCTGTAAGCCTGAGGGAAGATCACCAATTTCGTCAAGAAAAACCGTTCCCTGATGAGCAGCGGCCAGTAACCCCTGCCGGTCAGCATGCGCATCAGTAAAAGCACCTTTTCGAAAACCAAAAAGCTCTGCTTCAAGAAGATTTTCCGGAATTGCAGCGCAATTGATTGCCACAAAGGGACCAGCTGACCGATTACTTAAATTATGCACTGCCCTGGCCACAAGTTCTTTACCAACACCGCTCTCACCCTCAATTAACAACGCAAAATCAACCCGGGCAATCATTTTTATCTGATTTTTCAAATTTCTTATTGCCTCTGAATTGCCAACAATAAATTCAATTTGCTGATCACGATTCAATCTTTCTTGAAAATAATTACTTAATAATGCCCCATAAGTGTTAAAAAATTTTTGATTTAATCTGAAAAAAGTTTTTATATTAATATTTTCACTACTTGTAGCAAGCAGTAAAGAAGCCCTGATTTCAGGAGATATTTCCCAATAAAAGCAACCTGTTTGCCTGGTAAAGCTTCTTGCAGGTAAAGAGCCTTCGATTTTCAGATTCTTTTTCTGAAAGCAGGATCTTTTTTCCCGCAAACACTTTTCCAGCATATTTTTTTGTGCGACTTTATCTTCTTCGCTGCTAAAAAAAAGATATTCTTTAGTGTCCTGCACAACAACCTTCAACGCAATTCTTTCAAAACTATCAAAAAGACGAATTTCACTCTTCAGGTCATTAAAAAAATCATCCGGCTGTTGCCATTTTTGCGACTCCTGAAAAAGATGCACGCTTTTAAATAGATCAAGTTCATAAAGTTTTTGCTCCAGAAAAAGTTTGCGATCGAGGAATTCTTTATGAATCTTGAATTCGTTGGTTTTTAAATAATTGTAAAGCCGGTTGAATTCCTGCCGTTCAAGGGCCTCAAGCGGTCCAAAGGAATAGTAATAATATTCAAATAAATAGGAATAGAGCAGATAGCCCTTTTCCAGCATCTGCGAAGAGAATTTTTTTAACTCTTCCAGTCTCTCTCTGGAACCGCGCAGAAATTGAAATAATTTTACATAAAACAGCCAGCTCTCTTCATTAAAGCAACTTTCCGCCTCATGCTGAAGATCAAGCCGGGAAAGTTTTCTTAAAAAATTAATCTGCGCTTTAAAACTGCTGGAAAGCTCTTCCAGTAATTCTCTGGGCAAAACAAACTCTTCTCCTTTAAAAAGATGAATAAAATTTTTTAAAATCAGACTCTCTTCAAAAACCTGATGTTTTTTATTTTTACCCATTATTTCAATAATTTCTGCAATAATCTTCTGCGCTTGCCAGAATTCCTGGCGCACAAACAGCAGGAAGGCATAATTAAAAAGATCAATTGCCAGTGATACCGTTGCACCCTGCTGGCGGTTAAAATGAATTACCTGATTTAATAAATCGGCTGCTTCCTTAAGTCGCCCCTGCATGATCAAAATATTTGCCATATTGCTTCTGACAAGCATTGCTCCTGTCTGATACTTTTCATCCTGAAATATATTTAACGCTCTTTCATACCAGAAAAGACTTCTGCGAAAATCTTTCTGGAAGCAGGCCAAATTACCGAGATCAACCATTATGTCTGCATTGATCAGAGGAAAAAGCTCTAAGCGCGGATGAAGCAGGATATTGCGCAGAATCGCCTCGGCAGCTTCTAATTCGCCCTGCTCACGTTTAATAATTGCCTGCATTTTTAAAGTTTCCAGCTCCAGATCAAAATAAGAATTTTTCTGGCTGACAGCCAGAAGCTCTGCAAGCAAAACTTCTGCTTCACTACTTCTTTTGGCATGCAGCAACTCATCTGCTTGAAAAAATTTTATCCGATAAAAAAAATATCCGTTTAAAAAAACCGGAACTTCTTTCTGAAGTAAAGACATTTTGCCCTTTTTAAAAGCATAAACGGTTTCTAAATAGCAATAAAGCTCCGAGAACGGCGGCTGATAATCTGGAAAATGAAAGTTAGAAAAAAAATTTTCCAGGATTCGGTAATCTCTTTGACGATAAGCAAAATAAGCAGCAAAGAGTTCTTTTAAAAACCTGTGGCCAGGAGGAATTTTCTTTAATAAAATCCGAAAGGTCAAAAAAGGCAGGTAATCCCGCAGATACTGGAATAGAAGCACTGCTGACTGCCACTTAATCAGAGGCTGAATAAGTTCGATTAAGAAAGCAAGAGTTCTGATGTTATAGGCACTGAGTAATTCTCTGTTAAAATATTTCAGCTGTTTTTCAATCAGTTGCAAATCGTTCTCAATTAAGGCAACATAAAAAATTTTTAAAAAGGAACTGCTTTCTTTCCATATTATTTGTTTATCTGCTTTAAACAAGGCACTCTTAATCTCATTCAGCTGATCTTTATTCAGCCTGTTCCAGATAATTCTGCCCTTTTCTTCAGGCCATCCCAGTTGCTGAAAAAATTCTATTTTATTTCTCAGCTCACAATCCGGTTCAATATTTTTTTCAATGATGCTGCTGAAAAAAATTTCTTTTAATGCTTGCTGAAGCTCCCCGGCTTCAATCTGATAATTATTTCTGTTCAGGTTTTTACTATCCAGATAGTTTTTAAAACAAATATCCAGTTGATAATCATATCCAGAAAAGCTATTTTCAGCAGCAAGATCAAGCACCATTATTTCCAGACCACTGCTGACAAAAGTTTCCAGAAGCTCTAAATCCAGATCGTTAAGAGGTTTTAAAAGTATGATCACTGCTTTTTTAACATCATTAAGCAGAAAGTGTTGCTGAAAAATTTTTCCTGAAGATTGATCCTGATTTACCTGAAAAATGTTTTTCAAAACGTGCCGCAGCCCTTTAGACACAGAAAGAACGATGCTATCCTTTTCCGTCAGATGAAAAAAAAGAAAGTCCTTGATTAA
>FWPV01008927.1_pt1 | contig 17246 bp, 16 predicted proteins | sample 2228371 | NCBI WGS metagenome assembly FWPV01 (sample SAMEA103939776, study PRJEB20133) | metagenome | reverse complement strand
GGGCGTCTTTCAAAACACGGGCGTCAATGTCGGTAGCAAAAATGTGCACGTCCACGACAAGCTCTTCCCTGCACAGCAGCTCATGGATCAGGATGGCAACGGAATAAGGTTCCTCACCCATGGCACAACCGGCTGACCAGATCCGCAGGGAGCGATCCCCAAGTCGAATTTTTTCGTGGACGATAAACGGCAGGATTCGCTCGGCGAGCACTTCGAAAGTCAGTGTGTCCCGGAAAAACCGGCTCACATTGATGGTGATGGCATCGAGGAGCTGATCCATTTCATTCGTACTGTCTTTGACGTAGGCAAGATAGTCATGATAATTGCTGCAATGTGCAGCGATCATGCGGTGGCCGATGCGACGCTCGAGCATGGCCGGGTGATATCCGGAAAAATCAAAGCCCCTCTTTTCCATGAGGTAATCGAGGATGGACTCGATTCCGCTATCCCTTTCCTGCGTCGCCCGCCTGTACATTGGAAAAGAATCTCCTGTCCCTTTTGCCCCGAGCACCAAGGTGCATCCACATCACGTGTTAAAACCATTCTTATTGGGGTGGAGCGGGGCGGACTGGTTGAATTCAATGGATCAAAAAATCTCGGGTTGCCATGAAACTCGTCACACGAAGGATATGGGGCGATGAGTGTTGGCAAAGAATTCGTTCGGAAAGCGGCAACTCGTCGAGCCTAGAATGACGTAAAACAACAAAAATATCAAGCCGCGATCACAGCGGAGCATCGATTAAAACAAACGCGAAGGAAAACAAAGCCGGATATTCGAACTCGCGGGAACACGGGCACAATAACCGACGGCTATCCCTTGAGCCCATCAGAACAATACTTACCATTAGATGGAGTCCGAGAAATCAGGCAGATTAACCGTGGAACATTGCTGCAGCTCTTTACCGCGCGTTGCTCATCAATGACTTGGTCCAATAGGAGGCTACAAGGTATGCGACCCTATGCGCTATTCACTTTTATCTTTACGATCAGCTCACTGGCCCCATTTCTATTGAGCGCTGCTATTGCCGTCAACCCTACTCAAAGCGACAAGAAGCGGGCGACGGCTACCTTCGCAGGCGGCTGTTTCTGGTGTATGCAGCCGCCGTTTGATAAGCTCGAGGGGGTTGTTTCAACAACCGTGGGTTACACGGGAGGACACAAGGCCAGGCCGACTTATGAGGAAGTCTCCGCGGGCGCGACCGGCCACGCCGAAGCCATTCAAATTCTCTACGATCCTGAAAAGATCAGCTATACCGATTTGCTCGAGGTCTTTTGGCACAATGTGGATCCCTTCGACGCCCATGGCCAGTTTTGCGATCGCGGCAGCCAATATCGTTCGGCCATCTTTTATCATGACGAAGAACAAAGGAAACAGGCTGAAGCAGCAAAGGCTCGACTGCAAAACTCACTTGGTGCAAACCGCCCGGTCGTCACCGAGATTGTGCCGACAGCGGAATTTTTCCCGGCCGAAGAGTATCATCAGGACTATTATCGCAAGAATCCGGTGCGTTACAAGTTCTACCGGTACGGTTGCGGCCGTGACAAACGACTGAAGGAGATCTGGCGTAACGCTGCTGGCGACTGACGTTACAGGGCCGATCACAGTTCATCAAAGACAGGGAGAAAGAATGTTACAGGTCTTAAAAAGTGAGGGCAATGTGCTGGGAGTGGAAATTAGTCGTGAATACACTACAGCGGATGTTGAAGAATTCAAAAAGCTTTTCGAAAGCAAGCTGGCCGAGGGGCATCATCGTGTAAACGTACTGGTGAAGATAGACAATTTGGCCCCCGGCAAAGTGAGACTCAGCGCAATTTTGCAGGATTCAATTTATTCACTCAAGTATCTGAACAACTTGCGGCACATTGCTGTTGTGGGTGACAGCAAGCTGAAAAAAGTACTCGTGGAACTCGACAATAAGTTGTTTGAGTGAAAAAAAAAAGAGCTCATCGAGAAGTATTTCGATACGTCCGAGATCGACAAGGCATGGGAATTCGTCCAAAGTTCAACAGTATAAACCCTTAGCCGAAGCTTAAATAAATTATTGGGGCAAACCGGTGCACAACCTTCCCCCGTTTGCCCTAATGTCCTAATGGGATGTAAACTGACGCTGCCTGGCTGCCAGAGCGTGTGTGATGCGATCGATGATGATAGCCAGGAAGACGATGCTTAAGCCCGCTTCAAATCCGCGGCCGACCTCGATACGATTGATCGCCAGCAGGACCTCGAGGCCCAATCCTCGTGCACCGATCATGGACGCCACCACCACCATGGAAAGGGCCATCATGGTCGTCTGGTTGACGCCGACCATGATGGAGGGGAAGGCAAGAGGCAGCTGCACGTTGAACAGGATCTGGCGAGAGCTCGACCCCAGCGATTCAGCGGCCTCCAGGACGGTCTGCGGCACCTGGCGTATTCCCACGTTGGTCAGGCGGATGACCGGCGGCACCGCATAAATGATGGTGGCGAACACTGCCGGAACTTTTCCCAGCCCGAACAGCATCAGTGCAGGAATCAGGTACACGAAGCTGGGCATGGTTTGCATGGCGTCCAGAAAGGGTCTCAGCAACTGCTCGACCAGGTTGTTTCTGGCCATCAGAATGCCGGCGGGGATCCCTATGGTCAGGGAAATGATGACCGCCGACGTCACCAGCCCCAGAGTCATCATAGCCAGTCGCCAGTAGCCGAAGGTGCCTATGACGAACAACAGAGCCGCCATAACCAGTCCGTGCCACCAGCGGCCCAGGGCCCTCCAGGCGACCAACCCCACGAGAATGAGAACCACGTACCACGGCATCACAAGAAAGAACTTTTCGATGTAGAGCAGCACTTGCAGGAGAATATCACCCAGGGCGTCAAAAAAGGCACCCCAATGGGCGAGAATCCAGTCCATCAATTCATCTACCCAGGTCGCCAGTGGAATCTGAATATTTGCAGGAAACTTAGTCATTGTTGGTTTCCTCCCTGTCCGAGATCATGCTGTCGAGGATGGTGCGGTCGTGAATCACTCCCAGGAATCTGCCTGCGCTGTCAGTGACGGCTATGGAAAAATGGCTGGAAGTGGCGAGGGGAAAAAGATCTTCCACGATTGTGTGCGGCTCGCATTTGGGGACATCCGCGAGGATCGCCTCCTTTATGGAGGCGGCGCCCTGCTTGATGAGATCGTCAATGCCCTCTCGCGTCACCAGTCCCAGCAGGGTGTGATGTTTTGACACGACAAATGCATTTTGACGCCGGGCCGCTCGCAGCAGGTGTCGCACCACGTGCGGCCCCTGCCACTCGTAGATGAGCAGCGAGGGCTCTTCCTTGATGCGGTCGGCGGTCAAGATTTTAGCGGGAGAAGCATCCTGGACGAACTCTCGCACATAATCATCGGCGGGCGAGGTGACCACGTCTTCCGGAGTGCCCAACTGAATGATTTCGCCATCGCGCATGATCGCGATGCGGTCTCCCAGCTTGAGTGCTTCGTGCAGATCGTGGGTCACAAAAATGATGGTTTTATGCAGCTTGTCCTGCAATTCCACCAGTTCATCCTGCATTTCGCGACGGATGAGAGGGTCCAGACCACTGAAGGGCTCATCCATGAGCAGGATTTCGGGATCCTTGGCAAGGGCCCTGGCAATGCCTACTCGCTGCTGCATGCCGCCGCTCAAAGATCCCGGCAAATAATCCTCCCATCCCTTGAGCCCGACCGTCTCGATGGCTTTTTGAGCCTTTTCGTAACTTTCGACTCTGGAAGCCCCTCCCACCTTGAGACCATATGCCACATTGTCGCGAACGGTGTAGTGGGGAAACAGCCCAAAGTGCTGAAAAACCATGCCGAAAGTCTTGCGGCGAAGGCTCATCAGTGTGGCTTTGTCGAAGGCACAGATATCCTCTCCATTGACCAGGACATGACCTGCCGTAGGCTCGATGAGACGCAGTAAGCACCTGATGCAGGTTGATTTGCCGCTGCCGGAAAGCCCCATGAGCATAAAAAACTCGCCCCGTCGCACATTGAAGGAAACATTGCGTAAACCCACCACACAACCGGTCTGATCCAATATTTCCTGTTTTGATGAGAATTTCAGGTCGGACTGCAATAGATCTTCGGCCTTGGGGCCGAAGATCTTCCACAGCTCTTTGACTTCCAGGAATTTATCACTGCCGTGGGAAAGCTCTTCCCTGTTTTCCAATATTCCACTCCAGTTGAGGGGGTGATCGGTGTATTGCTCTCCTTCTGCGAGGATCTCGTGAGCCGTCCTTCCCGCTGGAACCACCATTGAAATTGTGTGGTGCGGTTGCCGGTCGGCGGCAGGGATCGCACAACCATTCTGGCTACTGCAGTGCTGCCTTGACCTTTTGCGCCACGTCGTCAGGCACCCACCTGGTCCATAGATCTTCATAATTCTCCAGGAAATAAATCGCTCCCTGGTCCGTGCCAACTTTATTTTCCTGCATATAGGCCAGCACCTTGTTGTTCAGCTCGGCCGTTGTCTCGTACTTTTTCAGCATTTCCACCGCGTCGGGAGCCCGTTTCAGGAGACTCGCGTTCACGTAAATATCCACTATCGGAGTGGTGAAGCCGCATTCATGAGTGCTTTCCCAGACTTCCTTGCTGTATTCCGGCTGTTCGAGAGCGGTCATGTCCAGTTGGCCGAGCACCCACGTCGGTGCCCAGTAATAGCCAACCCACGGCTTGCCTTTCTTGTAGGCGGCCACCATCGAGCCGGCCAGGGCCGCATCCGAGCCCGGAGTGAGAATATTGAAGGTCTTGTTCAACCCATACGCTTTGAATCGCAGCTCATTGTCCCGGGTTACGGTCCAGCCGGGAACCGAGTTGACAAACAGCCCTTTGCTCGGATCTTCCGGGTCTTTGTAGAGCTCCCAGTATTTGGGAAGATCGTACACGGATTTGAGATCTGGAGCCATCGGCTTGATATTTCTTGCTTCATCCCCCTTGATCACGTATGTGGGCACAAACCAGCCCTCACCGGCATCACTGAAGTTGGGGCCGAGGTTGACGATGGCGCCTTCCTTCAATCCCTTATCGAAGATCTCCTGGCTGTTTTGCGTCCAGGACTCCATGTCCACATCCGTATCTCCGCGAATAAGCCCGGTCAATAACGGCACCGTTTCACCAGGTTGATAATTCACTTCATAGTCATAGCCATGTTCGAGGATGAAACCGGCAATGCGATTGTGCACCTGGATGCTGTCCCAGCTGCGATCGTTGAACCGAATAGGAGTCCTGGACTCCGCAAGGCCCGGGCCACTCAGCGCCGAAAAACAGAACACTGCTGCCAGTGCAATCAGAAAGATCCTGCACAAGAGACTCCGGGATATTGTCATAGCTTCTCCTTTTGTTCTCATGGTCATCGTTTGACAATGGGCCGGTCGCACCGGGCTTGCCTCGCATCAACGCGGCCATCCCTTGCACACCCTCGAGCAGCGGTGACGAACACGGAAAGAGGGGCGGGATGAGTTGCACCGGTGTGCTGGCTTCTCCTCCGGGCAGCAACCGGTCTCAATTTGAGGTCGAACCGGGCAGGGCCTGATGGCTGGCCATCCGTCAAAACTTAACAAGTGAAAGCTATCGATGTCAAGTATTCTTATCTGAGATTATATTGACTGGAACTATATCAACTCAAAGTTTATTCCCGGTCCACTTGTATGCGTACTTCATTTGCTTTGGACAGCTGCGGGGCTGACTGATGAATAAACCAAATTTCGTCACCGCTCATCCCATCCCGCTTGCGCAAACGACGCCTACGACTGCTCTTTTCCAGCGAATTTAGGTTATTTACACAAACGGCACGACAGCAAGACTCCGCACCCAAGCACAGCCGGCGTCACGGGGGCATCGGAGGGGTGGTGCACCGCTGCAAAGATGGCGTGGCCTTTGGATCTGTAACAAAGAGTGAAATGTGAGGCTCTGGTTAACCTCTACGTTAAATCTTGTGCTCCAGGAGACGTCCCAAAGCCGCCAGGTGAGCCTTTTCCTCTTCGGATACGCGGAGGAGAACTTCCCTGGTCTGCTGTTGCCTGCTCGCCGCCGCCATGCGCAGATACAGGTCAAGGGCTTGAGTTTCGATCATCATGGCCAGCTCCAGGTACCCCGAAATGGTCTGCAGATACGATTCATTTCGTTCCATGAATTCTGCCAAATCGATCCCGCCCTCCATCACATGGACATCATCGGAGCGACCGCCGATTTGCTGCTCGAACACTACCCGCTCTGTGGCAGGAACAAGACTCAACAGAGTCTGCTTGTGGCTCTCTTCTGCCTGGGTGAGCGAGGTCAGCAGGTCTGCAAATTCTCTGTCCGTTGTACGATGCTTGACGGTCTCATGGAATTTCCTCAGGCCCTCTTCAAACTCATAGCCCATCAAAATCATCTCGAGCGGTGACTCGTCACCCCGCATGAATTTCAGATGAAACTCCGTGGGACCTGAGGCGACGGGCTGATCCCACGCCTCGATGCCCCCCATGAGATGATACACGTCACGGAATCCCTGATTCATGAGCAGTTGTGCCGCCATGCGACTGCGCCCCCCGACGGCGCAATAGACGATGGTCGGTTGAGACCTGTGAAGAGTCTCCATCGAATCGGCCAGTTCCGGCAGTGGAATCAATCGAGCGCCGGGCAGATGGTTTTTTTCATATTCGACGGGTTGTCGCACGTCCAGCAACACATAGGTGCCTTCCTTTTGCTCCCGCATGAAGTGCTGCACATCGTCAGGAAACATCACCCTGACCTGATCTTTTTGACCCTTTTGGCCCGGCATTGTTGCTCTCCCTTTATGCTTGGCATGACGTGCTTCGAATTGCCGCGCGTCGGACTCACAGACCGCTCAGTCCCTGCAGAAACGCCAATACATTCAAACCAAGCACCTGCTGGTTGTAGCCTCCCTCGAGCAGCGCAAAGCAGCCTGCACCAAGCCGGGAGCAGGTTTCTCCAAGCATACTCCCGAGGGTGCGATAGTCTTCCGTGCGCAGCAGTCCGCCCCAATCCTGCATATGATTGTCAAAACCTGCCGAGATCCCGAATACATCGGCCTTCGCCGAGGCCAGATGATCCTGCACTTGGTGCATGTAACTCAAACGATCATCCGCACTGGGGTTGTGGATGGCTGCATAGCCTCTGTCTTTCAGTATGGAAACGGTTCCATCCCCGTAATGCATGTCAAAATCGAGCACATAGGCCGTCTCGATCTGGTGATTGCGCCGCAGGTGCTCCAGCGCAATGGCCATGTTGTTGAAGTAGCAAAAACCCCAGGCGCTGTCAGCCGAGGCATGATGTCCCGGCGGGCGGATCAACCCAAAACAGGGCTCGGCCAGACCGATAGTCGCCGCTTCAATGGCCGTACCGGCGGCCAGTGCAGCAATATTGAAAAGCCCCTGGCGGCTCACTCTGTTGATATGAGAATCGGTGTGGACCGCGGTCAGATCATCCAGCCCTGCAGGATATCCACCCTCCTGCCAGGGGAAATCCGTTTTGATCGCTTCCAAGATAGCTTCGATCCTGCCCGGTGCCGCTGCCGGATCATGCGTGTAGACCCGGCAAAAATCCGCATGAGTTAGAACCTTCATGAGACGTCCTTCCTGTGCCCTTAATCCATGGCAAACCAACGGCACAGCAATGATTGCCGACTTTTAAGGTTTGCCACATAGCGGCGCCATTGGGCTCTTTGTTTTCGTATTTCGCCGATCGCACGGCCCATTTCCTGCCACTGCACCGCCACGCCATCGAAATACTTCATACAATGGTTCCTGCGCTGTTTCATCGTGTCACACTACATTGCCGGCGGATGCATGAAACGTCCATGCCACCACATCCCGCTTCCTCCCGTAACAGCTTGAAAGATCAACATAAAAATAACCCATATGAGGGCCAGGATGATAATGGCAGGAATCGATGCAATGACCCATTTGACCATGAAAAAAACCATCGACCAAAATTTCATCCTGATATCGACCACAACGACTTCTCTTGCGTCCTGAGAATCCACACGGCCTCCTTTCTGTCGCACTGTGTCACCGGGTCATCGCAATCGCCCGGCGGTGAAACCGTCAAAAAAAACAAGGCACCTTGAACCATGTGTCGTTTACCTGTAGAAACAATACCGGTGGCACTGAGATACTTGTTTCAATAAGATAGGGTTGGGCGTTCCCTATGGAGAAAAACATGGTACCAATCAAGAAAGTGCTCAGCGAAATTGAAAAGCTGGCCAAAACGATGCTGACCTGGCCCGAAGACGATCGCATTTCGCTCTATAAGAAATTGGATCCTCATCTACTGCGATTGGAGGAACAATTCACCCGATCAGCCAATACACGGGCCATGGAAACACTATCCGAGCTGAAACTCCACCTGATCATGCTGGCTCGCCTGTACGAACCGGATGAGCATACGGACGAGCAGCATTACGGCTCGGCTGTCAATGCCATGGAGAGGCTCTCTGCCCTGTAGCTGACCTCTGCCGGCCAGCCCTTGCTGCGATGCCGCTTCAGGGGGAAAATTCTCACTTGCATGGCTGCGGATTGCAACGGGCTTCGTCATGAGCGGAAAACGCGTGGCGCACCCGTCACGACACCCTGGCAAAAAGGGCCCCTCACGCGTGCATCTTCATTGAGTCGCTGTGCGTACGGCCAACACCGCGGGATTGACGTTGACCCCTTCATCGAAACCGCTGCTGTTGCGGCTTTTGCCCGTACAGACATTGAATACCAGGGCAGAATCTTCCACCCGATCCGAGCTCCAAAGACTCAGAGCTCCGCTGATCATGGCGGGGCCGCTCCACGGGCAGGCGATCCCCCCCTCGTGCAGTGCCTTGAGCTCATCTATCGTCGGCATGCGCCAATCGGAGTAGCCGCCACAAGCCAGTTGCTCGGCGTATCCTCTGGCCGCATCCCACGAGATGGCATGCTTATTGACCTCTGCCTCCCACATCAGACCGGTTTCGGTATCGGTCACGGTCCCGTCACCGTTGTCGACATATTGGCCATTGGCCGATGCCCAGGCAGTTTTGCCGTCGCTGACCGCTACCTGAATGCAGGGCAGCGTTACGGTCCCCAAATCCCAGCCGTCGGGAAAGCGCTCGCGCGTGACCGCAGAGCTTTCTACCGGGCTGATTCTGCACCATTCGGGCAGGCCCGGAACTGTAAAATCAAGACGAACGTACCCTTCTATGAACGGCAGGCTAAAGGAGCCGTCCCCCCTGGTCGCGGCCTTGTCATCAGACCCCGCCACGGCGACCTCAACCCGCGCCAGAGGATGCCCGCCAGCGTCCTGGATGACGCCCTTAATTCCGCGGCTCAATATCAATTTCAGTCCCTGGCCGGTCATCACATATTCATTGCCGACATCGACCTTGGCACCTTCTTTGTCGGTCAAGTAGGGAATCAATTCCAAACCGTCTGGAGTCATGACATACTGCTGCCCGACGATCAACCCGCGCCCGTCCTTGTCGGCCAGATGTGGAACCGGCTTCAGCCCTTCTTCGGTCATCAGATAATGTGTCCCCACCTGCAGCGGGTTGCCTTGCTGGTCTTCAACCCCTCCGCAACCACTCAGCCAAACGGCGACCAGGACCAATATCAAAAGTCTGATCGAATTTCCCATGACGTCCCCCTCCCATTATACTCGTTTAGGTTAACCCAAATTTAGCGACCAGATGTGCAGGCACTGATCATACCGGCGCAATACCACCTTAGCGGCAGAAATATGAAAAATCTCTCATTCCTGTACAATTTTCCGGCTCCACTCGGATAAAATTCGCCTCATCGTTCACCGCCAACACGCGAAGGACGCAAAGTCGCGCAAAGAGCCCTCCCCAAACGGCGCAACCGCTGCAACCTTGGCGTTCTTTGCGCCTTTGTGGTTCATAAAAGGGCTGTATGGTGAACGGTTACAAATTCGCACACAGTTCCCGGGCACCTGCCCGCGAATGGAAGATTACTCTCCACCCTGAGGAGGAAAGGTTAGGTTAGGGGGTGAGATTTCAATCACTCAAACCCTCACTCCAAACCTCTTCCCCAAGGGAGAGGGAGTATTCGGGCACGCTCCTTGGTAATAAGGAAACGCTCTCTCAGCTGTCAACCATTTTTGACCACCGCAATCCTTCGCAAGAAGACTATCCGTGGCCGTCCATCCTGGCTTTGAACACACCCATCAATGCCTGGAACCGGTTCTCTCTGATGGCTCGGCGGAACCGGGCTCGATAAACGTGCATGAGCGGCACGCCATCGACATCGATTTTACATACCAGCCACTGGCCGCGTTCATAGCGCAAGAAATAATCGACCGTCATAACCCTGGCGGCCCCTGCCACCTCAGTGGACACATAATAGTATTTGTCACCAACGGCCTTCTCTCTGACAATCTGGACCTGCTGCCCTCGGGAGCATTCAAGATTTTGGACAAGAGTCTCCTCCACCAGCCTGGAAAAGACAAGATCGAACTCGGCACGCTCCCCGTCTGACAGCTGCAGATAATGATCACCCAGCATCCGGCGCGCCATTTCGCCAAAGTCAAAGCGGTTCTCCAAAATTTTAAAGATTTGATTCTTACGCATCAACTGTTTACTGGAATCAACAGGGTGGTGCTCTCCAACCAGAGCAATCACGTCATCCATGGACTGCTTGAGCTGCTGGGACGGCGTTACACCCTGCACAGGCCCGGCAGCGAAGAAGACGATCAACAAAACCGACCACAGAGCTGCCATTGTTTTCATTTTCGCTCGCCCCCTTTCCAAACCAACCCCGGGCATCGCCATTGGAGCTCTTTCCATTGCAAAGTAATGCACCCATTTTGGGCTTTCAAGATGAGCGGCATGCTGCTAAATTACCTCTCTTATCCTGGGGGATCACGCGTTGCAATACGACGGCAAATCCTCCGCGCGAGAATCCCGCTCACAGCCCGTCGGCACGCAACCATGCGCCCGCTCATGGGGTGATAAAGGAGAACCACCATGGCTGTACAATTTGTAAAAATAGAAGTTTCTCCGCACGGCATGGCCCCTTCCAGTGAAACGGATGCACTGAAAATGATCGAGGTTTGCGGCAGGACAGCCTATAAATCGGAAGATAAGATCACACCGGATTCGGCCAAAGCCTTCGTGTTGATGCTCAAAAAACATGGTCACTTGTCTGTTCTGGAGCACAGCAATGCAGTGTTGCGGGTGACGGCCGATGTGCACTCCCAAACTGGTGCCGTCGAGCCCGTGCAAACCCTTCAGCAGAATCTCGTCAGTTGCCTGAAGGAACGAAACGCTTACCACCGGACCCATGTTCTGCCCGCTGCGAATGCGTTGGCCATTGCAGGGAATTTCCGGGGCTGGATGGAGACCCTGCGCTATTTGCAGGACCGTTCCAACGATGCGTACCACTGGTTGGCCGGTGCAATGCATCGCTTCTTTCCCAATCTTTTCAAGGCAAGCGAGTCGACTCCCTGCAGACCTGGTTGCGACATCGATCTACTTGACAGCCAGCAGCAACTGGCTCTCCTCAAAAACGACAACTCATCCGATTTGCCGGTTTTCATCTTCAAGATCGTCTGCGACCGCGGCATCACCCATGAAATCGTGCGCCACCGGGTATTCTCCTTCACGCAGGAAAGCACCCGTTATGTCAACTACAAGAACAAAGGAATGACCCTGATCCTTCCCGAAGAGCTCGAGCCGTATTATGATCCTGAAACGGCAGCGTTGCACCAGGGAGAATCCCTGGTGACCATGTGGGAAGCGAGAGCAGACCAGCTCTTTCAGTGGTACCAGGCCGATGTCAATCGAGGGCGAAGGCCTGAGATAGCCCGGGATATCTTGCCCAACCTGCTGAAGAGCGAGATTTTTGTGAGCGGACGCTGGAGCGGCTGGAAGCACTTTATCGAGCTGCGGGATTCCCGCCAGGCCCACCCCCGGATCCGCATCATTGCCCAAGCGGTCAGAAAGTATTTTGCGTCCCTGGGGCTCAGTTGCGGGGGAGACGAGGTGCATACGTGAAACAAATCTTTGACCTGCAGTGGAAGCTTAACACCTACACCCTGAACAAGATCGGAATCGACTACCGGGCGACCATCACAGACCCGCAACAGAAGCCACTTTGGATAGACAATTATAGAAAAGCGCTGTCTGCAGAACTGGCGGAACTCACCCGCGAAGTCAAAGAGTTCGGCATAGGAACCGACAACGGTAAGATTGAAATTGTCGACATGCTGCACTTTCTGGTGAGCCTGTCCCACATCGTGGGTTTGAGCGCCGCCCAGCTTCCCGGGGCCTCAGCCTGCAAGGCAGTAGAGAAGACCGACCAGCAACCGGCCCCGAAGCATGGCTTGTCGTTCGACGCAACGGTCATTAGCACGTTCCTCAATCTGGACGACCTGCAGAACAGCCTCAAATGGAAGTGGTGGGCCAGGGGAGGTGGATTTGATTCCGCCAGAGCAACCCAGGCGGTGATGGATCTATGGGACCGTTTTTATGAGTTGTGCGCCGTTTTCAGATTGGAGCAGGCACAGGTCAAAAGAATTTACCTCGGCAAGAATGAAATCAATTTCAGACGCCAGGATGAGAACTACAACGAAGACACTAAAACCGAGGAAGACAACGAGGCATTGAAAGCCGCCATCAGTCAGGCATGAACCTTCCCCTGACGGCCGCAACATTTGCCCAGTGTTTCATGCTGAGGTGGGATAAGTTCAGACAGTGAAGCCGGATGCAAAATTCATAAGCTTTGAAGGTATTGACGGATGCGGCAAGAGCACCCTTTTGGACCGTTTGTGTGCGTGGCTTGATGAGTCCCGCATACCCCACATAAGAACCAGAGAACCGGGTGGAACATTTCTTGGAGAGAGCATCCGTCGTTTGCTCCTGGATCCCGCCTACCACATGATGGACGCATGGGCTGAAGTTTTCCTCTACACTGCGAGCCGCGCGCAACTTGTGCGGGAAGTGATCAAACCGGCCTTGCAGGATGGCGTATGGGTGGTGGCGGATCGTTTCATTGATGCCACCCTGGCTTACCAGGGTTACGGGAGGCGGCTCGATGTGCAGCGTCTGAGACAAATTCAAGCGTGGGCCAGCGACGACCTTTGGCCCGACCACACCGTGCTGCTCGACTGTGACGTCCACGTTGCTCTGGAACGTCTGCATGACCGCCTGGAGGTCGCAGACCGAATGGAATTGCAGCAGGTGTCGTTTCATCAGCGCGTGAGACAAGGTTATCTCGAACTTGCCCAAGCGGAACCGCAGCGGTTTGTAATCCTGAACGGTGAAAAACCCCTCACTGAAGTGGTGCAGGATTTACTCACATTGTTCTGGCACCCGCATTGTCATCGGTCTCGCCAGGTTGCGGCACAGTAATCCTGTGCGTTACAAGTCGAAAGTACAATGAACAGGGCTTGATCTACCAGGCTGCTCAGCAAGGTCTGGTTATTTTGGGTTGAGCGGCAGCTGTGAGTCTGATGAGCCAGCAGCTCCGTTTGAACGGGTGGCCCCTGGTGGGCGGTTGGCCGTCGCCGGACGAGGCGCCCTCCCTTGCAGAACGGCCTGTGACCATGCAATTCGGCGTGCAAATCCCACACTAGCCTTGTTCCCTAAGTCCGGCTCTGGGGCACGGAACTCTTGCCCTTGATCTTTCCCTGAGTGTGCTTCTTCACACCTTCGGTCTTGCGGCTTGCAGATTTTTTCTCGAGCTTTGTTTTGCTGCCGTTGTTTGCAGCAGTGCTCTTTTTGTCTTTGCCAACCGTTTGTTTGGGCTTGCACTTATATTTGCTGCTGCTCAGTTTTGCCGGTTGCTGCTTCCTGGCCGCAGCCGTGCGAGATTTGTTGAGCCGTGCTTTGCTGGGCCTGCTGGACCGGGCTTTGGTCGTTACCTTCACGCGGGGTTCATGCGGTTTGTATTTGACCAGTTCTACGGGGACAGAAGTGAGGGGCGCACCGCCAAAGCCATATTCCAACAGCCTGGTGGTCTCCAGAGTCCGCAGCCGCGGGGTGGAAGCTCCCAGCACCACGGCAATTAGACGCCTCTCCCGGCGTACCGCCGTGGCCGACAAGTTGTACCCGGACGCATTGACAAATCCGGTCTTCAAGCCGTCAACGCCGGGACAAACTCCCAGTAGCTTGTTGGCATTGCGTCGTGTGATATTGTTGTAGGTGTATTGCTGCATGGAGTGAATTTCCAGCGCCTCTGGAAAACGCTGCAGATAAGCCATGGAAAGCCTGGCCACATCACGCGCAGTGGTCACCTGGCCTTTGGCGGGCAGCCCGTTGGGATTTGCAAAATGGCTGTGCAGCATGCCGAGCCTTCTGGCTTTTATGTTCATCAGGGTTACGAAGTTGTGCACGCTGCCACCCAGGTACTCCGCCACGGCAATCGCAGCGTCATTTCCTGACACAATGGCCATGCCTCGAATGAGCTCTCCCAAAGGCACCCGATCTCCCGCCTTCAATCCCATTCTCACCGGTTGAGCATTGGCTGCCGCCCTGCTGATATAAACCATGTCCGTCAAATGAACGCGACCCGCTTGCACGGCTTCGAAGGCCAGATAGAGTGCCAGCACCTTGGTGATGGATGCCGGTGCGATGGGAACATCCGCATTCTGTTCGAACAGTACCCGTCCGTCAGAAGCATCCACCAGGATGGCAGAGCGCGCATGGATCAAATTGGAAACAGCACCGCCGGCTTCGCCAAAAGCCAGAGATATGGTCACGGTACAAGCTAAGAAGATGCCAATCCATTTGTGTTGGAAACGCTTCATCATCGCATCTCCCAGGAAGAGTAGAGAGAAAAACCGGCGGCTTTCAAAAGGCTGATCCCACACGGGTTCGGGGGGTGTTGCACCTTTCCAGTAAGCTTCTTGCGGTCCGCTCAGCAGGCCCTGTTGTCAACTGAAATCATGCCAAAGGCTGTTAATCCAGCCCCTCATCTTTTACGGCCGCTCAGCAGGCGGCACTACGTTTGTTTTCTGACTGTATGCGACCATCGTGCCTGGTTTGTCAACTGGAAATGAATCACAGGCAATCCCCACCCGCAATAATCCATCGTATTCCCCTGGTCTTCAGCGGGAAACCAACCGGAGCCACAGAAGATTGGAGGAAGGGATCGACCTTGCATCAATAATCGAATAGAATAACATGTTGATCGTAAAAACATACAGTACAAGATGCAGCGGGAGCTCGCAGGAAAGCTGCCGGGTTTGACCATCGCTGTAACGGCAAATTGCTCTTTCGCACTGCTAATTTTTGAGGACAAGCTGGAGTGGATAAACAACATCAGAGGGAAGTCAAGCGGCGCCGCACTTTTGGAATCATAAGTCACCCCGACGCCGGCAAAACCACCTTAACGGAAAAGTTACTCTTGTTCGGCGGCGCCATCCAGATGGCGGGCGCAGTTAAAGCCCGCAAATCAGCCATGCACGCACACAGTGACTGGATGGCCATCGAGCGCGAACGGGGCATTTCCGTGACCACCTCGGTCATGAAGTTCAACTATAAGGACTTTGAAGTCAATCTGCTCGACACACCGGGACACCAGGATTTTTCCGAAGACACATACCGGGTGCTCACCGCGGTAGACAGCGCTTTGATGGTGATCGACAGTGTCAAGGGAGTGGAAACACAGACGCAAAAATTGATGGAAGTCTGCCGTATGCGCAACACCCCCATCATCACTTTCATCAACAAACTCGACCGGGAAGGGATGAATCCCCTGGATATCCTGAGCGAGATAGAAGAAAAGCTGCAAATTGAATGTGCCCCGCTATCCTGGCCGATCGGCATGGGCAAGTACTTTAAGGGAGTGTACAACCTGTACCGCGAGGAGCTGCATCTTTTTACTCCCGGCGGGGAAACCCGCGAGCAAGACGGCATTTTGGTCAAGGACTTAGCGGATTCCATCGTGGACAAGCTTCTGGGCTCGTCGGCCATCAGTCTGCGCCAGGATGTGGAGCTGCTGCAGGGAGCGGCCGACCCGTTTGATGTCAAGCACTTTTTGCGAGGTAACCAGACGCCGGTTTTCTTCGGCAGCGCCCTCAACAACTTCGGAGTGCGCGAACTGCTCGATGCTTTCGTCGCCATGGCCCCTCCGCCGGGACCAAGACCTGCGGCCTCGCGCAACGTTTCTCCCCATGAATCACCCTTTTCCGGCTTTGTATTCAAGATTCAGGCCAACATGGACCCGGCCCACCGCGACCGCATTGCCTTCCTGAGGGTCTGTTCAGGAAAATTCAAGCGCGGCATGAAGGTCGTGCACCATCGGCTCGGAAAAGAAATTTCCCTTGCCAATGCCACCATTTTTATGGCACAGGATCGCACCAACGTTGAAGAGGCGTATCCTGGCGACATTATAGGCATCCACAACCACGGAACGATCAAAATCGGCGACACCTTTACAGAAAAGGAACCGTTGCAGTTCACCGGAATACCCAGCTTTGCCCCGGAGCATTTCCGCCAGGTAGTATTGAAAAACCCACTGAAGAGCAAGCAATTGCATAAAGGCCTGGTGCAACTGGCCGAAGAGGGTGCCGTGCAGTTTTTTCGACCTCTCACAGGCAACGGGTATATACTCGGAGCAGTAGGGGTGCTGCAATTCGATGTCACGATGGCTCGACTGAGAGACGAATACGGAGTGGACGCCGTATATGAAAATGCCGGTTTTGCCGCGGCGCGCTGGGTGGAGTGCGACGACAGGAAGAAGCTGGAAGAGTTCGAGCGGAAGCATCGGCCGAACATGGCCTACGACGCTGAAGGACATCTGACTTACCTGGCCGCGAACGAGTGGCGGCTTGGCTTTGTCATGCAAGATTGGCCCGATATCACTTTTCGCAAAGCGCGTGAACACAACTGAAGGAGGCCCGCACAATGGATCTGAGAGAGCTGGAAAACATTCCTCCCTGGGAATGGCCGGAAGACACCGAGATCTTCCTGCGCAATATGCTCAGCAACAAACGAGAACAAGTGGCCGACCGGTTACTGGCTGCCGAGTTTTCCGGGGAGTTCGCCGTGCTGTGCGATGAACTTGCCGAAACGCTGCTGTCCGTAGTCGAAGATGGCGACGAACCCGAGGAGTTGCGGAGCAGAGCGGCGATTTCCCTTGGCCCCGCCCTCGACTACTGTGACACGATGGAATTCGAAGACGCGGAAGAAGATCCCATTTCCGAACAGGTTTTCTCGAAAATCCAGGACTCTTTGCGCAAACTTTATGAGCAGCCGGCTCTGCCGCCACCGGTCCGGTGCAGTGTCCTGGAAGCGGCGGTGCGCGCGCCGCAAGATTG
>FWPV01008926.1_pt1 | contig 17246 bp, 18 predicted proteins | sample 2228371 | NCBI WGS metagenome assembly FWPV01 (sample SAMEA103939776, study PRJEB20133) | metagenome | reverse complement strand
CGCTGCGGATGTACTGGCCCTTCGCCTCCTTTGGCTTCGCGGCGTTCACCGCCTCGATCAGCGCGGCCATGTTCTCCTTCAGCTTCTGGTCCTCGAAGCTCACCTTGCCGAGCGGCACGTGGATATTCGCCAGGCGGTCCAGGCGGAACTCCACCCGTCCCTGCTTCGCCTCCTGCACCGACTTGGCGATGTCCTCCGCCCCGACCACCGTCCCCGAGCGGGGGTTCGGCATCAGGCCGCGCGGGCCCAGGATGCGCCCCAGCCGGCCCACCTTCCCCATCATCTCGCGCGTCGCAATCGCCACGTCGAAATCCAGGAATCCGTTCTCAATCTGCTTGATCAGGTCATCGCTGCCGACAAAATCCGCCCCGGCCTCACGCGCCGCGCTCGCCGCCTCACCTTCCGCGAACACCAGCACGCGCAGCACCCTGCCCAGCCCGTGCGGCAGCACCGTCGAGCCGCGAATCTGCTGCTCCGCGTGTCGCGGGTCCAAGCCCGTCTTGATGTGCAGCTCCACCGTCTCGTCGAACTTCGCCGGGTGAATCTCCTTCGCGAGCTTGATCGCCTCGTCCACCCCGTAGAACTTCGATTTATCGACCTTCGCCGCCGCTTCGCGATACCGCTTCCCACGCTTCGGCATTACGGCACCACCTCGATGCCCATGCTCCGGGCAGTTCCTTCGATGATCCGCATCGCTTCCTCAATGCTGTTCGCGTTCAGGTCGGGCAGCTTCGTCTCCGCAATCTTGCGGATGTCCTCCGAAGTCACCCGCCCAACCTTATTCAGCCGCGGGTTCCCGCTCCCCTTCTCGATCCCGGCCGCACGTCGCAGCATGTCCGCCGCCGGCGGCGTCTTCAGCACGAACGTGAACGACCGGTCCTCGTAAATCGTCAGCTGCGCCGGGATGATCAGTCCGATCTTGTCCTGCGTCCGAGCGTTGTACTCCTTGCAGAACTCCATGATGTTCACACCGTGCTGGCCCAGCGCTGGGCCAACCGGCGGCGCCGGGTTCGCCTTCCCGGCAGGCAGTTGCAGCGTTACCACTGCCCGTACTTTCTTCGCCAACGGTTGCTCCTTGTGTCCAAGCGGCGCACCTCTGGGGCGCGCCTCCACGAGTCCCGCCCTCCGGGCGGGCCAATGTACCAGTATCGCCGCTTCACCCCTCCTGGGCAATCGCGCCGTCATCCCGGGGCAGCCGTACCCCGTTCCCTCGCCCCGGGCAAACCGTTCGGCCCACGGAAAAGGCGATTTACCGGAAAGACAGCTTCCCTGAACCGCCGCCGTGCGTATACTCCCCAAACTGCCCCTGCCCTTCTGGTCTATCGATCCCATCGATGCCGCAAGTGCGGGGGCGGAAACAGCAAGGGGGGATCACTTCATGCAGGACAACTACTGGAAAAAGCGGCTCGCCCGCCAGGGCATCAGCCGCCGCCGCGTCCTCGGGGGCGCGGCCACCGCGGGCGTCGGCGTGGCTGCCCTCGGCCTCGTCGGCTGCGGCGATGACGACGACGATGCCGGAACCTCGACCGCCACGCCGTCCGGTTCGCCAGCCGCCAGCCCGACCACCGCAGCCCAGACCCCGCAGAAGGGCGGCGTCGCACGCTTCGTCTCCGCCAACAACACCTGGGACACCTTCGACGTCGACCGCTCCCGCTTCTCGCCTGTCGCCTGGCTCATGGGCATGACCAACCTCGGCGTCACCCAGTGGAAGAGCTTCACAAAGGCCGAAATCGAGGGCGGCATCGCCGAAAAATGGGAGCAGCCCGACAACCAGACCATCGTCTTCACCGTCCGGCCGAACGTCTACTGGCACGATAAGCCGCCCGTCAACGGCCGCCAGGCCAACGCCGAGGACATCGCCTTCTTCATCAACCGCAACAAGGAAGGCAAGCTCCTCGATGGCACCGAAGACCCCAACTTCTACCGCAAATCCGCCTTCCGCAACGTCGAAAAGGTCGAGGTCGTCGACCCCCGCACCGTTCGCGTCACCTTCTCCCGCCCCGACCCCTTCTTCCTCACCACCCTTGCCGGCTCCTACGCCAAGGTCCAGGCCCCCGAAGCCGTCCGCGCCTTCGAAAAAGACTACGCCAACATGAAGGCCGACCTCGTCATCGGCACCGGCGCCTTCGTCCTCCAGAAGTGGGCCGCCGAAGGCGACTCCGAGTGGGTCCGCCACGAAAAATTCCATGCCCAGGTCAACTGGGACGGCGTCAAGTGGCTCCCGCTCTTCACCGACCCCTCCGCCCAGCAGGCCGCCTTCGAGCAGAAGCAGATCGACGCCTTCACCCCCACCCAGAACGCTGTCATCCAGGACCTCCTCAAGCGGTATGAGGGCCGCATCCACGAGGTGAAGGTCTTCGCGGGCAACCCCCAGGCCGGCACCTACTACGGCGGCGCCGCCCCCTGGAACAACCCCAACCTCATCGGCGCCATCTTCCGCGCCTTCGACCGCCGCGCCCTCATCCAGTCCATCCTCCAGGGCAAGGGCGTCCTCTCCGGCAACGTGCCGCCCACCCAGGCCGCCTTCGCCATCACCGAGCGCGAGCTCATCACCTTCCCCGGCTACCTCGAAGACCGCGCCCTCGAAGAAGCCGAGGCGAAGAAGATGTGGGAGGCCGGCGGCGGCCCCGCCCTCGGCGAGATCATCGTCGACATCCCCGACATCTGGGAGGGCCTCTACTCCGGCGGCGCCGCCCTCATCACCAACCAGCTCCAGAAGGTGCTCGGCAACAAGTTCACCGCCAAGATCGAGCCCTACTCCACCATCACCGGCAAGATCGTGAAGCAGGAGTACGGCAACGGGAAGAACAACATCTGGTTCGGCTGGATCACCGAAATCTCCGACCCCGAGCCCACCCTCCTCAACTACCTCCAGTACAACTCCACCCAGCCCCAGTTCCAGCAGTTCGGCGTCAAGATCGACAAGGTCGACCAGCTCACCGCGCAGGCCGTCACCGAGTTCGACATCGCCAAGCGCCAGGAACTCTCCAAAGAGGTCATGCGCGAACTGGTCAAAAACTACGGCGCCGGCATCCCCTACTCGCTCGTCGCCGTCAACTCCTCCCTCCGCTGGAACTACCTCAAGTACCCGGAGGCAGTCGCCTTCGTCCAGCAGCACCAGTACGGCACCCAGTTCTGGTTCGACCAGACCGATCCCAGCTGGCAGGGTCGCCCCGCCTAGCACCACCACTTCTCACCTGCGGGCCGGGAGGCGCTACAATGCGCCACCGGCCCGCAGCGCACGTATCACGGGACACAGAGGGGGAATCGAGAATGAGGACCTACATTCTCCGCAGGGTGGTCGTCAACATCCCGGTCATCTGGCTCGTCGCGACCCTGGTCTTCTTTGCCACCAACGTCCTCCCGGGCGACTTCGTGGCTCAGCGCATCGCCGCCCAGGACCCGACGTCCACCGACCCGGCGATCCGCCAGCAGCAAATCGAAGCCGTCCGCAAAGACCTTGGCCTCGATAAACCCCTCATCCCCCGCTACTTCGTCTACCTCGGCGATCTCCTCCGCGGCGACTTCGGCATCTCCTACCAGACCCGCCAGTCGGCCCTCGAGGGCATGAAAGAGGGCCTCCCGTACTCCATCCAGCTCGCCCTCATGTCCCTCTTCGTCGCCGTCGTCACCTCCATACCCATCGGCATCATCTCCGCCATCAGGCAGGACAGCCTCGTCGATTACGTCCTCCGCGTCTTCGCCATCCTTGTCCTGGCCATGCCAAACTTCTGGCTCGCCACCATGGCCATGCTCTACGTCGTCCGCTGGGGTCTCTGGGAAATCCCCATCTCCACCGCCCCGCTCCTCTGGGAAGACCCGGCCGGCAGCATGCGCCTCTTCATCATCCCCGCCGTCATCGGCGGCCTCGCCTCCGGCGCCGGCGTCATGCGCCTCCTCCGCTCACAGATGCTCGAAGTCCTGCGCCAGGACTACATCCGCACCGCCTGGGCAAAGGGCCTGCGCGAACGCATCATCATCATCCGCCACGCCCTCAAGAACGCCATGGTCCCCGTCGTCACCGTCCTCGGCCTCACCCTCGCCGGCCTCCTCTCCGGCAACGTCGTCTTCGAAAACCTCTTCGGCATCCCGGGCGTCGGCCGCCGCATCCTCGCCGCCATCGTCGCCCGAGACGTCCCCGTCGTCCAGGCCTTCGTCCTCGTCATCGCCACCTTCGTCGTCTTCGTCAACCTCGCGATCGACCTGCTCTACGGCGTGCTCGATCCCCGCATTCGGTACTCCTAGGAGGAAGCAGCCATGGCCCAAGACCAGGCAGTCATGGAACGCCCCGGCACCTTCGGTGTGCCTCGTAGCCTCAGCGACCGCCCCATCTACATCCGGGCGCTCGTCCACATCGGCCGCTTCTTCCGCTACAAGCCCCTCGGCGGCTTCGGCGTCATCATCATCGCCCTCTGCGTCTTCGCCGCCATCTTCGCCGAGGCCATCGACCGCTACGACCCCGAACAGCGCTTCTTCGCCACCAACCCCGCCTACGACCCCGAACTCGCCGAAAAGGCCCTCGAAGACCCCACCATCCGCCTCCAGTACCCGCCCGAAAAGTTCGAAAAGAGCGACCTCCCCGTCCTCTTCGGCATGCCCACCTCCCAGAACTGGCTCGGCACCGATGGCCTCGGGCGCGACCTCTACTCCCGCATCATCCACGGCTCCCGCACCGCCCTCTACGTCGGCCTCGGCGCCGCCCTCATCGCCACCATCAGCGGCACCATCATCGGCCTCGCCAGCGCCTACTTCAGCGGCCCCGTCGACTTCTTCGTCCAGCGCATCGTCGATACGCTCCAGGCCTTCCCGCCCCTGGTCCTCCTCCTCCTCTTCGGCCAGGTCGTCGCCAATCCCACCCTCACCGTCAACACCATCGCCCTCGGCATCCTCGGAACAGCCAGCTCCTCGCGCGTCGTCCGCAGCGCCGTCCTCGCCGTCCGCGAAGAGGTCTACGTCCTCGCCGCCCGCACCATCGGCGCCGGCGATGTCCGCATCATGATGCGCCACATCTTCCCCAACATCACGGCGCCCATCATCGTCACCTTCACCAGCTCCATCGGCCTCTACATCCTCGTCGAAGCCACCCTCGCCTTCCTCGGCCTCGGCGACCCCACCCGCGTCTCCTGGGGCAAAATGGTCGAAGAAGGCCGCCGCAACGGCCCCTCCAACCCCTGGATGGCCTTCATCGTCGGCATGGCGCTCACCACCGTCGTTCTTGGCTTCAACCTCGCCGGCGACGCCATCCGCGACGTCCTCGACCCGCGCCTCCGCGGTCGCGGCGGGCGGGCCGGCTTCTAGCCGAGCCACAGCCGCAGAACGGCAGCACCCAACACACGCCGACGGCCCCGGGGACACGCCCCCCGGGGCCATCTCGCATTTCGTGCCTCGAAAGTGCCCGGCCCGCTCTCCTCGATGTCACCAGCCAGGACCGTAACCGGACCCCCGCTACACCCGCTCCACCTGGAGGAAGTCCAGCTCCACCGGCGTCTCCCGGCCGAACATGTTCACGATCACCTTCACCCGGCCCTTCTCCGTGTTGATCTCGTCCACAGTGCCGACGAAATCCTCGAACGGGCCATCGATAATCCGGACCGACTGCCCCTGCTGGAACGCCACCTTCACCCGCGGCTGCTCCATCCGCATCGCCCGCAGGATGTGGTTCACCTCGTCCTGCGAAAGCGGAACCGGCCGCGTCCCCGAGCTGACAAAGCCGGTCACCCCCGTCGTGTTCCGGATCAGGTGCCACACCGCATCCGAAACGGGGTCCCCTTCCTTCAGCTCAATCGTTTGCACCAGCACATACCCCGGGTAGAGCTTCCGCTTCACCGTCCGCCGCTGCCCATCCCGGATCTCGATCTCGTCCTCCGTCGGCACCACAACGTGAAAAATCTGGTCGCCGGCCTTCATCCGCTCAGCCGTCGCCTTAATCGCATTGCGCACCTTGTTCTCGTGCCCGCTGTAGGTGTGCACGAAGTACCACTTCCGGCCCGGCGCGTTGATCTCCTCGTCGGTGAGCTGCTCCTGTTCCAGCTCCTCCTCTTCCCTCCGCCGCCGCGGCGCGCGCTTCGGCTTCTGCTCCGGGACAATCCCCGACGTTGCGGTTGGAACCTGCGGTTCGTTGGACATAGTTAGAAGAACAGCCTCTCGATGGTCCACCCGAAGACCAGGTCGACCGCGCCAAGGAAGAGCCCCATAGCTACCGCCACAATCGCCACAACGATCGTGAGGTACCGCGTCTCCTGGAACGACGGCCAGGTGACCTTCCGCAGCTCGGCAATGACATCGGCGACGAACCGCGGCTGCAACCGCCGCAAGAACCCAAACGGCCGCCGCTTCGGCGCCTCCGGGCGGGCAATCTGGCCCGGAACGGCTGCCGGGCGCGCCATCGTTGGCCGCGACGGCCGCGGGACCGATGCGGGCGGCGCTCCCTCGGGCGCTGCCGTCGCGGCTCGCCGGCGTGGTGTACGTGCCATCGCCGTTACCGCGTCTCCCGGAAGATCACGTGCTTCCGCAGCCCCGGGTGATACTTCTTCAGCTCGAGGCGGCTGGAGTCGTTCCGCCGGTTCTTCTGGGTGGTGTACCGGTACACCGGCCCCTCCGTACTCTGGAGGTGAATGATGATCCGGTCACCCTTGTTCTTGGCCATCTGCCATCTCCCTCCTACCCGGCTCGCACGCCTCAGGCGAGGATCTTGGTGACGACGCCGGCGCCGACGGTGCGGCCGCCTTCGCGGATTGCGAAGCGGAGGCCTTCCTCGATGGCGACGGGCTGGATGAGTTCGACGGTCATGGTGATGTTGTCACCGGGCATGACCATTTCGACGCCCTGGGGCAGCTGGATGGCGCCCGTGACGTCGGTGGTGCGGACGTAGAACTGCGGCCGATAGCCGTTGAAGAACGGCGTGTGGCGGCCGCCCTCCTCCTTGGAGAGGACGTACACCTGCGCCTCGAACTTGGTGTGCGGCTTGATGGTGCCCGGCTTGCAGAGCACCTGGCCGCGCTCCACCTCGTCCCGCTCGATGCCACGCAGCAGGCAGCCCACGTTATCGCCCGCCTGCCCCTCATCGAGCATCTTCTTGAACATCTCGACGCCCGTCACCGTCGTCTTCCTCGTCTCCCGCAGGCCGACGATCTCCACTTCGTCGCCCACCTTGACGACGCCCCGCTCGATCCGACCGGTGACCACCGTGCCGCGCCCCTTGATGCCGAAGACGTCCTCGATCGGCATCAGGAACGGCTTGTCCAGCGGCCGCACCGGCGTGGGGATGTACTCATCGACCGCGTTCATCAGCTCCCAGATGCACTGGTACTCCGGCGCGTTCGGGTCCGTCGAGGTCGATTCCAGCGCCTTCAGCGCCGACCCACGGATGATCGGCACCTCATCCCCCGGGAAGCCCTGCGAGCTCAGCAGCTCGCGCAGCTCCAGCTCCACCAGCTCCAGGAGCTCCGGGTCCTCCATCATGTCCACCTTGTTCAGGAAGACCACCAGCGCCGGCACTTCCACCTGCCGCGCCAGGAGCACGTGCTCCCGCGTCTGCGGCATCGGCCCCTCCGGCGCAGCCACCACGAGGATCGCCCCGTCCATCTGGGCCGCCCCCGTGATCATGTTCTTGATGTAGTCCGCATGCCCCGGACAGTCGACGTGCGCGTAGTGCCGCTTGTCCGTCTCGTACTCCACGTGCGCAATCGCAATCGTAATCCCGCGCGCACGCTCCTCCGGCGCGTTGTCGATCGAATCGAACGGCCGATACTCCGCCTCGCCCTTCAGCGCCAGCACCTTCGTGATCGCCGCCGTCAACGACGTCTTCCCGTGGTCAACGTGCCCAATCGTCCCAACGTTGACGTGCGGTTTCGTCCTCTCAAATTTCGCCTTCGCCATGGAAATCGCCCTCCGGGGCCTGGTTTGGACGGTGGCACCGCCACCGGGAATCCACACTGGAGCCCTCATCCGGGTTCGAACCGGAGACCTCGTTCTTACCAAGAACGCGCTCTGCCTGCTGAGCTATGAGGGCACGAACCGCCAGCGTCGCCGCCAGCGGGAGTGAACTCGTGGTGGAGAGAGTAGGATTCGAACCTACGAAGCGCGAAGCGCGGCAGATTTACAGTCTGCTGCCATTAACCACTCGGCCATCTCTCCATGGCTCCCCGGCCGCTCACGCAGCCGAGCTGCTTGTGTTGGAGCCCGAGAGGGGATTCGAACCCCTAACCGTCCGATTACAAATCGGATGCGCTGCCGTTGCGCCACCCGGGCACGACTCCCGGGAACCCCAGCGGATTCCAACACAAAAACGATCCGCTCGCAGCGGACCACCCTCAAGTATGAATCCGCCCCGCTCGATTGGCAAGCCGTCATCCCCCGCTTGCCTCACCCGCAACCCACCTTCCCGCTGCACGTTGCCACCAAAGTATACCCGGTGTAGAAAGAGCTCGCCCGCACCACGCCCCTGCCGGAGCACCCCGTGGCCTCCCTCCTCCCGGCCATCCGCATGTTCCACTACCGCTGGTCCGTCCCCACCGTCGCACGCCTCTACCGCGACGGCCCCCAGCGCTCCGTCGATCTCCACCACGCCTTCGGCGCCAGCCGCGATACCCTCGCCGATACCCTGCGCCGCCTCGAACAGGCCGGCCTCATCATCCGCAAGCCCACCCCCGCCGGCATCACCTGCTACCTCACCCCCGCGGGCGAAGCGGTCGGCGCCGCCTGCATCGCCGCGGTCGAAGCCGTCCGCACCCGCAACCTCGTCGATCTCGCCCTCAAGAAATGGCCCATGCTTGTCCTCGTCGCCATCGGGCGCGGCTCCTCACGCTACTCCCAGGTCCGGGCCGCCCTCCCCGGCATCACCCCCCGCGCCCTCACCATCGCCCTCAAAGACCTCCAGGCAGCCGGCCTCATCGAACGCACGGTCGAGCACACCTACCCGCCAACCGCCATCTACACCCTCTCCCACGCCGGCGCTGACCTTTTCCCCACCATGGACGCCCTCTGCACCGCCGCCGAACGGGCCGCAAGCGCCGCGGGGTAGCTCGCGCCTCCCGCTCCTCGCTATCCTCCCCGCCAATGCAGCGCCCCGTCCTGCTCGCCCTCGCCACCTGGCTGGTCGGCGCCATCGTGCTCCGCTCCACGCTGCTTGCCCCCCAGCACTGCCCCGCCATCTCGCCCGAGTCGGCCCGCCAGTCCGCCCTCCTTGCCGCCGCCTGGATCGATGCCAACCAGTTCCCCGACGGTTCCTACGTCTACGAATACGACCGCACCGTCGATATGGACCGGCCCGGCTACAACGTCGTGCGCCACGCCGGCGTCACCATGTCCCTCTACCAGCTCGCAGCCGCCGGCGAACCCGCCTACCTCCCAACCGCCGATGCCGGCCTTCGCTGGATGCTTCGCAACCTCTACCGCCATGCCGACTGGGCAGCCCTCCAGGATCCGGCCGATGGCAGCGTTCGCCTCGGCGCCACCGCCCTCATGCTCGCCAGCCTCCTCCAGCGCCGCATCGCCACCTCCGACCCCCAGTACGACGACCTCATGCGCCAGCTCGCACGCGGCATGCTCGCACTGCAGCTCCCCGATGGGGCCTTCCTCAACCGCTGGGATACCACCGCCCGGCAGCCTGTCCCCAACGAGCGCTCGAAATACGCCACCGGCGAAGCCTTCTGGGCGCTCACCCTCATGCACCGCCTCTTCCCCGGCGAAGGCTGGGATGCCCCCGCCCGCCGCACCGCCCGCTACCTCGCGGAAGACCGCGACCGTGTCGAGGGGCTCCCTTATCCCCCCTGGGCCGACCAGTGGGCTGCCTACGGATTCGGTGAAATCGCCGCCTGGGGCCTCTCCGATGCCGAGGTCCGCTACCTCGAATCCCTCGCCGCCCGCTTCGGCCTCCTCGTCCGCGCCGATGCGGCCCGCCGCGATACCTGGTGGTCGCGCCTCCTCCACGGCCGCAAGGCACGGGCTGCAGGCGCCGGCACCTGGGGCGAAGGTCTCGCCGCCCTCGCGCAGGCTGCAGCGGCCGAGCCCCGCCTGGCGCACCTCCGTCCCGCCATCGAGGAGCGCCTCGCCTGCGTGGCCGGAATGCTGCGCGAACGCCAGGTGTCGCCCGGCGCGGCGCCCCCCGTCGCCAATCCTGCCCGCGTCGAAGGCGCCTGGTTCACCTCCGGCCTGACCCGCATGGATGACCAGCAGCACGCCCTCTCCGCGCTCATCCTCGCCTCGCGCATCCTCGCCGGGGAGTCCCCACCGTGAACGTCGCCCTCGCCGTCGTCTTCGTCGTCTGCGCGCTCAATCCCGCTGCCGCTGCCGCGAGCCTCGCCGGCCAGCCCGTGCCTCGCGCCGCGCTCGGGATCGGTGCCGCCGTCGCCATCTGCGCCTACCTGCTCGCCACGGCGACCCGCACGCGCCTCCTCGAAGCCCTCGCGGTCGAGCCTGCCACCTTCCTCGTCGCGGCCGGCGCCATCGTCGCGGCCAGCAGCGCTGGTGTCATCATCGGGCGACCCGCGTATGGCCCCGTCGAGTGGCGAAATCGCGCGTCGCAGCTCGTCCCGCTGGCCGTCCCGCTCCTCCTCGCCCCGGCGCCGCTCGCCGCAACCATCGCTGCCGCTCTCCACGCCTCGGCCCCCGCCGCAGCCACTGGCGCCGTCGTCGCCGTGGTGGCCGCCGTCGCCCTCATTGCCGCCCGCACGGGCCGCCACGCCCTCACGCTCGGCTGGGCCGCTCGACTGCTCGCCGCCCTCGCGCTCGTCATCGCAGCAGGCGTCATCGTCGATGGCATCCGCACCATCTGAGCGCCGCGCCGCTGCCCGCCCTTCCCCACCGTTTCCCCTCAACGCCGCCCCGTCGGTACACTCGGATGCACACCACGTCACCCACCACCGGAGCACGACCGATGGCAGGCCATTCGAAGTGGGCGCAAATCAAGCGCCAGAAGGGCGCCAACGACCAGAAGCGAGGCGCCCTCTTCACCAAGCTCACCCGCGAAATCATGCAGGCGGCCAAGCAGGGCGGCCCCGACCCCGCCGCCAACTTCAAGCTCCGCCTCGCCATCCAGCGCGCCCGCGCCGCCAACATGCCCAACGACAACATCGAACGCGCCATCTCCAAGGCTACCGGCGGCGCCTCCGAAGACCAGCTCGATGAGGTTACCTACGAGGGCTACGGCCCCGGTGGTGCCGCCATCCTCGTCGCCGCCCTCACCGATAACCGCAACCGCACCGTCTCCGAAGTTCGCCACCAGTTCAGCCGCAACGGTGGCAACCTCGGCGAGGCTGGATCAGTCAGCTGGCAGTTCGAACCCCGCGGCATCATCACGATCCCCCTCGAAGGCCGCGCCGCCGATGACGTCGCCCTCCTCGCCATCGACGCCGGCGCCGAAGACGTCGACGTCCAGGGGGACGCCGTCGAGGTTCGCACCGACCCCGCCTCCCTCGAAACGGTCCGCAAGAACCTCGAAGCCGCCGGCCTCCAGGTCGAGAATGCCGACTTCGCGATGGTTCCCAAGACCACCATCGAGCTCGACGACAGGACCGCCCACCAGGTCCTCCGCCTCATCGAGGCCCTCGAGGACCTCGAGGACGTCCAGCGCGTCTACTCCAACGCCGAGTTCAGCGACGAGGCCATCGCCTCCTACGCCGGTTAGCCCGCCGCGCTCTCAGCCAGCGACCCGCATCAGCGCCACCGCCAGGTAAAGCGTCACAAACAGGGCTACCGCCTGGACCGTTCCTGCCATCTCGTCCTCCAATCACACCGTAGACGCCGGCGCGGCCGCGAATGTTGCACCGCCGCTCAGCGGCCCTGCTGCACCCGTTCGCGCCCTGGAATCCGCTGCAGCGCCGCCCGGCACCCGAACACCCGCCCAAAGTGGAACACAAACGCCTCCTGCACCTGCTCCAGCTGTACCTGCCGCCCAACCTCCGCCGCCATGGTGGTCATCTCGACATCGCTCATCCCGCACGGGTTGATGAGCTCGAAGTGGCCCAGGTCGGTGTCCACATTCAGCGCGGCCCCGTGCATTGTCACCCAGCCCCGCACGTTCAGCCCGATGGAGGCGATCTTCCGCCCTTCCACCCAGACCCCCCGCCCGAGCTCGCTCCGCGTCCCCCGCAGCCCCCAGTCGGCCAGCGTGCCGATGATTGTTTCCTCCAACCCCCGCACGTAGTCCGTCACCCCGATGCCCCAGCCCTTTAGCGCAATGATCCCGTACGCCACCAGCTGCCCGGGCCCGTGGTACGTGATATCGCCGCCCCGTTCGGTCGGCACAATCTCAATGCCATACTGCCGCACCGTCTCCTCCGGGACGCGCAGGTTCGGCACCGGGTGGCTCCGTCCGAGCGTGATTACCGGCCGGTGCTCGGTCAGGAGCAGCGTATCCACCCCCGAGCCTGCACGGCGCGCCGCCTGCAACCGCTGCTGCAGCCGGTGCACCTCCCCGTACGATGTGGTACCCAGCGCATACACCGCCACCGACCGTTCATCCTGCGCTGCCATCGCGGCCGACCTCCTAACCCCAGAGACGGTAGGGGTTCTCCACCAGCGAGCGTACGCGAGCAAGGACACGTCCTGCGTCTCCTTCCCCGAGTGTGCGACTGTCGAATCGCATCGTCACCGTCCCCGCGCCCCCCGGCCCGGCTCCCAGCCCAAACGCCAGCTGCCCGCCCGCCAGCCGCGGCTCGATCCGCTCGACCCCCAGCGGAATCAACGACACCACCACCCACGTCGCCCGCTCAAACGTCCCGCGTCCCGCGCTCCGCCCCTCGACCATGCGTCGAAACTCGTCATCCAGCGGTGATTCCACCGCAAAGGTGCGCTCGGCATCCTGCCCGATGAGCACCAGTCCCGCGGGGCCGGGCGCGATGCCCGCCTCGTGGAGTGCCCGGGCAATCGCCCGCACAGCCAGGTCCTCCACCAGCGGCCGCGGCCCGTGTGGCTCCCACTCATCGCCCAGCGCCGTTACCGCCTCGAAGGCCCGCGTCCAGTTCACGCACACATGCCCGCTCAGCACCTCTGCCCGGGCCTCCGCCTCGGCCGCGATCCGTGCAAACCGCTCCGTTGCACCCGCCTGGGCTGGCTCCGCGCTCACCGGTGGCACCTCCGACGCCGCCGCGAACTCCCCATCGGCCGCCGCGCGTGCGTCGTCTTCCTCCCAGAGTGGCAACCCGGGGATCGCACCCCCCGGCTCGGGGAGCGGCTCTGCGGTCCCCCGGGCGGGGGCATCCTCCTCCGCCCGCCGGCGGAACGTGACAACCACCCCCGCGTCCTGCGTCGTGCCCGCCGGGGCAGGCCTGGCATCCCCTCCCTCCTCCGGGGATTCTGTCGCTGTGGTCGTCCATTCCCCGGTGGTGGCCGCGCCGCCGGCCGCCGGTCCATCCCCGGCGTCCCGGACGTCGGTGGCCGCGCCCGCACGGTGGCCGGTCGCCTCCACCTCGTCGACCCCGACCTCCTCCTCTGGCGGCACCGTCTCCCCTCGCTGCAGGATGAACCCGAGTACCGCCCCCTTCCGTTCGATGCTCCCGGCCGGTCGGCGATGCCTCAGCACACCAGGCTGCTCCGCCTCGATCTCGAACGCGATGTAGTCGCACTCCAGCCGGCACACCGGCTCACCCGGGCTCACCTCAGCCCCATCCGGCCGGTACCACTCCGCAATCACTCCCCCGACCATCTCCGGCCCCAGGTCCGGCACCGCAATGCGAGCAGCCACAGGCACCCCCGGCGGGAAGTCTCCCTGCCCTATCTACAGGATCGGCCCTCGTGCCCTCCCGGTGCATTGCCGACTCCTGCCCGGTCCCGTGACAGCCCCGTGGCCAGCTGGTGGCGCGCCCCTCAGCCCTCGTCGTCGTCCGCACCCGGCGAGTAGCCCCGCAGCAGGAGCCGCGGCAGCCCGTAGCCGATGCCAAACGCCGCCAGCGCCGCCGCTCCAATCACGCGCAACCCGTCCTCTCCGGCTGCCAGGCCTACCGCGAGCGCGCAGACCCCCGCCGCCAGCAGGAGCCACGGCGTCCACCGCCCGAACACCGCACGACCGCGCCTCACCCAGCCCCGTCCGCGTCAGCGCTCGCCAACGTCAGCCGGCGCGTCTTCCACCTCCTCAATCGCCCGCCAATCCTCTTCCCGGAGTGGCTGCAGCTCCCCTTTCCGGTAGGCTTCGTACACCCGGAAGAGGATCTCCTTGTGCGGCCGCACCCGCCCGATGGGGCAGGCCGCCCAGTCCTTCTCGCTTTCGTCGCAGTAGCCAAGGCGCAGCTCCCCGCACTTCGGCTGCAGGAAGCGGCCCAGCTCCGGCGCGACCTTCATCACCTCGGCCCGCATCAGCGCCGCCACCTTCCGGAACTCCCACTGCGCCCGCGTGCACAGCCGCAGATCGCAGATGTGGAGCAGGCTCTGGAAGTTCACCGTCACCTTGAAGTTCGTGTTCGTCGCATTCGGCAGCAAAAAGCGAGCATCCTCCGCCGGCACCCCCGCCTCCACCATCGCCTCGTACAGCTCGCCCACCCGGTCAAACAGCTCCTCCATCCGGTCCGCCATGCCCGCCTTCCGCACCGTCTCCGGCACCGTATACGGGAACCGGCCGCCTTTGTACGTCACGTACCGCTGGCTCTGCTGCTCGAACGATATGCCGACCCGGTGTCGCACAAACTGGTGCGAAAACGCCCGGCTCACCCCCGAGATCGCAAACTCGAACCACACCTGCTCCAGCGGGCTCGAATGCCCCGTCTTCAGCCGCTCCGCGATGAACGCCTGCATCTCCTCCCGCGTGATCCGCTCCTCCTCGATCCGCCGGGCAACCTGCTGCGGCGTCAGGCTCGAGTAGCAGGTGCGGTACGCCATGTACAGCGACCGCACCGGGTCCTCCGAATGGGACAGCAGCGTGACCTGGATGGGCATATGCGGGCATTCTCCGATGAATCTCGTGACGCTCAAGCTTCCGTGGTCGGGAACCCACGGCACCACGCCTTGCGACCGAACCTGAACAAAACTGCGGGCCGACGCCTCCGTTACGCCCGCCCTCGCTACGCCGCGAAGTTCAGCCGCAGCCCGCGCGTCGGCCACCGCTCGAACAGCCCCAGCCGCCCCGTCGAGCTCAAGGTGACGTACAGCGACGTCATGTCCGGCCCAAAGCACGCATTCGTGGTCAGCAGGTCCGGGCATGGCACGTGCTCCATCTTCGAGCCATCCGGCGCGAAGATTGTCAGTCCGCCATTCAGGATCGTCGCCACAATCACATTCCCCTCCGCGTCCACGCACATCGAGTCGCAGAACGAGTACCCAAACGGCGGCGCGCCCGGCACTGTGCCAATCACCCGCCCATTCGCAACCTGCCCCGGCGCCTGGATGTCGTACGCCCACACGCGCCCGGTCGGCGTCTCCGCCACGTACAGCGTCTTCTCGTCCGGGCTCAGGCCCACGCCGTTCGGACCCTCCATCGGGAAGATGATCTCCCGGATGAACTTCCCGTCCGGGGAGGCGTAGTACACCCCGGTCCGGTCCTTCTCCCGTGGCCGGTTCTTCCCCAGGTCGGTGAAATAGAAGTTCCCTTCGCGATCAAACACCAGGTCGTTCGGCCCCTTCAGCGGAATCCCGTTGCACTCCGTGTAGAGCGTGCTCACCTCGCCGCTCAGCGTCACCCGCTGGATTGCGCCCCCGCGATAGTCCTCCGGCTGCTCCCCCGGGAACAGCCCAATGGAGCCGTCCGGCAGCGGCCGCCGGTGCCACTGGAACCCCCCGTTCTGTGTCACGTATAGCGCACCGTCCGGCCCGAGGGCCGCCCCGTTTGGCCCGCCGCCCGTCACGGCCAGCACCTCCACCGTTCCGTCCGGCTTCACACGGCTCAGGCGACCCGCCGCAATCTCCGTCACAATCACGTCCCCATTGGCAAGCGCAACCGGCCCCTCCGGAAACTCCAGCCCGGTCGCCACGATGCGAGGCTCCACAGGTATACCCTCCGTCGAGATGCGCGCATCCTACGCTTCCCCCGTCCCACCCTTCCACCTCCACGAACGCGCCCGCGCCTGCCGCGCCTGCCCGCGCCTCGTTCCCGGCTCCGCCGTCCTCGAGCCGCCGCCAGCTGCCCCGGCCGTCCTCGTCGTCGGCGAGGCGCCCGGTCGCCTTGGCGCAGCCCGCACCGGCATCCCCTTCTGCGGCGACATCGCCGGCCGCCGCTTTGCCGCGCTCCTCGCCGAGGCCGGCCTCGACCGCCGCGAGGTCGCTGTCACCAACGCTGTCCTCTGCCTGCCGCTCGATGATCGCGGCCGCAACCGCAGGCCGACACCCGCGGAGCTTCGCGCCTGCACTGGCTTCCTCGCCGCCTACCTCGAGCTCACCAACCCGCCCATCGTGGCGCCGCTTGGCGCCGTCGCTCTCACCGCGCTGGGGCACATCCACCCCCACGCCCTTGCCCTCCGGCAGCATGCCGGGCAGCCGCACCCCTGGGCCGGCCGTATCCTCTTCCCCCTCGCTCATCCCGCCGCGCGTGCCGCAATCCATCGCCCGCTCGAACTCCAGCGCGCCGACTGGCGTGCCCTCGGTGCCCTCGTCCGCAGCCTCACGCGCCCCCTTGACGTGACTACATCGTAAATTTACGATGATACCACCAACCCAGGAGGCTACCCCAATGGCCAACCGCTCTCCCGACGAAATCCGCGCCGAGGTCGCCCGCGCCTACGCCGATCGCGTCCGACCAGTGCTCGACCGCGTCGATGCCGCCGACCGGCTCCCCGTCGTCGATGCCTGCTGCGCAGCCGCACAACCGGACCCGCCCGCTTCCTGCTGCGGTACCCCGGCCACCGCCGATGACCCCGCCATCACCCGCATCGCCGAGCTCTACCGCCAGGCCGACATCGCCGACCTCCCCGCGACCGTCACCGACGTCGCCTTCGGCTGCGGCAACCCGACCGCCATCGTCGCCCTCGAGCCCGGCCAGGTCGTCCTCGACCTCGGCTCCGGCGGCGGCATCGATTGCTTCCTCGCCGCCCGTATGGTCGGCCCCGCCGGCCACGTCATCGGCGTCGACATGACCCCGGAGATGATCCGCCTCGCCCGCACGAACGCAGAGAAGGTGGGCGCCCACAACGTCGAGTTCCGCCTCGGCGAAATCGAAAACCTCCCGGTCGCCGACCAGTCCGTGGACGTCATCATCTCCAACTGCGTCATCAACCTCTCGCCCGATAAGGCCCGCGTCTTCCGCGAAGCCTATCGCGTGCTCAGGCCCGGTGGTCGCCTCCAGGTGTCCGATATCGTCTGGACCCGCCCCGCACCCGCTGACA
>FWPV01008925.1_pt1 | contig 17247 bp, 17 predicted proteins | sample 2228371 | NCBI WGS metagenome assembly FWPV01 (sample SAMEA103939776, study PRJEB20133) | metagenome | reverse complement strand
GGCCTACTGTAGAGGCCTCTCCATGGGCCGGTATGGATACTTGTGATCCAGCACAGACTCTTTTTGATGCGCACACAGCTGCACCACCAGACGACGACCCAGCACCGGCAGGAACAGAACCATGCCACGTTAGTTTATATGCACCCCCCGCTTCTACAAATCAGGTAGTGATACTCGGGATGAGCAACGGTCCGGGTGGTTCTAATACAGCAATGTCTGAACAGCTTGCTAGAAAGACAGTAACTGCTGAATAATCATGTTTGAAAATTTTTAAAGAGGGACATCCCCTATGATGTCCCTCTTTTCTTTTTGATTTCAAGAGAGAAGACGGGAGCTTTAATGGGACATTTGAAAAAGATGAAAGTGTGGAAAGAAGCTGGTTTTACTCTAGTTGAACTACTTATAGTAATTACGATTATCGGAATTCTTGCTGCAGTCGCAATCCCCTCGTATATAGGGACACAGGAAAAAGCAAGGAGGTCAAATCTTATCAAAGCCGTTCGCTCATCTGAATCAGAACTTCAGAACTGGATTAACTCAGCTCTAAAAGGTGCCATTGCAACGGCTCCAGGTGCGAACCTTACAGAAGTCGACACAGATTGGAACGGTACAGTTCAAATACCAGGTGATCTAACAAATGCACAACTTTTTGCTTTAACTAATGTTGCAAATTCAGCGGTTGCCAGTTGTTATGCTGCAGCAAGAACACAAGGTCTTGCGCCGGGTGGAAATGCTGCATGTGGGACAGCTTCTCCAGTTGCAGAAATGTCTCCATGGGCGGGGATGAATGGTTGTCCAGCTACCCAGACACTCTATGATGCATCAGTTACACCAGCACCAGCACTTCCTAACACACCCGCTGCGAACCCTTGTTTCGTTATGCTTCATGCCGATCCAGCATCAACTAATAGTATTACCCTTGTTGCTTCAAACAACGGTCCTGGAGGCTCGAACACAGCTAATGCCGAAGAATTGACTAGAAAAATAGTGACAGCAGAATAAATATAGATAATAAATATAGATGAGGAAGGCACCTTAGTGACCCATAAAATCTCAATGGGGGTTAGAAATATGAAAAAAGAAAGAGGCTTTACACTCATAGAACTCTTGGTCGTTATCGCAATTATTGGTATTTTAGCTACTGTTGCGGTAACTTCTTATATCGGGGTACAGAAAAAGGCAGCACGCTCCGAGGCTTATTCAAACCTTGAATCCTTGAGGCTTCTTGAGGAGCAGTTCTTTGCAGAAAATGGACGGTATACGATTAGTTTGGGCACATGTGCCAAAGACAACCCTGCAAATGTGAATACGATACGGACTGGTGGCGGCGACCCAACAAACGCCCTCCCCGGCTTTAAACCTGGAAACGATACAAGCTATAGTTACTGCATAGAGCAGGATATTGACTTAAATGGAAATGCTCAAACACCCTGTTTCAGGGCTCGTGCGTTTGGCAATACAGGTACAAGGGTTGATGGAGATGAATTTATGATAGACTGCAATAACAACAGGAACTTCTGAGCTTTAAATTGAAATATCATTACAACCTAGCTAAGCAACTTATATTGTGAGAAACTTTTATAAGCAAACTATTTTAAGAAAATGTAATCACCCAATATGTGTCATTGCTCGACTTGATCAGCGATCAATGAGGAACTGGGTTCTCTGGTCAACCCAGAGGATTAAATAACCGCTCAACCCAGGTGTAAAAATCAGAAAATCTGGAATCTATCTATTTTTCTAATACCGTGTCTGATTGCTAACGCAGTTATGACGGTATTCATGATTATCACAATAAACAATGCTGCCCCGACCACAATCCATGCCTTTTGCGTAAATATACTTTTCTGTGCTGCCTTAAGGAAATAAAGAAAAGTGGGAACAATCTCAAGGGCAAGAGTAAAAAGTATTAGAAAAACCGATAAAAGCATATAAGTTGCACTGCCCGTCCTTAATTTTTCTTGGGAGGTTTCACTTAGCACATGTTTGAGATCAGATATTCCGAAGGAAATGGCTAAACTTACAAAAGATAGGCAGAGAAATGTGACTGTTACAATCTTCAGGAAAATAAAATCCTTTTCAATCCCGATTAAGAAAGACGAAATTACCGTGAGCAGTTGGGCTATCATAAAGACAGGGATGAAGAAGAAGAGAAATTTTGTCCATATAAATTTTTTAGAAGTCACAGGAGATGTTTTTATTATCCATAAGAAAGACCCTTCAGAAACAACAGCAGGATAAACAATCCTCGAACAGAGTGAAGCAACTATTACGAGTATCAAACCGAGATTTAAAAATGCGACAATATACTTTAGCTGCACCGCATAATACTCCCAGTTCAATGGAAGAGAAGATATGCTGAAGAGATAGATAATGATCAGTGATAAAATGATGAGAATCTGGTGGACATTCGTTGTTTCCCTTATTTGATAGATAAAGTCTTTTTTTATAAACATTCTGCTCTGGGGATTAACAACTTTTAAAGGTCGTGCGCCATGCTGTAGAGTCGTTTCATCTCCTGAGACAGGTATAATTTGAGGAATCTGTCTTTTCCTTTTAGCAAAGATCTCTCCTTCCTGCAAAAGTTCCCATCCCCTGTAATGTAATTTCTTGAATATCGCCAGCAAAAAGAGCGTTGATACATAAGAAGTCAGGAGCAAAAGGGCAATGAAAATCGGTGTAAGAGTACTGTAAGTCTGGTTTAAAAAATCAAAAATAGCTTCACTGAGCCACCTGTTAGGCAGCAATATAAAAGAGGGTGTCTTCACTTCGGCGATGAACAGGGTGAGATTCGCAAAAAACTCTGGATTTACAAATCGTTCTGGTCGAAAGATCCTTACAATGGTAATCAAGACAATTGCGAGGATAAAACCAGCAGAGAACAGGAATTTTTTCATTCTCTTCGCATGGAAAATGCTTGAAAGAAGCATGGTAAGACCAATGCCAATGTTCACGGGTATGCTCGAAAAAATAATAAAAAGAAGCAAGGAGTAACCATAGAAGATGACGGTTGTGTGGAAGAGCAGGCCGAGAGATATGAGTAACGGTATTCCAAAAATCACGAGCATCCATGACGTCCTGACATGGGTCTCAAAAAGTCTTGAGAAAAAAAGGGATGCTCTGTTAATAGGAGATGTTATCAGAACTTCCAGTTCTTTTGGCTGGTAAAAAGTATTCAGTGATATGACAGTCCCGTTGATGATCTGAATGAAAAAGATGATCATGAAGATAAGCCCATAGCCTTTAAAAAGAAGGAAACGAAATACCTCCGGCGAAAGCTTCTGCAACCTGATCATACCGAGGTTTAGAAGACCTGTTATGACAAAGATGAAGATAACGCTTGAAAAAGCATAGAAAAATACTTTCCTATAGAAAGACCATTTTAACTTTATGACATCGTTCTTTATCGACCAGAAAACAGGTGCAAGAAGAACGGACAGTTCTTTCATGCCTTTACCCCAGGAGTTTCATAATCGGAGGTAAGACGAAGGAAGATGTCTTCAAGGGTTTTATCTGTAGACTGTGCATAATACTTCAGGTCTTCATTTGTGCCCTCGGCAACGACAGACCCTTTATTAATTATTGCAATCCTGTCACAAATCTGCTCAGCAATTGCAATGATATGAGTGGAAAGGACTATCGTAGTTTCCTCATTTCGCAATTTGTATAAAACATCCTTTAATAATCTCACTCCTTTCGGGTCAAGACCGTTATGTGGCTCATCCAATATAATCACCTTTGGATTCCTCATGAAAGCAGATGAGAGCAATAACCGTTGTTTCATCCCCATCGAAAAATTGCTGATTAACTCGTCTTTCCATTCAGAAAGCCCAAAAATGTTTAAATACTCCATTGCATTCCTTGTAAAGGTATCTTCGTCCATATGATAAAGTCCCGCTATGAAGGTAAGATATTCCCAAGCAGTCAATTTTTCATATATATATCCTTTTTCAGGAACATATGCTAAAACCTGTTTTGCACTAATCGGATCCAGACTCATATCATACCCGCAGATTTTAATTACGCCCGAATCAGGTCTAATAAGACCGACCATCATTTTTAATGTTGTTGATTTTCCCGCACCGTTTGGACCAAGAAACCCAAATATTTCTGATTTATTTACTTTAAACGAAATATTATTGACAGCTATAAGTTCTCCGTATTTCTTTGTGCAGTCTCTTACTTCGATCATGACGCCTCCAGAATTTCGATGGTGATAGATTTTAAATCATTAATAATTGAAGTAATATCTTCCAAGGTTCCCTCTTCCAAAGGAATATGGGTCACATCGGCAGGGAACTGGGCAAATGTTGGGTCTACTGGTATCCATTGATCGAACCATACCTCAACCCACGTGTGAAAATAAAAATAACCCTTCAGATACACAAGACCTCCGACGAGGCGGGTCGGCAAACCCCCTGCACGGGCATATGTTGCAAACATAACAGTCCTCTCGAGATAATCACCTGAAAGAGAATCGAGGAAGCTTTTGGAATCTGAAAGTGTGAATAATGGCCGCATCCTCACGAGGTTAAAGACATAACCTTTCAGGTAATTTGCAAAGAGAAAGGCATCATTCTTATTCGATCTTGCATATATGAGGCCCGTATCCTGCAAAGGCTTGTAATTGCTCAGAACCCATTTATCCGGAGAGAGATATCTCTGGAAATCCTCTCCTTTAAAAGGTAATTGATAGCTTTTCTTCTTTAATGTTTCGACGTCAAGTCCCTGCATAGTCAACGTGCCGTCTTTCAGTATCACAGTGCTTTTTTCATATAGATCAGTCTTTAATGGGAATCCATGAACTTTGACCTTTAGCGTGTTCAGAGTTTCAGGATTTTGTATCATTTTATTGGATTTAAAAAAAGGTAGTGAGACATAATCAAAAAGTCTTCTGTGAGAAGGGTCTTTTGCAAATTTTTCGACCTGTGAATATAAAATAAATCCCACAGGGCTTTTCTCTTTCACGATCAAGCCACTATCGCTGCTCCACCAAATAGTATCTTTAGCTTTAAATTTGTAGACGCTCGAAATCTCCGCACCTACTTTTATTGGTCTGATTTCCTCCAGCACAACCCGCACATCGTAAATGGAAAGATTTGCCATGTTCAGAAACGGGACAGTAAAAGTCGCGCCAGAGGCAGGTTTCTGCTGCACAAGAACAGGGATGAGGGTAAAAGGGAAATAAAAATCTCTCTTTGATATTTTATGAACTTTTCTTTTTTCAGCGGATTCGAGGAAGAAAATTATGCTGTCAGGCTCTACTTCACCTCTAACCTTTACTCCACTTTCATTTTGAAGATATGATGTAAATTCAAAGGATTTTATAACGTAATACAGGTCGCAAAGACATTTGAGCTTTTCGATAAGAATCTTTTCTTCACCATTCTTTACAACCTTTATTTCTCTTTCATGTTTTATTATTATTTCATTACCGGCCTTTTCAAAAGAAGTAGATGCAAAACCAACCTTTTTTTTCTCAACATAAATATCATACCAGTAAGTTTCCTTCCCAAAAGCTTCTTGTAGTCCGACGGATTTTTCTAAGGGTATGCCTGCATAATTTTTATATAAAAGGACAGATAGTAGGCTAAACCAGATACAAATAACCAAAATATTTATAATCCTTGCTGGTTTTGACATCAATATAATATATTTTATTATAATAACTTTGACAAGCATTTGTTACGTTTAATGTTTCAGGGTATCTGCGTTTGGCACTGAAGGCACATGTGTGGATGGCGATATATTCAGTATAGACTGCAATAACAAGAGAAACTTCTGAGATTAACGCATCACTTATGTACAACTAAATAAACCACCCAAAAAGCCTTTATTGCCTTTTTAAGTTCCTTTGTGATAAATTTTTAGAAGGAGGAAATATGGCAGGCATTCTGGAGATAGTTCCTGAGGATGATTTAAAAGAAGCTATAATTAGCGAATATAAGAGAAAAGTAACTCTTTATAAACTAACCGATGAGAAGTTCAGGAAAAAGTATAAAATGAGTTTCGAAGAATTTGACAAAAAAAATATGGTAAAAGAAAAAGGTTTTTCATGGGAGATTGAATCTGATGCCATGGAATGGGAACATGCAATTGAGGGCATTAGATATATAGATTCAAAACTAAAAGAGATAGAGACTCTTTGGACATCAAAAAGTCCCTCTCCGAAATAAAAGAGCTCTCTTCAAGGTTTGGATTATCAATCCTTTATCTAGATTTTACCGATGTCACATTAATAGCAAGGATAGGATATTCTTTTGACGTATTTATTCAAATATATCTCAATGCAAAGAAAGATAAAAGCAATATGGCCTTAGTTGTTAAAGGAGAAAGAATTTACGGAATAGATGGACAGAAGAATGATTACCATAGACATCCTGTCGAGAATCCGGATATTCATTTACCGGTGAGCAAGACATCTATTGAGGAATTTTTCTTTGATAGTTTAGAGATACTTAAAAATTTGGGCCTACTTTAAGAGCGAGTGCACCTTATCCTACCAATGTCCTTCCTGGTTTCAGGCCAGGTGCTGGATTAAATTATAGTTATTGCATTCAACAAAATATTAGACTTGACGGCAATAATCAAACACCTGTTTCAGGGTATCTGCGTTTGGCACTGAAGGCACATGTGTGGATGGCGATATATTCAGTATAGGCTGTAATATCAACAGGAAGTTCTGATTTAGCCCGATCTATATTTCTGATGCCGTAATGTTCCATCTTTGCTATACTAATTTAATGAGACTAAAAGAGCTCCAGGATATTCTTATGCCTGTATTTGAAAAATACAGGAAGGACATTATATTTGCGTACCTGTTTGGTTCTTATGCTAAAGACGGTTTAACCCCTTTAAGCGATATTGATATAGCTGTATTTCTGGAAAAGGGGACGAAGCAATCATACTTTGATTTAAAACTGTCTATACACGCAGATTTTTGCAGGATGTTGAAGAGGGATGATGTAGATGTAGTTATTCTTAATACTGTGAATAATATAGTCTTACTCGATGCAATTGTGAGGGAAGGAAAAATTCTTTTTGAGAGAGACAGGGTTTTAAGGGAGGAATTTGAAATCAGAACATTACATCGGGCGATTGATTTCAAGGAGCACAGGAAAGCCATAATGGGTGTCTGATGGAAGAGAGGATATACCAAAAGATTGGAAGGATTAAAGAATATCTTAACCTCATCAGGTCCATTAAGGATGATTGCATGATTCGCTTCAAAAAAGATCCCATATATCGGGGAGCATTATTACACTATCTGTATTTATTAGCAGATAGCTGCCTTTCTCTTGCCGAAATGGTCATCAAATATAAGAGATTAAGGAGCCCTCAGTCTTACCACGATGTAATTGATATCCTGGGAGAAAACAGAATATTAGACCCCGACTTTGCTTTTGATTTCGCCAAAATTGCAGGATTCAGAAATTTTCTTGCTCATGATTATGAGAAGATTGAACCAGAAATTATCTGTGAAAAGACCATTTCGAGTCTTAAAGATATCGATTCATTTATTAAACAAATAGAGGCATCGCTTCAAGCTTCTGATTGATCCGGATTACGGACTTGAATCCCTGAATTTGAAAATGCTTAAAAATTTAGGCCTGTTCTAAAGGTTCAATCGCTCTGCCTAATCCTGATAATCCCTGCTTTACTGCCACTGCTACGGGAGTTGCCGCTTCAAGAGTAGCCGGTGTCGTCTTCGCCATAGACTGCAATAACAACAGAACCTTCTGAGATTCAATTTAATAACTATTGATCCGATGGCTTTTATTAGTAAGCCGATAGAGCTTGCGAGGGTGGCTTTATTTATAATTCTATAACTCTAAGCCCTGTGTGTTTTGCTATAAGGTTAAAATGCTTATCAGAATGCATTGATGTATCAACGAGAAACTTATCAACGGGTTGCATCTACTTTCGTGTCTTCTCTGAACTTCCCAACATCGCTTAAAGTAATATCTATTGGTGATGTTCCAAACAGGCTTATCAGATGTTCTATTCTCTTTTTCCTTATAAGTTCCTTAAGCGATAAATTTATAAGCTCCTTTTTAGTCTTTATAGCAGTTAGTCTTTTTGCCTCTTCTATAAGCTTATTATCCATGTCTATAGTAGACCTCATTTAGACATACTTTAAATCACTTTTTTATTTCATCGAATTCATACTTTTTGCCATTTTTTATTAAAATTATGGCATAACCGTAGCTGTTCAAAATAACTTATAATAACAGAAGGCAACACCGCCCAGGGGGTATGGGCAATGCCACACTTCTTCTACTGGCAATTCACCTATTGCTAATTACATGTTTTAGAAAAAAAGTTTACTTTGTTAAAATATATTAATCAAAATAAATTTCTTAATGAGATAGTAACAAAGATGGAAATTAATGGAAGAATAAAATATGTATTGAAGCACACAAAGATTTTGAAATGGCCGGACTATTTGCTTGCCACATTTAGTCCTTCTACTGTTTATTATTATGTCTTGACAGAACCTGTATATTCAGAATTTGAAAGAAGATGTGCTGAAACCGTTGTCCGAGAAGGAAGGATAACGTGGGGACAGCCTAAAATACTAACTCCTTCGTACATCCTAAGAAGTAAGGGAATTAGCGAAGAGGCGAGAAGGGCTTATGAGCTTTTAATATACGAAAATCCAGATCTTGCTGGAATTTTGTATCCACTTGAATTGCAGATAGAGTCTGAAAAAACAAATATTATATCGGGTAATTGGCGTAAGGCATATGAAAGGTTAAAACAGGACATAGAAAGTAGAAAAGACCCTTTTACTACTATAATAAAGGGCGTAAACATGTTATGGGATGTTTCGCTAATGAAGTTTATTATTGAGATGACCATAAAGAGTGCTCATCTGGCTCAATTACCTGATCTTAGAAAAAGAGGACTGATACAGCTTGATAAAGAGGGGAGGGCTGTGATTGTTAAGGATAATGTTGGGATTCCCGTCAGTGCACGCAAAGAAATTGAACGTATGTTTAGGCTGGTGAAAGACGGCAAATTGGATCTGTTTGAATTAAAAGAAGAATTGGATAGATGGGAACTCTTTGAAGAGTACGAAGAAAGGTTTTTTAATCTTTTTAAAGGGGAGAAAAAAAGATGGGAAAGATAAAGAGTGCTTTGGAGAAGGCTATGGAAAAGGCTGCAGAGATAGGAGGGCTCACCCAAGAAGAAAAGGAAAAAATTAGAAATCAAGAAAAATTAAAATTATTACTTGCAGATTTTTATAAAGGTGAGATCGATCGTGATGAATTATGGCAGAAATTAAAAGGGAGTAATCCCTCGATGTTAAAAGATGCCCAGTCATATTTGATAGATTCGATAGGATTAGCAAGTACAGAAGAAGAATTCAAAATGAGGAAAGATGGGATATTGGCAATCGAAACCTTAAAGGAAAAGCAAAAGCTACCTATTATCGAAAATATTTTGGATTCCATAGAGCTGCTTCAAAAAGAATATAAGGAGATAAAAGAGAATGTTTATAAGGAATTAAGGGAAGCTATGGAGAGAAATCCTCAACTCAGACTCCAGCCAGTTCGAACTCCTGATGGAAGGACGGTTTTCCAGGCGGCATTATCAGTTGATGAAGCTATTCAGACTCGAATGTCTGAATTTCTCTCAGAACACGAGGAAGTATATAGCAAAAAATTTACCACGATTATAGAAAGGTTAAAAAGAGAAATAGAATAAGACTTTTTCCACTTAAGAAAGGAAATTTTGTAGATACCTGCATTATGTTAAAGGCATGTCGAGACTAATAAACTACAGAAAAAAGAACAAGAGAAATTCAAACAAAAAAGTAACCCCTGTCCGATGCCGTGAGATTTTTAAGTGTAAGGAAAAAGACTGTCCTGCTTATAAATCCAAAACCTTTCGATGCTGGTTGATTTCAGGCACCCACTGCCGTAATGAAATACAGGGTAAATTTTTAGAGAAGATCGAAATGTGTCTCGGCTGTAAGGTCTTTGGACTAAATGCTGACTTTAACTCCATGAAGCATTCTCTCAAGGTTGTGCAGAAGCAACTCAACGAGTTTACCAAGATTATAAGCGAGAGAGACAGAGAGCTTGAAAGAATGAGCATGGAATTGGCTATAAGTCTTTCTGAAGTTTTCGAGGCATTAAAAAAGATTTCTTCGGGTGATCCGACAGTAAGAATAGATGAAAGCTCTGATATTGAGTTGATCAGGAAATTAAAACATATAGTTAACCTTACTGCTGAAGAAATAAATGAGATAGTTGATCAATCACATGAATTTGCAATAGCCCTTGCAGAACATTTTGATATTTTACACCGTGTTTCGATGGGGGATCTGACCGCAAGGGTATCGGGTAGTTCACAGATTGAGCTTCTTGAATCTCTTAAAAAGATTACGAATGAAATGATTGAAAATATATCACGGGAGATAACCAATCGCATAAATGCAGAAGAAGAATTGAAAAAAGCTCATGATAGATTGGAACGTCGCGTTGAGGAGCGAACCGCTGAGCTAAGAATCGCTAATGAAAGATTAAGACGTGAAATAGAAGAACGCAAACGAATAGAGAAAGAGCTTAGAGAAGCAGAGTTACGTTATCGAACGGTCGCGGATTTTACCCACGACTGGGAATATTGGGAAGGACCTGACGGAAGTCTTAATTATGTATCACCTGCATGTGAGCGCATTACAGGTTATAAACCAGAAGATTTTATAAGTAATCCTGCTCTCATCTACGATATTATTATTCCAGAAGATAGAGAGTTAGTGAATGCTCATTATCACGATGCACGCAGTCAGCTTGGCCCCCATGATTTAACTTTTCGTATCAAACGCAAAGATGGTGAAATACGGTGGATTGAGCACGTATGCCAACCAGTTAGTGACAATGACGGGATCTTTTTGGGAGTTCGAGCGAGCAATCGAGATATAACAAGGCGAAAGCAAGCGGAAGCCGCCCTTAGAGAATCAGAACAGTTACTTATTCAGGCACATAAAATGGAAGCAGTAGGTCGGCTTGCAGCAGGTGTTGCTCATGAAATTAATAATCCCCTTGCTATTATTAATGAAAAGGCTGGTTTGATGAAAGACCTTCTTGAATTATTCGGAGATGTTGACAGAAATAAAGAAAAATTTATTGATTTTATAAACGTGATACTTGAGAATGTAAGACGTTGTCAGACAATTACTCATCGTCTTTTGGGATTTGCAAGACGAACAGATTTAACCTATGAACCTACCAACCTGAACGATGTCATAAAAGAAGTTATGAAATTTCTTGAGAAGGAGATATTATTTAAAAATATTCGTCTGTCATTAAATTTAAAACAAGACCTTCCCGAGATTTTAAGTGATAAAGGACAAATACAACAGGTATTGTTAAATATAGTTAGCAATGCTATCGACGCTGTTGAAAAAGGAGGGTTTATCGAAATTTCCTCCGACATTAAAGATGACGATACGTTGCAAATATCGATTAAGGACAATGGTCACGGTATACCCAGGCAAATTCTTGAACATATTTTTGAGCCATTTTTTACAACAAAAGAAAAAGGTAAGGGCACAGGTCTTGGTCTATCGATCTCTTATAGTATAATAAGAAAACTCGGAGGCTTGATCTCAGTAGAGAGCGAGGTTAATAAAGGAACGACGTTTACTATTGAAATACCTCGAAAAGCCAAACATGTTTAGAATTGATATTTAAACATTAATCTGTAATAGTTTGGTCTTACTTTATTCCAATTGCATTATTTTGGGTTGAACCAAAAAACCTTATTTGTGGTAATAAATCCGTTGACCTTATTTAATTAATATGTTAGAAAATAACCATGCAAGAAAAACAGAAATTACTTTCAACCCTCCCTTCAGTAGATGAAATTCTTAAGAGTAATCAAGGCATCGAATGGTTAAAGGCTTATCCGAGAAGATTTGTGCTTCAGGCTATAAGAGAAGCAATCAACAAAAGAAGAAAAAGTATTATTGAAGGCTCATTTTTAGATATTTCTGAGGAAGTTCTGTTTGCCGATATAGAAAATAATATTCAAAGACTCTCTTCGTATAGCCTTAAACCACTCATTAATGCAACAGGGATTGTAATACATACCAATCTCGGACGTTCGTTGCTTTCGGAAAAAGCTCTTGAAAATATCAAACAGGTTTCAGAAAATTATTCAAACCTTGAATATGATATTGAAGAAGGACGGCGGGGGAAAAGATACGTTCATATTAAAAGGATACTCCGAGAGGTTACGGGCGCCGAAGATGCCCTTGTTGTGAATAACAATGCTGCCGCCGTATTGCTTTGTCTGAATACACTCTCGAAAGACCGTGAGGTGATTGTTTCACGTGGTGAACTGGTTGAAATAGGCGGATCTTTCAGGATTCCTGATGTTATGAAGGCCAGCGGTGCAATTCTTCGTGAGGTTGGCACAACTAATAAGACCCATCTTTACGATTACGAAGGAGCAATCAATGATAATACAGCCTTAATCCTTAAGGTTCATAAATCCAATTATAGAATTATCGGTTTTTCGGATGAAGTTTCTATTGAAGAGCTTGTGAATCTTGGGAGGAAGTATAAAATACCTGTAATGTTTGACTTAGGTAGTGGATGTCTTATTGACTTAAAACCATTTGGCATACATATTGAACCTTCTGTTCAGGAGATTGTGAAGGCAGGAGTAGATTTGACCACATTCAGTGGTGATAAGTTACTTGGTGGCCCGCAAGGTGGTATAATAGTCGGGAAAAAAGAGCATATAGAGAGGATCCAACGAAATCCTATCACAAGAGCAGTGAGAATAGATAAAATGACTCTCGCAGGACTCGAAGCCATCTTAATGGAATATGTTGATGAAGAAAGTGCAATTAAAAATATCCCAACCTTAAGTTTGATATTCCAGAAGCCACAAGAACTGAAGAAGAAGGCATCCACCATTGCAAAAAGATTGAGTAAGGAAGTGGCAGATGTCCAAATCAAAGTAAATGCTGATACCTCGAGAGCAGGAGGAGGAGCCCTCCCGGAGATAGATTTGCCAACCTATGTTGTATCGATTAAATCTGACAAAGTATCTGTTAATGAATTAGAAGAAAGGCTGAGAAAAGGAAATCCACCTATCATCTCAAGAATCAAAGATGACAACCTTATTATTGATGTTCGAACAGTAAGAGAGAAAGAAATAAATGACCTTGTGAGAGGTATCAAAGGTGCTTTATATTAATAGAATTTTTCTCAAAACATGATGGCCGAGGCATGCAATATCCTTCAAAAATAAAAATCTTAATAATTGAAGATTCAGAAGAGGATGCATTCCTTTTAGTTGAAGAAGTCAAGAAAGGAGGATATATCCCTGTCTTTGAGGTTGTGGATACAGCTTCCGCGATGACAGATGCGCTTGCTAAAGAAGAGTGGGATGTTATCATCTCTGATTTTAAATTGCCCGGATTTAGCGGATTAGAAGCTTTGAACATCTTGAGGAAAAAGAAACTTGATCTGCCGTTCATTCTTGTTTCAGGAACAATCGGCGAGGAAATGGCGGTTGAGGTGATGAAGGCAGGAGCTTGTGATTATATTTCAAAGGAAAAATTATCAAGACTTGTCCCTGTAATCGAAAGAGAGTTACGCGAAGCAAAAATACGAGAGGAAAGAAAAATTGCCAGAGAGGCTTTGAAGATTTCTGAAAAATTCTACAGAACCATCTTTGAAAATACAGGAACAGCAACAATAATATTCGAGGATGACATGACTATTTCTCTGGCTAATACCGAATGTGAGAAATTATCAGGTTATTCCAAAGAAGAAATAGAAGGGAAGAAAAAATGGATAGAGTTTGTTTTTGAAGAAGACCTTGAGAAAATGAAGGAATATCACATTCTCAGAGGCAAGGACCCTACTGCTGTACCTTCAAAATATGAATTTCGCTTGGTTGATAAAGAAAATAACCTTAAGAATATTCTCCTGACCGTCGCTGTGATACCCGGAACTAAAAAAAGGGTGGCATCCTTACTTGATATAACGAACTATAAAAAAGCCCTTCGCGATGTAGAAGAAAGTCAGAAGAATCTACAGTTAATCCTCGAAACCATGACCTCTATGATCATCGTTACGGACATCGATGGTCGGATAATGATGTTCAATAGGGCCAGCGAGGCTTTGACAGGATATAATAGAGAAGAGGTTATTGGTAAAACTATCACAGAAGTTTTTATACCAAAAGAGTGGATTCCTGATGTTAAGAAAAATCTCGCAAATTTGTCTTCTATTGGTAATCATTCTATCGATGATCATAATCATTCCGAGATTCCATTGATAACTAAATCGGGACAAGAGCGAATTATTGAATGGAGATGGTCAGTCTTTCCTAAATTGATAAATGAAAAGAATTGTATTCTGGCGACAGGTGTCGATATAACCGAAAAAAGAAAGATGGAAAAAGAGCTTAAAAAGCGAATAAGAGAACTCGAGGACTTTTACGAGATGGCCGTAGGCAGGGAACTCAGGATGATAGAATTAAAAGAGCAGATGGAAGAGATGAGGAAAGAATTAGAGAGATGTAAAAAAAATAAAAAATAATTAAATTTGTCAGAGATGAATCTCCCTAAAAAAGATAAGATTTTAATTGTAGATGACGAACTTGATGTACTTAATCCTTTAGCCGATTTTATTAAAGAGTCGGGATATGAAGTAACTACTACTACCTCAGCAAAAGAGGCAATCGATACGCTTAAAAACCAGAAGATTGATTTGCTCTTAACGGATCTCGTAATGCCTGAAATGGACGGAATAAGATTAATACAATATGCATTCGAAATAGATCCCTTGCTCATTGCGATCGTTATTACCGGCCAGGGAACAATTAAAACAGCGATAGATGCAATGAAGCTGGGGGCATTTGACTACATCTTAAAACCTGTTGATTGGAAAATCCTTTCACCTGTGATTTTTCGTGCAATAAAGGTTCGAAGGTTAAGGGAAGCCGAGCAAAAATACCGCTCTATTGTTGAAGATTATCAAACAGAACTTATTTGCCGTTTTCTTCCAAATAATATACTGACTTTTGTAAACAGGGCTTTTTGCCGCTATTTTAATAAGAAGCCTGAAGAGGTAATAGGGTGGAGTTTTTTGCCTTTTATTTATGAAGAAGATAGGGAGATGGTTACACGTCATCTTTCGTCTCTTAATCATAATAACCCTGTTTCTTATATCGAATACCGTGTATTGAACCCCGAAGGACGGATTTGCTGGCAGAGTTGGATTATCAGCGCCCTCTTTGATAGAAATCAAAATGTCATCGAATTTCAATCGATTGGAAGAGACATAACTGACCGTAAAAGAACAGAAGAGGCATTAAAGGAATCCGAAGAGAAATATCGATCGCTGGTTGAAAATGCTAATGAGGCTATTGTCGTGGCACAGGACGGTTTTCTCAGATTTGTTAATCCCATGGCTATTAAGATTACAGGCTATTCTTTTAAGGAATTAACATCAACACCTTTTACCCAGTTTATACATCCTGATGACAGAGATCGGGTATTTAATAACTATTTAAAAAGATTAAGAGGGGAAAGTTTGCCCGATAAATATTCTTTTAGAGTTGTTAATAAAGAAGGTAACATTAAATGGGTCGAAATAAGCGCTGTAACATTCACGTGGGAAGGTAGACCAGCAACCTTGAATTTTCTTACAGATATTACTGAAAGGAAAGAGGCAGAAGATAAACTGAAACTATCATATGCGCAGATAAGTAAGCTTTCGATGCGGCTTGCAGAGGTAGAAGAGGCCGAAAGACACAAGTTGGCGCAGGAACTGCATGATAGAGTTGGCCAGGATTTGACAGCATTGGGCATTAACTTGAACATTATGCGTTCACGATTGCCAAAGGAGGCTGACGAATCTTTCTTATCGAGACTCGATGACTCCATTGTATTGTTACAACAAACAGCGGAGCACATGAGAGATGTAATGTCCGAGTTAAGGCCATCAGTTCTCGACGATTATGGATTGCTATCTGGAATTAAATGGTATGGAGAAAGATTTTCAAAACGGACAGGAATTGCCCTTAATATAGAAGCAGAAAATATGTCAGAAAGATTATCCCGCACAAAAGAATTAACTTTATTCCGTATTACACAGGAGGCCCTAACCAATGTGGCGAAACATGCTCAGGCAAAAAAGATTACAATACAAATGAAAGAAAAAAATGGCTTTTTGCTTTTCATTATTGCTGATGACGGGAAAGGTTTTGAACTGAAAACTAGAAAGGATAAAAAAGGATGGGGACTTTTTACCATGGAGGAAAGGGCTCGTTCTATAGGGGGAAAATTTTCTATCGAAAGTGAAATAGATAAAGGAACAAAGGTTATCATAGAAGTTCCAATCATTTAATTTTAAAAAAGTCAAACTTTCCTGACAGACATTTACTACAAAATAAATAAAAATATTAATATATATTATTTTTTATTAACCGACAAACACGGAGCAAAGTTGGTTAAGTATTATAATAATAATGTGGAAAACAGGGTGGCAACAAAAAGCATTTTGATAGTGGATGACCATGAGGCATTGCGACTTTCATTAAAACTATGGCTTAATAACCTTTTCCCTGATTATACTTTTTTAGAAGCAGGAAATGGGGAGGAGGCTATAGAGGTAGCTTCAAAAAATAAACCTGCTCTTGTGGTAATGGATATTAAATTACCCACAATGAATGGTATAGAGACAACTCGACTGATTAAAAAAATGATTCCCGAGGCTAAAGTGGTTGTTATTTCCATGTATGATGCGCCTGACTATGTTGATTCTGCTAATGATGCGGGGGCTACCGCCTTTATCCCGAAGCATAAAATGAATTCCGAATTAATTCCTCTCTTAAAGAGATTATTATTTATGGATCATCTCCAAAAAAGTTGATAAGGTCATGAGGATTCGAGGGGTCAAGGAGTCGAGGATTCGAGGAAAATGCTTAAGAATTACAAAGACTTAAAAGTTTGGCAAAGGTCTTATCAACTATGTTTAGTTATTTACAAAATAACAAGAGGATTTCCCAAAGAAGAAAGATATGGCCTAACATCACAGATAAGAAGGGCTGCAATATCGTTTCCATGTAATATAGCAGAAGGATATGGAAGAAAAACAACGCCAGAATATATTCACTCTTTATATGTAGCTTATGGTTCAAACTGCGAATTAGAAACTCAAATACTTCTATCTGGAGATTTAGGTTATATTAAAGCTGAAAAATTAAAGAAAT
>FWPV01008917.1_pt1 | contig 17258 bp, 14 predicted proteins | sample 2228371 | NCBI WGS metagenome assembly FWPV01 (sample SAMEA103939776, study PRJEB20133) | metagenome | reverse complement strand
TATGTTCTGTGTGAGTTGTTGTTTAGAGTTCGTGGACGTAAAATTTATGCTTGGGTTCATGGATTTCTACTTGATCTTTAGATATACTTATGTAATAATTTAATCATCAAATTATTATCAGGCAAAAGGAGTTGTGTAATTTGAATCTTTTTCTTATAAAGTAATATTTTAAAAAAGGAGTAAATTATGAAACTTTCTTCACTATTTAATAGTATTTACTTTATTGGGTTGATTTTTCTATTAATATTTGTTCCTATTACTTATGCAAAAGATGATGTAACTATAACTATAGCCTGGGCAGAATGGGATCCAGCAAATTTCCTTGTCCAGCTTGCACAGGATTTTACCAAAGAAACTGGTATAAAAGTTGTTGTCGATCAGATACCATGGGGACAATTTGAAACTAAGGTTTTTACGACCCTTGCGGCTAAGCCTGATACCTATGATATTATTATAGGCGATAGTCAATGGTTGGGTAAAGGTGCCAAAGGCGGACATTATATGGACCTTACAAATTGGATGAAAACTAACAAGATAGATACAAGCATAAGCCCTATGGTTCTTAAATATCTTGGCGAATATCCCAAAGGAAGTGGAAAATATTATGCAGTTCCAGCAGAAACAGATTGCAATGGATTTGCATACAGGAAGGACCTGTTTGAAGATCCCAAAGAAAAACAAGCATTTAAGAAAAAATACGGTTATGAACTAGGAATTCCAAAGACTTACAAGGAGCTAAAAGATATAGCTGAATTTTTCAATAGACCAAATGCAAATCCACCGATATATGGTATTGCTTTGTGGCTTGCTAAAGATTACGATGCAATTACAATGGGTTTCCAGCAAGTTATGTGGTCTTTTGGTGGATCTTACGGTGATGAAAAGACATATAAAGTTCAGGGTATACTTAATAGCAAGGCTGGCATTGAAGCTCTTGAATATTACGTAAGTTTAGCTAAGTTCACTCCTCCAGGGTCTGAGAACTATTATTGGAATGAATCACTTACAGCACTCCAGCAGGGAAAAGTTGCTATGGGCATGGACTTTTTTGCTTTCTTCCCTGGACTTGTTTCCAAAGAAAAGACCAAATATGCTGATAAGATGGGCTTCTTTGCGTCACCTGCAGGACCAAAAGGTCGTTATATCAGTATAGGTGGACAGGGAATGTCAGTTTCAACACATTCCAAGCGTCAGAAAGAAGCTCTTGAGTTTATAAAGTGGTTCTGCAAGGAAGAAAATCAGCTTAAATGGGCTAGACTTGGAGGATTCCCTGCTAATGAGAAAGTTTTACAGTCAAAAGAGTTTCAAGGTATTGCACCATATAATCCGGCATTTGTTGAAAGCATGAAATATGTAAGAGATTTCTGGGCAGTTCCGGAGTATGCAGAGCTTTTACAAAAATGCCAGATACATTGGAACGCTGCTGTTACCGGACAAAAAACACCAAAACAAGCGATGGATGATCTTGCAAAGGATCATGAAGCAATATTCAAAAAAGCCGGCTATATAAAATAATCATTTATGAAAATCCAGAAAATCAAATTTTTATTGAAATTTTGGGGCGAATAGCATTCGCCCCTATGTATATCAATTTTAGAAAATAAATTATAGGGAGTTATTAATTTGGGAACTTCAACTGCTCGTAAATCTTACGGTATGCAAGATTATAAACTGAAAATGATGTTCATCATGCCGACAATGATTTTGCTGATAATGATGAATATCTTTCCTTTATTTTGGTCGTTAATTTTGAGTTTCTCTAAATATTCAGCAATAAGTCCGGAACCACCAGATTTTATAGGGACAGAAAATTATTCCAACCTTACTTCTGATAAATCAACATGGGCATATTTCACAACAACAGCTTACTTTGTCATAATGGCTGTTAGCGCTCAGTTCATCATTGGTTTTGGATTGGCGCTTCTGCTAAATCGTGATTTCAAGGGAAAACAGATCGTTACACCACTTATGCTTGTCCCGATGATGCTTTCTCCGGTTGTTGTTGGTTTATTCTGGAGATTTATATTAGATACACAATGGGGATTATTTAATTATCTTCTTTCTCTTGTCCCAAGAGGGTTATATATTTTAACTAATGCCCTGAATTTTCCTTATAATATAAGTGTTTGGTTCTATGAACTTGCTGAAAAGGCAAAGAATATTGTCTGGCTAACAAGACCAAGAACCGCATTATTTTCTTTGGTCATAATTGATACATGGATGTGGTCACCATTCATGATGCTACTTTCATTAGCAGGTTTATCTGCAGTGCCTAAATATCTATATGAAGCAGCAGATATTGACAGAGCATCAACATGGTTTAAGTTCAGGCACATAACTCTTCCATTGGTTTCTCCATTGCTACTGATAGCTTTGCTTTTCAGAACTATGGATGCTTTCAAATTATTCGACCTTGTGATAATAACTACAAGTGGAGGACCGGGAACAGCCACTGAAACTGTTTCACTCAACCTATACAGGCGTGCATTTGAAAATTGGAATACTGGCGAATCATGCGCTTTAGCTTATATACTTCTTATTATTATAATAGCTCTTAGCAATATTTATATAAAATATCTAAACAAAGCAAGGAGTTCATAGTGAAAAAAGGTTCTTTTCATGTAATAGCTCTTATAATTATTGGTATAGCTTTGGTTTTTTATCTAATACCAGTTTATTGGATAATTGCTACCTCCTTTAAGCCTTACATTGATATTTTTTCGTCTCCACCAAAATTTATATTTAAACCTACACTCGATAATTATGTTGGTCTAATGACTATACGGTCTATGACCTCTGAAGGTCCGAAGATAGTTGGGTCATCACCTTATCCATGGCAGTTGCTTAATAGCATTATAGTTGGTTTTATCAGCACCATCCTGGCAGTTTCTCTGGGAACCATGAGTGCTTATGCTTTTTCAAGGTTTCAGATCAAAGGTAAAAATGATATGCTATTTTTCATACTAAGCACACGTATGATGCCTCCAGTCGCTGTTGTTATACCATTGTTTCTTATGTATAGATTTTTGCATCTAATAGATACGCATTTTGGATTGATATTACTTTATACAACCTTTAATGTTTCTTTTGCAACATGGATGATGAAAGGATTTATAGATGAAATACCAAAGGAATATGAAGAAGCTGCAATGGTAGACGGATATAGCAGGTTTAAGGCTTTTATAAAGATAATTCTCCCGCAATCAGTTACAGGAATTGCTGCAACAGCAGTCTTTTGCTTGATCACAGCATGGAACGAATATGCGATGGCACTTATAATGACAACAAAGAATGCACGGACAGCTCCACCGTCTCTAGCAAGCAGGATGGGGTCGTCTGGTGTTGAATGGGGACAGATCGCTGCAGGCACTTTCATTTTCTTACTGCCTGTTGTTGTATTTACTTTCATTATGAGAAAACACCTTCTCAGAGGAGTAACCTTTGGAGCTATAAAGAAGTAAATTATAATTAAAAGTTAATCTTAATTGCATCAAATCGTTTTTGTTAAATGGATACAATCGAACAATGAATAACCTTATAAAGTCAGCTAAATCAAAAATACCAACTATAGATCACATACTCGAAGAGACATGGGAGAATTTGAAAATAAATGAAATTATAAATCAAGATAGATTTAGCAAAATATTAGTAGATATTGATTTAGAGGCAACAAGAATATTTAAAGAATATGAAAAGCAAGCTTTGATCGAGCTTACTAAAAAATGGTTAGAAAGTCAACAAGCAACTATAAGGGAACAGCTGGAAAAAGTTTTATCACAAAGCGAATGGGAAGATTTCATAAATTCCGCAAGCAAAATTTTTAAGGAATTTGGTTTTTTAGTTCAGGATTTTGAAAAGATACTTGGAAATATGAGAAAATCAAGAGGTGGAAAAAACTTTGAAAGGGCAATTATAAAGCTTCTGAATTTAATGGAAATAAAAGTTGAGGCACCATCAGGTAAAGCGAAAAAACAACTAAGGCGAATAGATATTGTATCACCATCTGTTGAGACAGCTATTAGTACTCCTGATAGAGCAATTTTTTTAACATGTAAACAAACTTTAAGAGAAAGATGGAAACAGGAAGTTCCACAGGTAGGGATTAATCAAAGGGTTTATCTTTTGACTATTGATGAAAAATTACCTATGGAGAAAGCGAATGAAATACATGAAAAAAATCTGATTGCCTTTGTTAGAGATGAATTAAAACAAGTTGAACATATCAAAGATAAGCCTTGGATAAGAAAGTTAAGCGATCTACCAATGGATTTGAGAAGACTATGAAGCAAATTGAAATTTTTGAATTTATTGATAAGCCAAAGAAAAATTTGGGTATTATAGAAGAAAGTTTACCTTTCAAAAGGGTTAGGAATGAAAATTTTGATTTCAAAGATATACCTGCATCGACAGGGGTTTATGGTATTCATCCATATCCTGCAATGTTTCATTTTTTGTTAGTAAAGCAGATTATTCAGGATTTTTCTAAAAAATATGATTTAATTATGGATCCGTTTATGGGTTCAGGTGTTGTTGCTATAGAAAGTATTATTAATGCTAGAAATTTTATAGGTTATGATATAAATCCTCTTGCTATATTAATTACTAGGGTTAGAGCTACACCTATACCTCAGGAAAAGTTACTAAAAGCATTATATGAGGTGGAAAGCATATATAACAAAAGCGAAATTGAAGAAGTCGATTTTTATAATATACATTATTGGTTTGATGAATATGTAATAGCTCAATTGTCAAAATTAAGAAAAGCTATATTTAGTATAGAAGATGATAAAATAAAGGACTTCTACAAAGTAGTTTTTTCAGAGACTGTTAGAAAAGCATCTAAAACAAGATATAATGAATTCAAGTTGTTACGAAAGAAAAATGAGGATAATAATGTTAATGTCCTGAAAATATTTAGAGAAATAAGTCTTAAAAATATTGGTTTGCTTACAAGCTTTTATAAAAATTATTTACCTATAAAAACAGAAATGACTTTAGAAACTAAAAATATTTTAGAAGATATTGAACAAAAAAGTGAATATATTGACCTCGTTATTACCTCACCACCTTATGGAGATTCAAAAACTACAGTTGCTTATGGTCAGTTTTCCCGCCTATCTTTAAGATGGTTGGGAATTGAGGAAAATGTTGATAAAATGTCCTTAGGTAATAATCAAAAGGAAATATACTATAATTTACCTTCTCAAACATTTTATGATGTTTTAGAGAAAATTATTAAAAAAGATGAAAAGCGAGCTAAGGAAGTTTTTTCTTTTTATAAAGATTTATACCATTCGATCCAAATAATATCAAGAAAAGTAAAAAAAGATGGTTTTGTTTGTTTCGTTGTTGGCAATAGAAGGGTTAAAGGAGAAGAATTACCTACAGACAAGATATCAGTTGATTTTTTCCAAAGCGTTGGTTTTTATCATCAGGGAACAATGGTTAGAACAATATCTAATAAAAGAATGCCAGTAAAAAACGCCCCATCAAATATTAAAGGGGAAAAAGACTATACAATGAGATATGAATATATTGTTATTCTTAAAAAAACAAACTAATCAACTTTTGTTAATAAATCAAGAAGGGGAATCAATAAATGCCATTTAATGTAAAAAAACGAGGGAAGCTTACATATTATTATCATGGAGAGCATCCTGTTTTATCAGCTCTTGTTACCGAGGAACTACCTGATGGTGATCTTAAGATTTATTTTGCAGGTCTGACAGGTGGATATTCAGCAAAAGGAGTTCTCAATACCGATGAGTTAGTATCAATGGATCCGGTCAGAGAAATACCTTTAGTCTTTAAGAGCTGGGAATCATGGTTGAAAGAAGCTGGTATATGCGAATCTTTGAAGGATATAGATTTCATTGAAGTTCATGCCTTCGGATGTCAACCAAAATCTCCCAATCCGCTAGTTGATCCTGCTGGTTATGCAGCAGAACAAGAGCGTTTAAGAAACGCTTATGCAGAAGGATATAGAAATTTCTTTCGTGATTATCTACCAGATAACGGAGTCCCTGCACGCTTCACAGTTCATCTGGTTGATGTGCCTGATAAGGCTGCTTCTTATGAATTTTATGCAACTGCACTATATCAGAAATCATTGCAAAAAAGCGAGTAATACCATTTGAAATTATAAAATCCCTCTAAGTCTCCCTTTGGAAAAGGGAGACTTTCCTGATTTTGCCTTTTTCAAAGGGTGTTAGGAAATTGTATAAAATGAGAAGTTATTACTTTTTAATGCAGAATTAGTTACCATTATCTTTTCATGTTTTCCCATAACATGATTACGTAAGTATTAAAAAGATAATATCATAAACTTGACTTTTAGTCAAATATATTTTGTCCATTCCAAGCATTAATTTTACGTCCACAAACTCTAAACAACAACTCACACAGAACATAATAAAAGCAAAACACGGAGGCACAGAGACACGGAGATGTTTAATCAAGAATGTCACGAATAAGACGAATTATACGAATAATTTTTTTATTATATTCTTGCTATTCGTCCTTTTCGTGTAATTCGTGATTATTTTATTCGTGTTCTTCGTAATTAATTTTCTCTCCGTGCCTCCGTGTCTCTGTGTTTTTTTACTAAAAAGATGCGGATAAAAAGTTTATGCTTGGTTGTCCATTTTATGTTATTCATAAATTAGACAAAAACTAAAGTTTTGTTCGGAACCACGTCTATTATCAGCTTAATGGTGTCACCTTGTTGATATATGGATAAGTTTCATTCTCATAGGAAGTAGAGTGACCTGCAAACAATTTCCATCAATTGGAAGTTTTTCTCCAGATATCGTATCAATGGCATAGTTGAAATGACCTAGAGTATCACTGTTTAATGTGATCTGTGCGGTTGCCTTCTGATCGGCAGAAAGGTTAGAGGCAACAAGTAATATTTGGCTTCCTTTCAAATAGAAACTAATCTTTACAGATTCCGGCTGAACTTTTACAAAATTTTCGTTTCGCCAATATGGATACCATTCAGCATCCTTAACACCGAAGTCAGTCATAGCTTTCCATATACCTGACATAAGTTCCAGCTGTTTCCCAAAACCACCCGGACGCACAAGGACATCATGTAACATAGTAAATGCAAGAGCATGTTCAAATGTCCACGTAGGTGGCTTTTCATAGACAAGGAACTCACATGGCACACCAAAATTTTTGCCCATAAACTCAGCCCGAAATGCGCTAAGTGGTAGTTTTTGCAAAGGATCTCCTGCCAGTTCACCGCCACCGAATTGTTCCCCATCCCAGTAGGAATGACTGAAAGCAAGCGTTGGAGTGACACAGCATGTGCTTTGATGGGGATTAACAAGCCCTCCTTTTGGATGTATAAGCGCATATAAACGACGCATCAACCTTCTTACAGCGAATATAGGATAAGTAACCTTTAAATTTCCATCGGGAGTTCGATACCCACATCCATGCTTTTCATTGGCGCATCCCCAGGGTTCAATTGTTCCATCAAGATAAACACCGTCAAATCCGTAAATTTCTATTGCACGAGTAATCCCTTCAACGAAATAATCCTGCCATTTGCTATTATAACAAACTATGTAGTCCCTTTGCTCTGGATGACGATGGTAACCACCTGCAAGACCACCGTTTGTATTTTTTACAAGAACTTCTTCTGCCAGTCTTCCCCACTCGGGAGCTAGAGATGATAACTCGTATCCAAAATATAGAAGTAATTTGATTCCACGTTTATGACATTCATCGATTAACTTCCTTAACTCGTTTTCATGAGTTGTTTCCCAATAGTTCTGGATCGGTGTCCAATGTTCGTGAAAAACTAAGGTTTTTACTCCCAGCTCAGCCATTTTGTCAAGTATTGTTTCCGCATTGCCTTCTTTGGTAGTTTGATTTTCAATCCCGTAATTTGCCCCATGGCAGATATGCCATTCATGAAAGTTTTCAGGAATAGGTTTTACAGGTGTAGCTTGAAATCCAAAGGTAATAGTTAATGGTAAGCTATGAGGTTGAGAATCAAGTATATGAAGGCGTAATATTGTTTCCTTACCCTGACGTAATACTTCTATACAGTTTTCTTTTGACTGCCATCCTTTGTCAGATTCAGCGAACCAGCTTAAACCGCCATCCTCCCAACCAAGCCAGATAAAAGGTCTGAATGGCAATATCAAACCGTCTTCTGGGACAGCTCCACTATTTTCTGCACTTCCCCATCTGCCAGGCCAGTAATGGAAAAGAGTTGCCTTATCTGCGTTCAATGGTATCTCCAGCCATAGTTCCTCCAGTTTTGGCGAGACTCCACTCTGCGGCATCACCACCATATCAACGCGCATCATGCCATCATATTCGATTTGTGATGAAGTATTGATGATCAAAGATTTATTTGCTTGCCATCCAGAAATGATTGCATGAGCATCATTATGACGAAAAATAAATGCACCTTTGCTTTCCCATTGTATTGGTTCGTCATTGGTTTTCCCGATCAGACGAATTGGGGATGCTAAAACTTCATTGGATGCAGTTAGAATGCTTGTCGGAAATGGTGAATTAGCGAAGCTATATTTGCGACCCAATATATTTACATCAACACAATTATCAGCCTCCTGAACTACTACTTCAGTCCAGGGTGACAATACCTGATCTGGTATTTCCATATCCATATTTTTCTCCTTTTATAAGTATTGCGATAATTTGTAAACGATGATAATATATTTATCGTTGTAAGTTTAATAGATTATATAAAAATAAGCAAGTTCAAATAAATATTTTTCAGATTATGAGGGAAGGATATGAGATACATTCTTTTATTCATTTTTATAATAATATTAGTCGGATGTAATGATAATGTTATTGATATTAATGATATAGATTCAGAAAAACAATATTTATCCTTAGAACATTCATTATCATGGTCACCCGACAGCTCAATGGTTGTGTATGTATCGAGCAATATGATTATTATAAAGGATGTGTCAACAGATAAGATACGCCCACTAACAGGAACTGGTTTTTATGATGAGCCATCATGGTCACCGGATAGTAGTAAAATTGCATATACTATGGTTCCTTATGGATCGCGGTCTGATATATGGATCAAGAATGCGGATGGTTCTGGAATAGCATCACGATTGACATCGGATGTAGCAGCAGAATATCATCCACGCTGGTCACCTGATGGAAAATTAATATCTTTCCATTCATATAGAAAGAAAAGTATGGATATTTGGGTTAGGAATTCTGACGGCTCAGGAGAGGATAGAGTAATAGCTTCTGATAACGCAGTTGATCAGAATGCAGAATGGTCACCCGATAGTAGTATGCTAGTCTTTGAATCAAAGCGTTCTGGAAATTTTGATATATGGACAGCCAAAGCTGACGGAACCGGAACACCTGCTCAAATAACTACTAATTCTTCAGATGATACAAAGCCTTTATGGTCACCAGATGGGAAAAAGATTGCTTTTCTATCAAATAGGTCTGGAATTATAGGTGTTTGGTGTAAAAATTCTGATGGCACTGGTAATGATATTAATATTAGTGAAGGATATGCAAAGGTTGGTTCATTTAACTGGTCACCTGATAGCAAATGGATTATATTTGAATCGGAGAGGAAAATAATTGTGCGAAAATCAGATGGGACAGGTGAAGCTCTGGAAATAGAGCAAGGATTAGAGCCATGCTGGTCACCTGATGGCACAAGGATCGCATTTATATCCTGGGAAGGTTCACAATATAAAATAAATATCATTGAAGTTCCTGAAAACATAAAGGTAGTTCAGTAAACTTTTAACTATGGAGGAACAAATTGAAAGCAGGCGTGATGTATGGACCGATGGATATTACAGTAGAGGAAATAGAAATGCCTGCTCCAGGGTCTGGAGAGGTACTGATTAAAGTTAAATCAGCGGGTATATGCGGAAGTGACCTTCATTATCACAGGTCGAAACCATCAGAAAATCGTGTTAGAAGGGTCATGGGCGGACATGAATTGAGTGGTATTATAACTGAGTTAGGAAAGAACGTTAAGTTTAGGAAAATTGGAGAAAGAGTAGGCGTAGAGCCTCTTTTAGGATGCGGTGCATGCCAATTTTGTCGGATTGGTAACTATCATTTATGCACTGGTTTAACTCACCCCGGCGGAGGATTCAGGGAATACACTGTCATATTAGAAAACAAGGTATTTCCATTGCCTGATAATGTCTCTTACGATGAAGCAGCCATATTGGATTGCTTCGCAGTCGGTGTTCACGCGATTCATAGAGCCAGAATAACTATCACCGATTCTATCGCTGTAATAGGAGATGGTGCAATAGGATTATCGACGCTTGAGGTTGCAAAGGCAACGGGAATTAAAAATGCCTTTTTGATAGGTCATCACCAGAATAATCTTGAGATCGGGAAAAAAGTCGGCGCAGACTATACCATTAATTCAGCAAAAGAAGATGAAGTTGATAAAGTAATCCAGCTTACTGAAGGCAAAGGAGTTGATATTGTATTTGAAACAGTCGGAGGCACGTCAAGAACCATAGAAAAAGCCATTAAAATGACAAAACCTGGCGGAAGGGTTGTTGTTATCGGTATATTTACAAAACCTGTAGAGCTAGACCTATGGCGTTCTTTAAGGTATGAAATAGATATAATTTTCTCATATAGCTATTCGATGTGGGATTGCCATACAGAGTATGAAATAGCACTTGATCTATTATCCAGAGGAAAATTAGATGCAATCTCCCTAATAACCCACAAATTCCCTATTGATAATATAAGTGAAGCTTTTTATACTGCTTTGAATAAAGAAAAATCAAGGGCATTGAAGGTATTGATAACATATCCCTGATAACAATAAATAAGAGAAGAATTAATATTTATTTTGTTTTTAACTTCCCCCATGTAATAGATAGCTTATCCTTAGATTCAACAGAAAGGGCTGTCATTGATCTTATCTCATCTTCAGAGAATGCATAATTTGCAAGTGTAATATTATCCATACGTCCCTGAAAGAATCGGGGGCAACAATCATTATTTTCACCACCAAACCTAAGCACATGTGCTGCACTACTTCTTCCGACTCCAGACTGATTGATTACTTTTTTGTCCTTGTTACCATTTATATAATATGACACCTCTTTACCATTCCAAACAACTGCAACGTGTGTCCATTCCTTTATTTTTGTTACTTTATCATCAGAAAGATGGTAACCTTCAGGATTGGTTTCATAAAAATAATAGGCTATCTGGCTTGATTTACCATCACCAGGTTCTAATTGCATATAGTATGTGTTCTTATAAAATATAGTAAACTTATTTTCCTGTCCGCCTGTGGGTAAAACCTCAGGATAAATCCATGCAGACATAGTTATTTGTTCATCTATATCTATTTGATCACAATGAGCGACCTCAACATACTGCGCTGCACCCTTTTTTCCAGAGAACTCCAGGCATTTCCCGGATATTCCATCCACCCACTTTACATCACCAACGATCTTTCCTACTATACCATCTGTAGAATCTTTAGTCTCTTTACCACTCCCTTCATCAAAACGCCATATATATACCTTTTTCCCTAATTGCTTTACATTACCCTTACCTCCAGCAGCAAAAGTATTTTGACATAAGAAAATTAATCCAAAAACAAACAAACTTAGTAAAACCAGCGAAAGTGCTCTCTTCATGTTTACCCCTCCTATTAGTAAATATTAACCTAGTACCCAAAATGAACAATATACAATTGGTATATTGCCCCAGATCAGTTTCAATATCGATATTATTAAGCCTGTCAATAATAAAAGTAACATGAAGGAATTAAATTAGGAAACAATGGGCGTAAAAATTCAATTCTAAAATAGTTCGATTTATATCCTGGATTTTTATAATTCCATAATACAATATTTTCATAAAATACTCAATAAAAATAATTCTGAATCAATTTCTTTTATTATTGCTTTTTCGACATTTTTTTGATATTCTATTTTTGGTATCATTGACTCATTTTTGCTAATTAAATTACTAATATTAACTTTAAAGTTGTCTCAATAGCACGTATTTCCTTTATTCTTTCTTGATATGGCGTTACTGGTTTTGACCTTTCTTTGTGCAAAATTCAGGTTTATATCAAGAAATATCTTTAATAGGTTGTCCCTTTATAACAAGGAGGGGTAAAAGATGAAATCAACATTTCTTTGTGCAATAGTATTATTATCTTTATTTTTGGTTTCTGCAGGAGTGTATGCTCAAAAAGAAATTGAAAATATTTTACAAAATCCAGATTTTGAGAATGTTGGCAATGCTCCATGGACTATGTGGGTAGAAGATCAGAACTGCGTAGCACAGATGATCGTTGACAAAAAGGAGGTTTTTGAAGGAAAACAAAGTTTGTTAATAGATATAAGTAAAAAGGGTGGCGGTATGCGCGTTGAACTGCATCAAAACCCTCTTTTTTTAAAGAAAGGACAGAAACTCACTTATGCCTTTTGGGCTAAAACTGAAAAAGATTCAATACGACCAGCAGTAATGATAGTTAACCATAGAGCAGACCCGTGGACAAGCTATTTATTCAAGCAAATAACAATCACTGACGAATGGCAAGAATTTTGGGGAACATTTACTATGCCAGCTGATGATAATATAGCTGGAATATATATAGAACTGCGCGATACAGTTGGTCGCACCTGGTTTGATCATTTTAGATTATATGAAGGCGACTATTTTGAGGAGGACTTTGGACAAAAAGGAAAAGCTGTGGAACCTTATGGAAACCTAATCTCAACATGGGCAGAAGTTAAATCTAATGCCAGAATATAGGGGAAATATAATGGCAATTAACACTTACGCAGGTTTTAAGACAGATGATCTGCTAAACCTTGATCTAAGCTCAAATATAATTGAGCTTCGCAATTCTGCTTTACATAAGAAACAATGGCATGGTGTGCCAACAATGCCAATTATTGATGCAAGGACATGGTTACAGAGAAAAGAAAGTGAAGATTGGCTTATATGGCGCGCACGTAGAACAGCTGAAAGACTAAGAAATATGCCAATTGAAATATCTCCCGGTGAATTAATAGTCGGTAGACCCGAAATGCGACCACCAACTGAGGAAGAAGCAAAAGAAATAAGCACTTTGCAAGAAATCCTGAACCAAATTCCACCTTTCCCCGGTGGAGATCCCGGGCATTTTCATCCTGATTTTGAAAAGATTTTTGCTATCGGAGCACGCGGTATCCGTGAGGAAATAGCCGAAAGAATAAAAAACGCAGATTTAGAAGAAAAACGTTTATTCTATCAAGCATGTGATATCGCAATGCAAGGATTTACTGATTTTGCAAACCGTGTCGCTAATAAATGTAGGGAAACAGCAAAAGCAGATAAAGAAAATGAAGCTCAACTATTAGAGCTTGAACGTATTTGCAGAAAAGTTTCAACAGAACCACCTGAGAATTTTTACGAAGCAATTGAGCTTATGTTTCTCGTTATAATTGCCCTTTGGTTCGGAGAAGATCATGGTCTAACAACTCCCGGTAGGATGGACCAAACACTGCGGAGGTTCTATGAAGCAGATATAGAAACTGGAAATATAACCTGGTATGAAGCCTTTGAGTTAATCTGCTGTTTATATATACAGCTAAACATGATTTTAGGTCCAGGTTCAGCGGAATCTGTTATGGTCGGTGGACATGATAAATATGGAAATGATGCTACTTGTGATCTATCATATTTATGTTTGGCAGCTCGTTTAGCAACTAAATTGGTATATCCGACTGTCGGATTAGCATGGCATGAAGGCACTCCTTCAGAGCTTATGAACTTTGCTTGTAAAATGGTTAGAACAGGTATTGGTGACCCTGCATTCTTTAACGATGAACTTATTGCTCAAGGACTTCGCGATCATGGAGTTAGTTATGAAGATTCTTATAACTACATGAACTCAACCTGTGTTGAGATCAAAGTAGTTGGCGCCTCGCATATATGGGTAACTGCACCATATTTTAATTGTCCCAATGCACTTCTTGAAGTAATGGATTTAATAGCAAATAACAAGCTTTCAGAGCCTGCTACCTTCGATGAGTTAAATAGATATGTTCAGGAAAGAATTGCTAATACAGTGCATTCAACAGCAGAGCATCTGGATAGAGTTTGGCATCAGAGGGCTAAAACTGGATGCTTCCCATTGGCTAGCTGTTTGATCAAAGATTGCCTTGAAAAAGGATTGGATTTTGATCGCGGTGGAGCGAGATATAACTGGGTTGAAAACTCATTTGTTGGACTTGCAAATCTAGTCGATAGTCTCATGGCGATAGACTATCTTGTATATAGATCAAAGGAACTTACGATTCGTGAATTTAGAGATATTATTAAAGCAAACTATGAAGGATATGAAGATTTGCGTCAGAGGATAATAAACCGTATTCCAGGCTATGGTAATGATAATGATGAAGTCGATTCGCTTGCAGTCAAATGGGCAGAATTTCTTGAAGAAACAACAGAATCCAATATTGTAGGTATTCATCGTTACGTTCCTGGATTCTTCTGCTGGGTTATGCATGAACATTTTGGTTCTCATACAGGAGCTACACCTGATGGAAGGAAAGCAGGTTTTCCATTAGCCGATGGTGCAGGTGCATCACAAGGACGGGAAAAATCCGGTCCAACTGCATCAATTCTATCTACAACAAAATGGAATCACAAAAAGGTTATCGGCGGACTTGTTCATAATATAAGATTTTCGAAAAGTGCATTAAAATCTGATCAAGATCTGCTAGCACTCAGAAACTTAATTGAAACTTTTATGAGAAGAGGCGGTTTTGAAATACAAATTAATGTGTTAAATGCTGAAACACTTCGCGATGCTCAAGAGCATCCTGAGAACTACCCTGATCTGCTTGTGAGGGTTGCTGGATATTCTGATTATTTTGTGCATCTTAATCCAAACATGCAGGCAGAAGTAATAGCTAGAACTGAACATGAATTGATATAAGCTTTACGCCTTCTAAAAATTAAGCTTGGTGCTGTTTTTGAATAGGCTCGATGCTATTTTTGAGTAAAACATGCTGTCTAGCTTGTTCTATATTCAATACAAGATGATTTAATTTTATATGCTTCGCATATACATAAGAAACATGCTGTCTAGCTTGTTCTATATTCAATACAAGATGATTTAATTTTATATGCTTCGCATATACATAAGAAAACAAGCTGTCCAGCTTGTTTCAAAATACCATAATTTAATTGTTGAGACATTAAAGGAAACTAAAATGTATAATATTGGGATAGAATTCACTGCACGGGGCAAGATGGGATTTTATGATCTGGGAGAACCGCCTGATCCTGGTCCGACACAGATATTACTACGAACACTTTATTCTGGAATTACCAACGGGACTGAGCGTCATGCGCTTATGGGAGACTTTGGATATGGGGGAGGCTATCCGGGTCGGCATGGCTATCAACATGTGGCTGTAGTTGAAAAAGTTGGCAGGCAAGTAAGAGCTTTTTCTGAAGGCGATATAGTTTTCTATGGTCAATATGTTGGTCATAGAGGGTGGAATATTGTGGAAGTTGGAAGTGATGATACTGCTTCCTTTACATCGCATCTTTGTCTTAGGCTTCCTGATGAATTGGAGCATGAATGTTGTGCCTTATTAGGTGTTACTGGGGTTGGTATGCGTCATGTAAGGCGTATAAGGGTTTCTCCTGCACAAAGAGTGTGGGTAATAGGGCTTGGTCCTATTGGTCAATCTGCTGCTCAATCTGCCAGAGCTTTTGGCGCGCATGTAACTGTTTCAGATGTGATTCAAAAGCGTCTTGATGTTGCAAAAGAGCTTGGAGCACATAGAGTTATAAATGCAACAGACCCATCAAGTATGGAACAAATAAAGCAAGACAGACCATACAATTGTATAATTGATTGCAGTGGCATGCCTACATTACTTGATGATATACATAAAAATCAACTTCTAGCTCATAGAGGAGTCATCGGGCTACTTGCAGTTAGGGGAGAGACAACTTTCCGATGGGGTATGTTACATCTCATTGAAGGTTCCATAGAGGTATCATGCCATTTTGGCTTGGATGACCTTAGTATTATCATACATTTCATTAAATCGGGTATCATGCAGATAAAGCCTATTGTAACTCATCGTGTGCCTATAACAGAAGCACCTAAAATATATGAAATTATGCGAGATAATCCAAGCGAACTTTTAGGAGTGATATTTAACTGGAAAACATAATAGCGCGGACAATAAGCTTATGTTTGAATGAGGGAAGATAGGGTCCGGTGGCTCTGCTGGACTTCAAATCCAGTCGGGGGCGATTATCGTTCCTGGTGGGTTCGACTCCCACCTTCCCTCGCCAAACCTTATCATTACTTGATTTACAAACATTGACTCTTAACATTTGTGTTGTTAAGAGTCAAATAAATAGCCTTCACGTGACATATACGTGACAGAGCTAATCCTCAACCATTGGCAAAGATATAATGTCATCATAAATATCATTTTATAAATATTGATTAACAAATTATAATGGAGTCATATATGCTGTCTGATGAACAGAAGATAACATTCCTGAAAGGTATTGAGCTATTCAAAGATGGGACAGATGATGATCTGATGATGGTAGCCTCTATCTGTAATGAAGCCTATTTTAGCGATGATGAGGATATATTCATAGAGGGTGATAGTAGAGATGCTGTCTATTTCATAGTCAATGGTCAGACTAAGATTCACACATCAGGAAAACAGATTGCCATACGCAATGATAATGAGTTCTTTGGTGAGATGGCGATAGTAGACGAAAGACCAAGAAGCGCATCTGCAACATCAATGGGTGATTCCTTCCTTCTAAGGATAGACCGTGATGATTTCTTCAATGTCTTGCAGAGCAATTCAAGATTCCTCCGCAATCTACTCAAAGCATTAGTCAGTAGGCTAAGGGATGATATAAATGTTGTGGTTGAAGCTACAAGAATGAAACAAGACCTACTGAGAGCGCGTGAGTTGCAGGTAAATATACTCCCATCAGACGAACTGCACTATACATCACCTAATGGATTTATAGATATATCAGGTGTTTGCTATTCAGCAGAGAATGTTGGTGGAGACTACTTTGACTATTTCCCGTTACCAGATAATAAGGTTGGCATAGTGATCGGTGATGTCATGGGGCATGGATTTCACTCAGGACTGATGGTCTTATAAAAAATCATCATTCAGACTTGCTAAAACTTTTGATAGCTTCTTCCTCGTTTTCATAGACATCAAAAACTCTTG
>FWPV01008915.1_pt1 | contig 17266 bp, 17 predicted proteins | sample 2228371 | NCBI WGS metagenome assembly FWPV01 (sample SAMEA103939776, study PRJEB20133) | metagenome | reverse complement strand
TGCGTCCTCTGTAATCCGGGCTTTATCATGCTCGTCACAGTCCCCCGCTGCTGCTTCGCGCGGATCGCCAGATCCGCGTTTTATGACCCATAGCCGTTGAAAACGGGGAACTCACGTTCCCCGCGGAGCAAGCATGAGAAGACCCCAGTTAAGGTATGACTTCCATTGACGTTCATTTATTACGTTATATACTAACCCAAGTTACCACATAATAGGACACGGATTTCGCGGAACACACAGATTTTTATTTTTATCCGTGAAATCCGGGGCGACCCGTTACTATTGGAGTTTAAGTGCGCAAGCGCCACCATTTTCGGGATAGATAATCTGCGAGTATCTGCGAAAATCAGCGTCCGAGCAATGTCCCTTTATGCCTAATTTCAGTATAAAAGAGTAACTACGGAGGGAGGAGCGAAAACATGTTCTCGTTGTCAAAAAAGCAATCTTTTGTATGGGGCAGTTTATTGATCGTCTTCGGCATCATGGGGCTGTTGGAGTCCGCCGTTGATTTGTCGCCGTGGGCCTGGGTCGCCGTGCTGGCGGTGAGCGGCGCAGGAGTGGCGGCTGTCTATCTCACCGATAGGAGCGAACTCGAATTCCTCATCACAACGTATTCACTGTGGGCCGTGGCCATGTTGATCGCCCTGGCAGCGTTGAATATCTTGCCCGGTGAGTTCATCGCCATTTATGTGCTGGCGGCGATTGCCCTGCCGTTCGTGGTGATCTATGTGCGTCACCGCGGAAACTGGTGGGCCTTGATCCCCGCTTACGTACTTCTCGCCATTGCTGCGATGATCGGGCTGACGGAGTGGCATATCCTGCCCGATGCCTTTATCGCAACGTATATCCTGTTTGCGATTGCGCTGCCGTTCCTCGTCGTGTTCTTGGGCGACCGCAATAAGTGGTGGGCCTTGATCCCGGCCTACGTCCTGGCCGTCATCGGCGTTATGATCGCTTTGATCACCCTGAAGGTGCTCGGCGACCTGATGATCCCGGCGTACATCATGTTTGCCATTGCCGCTCCCTTCTTCGTGGTCTACCTCAGCAATCCAAAAGAATGGTGGGCCTTGATTCCTGCCAGCATTATGGTCGTCATCGGCAGCGCATTTATCTTAAGCGCAGGGGCAGCCCAGTACCTCGGCGCCGTGGCGTTGATCGCTATGGGCGTTTTGATCTTGTTGCGACAATTCCTCCCTGCTCAATCGGAGGACATAGCACCGAAACAGGAATGATCGCCTTGCTCCAATCGAAGGAGTAAACGAAACGGTCGAAAAGTATGCAAGCTCACACGTTCCGGGACGCTTCGACGACTCTTAAAAGGAACATCAGATGAAGCCACCTGCCGGGAAGTCAATACCGCCTACTTCCTATCTGGAAATCGGCGCACGGAGCCTTGTTTCCGTCGTTTTCGCCGTACTGCTGATCGTCTACGGGCTCCACGTCACCATGGCGCTCGTCTACCCCTATCCATTGGACTACGGGGAAGCTCCACTGGTGGATTTGGCACTGCGTTTGGTGAGAGGATACCCCATCTACCGCGCCGATCTCGACACGCCGCCTTATATCATCAATAATTACCCCCCCCTTTACGTTGTGGCGCTGGCGCCTTTCGTCTGGCTTGCAGGCCCCAACTTTTGGGCCGGCCGCCTGATCTCCATCGTGAGCGCGCTGGCGACGGCCTTTTTCCTGGGCGGCGTGGTCTACGCGCAAAGCCGGGACCGCCTCGCGGCACGGCTAACGGCTGCCCTCTTCCTGGCCTTCCCGTATGTGGTGGGCTGGTCTAAATTGGCCCGCATTGACCTGTTGGCCCTGGCCTTGAGTAGTGCGGCGCTTTATGTGATTGCCCGACGGCCTCACGACAACCATGCCCTGGTAGGGACGGCCGCCCTGCTCACGGCAGCCGTGTACACGCGTCAATCCTACGGGCTGGCCGCCCCGTTGGCGGCGTTTATCTGGGTATGGGTAAGACGCAGTTGGCGTGCCGCTTTCGCCCTGGCCGGCATGGTGGGGACTGCCGGCCTGATCATCTTCCTGATCCTGAATCTGGCAACCGACGGGGGCTTCTACTTCAATATCATCAAGGCGACCATGAACCCCTTCAGTGTTGAAACCGTGGAACGTTATGCGCGCGAGGTGCGTGATGTGGCCCCCTTCCTACTGCTCGGGGGCGGCGTCCTACTCTTTATCGGTCCCCCGCGCCCGCGAGGCCGACTGGCCGGCGCTGCCGGTTGGTCAATGGTGATGCCGTACCTGGTAGGAGCGATTATTTCGGCAAGCACGATCGGCAAAATCGGTTCAAACATCAACTATCTGTTGGAACTCTGCGCAGCGCTCGCCCTGGTAGCCGGGACGGTGCTTGCCTGGAGCGGGGTCCTCTGGCAAAGTACGGCCAAGTCGCCCACGCCGACCTGGCTGCCCCCTCTAGCCCGCAGTCTCATCCTGGTCCTGCTGGCAATCCAGGGAGGAATGTTCTTGCGTTTTACCCTGCTCCATCCTGTGCAGGACTTCAAATATCGCGCTTCTGGTCGGGAAAATCTGGACGAGTTGCGCGAGTTGGTGGCAAAAACCGATGGGCCTATCCTGGCCGATGAATATATGGGGATGGACACCTTGCGCGGGGAACTGCTCTATATCCAACCCTTTGCGGTGACCCAATTGGCCAATGCCGGTGTATGGGATCAAACCCAACTTCTGAACGACATCCACGCGGAAAAATTTCCGTTGATTCTGATCCATCACTTTGCGGGTTATCCCGTCTATATGGAGCGCTGGACAACGCAGATGCTGACGACCATTCAGGCGAGTTATATCGCCACCGGCATCAAAGCGGATACTATCATCTTCCGTCCGCGCAGCAGGGCCGGGATAAGCGGCCCGGTTGACAGGAAGTGTCCCGGTGCAGCATGGCCTTTCCCCACTTCGGCATCATTGGGAATGTGGTGGTACAATCAAACGCTCGCGCTGATGGGAATAGGCTACGATAACATGGTGCCCGTCTATGCCGTAGCCGATGGGCAGCTGATGCGCCGTACAGATTGGCCCGATGCGGTAGCGATCCTCCACGATGATCCTCTGCAACCCGGCCAGAAGGTATGGGCTTTTTATGGCGGGATGGCCTCACGGGATGGTCAGGCCGGTTACGTAAGCGCGGCTTTTCCCGCCGGCAGCACGGCCATCCCGGTCAAGGCGGGGGAACTGCTCGGCTATCAGGGGAGCTATCATTATGGATGGGTGCATGGGCACTTCGCCATTGTTCCTCCCCTGCCGGATGGGAGCTTCCCTGCCGCGCTGGTCTGGCGGGCGACCGAGCAGGATTTACCTCTGGATCAGGTGCTCCTACAGATCAGCTATCGCAACCCCGCCGACTATCTGGGCAGCGCCGATAGTCTCGTCTATGGCGCGGCGGACTGGTTGCCCATGCTTTGTCGCACAACAGAGAATGCGACGCCGTAAGGATTTCCTTCGGTTTTGTCGGCAGACAACATAAGCGATGTTCTCTCCCCTAAATAAGGATTTCCTTTGGTCTTGTCGGCAGACAACATAAGCGATGTTCTCCCCTAAAGATGAAGATGGGTATTTCAGTGTGCGACGAGTACAGCTAGCCTGAACGGGAACCTCAGGATTTGCAGGCCAGGACAGCGTCACAATTCTCCGGTCAGTCCGGTCACCCAAACGGCCGAGCCACATAGCGACAAGGCCGTTTTGATGTTGAGAAGGGGGGATTTCGATATGAGGAATTGCGCCTCTTTTTTCTCGAATTTCACTTGCCGTCCGAGACGCTCCATACTAGATTGGAGGATGCAGTGACTGCACGAAGCTGTGGCAGTTCAGCGAATCATTCTGAAAGGAGTTATGGTTATGGTGAAAATCCGGGTGATTATTATGGGCGCTGCCGGACGTGACTTTCACAACTTTAACACATATTTTCGGGATAATGAAAAGTACAACGTCGTTGCTTTCACGGCGACCCAAATTCCGAACATTGATGGGCGCAAGTATCCCGCCGAACTGGCCGGCAAACTCTATCCCCACGGCATCCCCATCTATGCCGAGACAGAGCTGGCAACGCTTATCCGCCAACACGCGGTGGATCAAGTGGTCTTTGCCTACTCGGATGTGCCGCACGAGTACGTGATGCACAAAGCGGCATTGGTGAATGCGCTGGGCGCCGATTTCCTCCTCTTGGGAGGTAAACATACCATGCTGGAAAGCTCCAAACCGGTCATTGCGGTATGTGCGGTGCGCACCGGTTCGGGGAAATCGCAAACCACACGGCACGTCTGCGATATCCTCCTCAAAATGGGCAAGCGCGTCGTTGCCGTCCGCCATCCCATGCCTTACGGCAATCTGGTCAAGCAAGCGGTACAACGTTTTGCTACCTACGCCGACCTGGATACCCACGAGTGTACTATCGAGGAGCGTGAGGAATATGAACCGCACATCGATCGCGGCGTGGTTGTCTATGCCGGCGTCGACTACGGTCTTATTCTCCATGAAGTCGAGAAAGAGGCCGATGTAATCGTATGGGACGGTGGCAATAACGATATCCCGTTCTTCAAGCCGGATTTGTGGATCACGGTGGCCGATCCCCATCGTCCCGGGCATGAGACGAGCTATTATCCCGGTGAGACGAACCTGCGCGCGGCAGCGGTGGTGGTGCTGAACAAAATCGACACGGCCAACTACGCCGACGTGCGCACCGTGCGGGCTAATGTCAGCGCACTCAATCCCCAGGCAATGGTGGTGGAGGCAGCATCCCCGCTGTACGTCGAAAACCCTGCGGCCATTCGCGGCAAACGGGTGTTGGTGGTGGAGGATGGGCCTACGCTCACCCATGGCGACATGGCCTACGGCGCCGGCTACGTGGCCGCCCAGCGTTTTGGCGCGGCGGAGATCATCGATCCCCGACCTTATGCGGTGGACTCGATTACGGCCACCTATCAGAAATACCCCAACACCGGCGCGGTCCTTCCGGCTATGGGATACGGCCATGAGCAAATGCGTGACCTGGAAGTGACCATCAACAACGCGCCCTGTGACCTGGTAGTCGTGGGCACGCCGATTGACCTGACCCGCTTGCTGAAAATCAGACATCCGATGGAGCGCGTGCGTTACGAACTCCAGGTCATCGGACGGCCAACCCTCGAAGAGATCATCCGGGCGCGCTTTCAATAACGCTGATTGAAAGCCCGTGCGCCGCTGAGCCAGGCACTGTCACGAATATAGTAACGCCAGCATACGCTGCGGGCGGTCTGGTCACCTCGCACGCCGATGCGTGGGCTTTGAGCAATGCGTTCTGCGGGAATAAGCGGTTGCGCTTCGATCCACAAAGAAGCATCGGCGGCGCACAGGTCGCTATGATTGAGGCGGAGATCAATATTCAGCGCATGGCAAACCCGTCCGGGGCCACAGGTGAGCCGGCTCGGCGGATGCTGTGATCCGCGACGTTGCTGCATCATGGCCAATCCCTCTTGGGGTTCCAGGGCGCGGATGAGAATCGCCGCCGGGAAGCCCACGCGCTCTGTCACCACATTCAGGCAATAGTGCATACCGTAGATCACGTAGACATAAGTATAACCGGGCGGGCCATACATCGGTGCATTGCGTGCCGTAGGGCCACAACTCGCGTGACTGGCGCGGTCCTCCTCGCCGATATAGGCCTCGACTTCGGTGATGAGGCCGGAAAGCCGTATATCTCCGTCACGCCGCACCAGGCGTTGACCGAGCAACTCGCGGGCGACGGTGAGCGTGGGCCGGGCGTAGAATTCTCGTGGCAGTTGGCGATCCAAGTTGACTTTTATCTCCTTTTGCAGTATGCTCATTGTATCCTAACCGCATGCCGAGATTGCCGTTTTCAGCGGTAGCTTTAACCGATTAAGCGGATTCTTAACCGATTGTAACTGCTCAGGGAGTGTCCATTTCACCACACAGGACGCGGAGCGCGCAGAGATTGCGGAGGCAACATGCTGCCAAATTGCCCCCAACTCTGCCAAGCCATCCATCTCAGCGGTCTCTGCGACCTCGGCGGTGCAAGATGTCTGACCTGCTGCACAGTTACAACCGATTTACAGCCCATAATCTGCTCAATCGGCTGACAGGAATAAAGGAATTCGACCGTGCGCTTAGTATAACATGGCCCTATCACCTATACAATGGACGTGAGGGAGATTGTCTTATGAGCAGCGATATGCCTGATTGGTTGTCTGAACTGCTACCGGCTACCGAGTCGCAAGAGGAGGCGCCTCTGCTAGAAACGGGACCCGCAGAGACGGAAGCTGTACCGTTACGTGCCGAAGCCAAAGCCGCCCGACGCTTCGAACCGCCTGAACCGCCGCCGGCGCGCGCCGATGTGAGGGCCGATTCGCGCGGCCAGGGGGCCACGCCACAAGCCAGGCGGGCGGTCAGCTCGAAAAAGCCTCGCCGTCAGCAGGGGATTGGCGGATTGCTGCCCTGGCAGACCTTTTTTCTGTCCGTGTTGCTGTTTTTGGATGTGGCGGTCATCGGACTGCTGTTCCTGGTTATGCTAGGGCGCGTTGTTTTCCCCTAGCCCTGCAAGAACGACAAAAAAACGCGAGGTGCCCAGACCTCGCGTTTTTGTTGGGTTGTAACGAACCGATAGCTACGGAGCGAGTGCCAACTGAGCGATTCTTTTGACCCCTATGGCCAGCGGAGCCTTGGGTTGCACGGTGACCAGCGGCACCCCTTTGGCGATGACAAGGGCCTGGTTGGTATCATAAGGGATATCCACGGCCAGCGGCACCCGCAGGGCATTCTGCAGCACCTCAATCGAAGGGCGCGGGCCGGCTGCCGGAGCGTTATGCACGACGAGCAAACGATCCTTCAAATCCTGCAGAGCTTGTAAAGTGACCCGCGTCACCTGCGCTGCCGGCGCGTCATCACCGGTGACAAGGATGATGCGCCGCGCCTGATCTAACACGACCCGCGCCGTTGCGTCAAGAAGGGGAGGCATATCCACGACAATGAAGCGCATCAGCGATTTAAGCTGTGCTAAGAGCGACTCGATGATCTCCTTGGTCGGCCAGCTATATTGCCCCGGAATCGGCGGAGCAAGCAGGACCTGTAAACCCGTCGAATGTTGACGGAGCAAGGAGTCAACGGGTGTTTTAGGATCCTCGACGTAAAGCCCCCAGTGTTTCTCGGGACGTATTCCCAAAAAGAAAGCGCACTGTCCGCAGGTCGGAGACAGGTCCAGTAAAACGGTCGGCGCGACTTGCCGACAAATGCTGGCCAGATTGATGGCGAGGGTCGTTACCCCTAACCCACCCTTCACACTGAAAATCGGCAAAACCAGGGCTTCACTGCCTGGTGTTTTTGTCGTTGTGCGCTCTAGCAGTTCATTGATGCGCTTGAGTAATTTCTCCACATCCGCCGGCTTGGCCATGTGATCATCGGCGCCGGCGGCCAGGGCGGCCTCACGATCCACGGATTGTCCGCGCGCGGTGAGAACGATAATCCCCATATTTTGTGTCCGTTCGTCGGCGCGCAGTCTCTTCACCACCTCATAGCCGCTCATGCCCGGCATCATCACATCCACGAGGGCAACATCGGGGAGTTGAGTGAAAGCGAGTTGAAGTCCTTCCTGGCCACTGGCACATGCGATGACTTCGTGCTTTCCCTGTCTTTGGAGGATCATTTGGAGCATGCTTAACATGTCCAGGTTATCGTCAATGACCAGAACGCGGGCCATAGCGTTGCCTCCTTAGCACAATTCACTTCTCGGCTCAACCGGTTTTCTCGCCGAAGAAACTGATATGCGCGCGGTTGATAAGTGCCACTCCCCCTTCGTAAGTAATGGCAGGATTAAAGGTGGAGTGAACGACGACATCTAACAACGTAATGAAAATTCCAGCATCGTTGCTTAGATAAATGCGCGGGTTGAAATTCTTGGTGGTGAGGTATAAGCTCCCACTGATTTCAAAGAAGGGGACGGTAAGAAAAATCGAGAATTGAAAGTTCCCCAGCCCGTATGTCTGGTCACGACGCAAACCATCCTTCTTGTCTACCGTTAAGACAAAATCCAGATTGGACTTGTCGAACATCATAACCGCATAATAGGCACTGATCTTGCCGGGGTCCATAATGGGCGAGAGATAGGCCTCCTCAAGCAAAAAATAATTGGTCGTCGGATCATAGATTTCGTCGGCTAAAAGGCGTTTGGTGATGACGTAGGTTCCAGATACACGGTACCCCTGAGCAAAAAACTCGGCGATAACTTTATTCGATCTTTGCATAGGAATTCCCCTCCGGCCTGGTCAAATCTGAACTGTTCATGGAGCTATGATGAAAAACCCTTCATTTACGGCGTGGCAGCTTCCCAAATGAATGTGCGACGCTTGACCGTCTGACTGATCACCTTATAGACAGGCTTTCCGCTTTCGGCCACCAAGCGGACGATGCTGACGCGCCAGGCACAGGTACGATCGGCAATCTCCGCGGGCGGAAAGAGTTCGTTCGGAACACGCCAGGCAGTGGCGCGTTGGTAAACGTTGATCGTCGTTTTGCCTTCTGCCGAGGGCACAATGAATTCAAGTTTATAGTATTCCTTTTCCTTGAGAATGCCGGACGAGGCCCATTGCAAGACAATTGTGGCCTCCGCACCCTTGAATGTTGCCCCGTCGAACGGATAAAGCATCGTTGGCGCAAGGTATCCCATAACCGGCGTGGGGGTGCCGATGACGGTGAATGCCATATCGGGTGTCGGCGTGGGAGTGTTCAAGGGGATGATCAGGACATGGTTCACCTGAATGGTCTCGGAATTTTCGGCGATGTCATTGGCGCGGCGAATATCGGCGACCTTCACGCCATATTGTTCCGCGATAGTCGAGAGAGTATCCCCAGTCTGTACCGTATGAAGAAGATAAGGCGCCGGCGACGCCGCAGGTTCACCGGGATTGGGCGTAGGGGTTGGGCCTGGGGTCGGTGTGGGCGGCGGGATCAACAAACTTTCTCCGGCTCCAATATTGTCGGAAGTCAGGTTGTTGAAGGCTTTTAGTTCCGCGACGGTGATGTCGAATTTTGCTGCAATGCCCGACAAAGTATCACCCGGCTGAACGGTATAGCTTTGTGGCGGCAACGGCGTAGCGGTAGGGATAGGGGTAGGGGTAAGGGTAGGGGTTGCCGTTCGGGTCGGGCTTGGCGTGATGGTAGGGAGAGGCGTCATCGTCGGGGTAAACGTGGGCAACTCTGCCGGAACAACAATGTCACCCTGAGAAAGTTTCCATCCCAAAATCCCCGCTCCCACCAGGATCACCGTGGCCACGAGGGCCAGAATCACGATTTTAAGGAACTGCAGCCGTCCGGAGACACTCTGAGGGGACGGGGCAGCAGCTTCTGTCTCTTCCTCGGTGAGCGGGGCGCCGCACATGATGCAGACTTTCGCCCCTTCTGCCACCCTGACCCCACACACCGGACAATGACGGCGTGGTTGTTTAGGCAAATTTTGCAGTATATCTTCGGTTTCCATATCTTAAGTTTTATGATAACACCGATATACGAAAGAGCAAGATATGTTTTCCGGTGATTACCCACTCAGATCCCCGTTCCCCGCAAAGCGCCGAGGGGATCGCCAGATCCCCGTCCCAACCTGCATCAACGATCCAGGCCAAGCGAAATTAGATCTACCGGTACTGAAATTGAGCATAAAGGAATTGCTCGGCCACTGATTTTCACCACTACACGCAGATTATCTATAGCAATCGGCGTTCATCTGCGCACATCTGCATCCAACTGAGGGAAAAAACAACCGACGATAAAATGTTACTTTGTGGTCGTGACGAGTATAATAAATCGAACGGATTTTTTCTTTTCAATCCGTTTCATCCCTTGAATCCGATGCACCCAGCCTTCCCTTGACGCACGCTCCAGCGGTGCTATAATTAAATTATAAGGTATACCTTATAATTTTTGCGGAGTCAGGGATGGAGAAAACATCGGGTGTCCGTGAGCGGGTTGAAGACTATTTAGGAGCCATCTATCGCTTGCAGGAGGATCACACCTTGCCGGTGCCCCTGTCGGTGCTCGGTGAACACTTCGGTTATTCTCCGGTCTCGATTCACGAAATGATTCAGAAATTATCGCAGCGCGGATGGATTGCGTATCATCCTTATCGCGGCGTCACGCTAACGGAGCAAGGCGAAGCGGTGGCGCTCGCTCTCCTGCGCCGTCATCGTCTGTGGGAGCGGTTTTTGACGGATGTTCTCCATATTCCGTGGTCTGAGGCCCATCAGATCGCCGGCGCATTGGAACATGCGGCGCCCGAAGCAGTGACAGAGCGGCTGGCGGCCTTCTTGGGGGATCCGGCTTTTTGCCCCCACGGTGAACCGATTCCGCCTTCCGTGCGGCCATACGACGATTGTAACCTGAGCAGTGTAGCGGTCGGCGCGTCGGGACAAATAACGCGCATTGCACCGGAATCCACGGCCTTATTGCGCGCCGTTCAGGAGTGGGGATTGCTGCCGGGGAGCCACGTCTCCATTGTCGCCTCTCAAGAGACGTCGGTGTTGGTACAGGTGAACGATCAGCTGGTCAATATCCCTAAAGAAAGTGCCACTGCCATTTGGCTGGCGGTCTTTTGAACTATACTTTGTGGCGGAGGTGTCTTATTATGGTCAGATTAACGGCTTTGGCGCCCGGACAGACGGGGTTAATCTGCGCCTTACAGGGGGGGCATCGCTTTGTCTCCCGGCTGGCGGCGTTGGGGTTCACGCCCGGCGCCCCAATTATGATAACACGCAATGACAGAAGGGGACCGTTGATTGTGACGGTACGCGGCACCCAGGTTGCTCTGGGCCGTGGAGAGGCCGGCCATATTCTGGTTTACCCGGCGGAGGTGGTCAATGCGCCCGGCGACGGTTGTTGAAGCAGCGCCGACGACCTCGACAGCGGTCGAAGAAGGCGCACTCGTTGTGGCTTTGGCCGGACAACCCAACGTGGGGAAGTCCACCATCTTCAACCTGCTGACCGGCTTGAATCAACATGTCGGCAACTGGCCGGGCAAGACGGTTGAGCGCAAGACGGGGAGTTGCACCTATCGTGGCCAACGCCTCTACTTTGTTGATCTGCCGGGGACGTATAGCCTCACGGCCAACTCGGTCGAGGAACGGATTGCGCGGGATTATATCCTCCATGAGCACCCCGATATCGTCGTTGCCGTCGTGGATGCGGCCATTCCCGAACGCAGTCTTTATTTACTGGCAGAATTATTGCAGCTCCCGTCGCCGGTCATCGTGGTCTTGAACATGATGGACGTGGCGGCTCAAGAGGGTGTGCAGGTGGAACCGCAGGTGTTGGCAGCCGCATTAGGAATCCCGGTGATTCCGATGTGCGCCACGAAGAATCAGGGATTGGCACAGATGTTGGATGCCATCATTGCGCTGGCGGAGGGAACACTTCCCTATAACCCTCATCGTCCGGTTGTTCTGCCGGCGCACCAGGCGGTTCTGGAACAATTGATCGCTTTGATCGCCGACCATGTGCCGGCGCCTTATCCGGTGGACTGGGTGGCGCTGAAACTCCTGGAAGGCGATGATGAGATGGTGACTTTGATGCAGACAACCTTGCCGGAGGCCTGTTGGAAGCAAGTTCACGCTATCCTGTATCAGCACGAGGATGCAATCCTGGATGTTGCCGGAGCGCGCTATGCATGGATTGCACGCATGACGCGGGCGGCGGTCGTGCGTCCGAAAATCGGACAAATGGGGCTGACGGCCCGTTTGGACCATGCCCTCACCCATCCTTTATGGGGAACATTGGTGCTCCTGGGTGTGCTCGCTTTTGTTTTCTGGCTGACCTATGCCGTCGGCACACCGCTCCAGGAAGGGCTGGACGGGCTGCTCTTGCGCTTCATGACGCTCGTGCACGATGAAGTGCAGGGTCTACCGGCCTGGCTCACCGATTTGTTATCCGCCGGCCTGGTGGGGGGCGTGGGAATGGTGGTGACGTTCCTACCGATCCTGGTGATCTTCTTTGCCGTGCTCGGTTTCTTGGAAGACACGGGCTATATGGCCCGCGCCGCCTATCTGGCGGACCGTTTTATGCACGTGCTCGGTCTCCATGGCAAAAGTTTTCTGCCGCTACTGTTGGGCTTCGGCTGTAATGTTCCCGCGATTTTGGGAACGCGCATTATTGAAACCAAACGGGCGCGCTGGCTCACGATTTTTCTGGCCCCGTTTGTCCCCTGTACGGCGCGCATAGCCGTTGTGGCGGTATTAGCCGCGGTTTTCTTCGGTCAACGGGCGGTCTGGGTTGCCTGGGGATTGGTCGCGGTGAACCTGGTTGTTCTCACCGTGATAGGGATTATTTTCAATCGCCGGGTGCTCAAGGGGGAACAGTCCATGTTCATTATGGAGCTACCTCTCTACCATCTGCCCAATGCGCGCACGATCGGCCTCTATGTCTGGCAAAATGTGGTGGCTTTCTTGCGCAAGGCGGGCACGGTGATTTTGATGGCTTCGCTGATCGTGTGGACGCTTTCTTATTTCCCGTCCGACGGCGATGTCACGCAGAGTTACCTGGCATGGATCGGGCGCACTTTGACGCCGTTGGGTAAGGCCATGGGGTTACCCTGGCCTTTGTTGGTGGCCTTACTGACCAGTTTTGTGGCCAAAGAGAATACAATCGCCACGTTGGGCGTGCTCTACGGCGATTTTTCGGCGGTCTTGCCGACCTTGCTCACCCCGGCTGCGGCGTTGGGTTTTCTGGTGGTACAGATGCTCTTCATCCCCTGTGTGGCGACGGTAGCCGCCATCCGCCAGGAGACGCGCTCCTGGTTATGGACACTTCTCAGTCTGGGATTGATGCTCGCCATTTCACTGGCCGGCGGGATGCTCGTTTACCAGGTGGGCACTTTGTTAGGGGGAGGTTGAGATGCTCAAGGCTCTGTTGACGCTGATGGCGGATGGAACCTGTCGCACCTCCCAAGAGCTGGCGACGGCGCTGACCGTCCCCCTGCCGTTGGTCGAGCAGATGCTGGCGCAGTTGGCGGACAACGGCTACATCACGGCGTCGGCAGCGTGCCCGGAAGGATGCAGCGGCTGTGCGCTGGCGCAAACATGCGCCGTACACCCCGCCGGCGGCCTGCGCTTCTGGACGTTGACGGCCAAAGGGATTAGCGTCTGTGAGGCTGCTCGTGTGCCGGTTCATGCAGCGTGAAGCCATGGGGACGGTCTAATTGACCGGCGTAGCTCACGGGTGCAGAGCAACTTCACCATTGCACCCTACCGGAGCAACGGCATTCCCACCTCTTGAACGTCCGTATCCCTTCAACCGCGAAGCCGCTCAAGGGTCTCGCGGCTTACCTCAAGCAATGTCTCCCGTCCGGCAAGGGTCTGTTCAACGGCTTCCTCATGGATTGGACGCACGGACTCCTCCACGTCGTCCTGGCGTCCGGTTTCCGTGCAGCCTTGCAGGTCGCAGTGCAGGCTCACCCGCGTATATCCCCGCCGCTGCACGGTCGAGGAAGCCGCGTTCGCCGGTGTTTCAATATCTACTGCGGCAGCGATGTCCTCAAGATGTGGAGCCTCCACCCCGTAAGTGCTGGTCTCCACCGCGGTCACATCGGCGATCAGAGATTGTAAGCGGTCCTTCAACTGCTGGACAAACGCTGCAAACGCCTGGCGCAAGTCCTTGCCGGGCATAGGAGGGGTTAACGGCTCTTCTTCAGGGCATCGAGCGCCGAAGCGGCAGCATCGCTGATGGCCCGCAACATGGCGGCACGATTTTGCAGGGCCTGGTTCACCGTCGCCTGGTGCATGTCCCATACGGCGCCGTCAATCTGCCCGCTCGTGGTGACCGGCAGACAGACGATCATGTCACTGTCAAAGTCAATCCGCGTATAGGCGCGCAACTGTGCACCGGCACCGGCGAGGGTCTTTTCATTCTTCCTTTGAGGATTTTCGAGGACGGTCGCAAATTGCCCTTCCGCCAGGGTGTACGTCCGCACCTCGAAGGTAGAGATATCGGCGATAAAGCTCTCCACCCGTGCCGCTAAATCGCTGGCAAACCTTTGTACCGAAACCTTCAAATCCTTATCCGTGGGTGCATTTTGTTCTGGCATGGTATAACCTCCATAGAGAATTTAGTGAATGGTGAATGGTTCAAACTTGCCCTTTATCCCAATCATAAAGTACCTTTACCACATCAAAGATAAAACGAACGGCAGCCGGGATCAATAACACTTGCGCCCCCGGCGGCAACGCAATGGCCTTGGCAATCAGGCTACCGGCCCCGGTCGTGACGATGGAAATGACCCGCAACAAAGCGAGCCGCGAAGCCAAAACCAGGTTCACGTTCCGGCGATGAACCTCCCACCGGTCGGTCGCCGTGCCCGGCAACCATAATGTCTCGAAGTCTCCCGTCCAATCAACGCACGTCAGTCCGACCAATTCGCCGGCAATGCTGGTTTCGACGCGCGAGGAGAGCGATGTCAACTGTTTGACCTGCTCCACAAAAGCCAACCAGCGGCGATAGGCTTCCTGAAAGCTCCGGCGCTCTGCTTCGGCGGGCAACACATCGGCGGGGCCAAAAGCGACGGCGCCGCTCATATGCGGCGCATCCAGGCCGGCCAGGCCGCTCAGCATATCACGCAGGGCCTGCTTTTGCGGATGGAAGTCCTCGGTGGGCGGGACGGCAAAATCATAGGCTGCAGCGCTGCCAAAGTCTTGGGCAGCGAGCGGCTTGATCCCCTTGAGCATAGTCTGCAGCTCGACATCGGCCTGGCTCAGATAGCCTTCGCCACGCCGCAGGGCCTCCGTACGTGCCAGAACGGCATCCAGGCCCACGGCGGCATCCGGCAGCTCCGCCCGCCATACCAGCCCTTCTGGGCTCGGTGCCTTACCGGCCGGCGCGGTCGCCTCCCAGACCCCGAAAGGGTCCACCGTCTCATCCACTGCAAAACCGGAGAAGGTAAAACGACAGTCGGCCATCTCCTTCCTCTCGAATGTAACCGGATTTTCAGGATTTGCAGAAATAGTTCGCGGAAACAGTTTGCAGAAACAGATCGAAAGGCCCCGGCTTAGATACGCTTGAGAGTATCGAGCAAATCGCCGGCCATCTTCGCCACCGCAGCCATAAATTGCATGCGGTTTACCTGAGCCTCCCGCACCATCTCACGGTGAATTTGCAGCAGTTCCGCATCCACGGCGGTGGTTTGGGGAGGGACATAGTTCCAAACGTCACCGTCAAATTCAATTCGCGTCAGCGCCCGCAAATCATGGTCGGCAGCATTAGCCGCAGTGACGCTTTTCAAATTATCTACGGCGTAGGTGCGCACTTCCAACGTCAGCACATCCCGCGTCACATTCTCGATGGCCGTGGCGATTTTTGCGGCGAAATTTCTCAATGATCCCATCACGGCATCAATTTGAACGGCAAAATCCTGATTCACCAGCCCTTTGTGCGCCTCGTCTATTTTGATATCACCGACCGGCGCAACCGGAGAGGGGGCAGCGAAATCGGCCATAGGCTCCGGTCCGATAGCCTCCTGTAAGGTGGTGAGCTTGTCCACGAGGGTCACCGGCAGCGGGGCGGGGACGGCCGCGCGCCCGACTACCGTATCCTGCTCTGTGGCAAAGGGGATGCGCACGGCCGGATCGCCGAGGACCACGTAACTGCGCGCGTCGTTGTTGGCCGTCCACAGCCGCACCAGTTCTTCATCGCTCAGATAGGTCGGCGTGCGGCGCAACTCCTGGAGTATGTCATTGAGCGTTGCGGTCATATCGGCATACTTCAGGTTGAAGCTCGGATCGGTAGCCAGACCGACCGGGTCGCCGTTGAACATTTTGCGCAATGCGGTGACAAAGGCACCGATTTCGACGTTGTTCCCCGGCGAGATGAACGAATGCCCCCATGCCCGATCCACGTGGCCGATGACTGCCAATGCGCCTTGGGCCAACATGCGTTTGGGCAGCGCGCTGACGAAATTGTAAGGGGCGATCTGTAACTTAGTGTTGGCGTTCGGATGGATGAAATAATCGTACTTGGGAGTTCCTGCGCCAAAACAGGCAAAGAACATCGCCACAAGTCCCAACAGATTGGCATTCCCTAAGTCTTCCGCGGCAAAGTAATCCTCACGCAACGTAGGTCTACCTCTGACCCAACTCTGGCAAAGCAACGCGCCTTGTTCGCGGAGTTGTTGTTGGAGTGGAGCGGGCGGGGAAAAAACCATCCCATGGCTTGCCGTGAATAACAACGCCGGGGTCTGGTCCTGGCCACTCAAGAGGCGTGCCAATTCCGCCTTCATCCCTGAGGGGGCGCGGATGAGTTCCCATGGGAAATTAAGACGGATTTCGCCCGGCAATTTCGGTTCTTGGAGATTGGCCAGCAAGGGCTGCACGAGATAACGATCACTGATCAGGGTGGCGTCGTCGCCGGGGTTTCTAACGCTGAAGAAGGCTGCCCGGCGAGGTAACTTGACCGTGCCTTTTTCCGCCGCCACCACGTTCTGCGCATAGCGGGCATAGGCTTCCAAATGATTCCCAAAGTCAAGACGGCCCACCCCGCGCATCACGTCCAATTGGAACTGGAATTCGTAGGGAATTTCTTCGGGGCTGCCCACGAGAAGCACATAAAACGGCATTTGTTCAGGCCGGGCCGGGCCGCTCTTGATTTCCGGCGACTGACGTTTGCAAAAGTCTTGTTTGCTTTCGGCGGCCCTGCAGCCATTTTCGCCTTCAAAAATGCGAAAGAGATCCCCCGCTTTCTCGCGTCGGTGATCGAGCAGCGGTTTGAGCGCTTCTTTGATGGCCTCACGACGCCGGGGATCCATTTCCGCCGGAAAGACGACGGCCCAGCCGGCTTGAGCCACGTCTCGCGGATCGGCGACCGATTCGGCGACCGGTGAATCCACCGGGCGCCCTTTCTTGAATTTCAATTCTCTCAGGTTTCCGGGCGCGGATTCACCTTTGATGACCCTTGCCAGGGCCGCCGGGGGCAACGGCGGCAGGCTGTAGTCACCGCTTGTGCCTTCGACGCCGTTAACGTAAATTTCTTTCAACAGGTCGGCAGGTAGTTTTTCTTCAATTTCGGTCATGGGACTCCTTTTTAGTCACATAGTCGGGTGGTCACGTAGTCGGGTGGTCGGGGAGGTGGGAGGAGGTAAAAGAGGGGGACTACGCGATAGGTTATGCCAGGTCGGGGCGCGGGGTGGCCTGCGCTGCGGTCGGGGCGACTTTCAACCGCACGGCCGGGTCACCGATGACAATGTAACCCCGCGCATCGTTGTTGGCGGTCCATAATTCTGCTAATTGGA
>FWPV01008905.1_pt1 | contig 17273 bp, 16 predicted proteins | sample 2228371 | NCBI WGS metagenome assembly FWPV01 (sample SAMEA103939776, study PRJEB20133) | metagenome | reverse complement strand
CGCGGATGTAGGCGCCGTGTGGCAGCTCGCACCGCACCTGCGGCTCGATCCAGTGGTCGGTCACGATCAGGCGCTCACCCAGCGCGGGGCCGAGCAGCTCGCGCAGCGCGCTGTCACTCAGGCGCCGCCGCCAGGTCGAGTGCACCAGAATGCGCACGGGCGAGTTCTGCAGCGCCGCCTCCAGCTCGGGCAGCCACACCAAGCGGCCTTGCGTTTGCAGCTGCAGCTGCAGCTGCCAGACGGGGGCGTCGAACTGGATCAGCACCGCGTCATCGGCCGGGTGCAGCACGCCATCGAAGTCCAGGCACAGCACCGCCGCGCCTTCGGTGTGCGTCATCGTGTTCATGGTGACCTCCTCAAACGGGTGTGGATGGGGGCAGACGCCTTCAGGCCAGTACCGGGGCACAGGCCTCGGCCTCGTGCGCGGCGTCTTCAGGCGCGGGGCTGGGCTGCGCCTGGGGCGCGTCCACAAAGGGCAGCACACCGCTGACTTCATCGATCAGGCACCAGGCCCAGGCTTGCAGCGGCGACATCGGCTCATCGCGCTCGACCGCCGCCTTGAGTGCGCGCCGCAGCGCGCGCAGCCGCGCCGCATGGTCGCCGGCCTTGAGCAGCAGCTGCGCCCACGCCGGCGCTCGCGCGGGCAGACGCTGGTAGGCGCTGCCTGCCGCCTGCAGCCGCTGCGGCAGGCGGGCCCAGTGATCGCTCAACCACTGTGCACGCGCGCGCAGTGCCTGCGCCAGGCCCGCTTCGCCAACCGCGGCATGCGGCACCTGCAGCAGCGCCTCGGGCAGCTGATCATCGAAGCGGCGCAGCTGCTCGCCCAGGCGCTTCGCTACGCTTTCGGTCAGCGCCGCCGAGGGCAGCACCCGTACGCTGTGGTACAGCAGCAGCGTATCCGGCCGGGCACTGCGTACACCCCAGTCGCCCGCGCTGAGCATCAGCGCCGCGGCGCTGCAAGCCTGCCCGTGCGCCGCGGTGCGCAGCCGCACGCCACGCCGCTGCCGCCAGTGGCGCGACCAGGCTAGCCAGCGCATCACCGCTGTGGCGCTGCCGCCGCTCGAATCCAGCTCGAGGCGCACCTCGCGGTAGCCGTAGTAGTCGCTGGCGTGGCGGGCCAGCTCCTGCAGCCGGTCGATGCCCTCGTCGCTGACCGCGCCGCGGTAGCGCAGCAGCGCACGCGCCTGCTCAGGGCGCAGCGAGACCTCGCAGGATGGCACAGAGTCTACCGCCCACAAATAACGCCAATCGTCGTTCATGGTGGACTCTCCTTTTGTTCTTCCCGAGTTCTGCTCTGTGGCTTGCTCCGGCGCTCTCACGCCGCCAGCGGCATCTGCTCGCGCCCCACACCGTGCGGGGCAACGTAGTAGCACTCGCCGGTGGCCAGGCGCGCCACGGGCCGCACGTTCAGCACGTGGGGCAGCTGCGGCGTCGGCGGTGCGAACGACTCTTGCAGGTGATGGCGCGCCATCGGGTCGCGCGTGCGAAACACCAACAGGGTCGGCAGGTTCAGCAGTAGGCAGTCCAGGTCCGCCTGCCGCGGGTAGCGCCGCTGCAGGCCGGCGTAGTTCTGCGTGGCCAGCACCGCCGTGACGCGAAAGGCGCGGCACAGATCCAGAAACCCCATCTCAGCGCTGTCGCCCTGCACGGTAACGAAGCGCTGGAACTCATCGACCACGTAGAACACGGGGCGGCGCAGCTCGCTGCGGCACAGACAGGCCTGAAAGAACGCGGCCTTGAGGGCGCGCGCGCACAGGTCACCCACATAGGTCGGCTGCGGGCGGTACAGCAGCACGCGCCCGGCGTCGATGAGCTGCGTGCACGGCACGCTGTCGGGTGCCGGCTCGCCCACCAGGTTCAGATCCAACACCGCCTGCAGCTGCTCTTCCGCCAGCGGTGCCACCACCACCAACGCGTTGCGGGACTCGTATAGCCACTGGTTGGTGGCCTCGTTGTTGCTCATGGACGCCAGGCGCGCCAGCGGCCGCGCCGGCGGCTGCAGCGGCGCGGCGCGCACGATGGCCGCATCCAGCAGCGCCGCCAGCAGCCGCAACTGCTCGAGCTGTGCCACCTGCTGGCACAGCACCGCCACCGCCTGAAGGGGCGACGTCGCAGGCGACAGGCCCATCCAGCGGCACACCTGCGGCAGCAGGGCGCAGCCCGCGTGCTGCTGCCAGGCCTCCTCGGTCTCCAGCAGCGCCACACACAGCGCATGGCCCTTGTGCATCCAGATGTCGTCCCGACCCTCGCTCTTGATGTCGATCAGATCGACCAACTTGAAGTAGCGGTCGCGCACCGACAGGCCCGCCTGCTGCGGCCCGAAGAAGCGCAGCCTCACCGCCCCCGGCTGGCCCAGCTGCACCGCGTCGTCGGCGCGGCCCAGGCTCTGCAGCCGCTGCAGCGCCGCCGGCGTCAGATCCCCCTTGGGGTCGATGACGAGCGCAGCACTGGACAAGCCCTCGCAGCGGTAGGCCAGTGCCGCGCGCAGCAGCGGTAGCACCGCCGAGACGGTCTTGCCCGAGCCGGTCTCGCCCAGCACCCCGACGTGCACCAGCTCGGCCGGGTGCCACTGTGTGCGACCCAGAAACCCCTGGGGGGCAAAGTGCAGCGGCGGCTCGCTGCCGTCGTAGGGCACGGGCTCGGCCACCAGCTGCATCGCACCCCGCTCGGGTGCCGGCTCACGCTCAGGGGCGCGACGCCCGGCGCGCGCGGCCCAGTCGTTGAGCGCGCGCAGCAGCGTCAGCGCCAAGTCCTCGGCGTTGTGCAGCTGCTCGGCCGGCACGGCCTGCGCCGCCACCACCGCGCCCTGTGCCCCTTGTTGCGGGACGAAGCGATAGAGCGGCACATCGCAAAGCTGCGCCGCAATCACGTGCGCCGGCGCTGGCCCCGTGCGCAGGCCCGACGCTGTCGGCAGCGAGAAGTTGACAAAGCCGATCCGAGCAGCGAGCTTGCGCACGCGCTCGATGTCTTGTGCCGACAGCGGCTCGCCGACGGCGTCTTCGTGCAGCGCTTCGTCATCGGGTGCCAGGGCGCACAGCTCACGCCGCGCTTGTTCGACGGCCTGGCGCTCGACTGGGTTCATGGATTGTTTCATGGTAGTCCTCCTTGCGTGAGCGCAGCGCCACGGGGCGGCTACGCTGGTTCATATTATAAGTCATGTTGTGTTGTGTATATCTATATTGTTGTGTTAAATGAAATCGACAGAACGCGCTTAGAAAACACAATATTAAAAACTGTCTATAAAACACATGTGTATGTTATGATATAAAAAGATGTGTTGTATAATGACTCGTGATGTGTCCCGGCAAGGCGACCACCCGGCGCATCGCCTCTGACCTTTCCAAAGGAGCCGATCCCATGACCAACGAATGGAGCGAGGAGGATCTGCGGCAGCTCAAGGCCCTGCGGCAGCTGTTTCTGCAGACGATCACGGAGCAAAACCCCGATATTCCCGATGTGGTGCTGCTCGAGAGCCTGGGCTTGCCCAAGGGGGATATTCGTCTGCTGTCGCGTGCGCGTAGCAACCCAGAACGGTTTCCCCTGAAGCATCTGGCGCGCGCGGTGGCCTCTGCCGAGGCGCTCAACGGGAAGATGCTGCCGGCAGGCCGCGGCGGCAAGCGGCGTGCAGCGTTTCGCTGGGATCCGCCGCCCGCGCCGTGGCATGTGCTCAAGCGCATCGGTCAGCGCAAGGCCGAGGCCGAGCTGGTACCCATCATCCATGCTGTAAACGAACTGCGCCGCGCTTACTGGGCGGTGTACAACCAGATGCGCTCGCTGGCCCATCGCCTGGCCAAGGCGGATACGTCGCGTGATGTTCGGCTGTTCATGCGTGTGCCCGACCTGGAGCCGCCGCACGATCTGCTCGAGATTCCGCGCGTACACAGAAAGGTGAAAACCCGAGACGGAGAAATCGAGGTGGAGGACTTCGCGATGGAAGACTTCCGCATCACGGGGGTGCCGGTCATGGCCTGGGTGGATGGGCGCTGGGTGACGCTGGATGCGGACTGGACACCGGGTATGATCGACACGCCACGCGTGCTGCTGCGCGAGTGCCCGCAGTGGCTGCAGCAGCCACCGCGCGTGTTACGCAACGCGAGGCTGCGGGCGTTGGCCGAAGCGGCCGCGGGCGATCCAGACATGCAGGAGGCGGGCGCACACGAGCGCGTGCTCGAAAAGCATGGGCCATATACGGACGAGACGCCCGAGTCCTTGTTCGACCCCGATCCGGTCGGGCCGCAGTGGCCCGCCGAACTCGACGACGCTGCCGTGTCTTCCCACGGCAGCGCGCCGTCCGTATCATCGACAGCAGCCAGCGGGCGCAGGCCGCGCAAGGGGGCTGCCTCCGCACGCAAGCGCAGCCAGTGCTGAAACCTCAAGCAACGGAGAAGGGACCATGAGCCGTTTTACGGATTCTGTCGGTGAGGGCTTTGCAGCAACGATGGGCACCTTACTCTTCGGGCTGCACGAAGCGCTTCAGGCCAGCGAAGAGCAAAGCGCGGCCTACTGGAAGGCCAAGGCGCTGGAGCTGGCCAGGGTTATTGATATCAAAGATAGCACGATCAAGAAATGTAAAAACACAATCGAGACATATAAAGGCGCAATCGCAAACTACGAAGAAGGCGGAAACAAACTCCTTGCCGCACGAGAGAAGTGGCGGCGCAAGCAGGCCGAGCTAACTTCTCAGCTGAATCAGGTGCAGGCCGATCTGCAGGCGCTGCAGACCAAATACGAGACCCAGCAGCGTGAGTTCAAGGCGCTGCAGACCAAGCTTGAGCATGTCCAGCGCGAAAATGACACGCTGAGCAAAATTGTCTATCCGCAGGGGCGCGATTCGAACAATCCGTTTGACAAGTTCAATGTCACCATGGACGCGCTGTTTGGTAAGACCATGCCTGAGATGAAGCGCCAGCTTGAGCAGCAGCAAAAGACGCTGCAGCGCACGCAGCGCGAGCTTGAGTCTTACCAGCGCTGGCACGCGGCAAACCTGGCGCTGCGCTGTGCACTGGAGGTGCAGCTTTTGCATGCCGACCCGGAAAACCCGCTGCTGCACGACCAAGACCTGCGCGATCGCGTGCGGCGCGCGGGCGAGATGGCGATGATGACCCTGGGCGGTGAGCCGGACCCCAATGCGCCTGATCCGCTGGATATGGCGCGCGAGGCTGGGCTGACATTTTCGATTCCGGGCCGCCCGAGCGGCGTGCAAGTACTTGAGGAGCTGGGTCTGGCCGAGCTCTACAGCCGCCGCCTGATGATGCTCAACATGGACGGTGAACGCGCAATTGAGTTGATGCAGCGCCTGCGGCGCGGCGAGGGGACGGCCACGGCGGTGCGCGAGCTGCTGCGCCAGATCGAGCCGGATAGCCCCCTGCTCAAGCCCGAGACGGTTGAGCGTGTGCGCAGCATCGCAATGGAGGAGTTTCAGCGGCAGCAGGTGGCGAGGCGTAGTGACCGGCGTGGCCCGCAGGCCGCATGGGGAGCGACTATCATCGGGCAGCGTCAGGTACGCGAGCGCGTCGTTGATGAGTTTGCCTACGAGGTAAACGTGGGGAAATAGCGTGACTAATGATCGCGCGCCGTCGCTTGGGGGTACGACGCGTGCGGGTGGTTTGGGTCATGGGCTGCTCCGGGTATTCAACACGGGGGCAGCAGCTTATTGATCCGAAACGAACCAAGTTGACCTTTTCCTATCCCCTCCCCCTCGACGGGGGAGGGTGGGGGTGACGTTCAAGTTCAAGCTTTTCCGATCAATAGCAAGCTGTACGCGGGAAGGAAAGGACGGCGAGGAATGACCGGTTACGTTGCACCTAAGAATACGATTTTCTAGCAAATCGCTGTATCGTGGCAACACATTTTAATAACCATGAACGCATAATGCTGAATGCCGGCAATATCAAAAACTGCGCCAGCGTCTCTGGCTCTTATAGAGGTTGCGCAGACATTCAATATGGCCCTTGAAGATTCCTAGAGTTAACTAGCTTATATTTTAGCTCTCGCTCGTCAGAATAATATTTACTTTTTTCATCAATATTTGTATAATGAGCTTTGATTTCGAGATATTTGTCGAACAACCATCTCGATACAGGCCATCTCTCAAGTGATTCACACTGGGGAGCGCTGATGTAGTCTTTATCAAGAAAACTTTTCTCCTCGGTTGATCTATTTATTTTTTTACCGACTGCACGGTGCTCGCGAATAAGCGCATTTCTTCTTTCGCTCATTAAAAAAGAGTTCCAAAGACCTTTTCTCTTCTTTGCCGCATCATGCTGCGCTTTTTTATACAAGAAAGGGATGGCATTTTCCTCGAAATCATTGTGGACAAGAAATCCTTGTCCACTTTTTAATGAATGTAATCCAACGTCTCGAATGTTATCGCAACTCACAATTCCAATCAGTACACCATCGCAAGTTCTTGCCTTTCCTTGCACAATAACATTAATTGGATTGCGAAAACGCATTGGACAACTTGGCTCCATCAAATTATATTCGCGATATAAGCTTATACGCATTGAATATACGCCAAAGGGCGCGACGTCAATATTTTTGCCATCCTGTGTCACAATAGATGTAACTGATCCAGGATAATAAAAGAAATATGGCCGCCCAGACACAGTTTTTCCTAGAAATTGCTCCGAAATATCAATTCTACTTTGAATCCACTGGTTTTCATAGTCTTTTATGGCGTTGTTCATGATAACTTGAAAGATATGATTTAAGGAAAAATAGGAGAGCGCAATGGCAATTAGTGTGATAGTTGTTCTGGGGAACTTAATAACAAAAAGTACGCACCCCTTAATCAATAGCTCTATTAACGGCAGAAGCGCAGCAATCAAGACTGCCGATCCTGCTGCGAAAGAATATGGGTCTGGTTTTCTTGCTGCCATCACAACACCTTTTCTGAAATAGTGCTCATAAGTGGCATTCCTGATGGTCACGCCTCGGCTGATTGAGGGACTTCTTGCGGAACCGATCCGGACTATCCGATAGTGCAACACCTTCTCTGTCAATTTCCTAGGTCGCTGGCATGACGGGTGGCTTAGGATTTCAAGTGGAGATAGACCTTGCTGCTCATGCACTCCTCGTCGAGTTCGGCGAGCATGGCGAAGACCAGTCGCAGGCAGGAATCTGGGTTGGGGAAGATGCTCACCACTCGGCTTCGTCGTCGCAGCTCCCGGTGGATGCGTTCCAGCCCGTTGGTGGTGCGCAATCGTATCCGGTGGGCGGCAGGATACTCGAACACCGTCAGGCTTGCCGGCAGCGCTTCCTCGGCCCACTGGGCGAGCTTGGGGTGTTTCTTGTGCCAGGACTCCAGAGCGAGTCGGAGCAAGCGCTCGGCCTTCGAGGTGGCGATCTCGCAGCCCAGCACGCGGCGCTTGCCATCGGACTCGACGCCGACACCGAGCAACATCGCGCAGTCTGCGATGTGACCTTCCAGGCGCTCCTTGAGGTAGATGCAGCGCCTGTTCGGGTTACCCTCCTTTCTTGACGTCATGTCCCCACACCGCGATCGCGCCATCTGCCCGACAGCAAACGGAATTTACAGAAAGAAGGATACACAAAAGACTCAGCAGGCCCCTCATTGCCTTATTGATCGGAAAAGCTTGAACTTGAACGTCACCCCCACCCTAACCCTCCCCCGTCGAGGGGGAGGGGATATGAAAAGGTCAACTTGGTTCGTTTCGGATCAATAACCATGTCCGAGGTCTTCATGCTCTGCGACACCGGCAGGCGCGGATCAACCACGGCATCCACTTGCGCCGCTTCGCAGCATTGGCCGATCAGCGCCACACCAGAGTAGGAGGTCAGGTTCAGCTTCGCAGATTGGCGAACTTCAAAGCGGGGCATGATCGGTTGGGTGAAGAGTTGTGACGCGGAATTATCTCATATAATCAAATGGTTGTGTTTGATCGTTGACAAAGGAACACGGATTCAGGAATTACAGAAGCGCCGCTTTGCTGTGACGGCAATTTTACCATGATACACCTCTTTGAATTGATGATTTTGTGATTGTAAAGCATGCATCATGGAAAATCAAGGACATGATTTGTTTTTCTTTTCATGAGTCTGCAAGAAAAGTTGGGTCTGTCGTTTCGTGACCCCCGTTGCTTTCGTTGCGAGGCTTTCTGCTCTAAAATTCGAGATTCAAGGCCAGTACGTTGCTAGACGCAACGTTCGTAAGGTTCGTTCAACTCAGAAGGAGACTGTAATGGCTGTTCTGTTTCTTCCGTCTATCTCGGAAGTCAAAATCGTCTATATCACCAAAGCGCTGTACAATGCCGCGCCGGGTCATCTCTATCTCACCGCATGGAAGCCTTCAGACCGTGGATGCTTCTGACCACGCTGGCGCTTTCGTGCTGACGGTAGATCGTAACGGCACGGCGGCGACCGCCACCAACCTCACCAATGTCACAAGCAACGATGAGCTGATCATTGTCGACAGTGTCGCGGGAGATGATCGCCTTGTTCTCACTATACCGAATGGCTCGACCGTGACTGTCGCCAATCCCTTTGGCGGTGGTGCGGGGTCGATTTCGGTCATAGGAGCAGCGTCCATAACCAAAGACACGCTGACTCTGGTGCTCGACCATAGCTCGGACGCTACGGATATCGATCTTACGGGTGCCAATGCCTTCACCATCACTGACGTCGAGATCATCACCATCAAGTCCGAAGGCGCCACCAGCACGAGCAACGAGATTCAGCAGCTGATCACCAGTGCAGGTAGCACCGTCAACGTCGAAAGCACGACCAAGCTTACCTTGGGTCTGAAGTCGGCGGTGTCGGCCATCAACATCTCTGGCTCTGGCAAGCAGGATGTGTCGTTTCAAGCGGTCACTGCCTATGCCGAAGGCAAAAACCTAACGATAGAAGCAACGGGCGCGACCAGTGAGACCACCATCGATCTGGCGAACTGCCAGGGTAGAGCAGACGGCTCGGCCGAAAAAGGCAACATCACTGGCATCGAGCAAAAGGACACCATCACGACGTCCGACAATGCTGATGTCGCCTATGTCATCGACGCTGGCGCAGGTGATGATGTGGTGACTCTATACACCGCCAATGCTGCCAGCGCCAATGTGACGCTCGCTGCCGGCACGAACGAGCTCAAGAATGGCGATGTCGTTGGAACCAATCACGTCATCGTCACTGACTTCCAGCTTGTCTCGGGTGGGGATAAGCTGTCGGTGAATACTGCAGCGGCTATGACTTTCGGGGGCATGGGCACAGCTAGCGTTGACAACCAGCTCGTGATCCTCGATACTGCCGTAGCCGAAGATGATGCGGCTCGAACCGCGGTGCAAGATATTATTGCTGCAAATGATGAAAAGGCAGTCATCCTAATCAACAACACCAATGGTGTGGCCGAGCTGTGATATTTCCGTGATACTGATGGCGAAGGAGATGCCGATGCCGGTGAGACGGTCAAACTCGCCTCCTTCGAAAACATCACCACGGATGGTATGATGACGCACGTTACCAACGGATTCATCGCAGAGAACTTTGGTACTTGGAGTTGAGTAACGCGCCTTCTTGAAAAACAAAACCAATCCGACCCGCCTTTTTCAAGGCGGGGTTTTTGTGTATGTGCGGCATGGAGGCAAGGAATGGATCGCAGAACTTTTCTGATTGGCTGCAGTGCAGCAGGTGTCAGCACCATTACTGGGTGCATCACGACTCAAGGTAGTGGCACTCCGTCAGAGCTTGGTGGTGCCGGCAGCAATGTCTTGGGGCAAGTGTTGAAAGGTGTCATGGGCGGCGCTACGGATTCATCTGGCAAGCACCGCGACCGCATGGGCTATGAGGTCAATGCCGAGGCGTACCGCGCCTACGCGCCGATCTTTGAGCAGATTCAGCGCATGCGTGATCCTTCTCAGGTGCATTTGCCAGCTGTCGGCGGCAGCATTGAGCAGGCCACGCAAGCGTTACTGCAAGAAATCGAAAAATTGCCAGAAACGCTCAGCGACGTACAGATGGCACAGCTGTGGCCACGTTTGCGGACCTTCGTGCACAGCCTCACCGCTGACAGCGCCGCCCGGCGGCAAGCCTTTTGGGATGGCTACGAGTCCATGCATCGGCCCCTTGCCGGGCTGATGCCGGTTTCTTTACTTGCTCAGGCAATCCCTGGTACCCAGCAAGGCGCGCCACGCCGTCGGCGTTATTCGGATGCGGCGGCACACCCTAGCGCACAAGTCATAAAAGATGTTGCCCGCATTCGCATACGCCCCGGGCAAACGGCACGCATTGTAATGAACGGCTACTGCAGCGACAAGACGCTTTTTGCCTTTGGATACGGACAGCCGTTGACGCTACGCCCGGCGCGCGACTTCATCGGACGTGACCGCTTTGGGCACATTCAAATGGCACTATTGAAGTTCTCTGCAGAAAACCCCGGCCTCATCAGCAAAGAGGACATGCAATTCATGCTGTGGGCGCTGCAGGCCAAAGAAACCAACGGCAGTCCTTACTACCTGCAAGCCCTCATGCAGCGGCACGACTTACTGCAAAAGCTCGATGCCGCCAGTCCTGGGGCGCTTGCCGAATTGCAGCAGTCGGTCATGATTGACGACCTGACCCAGCGCCTGGCACAGATGCTGCGCCAGAACCTGCCGCCCGAGGTGCGACAACTGCTGGGCAACCCCAACATTGTCGGTGTGCTTGCCAATCCGCAGGCGGCGCCGGACTTCATTGCACAAGAACTGGAGCGCATGGCGCCGCAAAACGCACCAGCCCACATCAGTCGGCAACCGGTTCGGCCTGAAGCCGCCTACTCGACGCTGGCGCCCGGCGTCTATGCGCACGCCATCGGTAGCGCCCGGTTGCAAGCCACCGTAACGCTGACCAATATGTCCAGCGTTGACTATGAGTTTGTGCCCCACGAGATCGTTGCTGAGACAAAGACCCAAAACCAGCGCGGCGTCTTTGACCGCATCAACCGCGCGGCCATTTACGATCACCCTGTCTATCAAAGCTGGGATCGCGCTGAGACAATCCGCTCGGTCGCAACACTGACAGAGGCCTTGACCCGCAAGGGACTTGGGGCCATCGGGTTCAAGCCGGGAGATGAGACGTACGAGCGCTTCTCGCGTGCGATGAGCCAGCTACACGAAGGTTCACTCTTTGGTGCTTTGCGCACGCCTACTGCACAAACCATCATTTCTGCAATCCCGATCTTGGGCAACATCAAGAGCGCGTTCGATCTGTTTGACCCAGACGCGTCACCTTACGAACGGGTTTTGGCCGCTTTCGGGATGATTCCGGGCTACGGGAATCTGGTGCGCATTGCGGGCGGCGCAGGCAAAGTGGCCAAGGTGGCGCAGTGGGCCCTTGACAACAAGGTGCCCCGCTGGTTGGCCAAAGCTTCTGACCGGACCGAGTTTTTGCGCCAGATCAACGATCTGGCAACGCTGGAGCTGCCCGACGGGCGCGAGCTGTGGCAGGCATCGTACGAGACGCTACAGCGTTTGGTGCCCCCGCATCTCAAGGCATAAAACCATGGGGATCCTAGCAAGCATTCACACCATCGTTGCCGGTAGTGCCATCGAGCGGCTGCAACGCGATGCTCCGCTGCTATACGAGTGCTGGGCACGCCTGCGAGGCATTGAGGTGCAGCAAGCCTCGCAGCTGGAAGCGAGCACCCTGCGGCAGTCTGCATCCGCCGGGAATACACAGGATGACTGGACCGTTGCTCTTTATGCCTTGCTTGTTTTTGCAGGATGGGCTGGGGTGTATTTAAAGATGCTGCTGTCTTTCATTTGAGCATATCCATACTGAACCTTACGGCAAGCGCATGGCAGGCATTTGTTGCGTTGCATGCGGGTAGCGTCGTATTGGTCGCTCTTGGAATTCGCTTACTGGCATTGAGTACGTCGGTTTCTTATATCCTGTGTGCACTGGTACTACTGTGGTACGGCGTGGCTACCGCCGCCATCGACCCTTGGATGTTGGCTTTGATCATGACCACGCTGTGGATAATGATGGTTGTTTATTTCTGCTACATGGAAATCCAGCGAGCCATTAAAGCACCCGGTGCACGTCCTTGGAGGGCTTGGGTTGTTATTGCTTTGCTTTGTTTGGGATTTGTGTTTTCTTGGTGGGGCACTATGGTGAAATTATCATAAATGAGCTTGACTCTTTGTGTGCGATCATGCGTGAACAAAGACGAAGTGCTTACAACTTATGGGCTGCGATAACATCAGGTGTTCTTGTGATTTTGTTTGTTTACACGTCTGTGGTATAGTCACGCAAAATGATGTATTTGTGGGCTGCAGACGAACGCAAATCCCCACTACTGTGTGCCACCACAGCATGCCGATCACTGTTATTGGATATTGCTGCATTAGGGACACTCCAATCTTTCGGTTAGCGCACTCATGTGCCTTATACGAATGGTCTTTGAAGGATATGGCGACAAATAAAACAGGGACATCAAAGCTACGCCTGTAAGGCGCATAACATTAGGTGTATAATGTCATTGGCAGTACAAAATCCAAAATAAAAATTAGAATAGTTATGAGCGCCAGCGCTATGTCAAAGCGCCGCATTTTAATGTCACTTTCATTCATCCTCCTTTGCATCAAGACGCATCTAGGCGTGATGTCAATACTGGGCAACAGCTTCATCTATGGCCAAACAACAAGGCAACAAAAAACAGCAACAACAACAAAAACGCAAAAAACACTAACATCAAGGCCATGCTTGTAAAATACATGGCGCACGGTTCACGGTCGGCATCCATTTCGACACTTTATGGCTTCTCGTTCATTTTTATGCTATTTTCGTACATGTCTACACTAGGCAACAGCTTACATTGGCTTCCGTAAAGCCGAGACTGATGGCAAAGGTTGTATTTTATTACTGACGGCAAATGACGGCAATGGTTTATGCTTAGTACAATAAAATCAAGATAAAGGTTATTGCCATCGAGTGCGTAGAATCATGGAGCTTTGCAACAAGACTTTGGCGTGGGTGGCAGACATGACGTTGCAAAACGGCATGGCGCACATCAACCTGTACACCAAGGAGTTTGTCGACGCGCTGTCACACCCGCACTGTAGCGATGCTCGTGTGCAGATGTCGATGATCGAGCGTGAGCCTGCGCTGTTGCCCGAGCCGTGGGCCAACGCCTTGTTGGCCGGTTTGGCAGAAATGGTGGCGCAGCGCGTGGGTGCGCCGGCGCCTGCATGGACAGAAGGCGATCAGCGGTTTTTGCCCACTGCCCTTGTCTTTGGATATACGCCGCAGGTGCGTGCCCTCATGTTGCTAGAAACCCCAGGTCCCATGCGCCGTCGTAATCTTTTTTGTGGGCATGTCGATTTGCAGTCACAGCGCTGGAAAGGCTTGCAAAAGCATTAGCATCAGCGCGATCGCGATGAAGCGCTGCGGTTGGCCGAAAAACTGCGCGCACCCATGGATGCACAAAGCAGCCCGGCAGGTCTGCCCACTCAAACCGCCTGGGCTACGAAGTCAATGGCGCCTCTGGACCAGTAAATCGCTCGGATCGGATCTGGCCAGCGCCCTCAACCGCAAGCAACCACGGCCGAGGGCGCAATTGTTGCCCGCCCACGACAATCCAGAACCGCAGTATCTGGAATATCTGTGCTCGCTCACACACGCCTGGCTCGATGGCTACTGCCTGCCACACAACATCTGCGTCGATGCACATGGACGAGTTCAAGGATTGGCTCGCGGCAGCGCCTGCGGCGATGGCCACCACGCGCTTGCTATAGAAGCCTAAAAACCGAAGGATGTCATCAACCGAGCCGGAGTGAATTTACAGCAGGTTATGGACTTGACTATTCCACACGCGAAAGTCACTTTAGACGCGACGCGGCACATTGGCCATACAACCGCAACCGCCGCTTCTCGTCCGGCTCACGGGCTTCCGAGATCTTCAGCAGCGCTCGAACAATCGCCGGTAGGCTCAGAATGATCACCTCGTCTTTGTGCTTTTCATTTTCAGGAAGCGCGTCGTACGGCACTGACGTGGCGTTCAAACGCAGCGGTTTGAGTGTCTCGTCATGACGCAGCCAGCCGTTCATCAGGCGCTCTGCGACGAAGCGGCGGTGCTCGAGGCGGCATAGCTGATCGAGCGCTGCTAGGTCTTCGGCAAGAAGTTTGAAGCACTCTTCGAGGTTCTGCAAAGTGGCTGGAGGCAAGGGTCCAGGTGAGTTTTCGTCGAGAACGTATCCCAACCAGCGCAGCTTCTGCCAAATGTGATCCCCGCTGGCACGGCTCGAAATGCGGAATGGTTCTTCGCGTTGATACCATGCTTTCATGTCGTCTTCGCTGAGGGCGGCAAAATCCGAGTCCATCACGGCGATGGGTTTCGCGCCGTGTTGGGTGAAATATGTATAGGCCTTGTTGATCAAAATCCCAGCAATGTCCAACGCTTCACCAGGATATTGTTCCCAGGGGTGGAACTGATCGGCGGCAAGATGGAAAAACTTTACCGGATCGCGATATTCTGGCGGAAGATGTTTGAAATGCTCGAGCGCCTGGTCAGCAGATTCGAACCAATCGCCAGGCAGACAACAAACGATCGGGCAGTGCAACCCGATGGCTGGCAGTGATTGCAGCAGGCGCTCGCAAGCGGTCAGCGCCTCGTGATCGTGCTCGACGCATATGTAGATCGCCGAGAACGGCACGGCGCGATGGGCGCTTTCCAGCGCCGGCAGCGTTGGGGCTGGTTCGGCATATTCGTCGCTGTGAATTTCGAGCAACGGCACTTGTTGGCCAAAGGCCGGATGGTCGCGGTTTGCAGGATTGAGCGCTGGGTGCTTACGGATGAAATATTCCACCTGGCGCCGATCCTGGACAAACACCGTTGCCCGAATGGGCGACTCATCCGGTAAAACGAGCGTTTGTGCGGCATGAAAAAGCAGCGCCTGACCCAACTCCCCGAAGCCTACGATGCCGATGTGAATCGGATTTAGTGCTCTCATTTCGGGCGGATATCGGCGCAACACGGTGCGAGCGGCGTTAGCATTAGTGTCCAGCCAGATGAAGTGGTTGCCTTTTTCGGTGTATTTAACAATCAGATCCGACATCACACTTCTTGTTACGGGGTTCTTGTTACAGACCACCAGCGTCTGACCCGACGTTTGAGCTTACAGGCAAGCCTGCATTAGGCTACGTGCCGCGGCCAGGTTGAGCGAATCATCCGAAGTGGCTACAAAAACCAGGCGTGCGCGAGGCGCTGCCACCAGCGTGATGATCGAATCGTCGCGAAAAACCATGTCGATGAGCCAGGCCCCAAGCTTTTTGATTGCCAACGCACATTCATGCCCGATGTCGCGATCGATCGCCACGCAGCGTTTGGAGCACGAATAGTGCTGCGCCAGGCTTTTTTGCCGTGCGTCCGGTACCGAAGAAAACCACCTCGGGCGCTTGCCAATGCAGCCACAGTAAAAGCGCCCAACGCCGGACCGTCGCAAATACCGACCACAGCACCGAAAAGGCCAACAGCCCCGGAAGCATGAAGCGCATGGTGAGCAACAGCCAATTGGCGTTGGTCTCCTCCACTTCCAGTTCGATGAGTGCCGTGCGCAGGGTCAGGCAAAGAATGTCGAACCAACCGAGTTCGTCGTGAGCAAGCCGATGCCCGATAGCAGTCAGCAGCGCAGATGCTAGCGTGCTGCCCCAGACCCAAGCTTTGATTTGGTTGCTTTTGGTCATTTGATGGCTTTCTTCCCTAAATCCGTGTTCCTTTGTCATCGATCAAACACAACCATTTGATTATATGAGATAATTCCGCGCCACAACTCTCTGAATCCGTGGTCGTTAAATATGAACCCCCTGCTGTGACCCTCCGGCATGAAATTTCAGCCTGACAGCCGGGTGTTTTTATCTGCCGACGACTTATCCCTGGGTGGCGGGATGCCTTTTGTGCCCGAAAGTTGGCGCTGGAGGGACGGCGTTACGTCATCATCCTGCTCCAAGGCGAGTCATACTCTTCCGCATACGCGGAATCCACTCTTTCGACGATCGAGAGCAGCCGGAGTCATGTCGTCGTCACGGCGATGCCGCTCGCAGCAACCGGTCTTGCAGGGCCACAAACACCTTGACGTGTTCGGCGAAACCCCGCCCCAAGTCCAGTACCAAACGGCGTGCGTGCTCGACGAACTTCGCTGGCCGGTACATGATCTCCTGCAGCACCGTCTTGATCCGGCGGCGCTTGGCCGGATGCCGAATCGGCGCAATCTCGCCCGTCAGGCCCAACTGCCCGATCAGACGCAGGCAGTTGTAGGCAAAGGCACCCAACCCCAGGATCGCATCGTAGGCGGCGAACTTGCCCGAGGGCAGTCGCTCCAGATCGAGGTCAGCCTTGACCAGCCCACAGGGCGCAGGACGCCGCGTAGCGGCGGTCCTGAGCGCAGCGAAGGATACGGCGAAGCCGAACAACTCCGAGTGCAACTGCTCGTGGGTGCCGTGATACTGGTAGTGCGCGATGACTTGGGCCGCAGGCAGGCTCAAGCTCGTCCACCAGCCTTCGATCTGGATGTCCGGCACCAGAAGATGCTGACCACGCCGGTCGATGGTGCGCTCGGTGACCTGGACGATCAGTCGGAAGGTGCGCTTGTCTTTGCGCCAGGCGCGCTGCACTTGCAGATCAAGCAGCGCCACGCGCTTGCCCGGACGGACTTCCTGGAAGGCAGCCGCGTCGAAGGCCCGGGCGACCCAGGCGGCCTTGTCCTGCTTCCTCGGGTTGCACTTGCAGATGAACTCCAGCACGCGCCCATCGGCAGCCCAGGCATCGCGCTGCTGCGCTTTGGCGAAAAGCAGTCGTGCGCTGTCAAAGCCGCTGTCTTCGACCATCAGGACGGCTCGGTCGGCCTTGACCAGTCGCTTCACTCTGGGAAATGTCCGCTCGTAGAAGTACTCGGTCTGCCGCGCCGAATGATGGGTGCCGGCGTTGAGTTCCAGTCCGACGTTCCAGCCTTCGTTGCCCAGATACCCGGCAATCGGGCAATAACCGTCCACGCCCTGATAGGTGCGACCGATGTCTTCTTTCTTTGTGTCGCTGTTGTGTTCGGCTACGCCGAATCCTTCGCTGCGCTCAGGACCGCCACTGCGTGGCGTCCTGCGCCCTGCGGGCTGGTCCATCACGAAGGTGTCGATCTCGAAGCGTACATAGCCTTTGTATGGGGTGATCGGCGCATCGGTGCGCTCCAGCAGCCGCACCGACAGTTCGTCGCTCAAATCCCGGATAGCTTCGGCCTTGGCATCCAGCCGCTGGCGCATCCAGGCATGGCTTTGCACCTTCGACAGCCCCAGGG
>FWPV01004310.1_pt1 | contig 17273 bp, 14 predicted proteins | sample 2228371 | NCBI WGS metagenome assembly FWPV01 (sample SAMEA103939776, study PRJEB20133) | metagenome | reverse complement strand
TAAAAATAATTTAATAAATTCATCGAGTTAAATAAATTTTTGAGCAATATCTGCATTATTTGGGTTTATGGATAAAGTGGGCTGATGCTTTCCAGAATTTAGTGTTAAATTTGAAAGAAAAAGGCTATTATGATAAATTTCTTGAACAGGTGTTATTACTATATTAATTAATGGAAATCATTATTCGAGGTGCGGATAAATGAGAATAGACAATAATAGTCCAAAAAGTATGATAGCAAAAATAAGAATTATGAATATTTTTCTATTAATAATACTTTTTACCTTAATATCTCATCATAATGCAAAAGCTGAGTTATTGACAATACAGGATTGTATAAAGCTTGCGGCAGAAAATAGCAGGATTTTAAAGATAATGCATTATGAAGAGGCAATAGCAGAGGCTGATACAATCTTTGCATATGCAAAGATGCTACCTGATGTGAATGCAAGCTTATCCTATACATCACTGGCACATCAGCCTGCTGCAATATTTGGTATTCAGACAGTTCCGTTATCAGAAAAAAATTATCTATCTTACAGTTTAAGTGTTCAGCAGATACTCTATGATTTCAGAAGAAATGCTTCCCAATATGGAGCAAGCAAAGCGATACTTAATACAAAGAAGCACGATAAAGAAAGGGTTAAGAATCTTGTATTATTTGATGTTATTACAAATTATTTTGATCTTCTTGAAGCAGAAAAGTTACTTTTAGTCACACAAAAAGAAGTCGAAAGATTCGAGGCTCACTTAATTGATGCCAGAAATCTTTATGATGCTGGCGTTATAACAAAGAATGATCTTCTTCAGGCAGAAGTAAAAATATCTGACGCAAAGCAGAAATTATTGTCTGCAAAAAATTATAGAGATTTAACAGCATCACGTTTAAATACAGCAATCCAGAAATCCCTGAAAGATGAAATACATGTTGTTGATTACGATGGAGTTACGTCTGAGATGCTTTATATGGATATTGAAGCAGCATGGACAATAGCAGAAAAGAATAGGTTGGAGATAAAAATTGTTGACGAAACCATGAAATCTCTTGATTATGAACAAAAAGCAAAAAGAGCTGAATACTTTCCATATTTCTATGTTAGAGGTGGATATGATTATACAGAAAATCGTTATCAGGTTCACGAGAGTAATTGGTCTTTACTATTTGGAATAGGAATTAATCTATTTCAAGGGGGTGGTACAAAGGCAGAGCTATTGAAGATAGAAAATCAGAAGCTCAAGCTATATGAACAAAGAAATAAACTAATTGATGAGATAAGACTTGAAGTAGAAAGGTATTTCCTTGATACAAAAAATGCAAGTGAACGAATATCTGTCACAAAAGATGCTATCCGTCAGGCAGAAGAGAACCTGAGAATAAACAGACTAAAATATGAAGAAGGGGTAGGAACTGCAACAGATGTTGTTGATGCAGTAACTCTTATGACAATAGTGGAGACAAACTATTATAGAGCGCTCTACGACATGAAGAGGGCTGAAGCGGCTTTTTTGTATGCTATTGGAGCCAATTTAGAGGAGGTATATCAGTAAATGGAACAGCAAATTAGTAATATTAATAACCAAAAAAGGAAAAAGATTGCTTTCTTAATATTTGGAGGTATAGCTATAATTTCAATAGTTACTGCATTTATTTATATTCAATACAAAAAGACACATATAACAACAGATGATGCTTTTATCGATGGTAATATCCATACCATAGCATCAAAAGTCTCGGGGACGGTAAAAAATATCTATGTAAAGACAAATCAATATGTAAAAAGGGGCGATCTTCTTGTTGAACTCGATCCATCTGATTATGAAGTTAAATTGAATGAAGCATTATCAGCTGTGAATGCAGAAAAAGCAAAGCTTGCAGAGATTGAAGCCCGCATCGAAGTAGCAAAATCCCATGTTTCAGAGATAATAGCAAGCATTGCAGTGGCTAAAGCTAATCTTGATGCAAAAGAAGCTGAATTGAAACAGGCAGAATTAGACAAACAAAGGGGAGAAAGTCTTTATCGAAAAGAAGGAATTTCGAAAGAACGCTATGAAAAAATACTGACTACTTATGCTGTTGCCATGGCAGAAGTTAAATCCGCCAGAGAGCAATTGAAGAAGGTAGAAAATACTCTCGAAACACAAAGATCTATTGTGAAACAAACTGAAGTTTTAAAGAAAGCTCAAATATCTTTAATCAAAGAAAAAGAAGCAAAGTTGGATGAGGCAAAGCTAAATTATTCATACTCTAAAATCTATTCGCCAGCGGAAGGATATGTAACAAAAAAGACGGTTGAATTAGGGAATCAGATAAAAGCAGGTCAGCCGTTAATGGCAATTGTTCCACTTGATGGGTTATATGTTACTGCAAATTATAAAGAGACTCAACTTGAGAACGTAAGACCTGGACAGAAGGTCAAGATAAAGGTTGACGCCTATCCAGGAAAAGTATTCTGGGGTAAAGTTGACAGTATTATGGCAGGAACAGGAACTGTTTTTTCGTTGTTCCCACCTGAAAATGCAACAGGTAATTACGTAAAAGTGGTACAAAGAATACCTGTTAAGATCTTGTTAAATAATTATACAGGGGAAGAGCATACCTTGAGAATAGGCATGTCAGTTATTCCTACTATTTATGTTGAAAAGTAATAATCTAAATGAATAAATGGCTTGTTGCTCTCACTGTAATGCTTCCTACCCTTATTGAGATTATTGATACATCTGTTGTCAATGTCTCGCTTGATCATATAAGGGGAAGCCTTTCTGCTGGAATTGATGAGTCTACATGGACAATAACTTCTTACCTTGTTTCAAATGCCATAATTATTCCGATGACAGGCTGGCTGAGCAGATTATTCGGGAGAAAGCGCTATCTTATTTTTTCAATATCCCTGTTCACTTTAAGCTCTTTTCTCTGTGGTTCTGCATGGAGCCTTCAGAGCCTGGTTTTATTCAGGATTCTACAGGGAATTGGAGGTGGTGCGCTACAGCCAATTTCACAATCAATTCTTCTCGAAACATTTCCAAGAAAACAGCATGGTATTGCTATGGCAATATTCGGTATAGGTATTATGTTCGGACCGATTATCGGACCACTCCTTGGAGGCTGGATAACTGACAACTGGTCCTGGCACTGGATATTTTATATAAATGTACCAATAGGCATCATATCGATAATACTGACAATCATATTCATTGTTGATCCACCATATATGGAAAAGATGAAACTAAAGATTGACTATTGGGGACTTATTTTCCTTGCCCTTGGACTTGGATGTCTTCAGATTGTTCTTGATAAAGGTCAGCAAGAGAACTGGTTTTCATCAAATTTCATCGTATCCTTAAGTACCATTTCTGCGGTCTCATTGCTTTTTTTTGTGTTTGTTGAATTGTATGCAGAATATCCTATAGTAAATCTTAAGGCATTCAGAAAACTTTCTTTCAGCATAGGAAATCTTATAATGTTCACAGGATTCTTCAATCTATTTGCGAGTATTGTACTACTACCTATTTATTTACAGTCACTTATGGGCTACACCTCTTTTCTGGCCGGGCTTGTGCTTGGTCCAGGAGGTATTGCAACGCTAATTGCACTGCCAATTGCAGGTACGCTTGTGAATAAGATAAATCCGAAATTTCTCCTTGCCTTTGGTGTTGTTGTTAATGCATTTGCGACGCATCTGATGTCCGAGTTTAACCTTTATGCAGATTTCTGGACTGTCATATTGCCTCGAATTGTTTTAGGTATCGGAATGGGATTTTTCTTTATTCCCCTTACTACACTTACAATGTCCGGAATAAAGAAGGAGGATATGGGGAATGCCACTGCGATTTATAATCTCATCAGGAATCTTGGAGGCAGTTTTGGCGTTGCTTTCGTAACCACGATGCTTTCACGTCGTGCACAGTATCATCAGACACATCTTGTTGAAAATCTTACGCCATTTGATAGTTCCTATCAGATATTTTCTGAAGAAAGTGCGCAATTCCTTCAATACAGGGGATTTGAAGATAGTCTTTCAGAACATGGTGGTCTTGCTTTAATATATAAAGAACTTCTCAGACAGGCTTCAATGATGTCGTTTAACGACGCCTTTCATCTTGTCAGTATTTTTATGATAAGCGTTCTTCCCATTGTCTTTTTTATGAAAAGAGAGAAGGTTGGTCCTCCCGGGACGACGCATTAACACATGATATTCATAAAAAATTTGGCAGATGCAGTATTTGAGCGGTTTTAAATTCTTTCGAAGAAAGAATTTTCCTCGGAGGCTCGATGGATATCGAGCCGAGAAAAGGTGAGGATACTGCGTCTGCCAAGTATCTATAAGTTTATGAATAAAGTAGGTTAAACCTCTCGTCTTTCAAGTTTCTCGATTATATCAATGATCTTTTCAATAATAATTTCCATTGCTTTTTTCCCTTTTGCTAATGACGCTTTTTGAGGATTTCCCCAGACTCCTCCTGGCCAGTATTTTGTTTTGTCTCTCACAATAAATGGTTTCGGTATCTTCGGATATTCCTCAGGAGATCTTCCCTTTACAGAATTTGGTGAAAGGTAAAGAATTATGGATGTCTCGAGTTCGCCTGCATGGGAATCATTAGGAGTTTCTGTAATTGTAGAAAGCTCTTTCCATAATACATCATATGGTGATAACGCCGCAATTTTTATATCATGAAATTCTTTAATTACAACTTCTGCTGTCTCTTTTAGTGCAGACATATGTAAACTACCACCATGTCCAGAAATGAGTAGAAAATTTCTCAGCCCTTTATTGTAAGTATCTTTTATAAGATCATATGACAATCTTCTGAGTGTTTCGGGTGAAATGCTGATTGTTCCTGGATGGTCTCCTGTAGTTGTACAGACGCCATAAGATACAACAGGTGCAAGAAAAAATTTTTTTCTACTGGCAGCAGATTTAAGCGCTTCCTGAATAATCAATGTATCTGTGTTTAGAGGTAGATGTCTGCCGTGTTCTTCTATTGAACCAAAAGGAAACACAATGGTTTTTGTCTTTTTAATATATCTTTTGAATTCCGGCATTGTGATATTTTCTAAAAAATACACAAAACTCACCTCCTATCATTTTTTGAGATTTCTATACCCTTATTTTTTCAGTACTTCGTAAATTTCTTTCACGAGCTTTAGCTGGGATTCCTCATCAAGTTGTATACCACTTTCGATAAGACTGATATACTGATGGATTTCAGCATCGCCTTTCCTCAACCATTCGATTTTGTCATTCTGTTCCATAATTTCTATATCAAATATTTCTAAATTTAAATTCAAATCGAATCTTTTATTCAGGAAAGCAAGTATCAACTTTGTTGCCAGAGGATCTTCAATTGCAGCAAGATAAAACGGTATTTCTAACCAGATGCTTATTCCTGAAATTCCTCTCTTCTGAGCTATCCATAATAAATAACTGCTAATAGCAGGTGGCCCTTCCCATGTCATCTCTTCAAGACCATAACCCTGAAGAGTTTCTCTAATCTCTGGTTTATTGAAAACCGTGAAAATTCTACGGGGAGCAGTATGAGCAGAAGAAGAAACCATTCCGCTAATAGTATATAATTCTTGTATCTTGCAATAATCTTCAGCGATATCTAATACGGTGTTTAAAAATCTGTAATGTTCGAAGTCTGGTTGATCAGATAAAAAGAGCAGCAAATCTTTTCTTTCAGTAAAGAAAAAATTACTTTCAGGGAATTGAGCAACATCATCTTCAACCGCTACACCTGAAAAAGTGAAAAAGCCTGCAGGTTCTATTCTGCAAAACTGTTGGCCACTAAGCCGTTCATTTAAAAATTGAATTACTTTCTGTGCAAGTATCCCTGTATCATTACGCCAACCAACAATCAGGCATGGTTTTTCGAATTTTGGATAACTGCTGAACCTATAAGGCCCTTTCATCTCCCTTCTCACCTTTTTTCAAGAATTCCGAGATTTCCTCCCATAACCTTTTTCTGTTTTCTTCTGTCAAAGGTTGTATTTCAGTCTTTTTGTGATAACTGATCTCTTTCAATTTTTCGAGTTGAGCTCTTACATCTGTAGGAAGTTGGTTATAAAAATCTTCAATCTGTTTTTCAGCTCTTCTGACAGTTTCATCAAATTGAAAAAAATCTATTTTGATATTCAATATTTCCCTGAAAACTTCAAGTACAGATTTTGAGGCTTTTGGATATGATATTGTTAATCCCTGAAGGTAGATAGGAATTTCACCCATTAGACAGATGCCTTCAAAACCCCTTTGTTTAGCAACTCCTAACAAAAGTCCGTTAAGTCCGGAAATAAAACCTTGGCCACCTCTCCCCTCAATCTCCGACATCAACAAAGTATTTGGATATTTATTTATCTCTTCTTTTAATCTTTCTGTATTAGGGACAGCCCAAACCCTTGATCTCATGCTGTGATGTATTAAAGAAACCGCCGCCCCTGAAGTATAAACTCTTTTACATCCAAACTCTTCAGCTACATCAAGGACAAGATTAGCCATTCTATACGCCTCTTCCCCTTCAGAATAAGAGGATGTTCCATGTTTTTTGGGCTGTTCTTCTCCAATGAAAAATATTAAATTTGTTTCTCCATGACTAAAGAAATAAAACCTGTTAGATGGAAACAATAGGTCTTCTAATAGGCCGGATTTAATTTTAATTTTTCTGGGGTAGAAAAAATCCCAACTTTCAATCTCAGCGAATAACTCCGCTTTAGTCAGTACTCTTAAGGTATCGACAGCTATGAGTCCAATGTTGCCAATACCAGGCCATCCAATTATGATAGTAGCATTATCAAGTTCTGGTTTTTTGTAAAAAATTATTCCCATATATTATTTTTTGGTTTACTATATTTATAGTTTAACCCGATTAATGCAGATAATGCTCAAAAAATTATAACTCGATGAATTTATTTCAGATATATATTGCTAAGGGTCTATTTATGAAACAAAATAAACTACCAGAGTACAGATGCGAATCTTTCTTACGAGTAAAAGGTATCGATCCTGATGAAAATCGGGGCATCTTTCAATTGTATTATTTGGGTTGACAAACAGAGAAAAAAGATGTTGATTCAAAAAAATAAAAAAATATAGCCCTACTCAAGTAGGTTTGAATAAATAATATAGAAAGTTAAAATATAAATAAAAAGTAAATTGTTTATTGGGTTTTGCATGGAAAATAGTCATACGCAAAAATTGATACCAAAACAGCATTCTGTATTAATAGTTGATGATGATATTCATTTGCTTAATATGTTTAAAGAGCTTCTTATAAATCAAGGATATATCTGTGAGACCGCTTCTGACGGCAAATCTGCTATCGAGTTACTGAATACGTTTAGTTTTGATGTAATTGTTACAGATATCATTTTACCGGATATGACAGGATTAAATCTGACACAAAAAATTAAAATTTATAACCCTGATATTGTAGTTCTTATCATGACAGGGTTTACTGATAGTTTTTCTTACGAAGATGCAATAAAAGTTGGTGCTACAGATTTTCTAAAAAAGCCTTTTACACTGAAAGAGCTTCTGATAAGAATTGAACACGCCATGGAACATGAATTTTTACGAAAGATGTCACTCAGAGATGAACTGACAGGGTTATATAACAGAAGAGGTTTTTTTAATTTAATAGAGCATTGTTATAAACTATCCTTTAGAAATAAACAGGGATTTTATATTCTTTATTCTGATTTAGATGAATTGAAAGGGATTAATGATGCCTTTGGTCATGGTGAAGGCGATTCAGCTTTAGTGGATACCGCCAATTTACTTAAAGAGAATTTCAGGGATTCTGATATTATTGCAAGAATCGGAGGAGATGAATTTGTAGTTGCGCCAATCTGGACGACAGAAGACAGTATTGATGTTATTGTAAGGCGTTTTTATAATGCCCTGGAAGACTTTAATTTAAGGAAAATACGTAAATATAAAATTTCGCTTAGTACTGGTACCGCTTTTTTTGATCCAGATTTGCCTTGCTCAATTGATGAGTTATTGACTCGTGCAGATAAATCTATGTATGAAAGTAAAAAATATAAATGAATTCTTGCTGAAACTAAGTTAAAATTCTGTATCCTTAGAGACTTCTACATTCTCGGCTACTGATTTATCCTCAATCTCTGAAAGCGCTTTCTTTACTTCCTCCTCTGTAGCCCTAAGGCTTACCTTACAAAACTTTATAAGATGTGTTGCTCTCTTTACTTTCTCAGTAAGAGAATCCACATTGATATTTTCAGACTCTATATCGTTTATGATTTTTTCAAGCTCATCAATCGCCTGAGAATAAGTTAGTTTCTTTTTATCACGAATCACTTAATTGCCTTTCAATATCTTCAACAACACTGATAATAGAACCTCTACTTAATTTTGTATTTATTATATCATCCTTCCTTACAAAAATTGTGTCTTTTAAAGGTTTCCCATTTAAATAGGTTATACTATAGCCACGGTTAAGAACATTCTGGGGATCAAGGAGCCTTATCTTGGTTTCATAGGTCTTTAGCTTCTGTTCATGCATTGAAGTTACATGAACTGTATAAACACCAAGCAATTTCCTAAAATCCTTTATCTTTTGTTGATTATTTCTTACCAACCCTTCAATAGCATTCCTAAGATTTCCTTCGTACTCTTTAATTCTGACAGAAGGGTTCCTTAGTGCTGTAAATGCAATTGTCTGGAGCTCATAGATATTATTCCTCAATGATACCCTTATATTTTTCATACAATTTTTAGTAGATGAAAGTAAGTTTTCTATAAATGACAACAGATGATGCCTTTTGTTTTTGATAAGGTCTCTTGTTCTGAGCATCAGTCTGTGTTTGAGGTCTTCGATTCTGTCTTCAAACTCTCTTGCCCTTATAATCAGAAACTCCGCAACTGCTGTTGGAGTGATAAGCCTTTTGTTGGCTATATGGTCAACCACGGTCTCATCCCTTTCGTGTCCAATCCCAGTAAATACAGGAAGTGGTGAAAGCGCGATTGCTTTTGCCAGAGGATAACTGTCAAAACAGTGGAGGTCTACGACTGACCCGCCTCCTCTGATAATCACAATAATGTCAAAATGGTTTTTTTGACTGATACATTTCTCAAGGGCTGTTAGTATTGATTGTTCTGCTTTTTCGCCTTGCATATATGCTTGAAACAATACGTGATGGAACTTATATCCGTATGGGTTGTTATTAATTCTACTCTTAAAGTCTCCATACCCAGCCGATTCTCTTGCAGATATGACGGCTATTCTCTTTATAACTGGAGGTAATTCAAGGAGTTTGTTATTTGTAATAATTCCTTCTCTTGTAAGACGTTCAATAATCTCTCTGCGCTTTAGCATCATTTCACCGAGTGTATAACGAGGATCTATCTCCTTTATGTTGAGTGAAAGCCCATGTACTTCGTGAAAAATTACTCTTGCAAGCATAAGTACCTTCATGCCTGCATGAATGTCCTGACCTGTTATAGCTTTGAAATTGGGATTGATCTGGCTGAAGTTATGTGCCCAGATTGTGGCTCTAAGTTTTGCTATTATTACATCATCTTTTTTTTCGATAAGATCCAAATAACAGTGTCCTGAATTATGGTGTAAATTTATTTGTGCTATTTCAGCAATAATCCAGTAGTCATCATATAAGGCAGATTGAATTGATATCTTAATTAGTGAAGCCAATTCACTCAGCGTGAGATATTCCATATTTTAAGTATAAGACATTTATTAATAAGATGGAGAAATAAAAATTAAAAAATCAAAGGCTTTGAAAAAGATGTTAATTAGAGAAGAACTACTATTTCATCTCCTTCCTTAACCTTCCCACCCTTTAAAACTTTAACGAAGATTCCTTCCTTTGGCATAATACAATCTCCTGCCTGGATGTAAATTGCACATCGAGTGTGACAAACCTTACCTATCTGGCTAACTTCAACTACAATCTCATCACCTATTGTCATTTTTGTGCCGATTGGGAGCTTAGGAAGATCAATTCCCTCTGTTGTGATATTCTCAGCAAAATCACCTGGATGTACTTTAAACCCTTTGTCCTGCATCTTCTTTATACTTTCGAGAGCTAACAGGCTTACCTGTCTATGCCATTTTGAAGAAGCATGAGCATCGCCTTGAATACCAAAGTTAGCTTCCATAAAAATTTCTTTTACAGGTTTTTTTTGAATTCCCTTTTTGTCACTTATATTTACTGAAACAACTTTCCCTCTCATGTTATGTTCCCAATTCCCAGCTTTCCAGATATGTTTTCTGCTCTTTTGTCAGATTATCTATCTTTATCCCCATTGATTTTAATTTTAATGATGCAATTTTTCTGTCTATCTCCTCAGGAACGCTGTATACCTTTCTTTCAAAATTCTTGTAATTTTTTGCTATATACTCTGCACACAATGCCTGATTTGCAAAACTCATATCCATTACAGCAGATGGATGACCTTCTGCTGCAGCAAGATTAATCAGTCTGCCTTCACCAAGAATATATAATCTGCGATTATTTTTTAATGTGTGTTCTTCAACAAATTCTCTTATAATTCTTTTCTTTTTTGTCAACTTTTTTAATGTTTCAAGATCTATCTCGACATTAAAGTGTCCCGAATTGCAAAGTATTGCACCATCTTTCATAACAGCAAAACATTCTTTTGATATTACGTTAATATCTCCTGTTGCTGTCACAAAGATATCGCCTATTTTTGAAGCATCTCTTATAGGCATAACCTCAAATCCATCCATGGTAGCTTCAAGTCCCCTCAAAGGATTTGTTTCTGTAATTATAACCTTTGCACCCATCCCTTTTGCCCTCATAGCAATCCCCTTCCCACACCATCCATAGCCAGAAACAACAACCACAGAACCTGCAATTAATCTGTTTGTTGCTCTCATTATGCCATCAATAGTACTCTGGCCTGTGCCATATCGATTGTCAAAAAGATACTTAGTATATGCATCATTTACTGCAATTATTGGATATTTGAGAACACCTTTTTCAGCCATTGCCTTTAGGCGGATAACACCTGTTGTTGTTTCTTCTGTCCCTCCGATTACATTTTTAATCAAATGTTTTCTTGTCTTATGGAGGGTTGAAACGAGGTCCGCTCCGTCATCCATTGTAATATTTGGTTGTAATGATAGTGCATCGTTGATATGTCTGTAATAAGTCTTGTTATCTTCTCCCTTGATTGCAAAAACAGGTATATTAAAATATTTCACGAGTGAAGCTGCAACATCGTCCTGTGTGCTTAAAGGATTAGAAGCACAGAGAGTGACCTCTGCTCCACCTGCCTTAAGTGTCTCCATTAGATTTGCTGTTTCAGTTGTAACGTGAAGACAAGCCGATAACCTTAATCCTTTTAAGGGTTTCTCTCTACTGAAACGATCAGCTATGTTTTTAAGTACAGGCATTTCCTGTGAAGCCCATTCAATACGTAATTTGCCCTTTTTTGCTAACCCAATGTCTTTGATATCATGTCTTATCATTATAGTCCTGCCTCTCTTCTTAGCAAATCTGCCTTGTCTGTCTTTTCCCAGATAAAATCAGGATCTGTTCTTCCAAAATGTCCATATGCAGCGGTCTTTTTATAAATAGGTCTTCTCAAATCAAGGGTTTCTATCATCCCTTTTGGTGTGAGGTCAAAATTATTCCTTATTAATTTTACAATTTTTTCTGACGGAATTTTACCTGTTCCGAATGTCTCAGCAAGTACTGAAACCGGTTCAGGTATCCCAATAGCATAAGCCATCTGTAGCTGTACACGATCGGCTATCCCTGATGCAATGATATTTTTTGCAATATAACGTGCCATATAAGAGCCTGATCTATCAACTTTTGAGGGATCTTTGCCAGAAAAACATCCACCACCGTGACTGCCGACCCCACCATAACTGTCAACTATTATCTTTCTGCCTGTTAGTCCGGTATCACCCATTGGGCCTCCAACAACGAAACGCCCGGTCGGATTAACATAGTAATGAATATTTTCTTCATCAAGCAACTTTGGAGGTATTGTCGGTTTTATTACTTTTTCAATAACATCTTCTTTTATTTCTTTTAAAGTTACATCAGGGCTATGTTGAGCTGAAATAACTATACTGTCTATCCTGAAAGGTTGACCATTTCTATATTCAACAGTTACCTGTGTTTTTCCATCAGGTCTGAGATAGCCAAGTATGTCTTTTTTTCTGACCTCGGCCAATCTCATTGCAAGCTTATGTGCAAGCAATATAGGAAGTGGCATAAGTTCTTCAGTCTCATTACAGGCATATCCAAACATCAGTCCCTGATCACCAGCTCCACCGATATCAACTCCCATCGCGATATCTGTTGACTGCTCATGAATAGACGTAATTACAGCACATGTTTCATAATCAAAACCATATTTAGCTCTTGTATAACCAATCTCTTTTATTGTTTCTCTCACAATATCAGGGATTTCTACATAACAGTTTGTAGTAATTTCACCTGCGACAAACGCTAAGCCTGTTGTAACAAGTGTCTCACATGCTACCCTGGCATATGGGTCTTTAGATAATATTGCATCCAGAATTGCATCAGATATCTGGTCTGCTATTTTGTCTGGATGTCCCTCTGTTACAGACTCAGAAGTAAAAAAATAGTTATTACCCAACATTACTCACCCCCATTGATATTTAATGGCCTTCTAATTAATAGATTTAAATTCTAACATAATTATATAAAATAACCCAAATAATGCAGATATTGTGGAAGCATCACCAATTCCGTGATGGACTCTAAACTGTCATGCTGAACCTTGGTTCAGGGTGACAAAGTGTAAAAACAATAAATGCGTTTGATGACAAAGAATAAGGTCGTCATTGCGAGGAGCGAAGGAAAGGTTGTCATTGCGAGGAGTCCTGACGCAAGTCAGGACGACGTGGCAATCTCTTTTTTATTTAAAAGAATAAAAAACCAACTAAGAGATCGCCACGCTCCGCTCGCGATGACAAGCCCTTGAGATTCCGAAACAAGTTCGAGATGACACACAATAGGAAAGCGTCACGGAATTGGTGATGCTTCCAGATATTGTTCAAAAAAAAATTTGTGCAACGAGCCCGTTTTCAATGACCTTTTTATGGAAAGCGGATAACGGATTACGAATATTCGGTATCGATCCCGATAATACATCGGGATATCATTCAATTGCAATATTTGTGGTAATTTTTTTTGTGGTATTCCTGGATTGTTTTTATATGTATGTGCTTCTTTTTGAGCATTTCGATCGCATTTACAACTGCAATAGCTCCTGATATTGTGGTTGTGAATGGCACTTTATACTGAAGGGAACTCCGTCGAATTGAAAAAGAATCTTTTTGAGCCTGTGTTCCGCTAACAGTATTTATGATAAAACTTATCTCTTTATTCTTTATCAAATCTAAAATATGAGGTCTTCCCTCTGTTACTTTATTTATTATTTCTACATCAATATTATGTTCTTTAAGATATTTTGCAGTGCCTTTGGTGGCAACAATAGAAAGGCCGAGTTCAAGTAGTTTTTTTACTATGAAAATTGACTTTGGCTTATCATCATCCTTGAGACTTATAAAGATTTTGCCTGTTAAAGGTATACTATTACCTGCAGAAGTTTGTGATTTTCCATAGGCAAGACCAAAATCATTATCGATGCCCATAACTTCACCAGTGGATTTCATTTCGGGTCCAAGTATAGTATCCACTTTTTGGAATCTGTCAAAAGGAAACACTGCTTCTTTTACTGCAATATGTTTTATTTTTAGTTCTTTATTAAATCCTAATTCCTTCAAAGTATTTCCGACCATTACCTTTGCAGCAAGTTTTGCAAGAGGAACTCCTGTTGCCTTTCCAACAAAAGGGATTGTTCTGGAAGCTCTTGGGTTAACTTCGAGGATATATATTTCTTTGTTCTTTACTGCAAATTGGACATTCATCAGCCCAATTACATTAAGCTCTTTTGCAAGTGCCCTGGTCTGCCTTTTTATTTCCTTGATAATTTCTTTACTTAAAGAGTGTGGAGGAAGTGAACATGCAGAATCTCCAGAATGTATGCCTGCTTCTTCTATGTGTTCCATAACTCCGCCGATGACCACATCTTTACCATCTGAAATAGCATCTACATCGAGTTCAACTGCATCCTCCAGGTATTTATCGATGAGGACAGGATGTTCTGGAGAGGCCCTCACCGCACGCTTCATATATTCCTGTAAAGACTTTTCATCATAGACTATTTCCATTGCGCGTCCCCCGAGTACATAAGATGGCCTTACCATTACTGGATATCCTATTTTCGATGCGGCCTTTGTAGCTTCCTCAACCGACATAGCAGTGTCACTTTCAGCCTGCTTTAAATTTAACTTATTAAGAAGTTCTCGGAATCTTTTTCTGTCTTCTGCACGGTCAATCGAATCAGGTGATGTACCAAGAATCGTTACCCCTTCTTTTTCAAGTGTTACAGCAAGCTTCAAAGGTGTCTGGCCTCCAAACTGGACAATAACACCCTCAGGTTTTTCAATCTCTATTATGTTCAAAACATCTTCAATAGTGAGGGGTTCAAAGTAAAGTCTGTCAGCAGTATCATAATCTGTACTGACTGTTTCAGGATTGCAGTTCACCATTATTGTTTCATATCCAAGCTCTTTTAAAGCAAAAACTGCCTGTACACAACAGTAATCGAACTCTATCCCTTGTCCAATTCTATTAGGACCTGAACCGAGGATAACAACCTTTTTCCTGCTGCTGGGGTTTGCTTCAGACTCCGATATTTGTTCGAAGAATACCCCTCCTCCAATCCTCCCCTTGCTAAGGGAGTGCTGTGGGGGGGGCTGCATTTCACTTTTAAATTTATAGAATGGTTTTTCATAAGTCGAATACAGATATGGAGTATATGCAACAAACTCAGCAGCACAGGTATCTACCATTTTGTAAACTGGATGCATATTGTTCCTTTTCCTTAAATTCCTTATATCTTTTTCATGCATGTTGAGCAGTTCCGCAATCCTTCTGTCCGAAAAACCATGCTGTTTAGCCTTTATTAATAAATCAATAAATTCGGATTCAAATCCCCCTTTACCCCCTTTTTCTAAAGGGGTGGTGGAGGGGTTACCGGATTTTAGATGAGTATTTATTTGCTGTCTTACAAATTTTGACCTCTTGAATCCTTGAATCCTTGAACCCTGTATCTTTTTTTCCATTTCAACAATCTGCCTGATGTTATTAAGGAACCATGGATCAATATAGGTTAGTTCGTAGATCTCCTTGATACTCATGCCTTCCCTAATTGCCTGTGCAATATACCATATCCTTTCAGCAGTCGGTACCTTGAGCTTTGATTTAATTATATTAATATCTACCTTAATCTCTTCAAAACCATAACTACCAATTTCAAGACTGCGTATTGCCTTCTGTAAAGACTCTTTAAATGTTCTACCTATTGACATAACTTCTCCAACAGATTTCATCTGTGTTGTGAGTGTAGGATCTGCTTCAGGAAATTTTTCAAAGGCAAACCTTGGAAATTTTATAACAACATAATCAATCGTTGGCTCAAATGATGCTGGAGTTTCTTTTGTAATATCGTTTGGTATTTCTTCAAGTGTAAGGCCAATGGCTAATTTAGCAGCTATCTTTGCAATGGGGAATCCTGTAGCCTTTGAGGCAAGTGCTGAACTCCTTGAAACGCGAGGATTCATTTCGATAACGACCATTCTACCGTTTTCAGGATTTATAGCAAATTGGATATTAGAACCTCCAGTATCAACACCAATTTCACGAATGATCGCAATAGATGAATCCCGCATCCTCTGGTATTCCTTATCAGTTAGAGTCTGTGCAGGAGCAACAGTTATTGAATCTCCTGTATGCACTCCCATAGGATCAAGATTTTCTATTGAGCAGATTATAACTACATTGTCCATTCTGTCACGCATCACCTCAAGCTCATATTCCTTCCACCCTAAAACCGACTCTTCAACAAGAACCTGATTGACAGGGCTCAGTTTAAGTCCTCGATCAAGCATTTCGCGGTACTCCTCCATGTTATATGCGATTCCTCCACCTGTACCACCAAGTGTAAATGATGGCCTAAGTATTGCTGGAAATCCGATATTGTTTATGACTTTAAGGCCTTCTTTTATGGAACCCACATAAGACGATTTAGGTAAATCAAGTCCAATCTTTTCCATTGCCTTTTTAAAAAGCTCTCTATCTTCCGCCTTTTTTATTGCTTCGAGCTTTGCACCTATAAGTTCGACATTGTATTTATCGAGTATGCCTTTTTCAGAGAGATCGACTGCTAAATTTAATGCTGTTTGTCCTCCCATCGTTGGCAATAAAGCATCTGGCTTTTCCCTGCGAATAATCATTTCAATAATATCGGAAGTCAGTGGCTCAATGTATGTCGCGTCAGCCATCTCAGGATCTGTCATTATCGTTGCAGGATTAGAATTGACAAGAACAACTTTATACCCTTCTTCCCTTAGAGCTTTGCATGCTTGTGTGCCAGAATAGTCAAACTCGCATGCCTGACCTATGATTATGGGTCCTGAGCCAATAAGGAGGATTTTTTCAATGTCAGTTCTTTTGGGCATCTATATAAGCTCTAAAGTGACAAAGTATCAAAGCGTCACAGCGTCAGAGCTTTGAATCTCTGTAACATTGATGCTCTGATGCTTTGATGCCCTGATACTTTTAGTAAATGCATTCAACATTATTCCGATTTCACTACGCATTCTTTCCATTTCTGGTATACCCTTTCGTTCTATCATATCTTTTGCCCTCTGACCCTTTGACACTTTTATACTACTTAAAATACACCATTCTGCTTCCTGCAAGGTGTAAGGGGATTTCTAATTTTTCTATCCATTGTCCTTTTTTAAAATATCTGTCATCAACACCTGCTGATAAAACTTCTCCAAAAAATGCATAACATTCTCCTGCATCAACCGTCTTCCAGAGTCTGCATTCTATATAACCTATGCAATTTTTAATCAAAGGAGCTTTAACTTTTTTTGCATTAATGATTTCAAGCTTTGCTTTCTGAAATTTGTCAGTATCCCTGCCTGATGATTTTCCGCAGACCCATAATGCTGGCAAAAGTTTTTTTGTTGGTATATTAATAGCAAATTCTTTTGTCTGCCTGATCAATTTTGTCGTATGATGTTCCTTAGAAACGCAAACAATTACAATTGGTGGTTCATCACCTGCAGGAGTAGCCCATGCGCATGTCATCACATTAGGCTTCCCATTCTTATCAATACTCGTAAGAAAAAAAGTTACCTTCGGATGCAAAAGATG
>FWPV01008903.1_pt1 | contig 17278 bp, 9 predicted proteins | sample 2228371 | NCBI WGS metagenome assembly FWPV01 (sample SAMEA103939776, study PRJEB20133) | metagenome | reverse complement strand
GTTCTTTCCCTGAATGACGAGGAAATGCTAAAGGTCCAGTCGCACTTTAAAAGCCTAAACAGGGAACCGACCGACGTAGAACTGGAGACCATCGCGCAGACGTGGTCGGAACACTGCTGCCACAAGACCTTCCGCGGCGACATCCATTTGGAAGGCGAAACAATAAACAGCCTGCTTAAAACCTATATAATGCGGGAGACAAACGAGCTCGCCAAGCCTTGGTGCATATCGGTATTTTCGGATAACGCAGGCGTGGTCGAGTTCGATGACGACACAGCGGTTTGTTTCAAATGCGAGACTCACAACCATCCGTCCGCCATTGAACCTTTCGGCGGCACGCACACAGGCATAGGCGGCGTGATCCGCGATATCCTGGGAGTGGGACTTGGAGCGGAGCCTATTCTTTGCACGGATATTTTTTGTTTTGCCTCACCGAATTTTCCGTTTTCGGAAGTGCCTCCCGGCATAGCTCACCCCAGGCAGGCAATGAGCGGATTCGTGGCGGGCGTGGCAGATTATGGCAACAAGATTGGAATCCCCACTGTGAATGGGGCCATCTATTTCCACGACAGGTACGCCGGCAATCCGATTATTCTTGCCGGATGCCTCGGCATAATGCCCAAGGACAAATGCTTCAAGAAAGCCAATCCGGGCGACCTCGTTGTGCTGATTGGCGGCAAGACTGGGCGCGACGGCATCCACGGCGCCACTTTTTCTTCGCGGGAATTGGACGACGAAAGCGAAAGCGAATCGCGTGGCTGCGTGCAAATCGGGAATCCCATCGAAGAACAGAAAATGATTCGCCCATTGCAAATCGCCCGGGACAAAGGGCTGTTCAGCGCAGTGACCGACTGCGGGGGTGGCGGGCTATCTTCGGCAGTGGGTGAGATGGGCAGTGCAACAGGAGTTGAAGTTGACTTAGAGACGGTCCCCCTCAAATATGCCGGGCTCACTTATACCGAAATATGGATATCCGAGTCGCAGGAACGAATGCTTTTCGCCGTGCCCCCGGATAAAATAGATGATTTCAAAAAAATATTCGAAGACGAGGAAGTTCAAGTCACCGTTATAGGCAGGTTTACTTCCGATAAACGGCTTGTGCTTCGCTATCGCGGGGTCGAGGTCTGCAACTTGGATATGGAGTTCCTTCATGAAGGATGCCCGCGAATAAGCAGGCCCGCCATCATAACCGCCACGGAAGAAAAGCCGCGCCCGGATGTAAAAGAAGAAGATTTCGCGGGGGCTCTGTTGGGGCTGCTGGCATCGCCAAATATTTGCAGTCGGGAAGAAGTTGTGAGGCAGTACGACCACGAAGTGCAAGGCGGAAGCGCCCTGAAGCCTTTCGTTGGCATAAAAGCTGACGGCCCAAGCGATGCGGCGGTTGTCCGCCCAAGGATGGAATCGTTGAGGGGCATTGCAGTGGCAAATGGCTTCAACCCAAACTATGGAGCCCGCGATGCTTACAAAATGGCTGGCTGCGCCATCGAAGAAGCCATACGCAACCTTGTGGCTGTTGGAGGGCGGCTTGACCGCGTGGCCCTGTTGGACAATTTTGTCTGGGGTGACGTTTCGGACCCTTGTACGCTGGGCGAATTGGCGCAGTCCGCAAAAGCTTGCTATGACTTCGGCAAAGCTTTCGGCGCGCCGTTCATTTCCGGCAAAGACAGCCTCAATAACTTCTACGTCAGCCGAGAAGGAAAGACCGTTTCAGTGCCACCGACACTATTCATTTCGGCGCTGACTATTGTGGACGATGTTACAAAAGCCGTAAGTTCGGATTTCAAAAAAGCCGGCAACCCCATATACGCATTGGGGCTGACCCGCGATGAACTTGGCGGCTCTGAATACTCCATACTGAGAGGTTTTGAAGGCGGCGTCACTCCCACAGTCCGCCCTGAAGAAAGTATCATAACTATGGCCGCTTTGGAAAAGGCGATTTCCCAAGGGCTTGTCTGCGCCGCGCACGACTGCAGCGAGGGCGGCTTGGCTGTGGCTGCCGCCGAAATGGCGATCGGCGGAAGGCTGGGATTTGAAATACGACTGGCAAACATTCCCACAGCCGATGGCTTGAGCAATGCGGCCAAAGTTTTGTTTTCGGAATCCCAAGGCAGGTTTATCGTGGAGGTCAAAAAAGAAGCTGAAGAAGATTTCGAGGCGATTTTCAAAGGCATCCCTGCCGCTAAAGTCGGAACGACGTCTTCCGATGGCAAAGCTCGGTTCATAGGTTTCAATGGAGAAGAAATTATGGCGGTTCCGGTTGATTCAATGGTTGAACGCTGGAAGGGAGGACTTGAATGGTAAGAGTCGTCCTTTTAAGAGCGGCTGGGACGAATTGCCACCGTGAAACGGCGCGGGCATTCGAGCTCGCCGGCGCTGAAGTAGATATGGTGCACATCGGCAGCCTAATGAAATCACCGTCGCTTAACAAATACCAAATAACGGTCTTGCCGGGCGGTTTCACGTATGGCGACGATCTCGGGGCTGGAAGAATTTTTTCCGTGAAAATCCAACAATATTTGCGAGATTCCTTCCTTGAGTTCATCGACGGAGGGGGACTTGTGTTGGGAATTTGCAATGGCTTCCAAATTTTGGTCAAAGCGGGGCTTCTGCCCGACCCCCACCAAAGCGGAACCGCTGCAACGCTGACCAACAACGATTGCGGCAGATTCCAGGATAAATGGGTTTATTTGAGGACTAACCCCAAAAGCCCTTGCGTTTTTACAAAAGGATTGGATGAGGTAATTTCAGTTCCAATTGCCCACGGCGAAGGCAAGTTTGTCCTGCGGGACGACCGTGCAAGGGATTCCCTCATAAAAAATAACCAGATAGTTTTCCAATATTGCGGGGCCGAAGGGACCGACGCCCAAGGCGATGAAAATCCAAATGGCTCTGAAATGGACATAGCGGGCATATGCGACCCCACGGGAAGGATTCTTGGTCTGATGCCCCATCCCGAACGGGCAGTGTTCCAACACCATCTTCCTTCACGCGAATATGAAAAAACTTCGCCGCAAGGACTTGCCGTTTTCCGTAATGCAGTGGCATACTTCAAATAGGGGCTCTTGAAGTTTAGCTTCTGTAGGCGGTGCCAAAGAATGGCGAGATAACTTGCGAACAAACGATGCCAAAATACGATTTACGATTTTCAGGGCTGACTTCATAATTCAATGCAAAGAGCCGTATAATAATAGAGATGGAAAACAAAATGGCATCGATATTTCATCGGCCAATCCTTTTGGTCGCGGCATTATTCATAATTTCCACAATTCCGCATCACTTGAATGCCGATGCCCAATCCGGCAAAGTAGTGGTGAAGTTTAAGTCCCGCGCCCAGAACGAAGCATTTATGCAGTCTCTCGGGGCGGCAAAAGCGGCGAGGCTTGCCTTGCACGCCAAAAGGCTCCAAATTGCCGAAAAACACGGGCTGGATCGAACTTGGGTAATAGAAACTTCGAACCCCAAAAAGCTTGCAGAAAGGCTTTCTAAGCTGCCAAACATAGAGTACGCCAAGCCTGTAGGGCTTGCGAGAGTTTGCGTATTTCCCAACGATGTCTATTTCTCCACTCAATGGTCGCTCCATAACACCGGCCAAAGCGGAGGAACAGTCGATGCGGACATAGACGCTCCCGAAGCTTGGAATATCACAACCGGCAGCGGTTCGGTCGTAGTCGCTGTGCTGGACACTGGGATCGACCATACCCACCCCGATTTGGCTAGCAAAGTCATCACTGGCTATAACTTCATTGCAAACAATACCAATACTATGGACGACCACAGCGGCAGCCACGGTACCAAGGTGGCAAGCGTGCTTGCCGCCGCCACAAATAATAGCATCGGTATGGCCGGGGTAAGCTGGGGCGCGAAATTGATGCCGCTGAAATTAATGGACGCTTCCGGAGTCGGAGAAGATATTCACGTCGGCGACGCCCTTATTTATGCGGCTGACAATGGCGCAAAAGTTGCAAATATGAGCCTAGCTTTGGATGGAGATTCCCCTTATGTTCGCGATGCCTGCAACTATGCTTTGGATGCGGGCGTAACACTTTGCGCCGCTTCGGGGAACAGCGCCCAAACCCAGCCCGGAGTCATAGCTTTTCCCGCAGCATATGATGGAGTAATAGCGGTTGGAGCCACAGACCGGGATGACGTTCGCGCAAGCTGGTCTCAATATGGAGCGGAACTTGCGGTAACCGCCCCGGGGCGGTCCATTCGCGCGGCAATAATCGGGACCGGTTACACATCCGAGTTCCAAGGCACTTCCGCAGCCGCTCCGCACGCAGCCGGGGTTTGCGCTTTGGTACTGTCCATAAATCCAAACCTCACGCCCGCCCAAATGAAAGCCGCTTTGATGCAATCCGCCGACGACAAAGGCGCCCCCGGTTGGGACCAATACTTTGGAGCCGGGCGGATCAACGCATATAAAGCTCTTTTCAAAGCTTTCCCCAACCCCGCGGATATCAGGAAGCTTCCGGCGGGGTCGACAGTCACCCTATCGTCCTTAACCGTAAGCGCTGTTTTTGACAGTCATTTTTATGTTATCTCGGATGACAGAACCTTCGGCATAAAAGTTTCAAGCAGTGAACCTGTGGTGGAAGGAAACAGGGTAAATATCGCCGGGACACTGCAAATATCCAACGGGGAAAGATACATCCAAGCTTCTATCGTCGAAGCAATTCCATAAAGCGTCAACAAAACCAACCCGCCGTTGCGGCAAAGAAAGCGGAGATTCGGGGCTTTTTTAAAATAAAACTTCGTTAAAGGCTTATTTCCAGCTTGAAGAGTTTGCCGGAGTAAATGAAAAGGGCCGGGATCGATTTTTCCGGCCCTTTTTTTATTCAGCTTTTTACTAATTTGGTCTAGAATCTTCGCCTTAAAGCGAAACCGAAAAGCCCCGCAACACCGCTTGCAAGGGCAAGTATGCTGCTCGGCTCGGGAACGCACCTGGTGTCAATCACAAGCTGGTCCACGTCTATGCCGCCTGTTATTAATATCTGCTCCCACTGCGGATTTGGCTCCAAGTAGATTGTATAGATGCTGTGCATCCACAATCCGCCCAGCGATGTTTCGCTTACAAGCGTAGCATTTACCTCTTGCGGCTGAGTGGTTGAAACGAATGGGCGATTGTTGGGAGCCTGCGGTTCCCAAGTCAGTTGGATGTAAATTTCTTTATATCCTCCCTCAAAAGGCCTATTGGGGAAATTGATCCAAATTTCGCCAGAAAGGGGCCAAACGCCCTCTCGCCCGTTGCATTCTTCCCACCAGACCTGCCCCACACCCGGATATACTGAAGTTTCAGGGGTGCCATAAGGGAAGAAACCGTTGTCGGGCAGAGGATTTTGGTTATTCGTCAGGAACTTCCATTCCGCCCAACTGGAACCCGGTTCTCCACGCCAAGGTGGAGGGTACAAGTCATCAGCCATTGCGGCAACGGCGCAAGCCAAAAGCAATGCAGCCACCAATAAAGAAAACTTCTTCATTGTCCCGTCTCCCTTCTGGAATACAAACTAATCAACAGCCTGCAAGAAGTGATGCTTGGCTGTTGAGCTCTCAGATAGGCCGCAAAATAGCGCTACCTAGCCTCGAGCAAAGAAGAATTCCAATTACAATCAATTCGCACTATAACGCCTAATTCGCATAAAGTCAACTAGTAATTGTACCAGACAATGGGAAAATGAAGATATGTAGGCGTGAGAAAACAGCCGAGAATGTGGTATTCTCGGCTGTTTTGAACAAGCCAGTCGAGATGCGGCTGTTTAGCGCCTTCTGCGAGCGAATCCCAACAAGCCGGCAAGCCCGATCGATAAGCCTGCAATGCTGGCGGGTTCAGGAATGCAGATCGTGTCTATTACGACCTGGTCAATCATTATAGTCCCGTCAATCCTGATAGTTTCGAAATCCGGATTCGGGTATATGAGAATCCGGTAAGTCGAATGCCACCAGTTGGCGCCTGCGGGTGGCGGCTCGTTGGTCGGGCCTAGGTCTATCTCCCTCAAGAGCTCGATGGTGCCGTTGGGGATTGTCGAGATTACCGGCACACTGGCGAAAGCTTGCTTCGCCCAGGTGAGTTGCAGCCAGATTTCTTTGTATGGCCCTGGCTCTGGACGATTTGGGATATAGAATTCGGCCGCGCCAGATAGAGGCCAGACGCCTTCGCGCCCGCCCCACATTGCCCACCATTGCTGCCCGGTTCCGGGCCAAACTTGAGCCGTAGGGGTTCCGTATGGGTTGTATACCAAGTCCGGATCAGGCGTATCGTCCGAGGTCAAGAAACGCCATTCCTGGTATGTCGATCCAGGAGCTCCTCTCCACTCCGGCGGATAGAGGTCATCCGCCATTGCCGCGATAGCGCAAACTAACAATGATAGCGCTAACACCAGAGAAAACTTCTTCAAGATCTTTCCCTCCTTCCAAGCGGAAGTGAACTGCAGTAACGCTGCCAGACGGACCTTTGTGACAGGCCCTGGATTGACCATCACGCCTAATTAATGTTTAGTGTAGGCCAATGGCATAACAATTCCAACATATCACTAGTATGGTGATTTGTCAATAGAAATAATATTGGGGGCATCTTCGGCAAAGATTGCGGCGACTTTCAGGAAGGAAACAAGCTAAAACCCCGCAAGCTACATTTGCGGGGCTTTCGGCAATAAAATTTGGCTCCGGGGCTTGGACTCGAACCAAGATCGACGGCTCCAAAGACCGTTGTCCTGCCATTGGACGACCCCGGAACGACATTTCTATTATTTTATTCCCTAACCGTCAATAGGTCAAGAGTAGAAACTCTCGCTTGGGCAGGCAAGATGCAATAAATCAGGCTTGGGAATCAAATTGGAGCCGTAGAGGCATCCGAAACTATGGAAACCTGCAGGCAATTAATGTGCAAACCTAACTGCATACTCCTTCTTTGCAGCGTTCCCTTCCGGCGGCAAACGCTCTGAGGTTCATTTCGACAAACTTTTCTTTTACGCTGGATCGGATTGCTTCTTCCCAAGCATCTAGCGGTATGCCCAAATGATATGATAACGATCCCATGAGCACCACATTGACTGCCCGGACGCTGCCCATGTCAAGCGCGATTTGCAAAGCAGGTATCATTTCATATTTTGAAAACGCGCCGGCTATTCGTTCGTCAATGTTTTCGATTCCGGGATGCCGGCCGCTGGACACCGTTACCGGCACGATCAATTGGTCATTAATAAGCGCCAATCCATCGTATTTGAGCAAATGGGCGTAACGCAAGGCTTCAAGCTTTTCAAAACTGACTAAAATATCGGTTTCGCCTTCCGGAATGAGCGGAGAATAAACTTTTTCGCCAAACCGCACTTGGCTAATGACGTTACCGCCGCGCTGAGCCATTCCGTGGACTTCGCTTTTTTTGGCGTCAAATCCGGCCAGCATGGCCGCCACTGTGAGTATCTCGCTTGCCAAGATTGTCCCTTGGCCGCCAACTCCGACAAGGCTTATATTTGTGACTCGGTTCACTTATCGGTTACCTCTAAACGTTTTTGCATCGTAAAAAAGCTTCGTGTTTTGCCTTTAGGGAAGCCTAAAAGATTATAAGATCAGGCCTTCTTCCTCCAGCGTTTTGATTGCGTCGAATCTGCAGACCTGCTGGCACATCGCGCAGCCCATGCAAAGAACCGGGTTTACACGGACTTTCCTCAGGTTAGGGCGGTCCGCCACTTTCGGGTCGTAAAGTTCCAAAGCCGGGCATCCTAGTTTCAGGCATTGAAGACAGCCGCGGCATTCATCTTCCACAATAGTGCGGCGTTTGTGTTCCTTCGGGGGTTCGTATAAAACGCAGGGCCTGTAAGTGATGACCACCGACGCTTCTTTCGCCGCCAGTTCCTCCGCCATAACCTTTTCGGTTTCGGCTAGGTCGTAAGGATCCACCACTCGCACGCGTTCGACTCCTAGCCCGCGAGCTACTTGTTCGATAGTTATTTCTTTGGTCGGCTCGCCCATAAGGGTCCGGCCTGTGCCTGGATGTTCTTGATGCCCGGTCATTGCTGTAGTCCTGTTATCCATCACCACAACAGTGCTTTCGCCTCGATTATAAACCGTATTGAGAAGGCCGGTTATCCCGCTGTGGAAGAAAGTGGAGTCCCCAAGGACTGCCGCAACTGGCGTTTCGGGGCTAGCTTTTTCGAAACCGTGGGCATTTCCAATGCTCGCTCCCATGCAGATTATGGTGTCCATCGCATTCAGTGGCGGAAAAACCGCCAGGCTGTAACAGCCGATATCGCCAGTTATGACCGCGCCCAGTTTTGCGAGCGCGTAAAACGCTCCTCTATGCGGGCAGCTTGGGCACAAAACCGGCGGCCGCGGTGGGAGACCCTCTTGGGGTTGGGAGCGCTTTGGCGGTTCGGTGTTGCCGTTGTAAACCTCGCGGGCAAGCTCTTTTGTGCGGTCGGGATTCAATTCTCCAACGGTAAAATAAAGCTTCCTTTCAGCGAGTTTTATGCCCATCGCCAGGACTTGCTCTTCCAAATAAGGTTCGCCTTCTTCCACGACGTAAAGCCTGTTGACTTTCGCGGCGAAATCCCGAATTAGCATTTTTGGCAAGGGGTATGTAAACCCCAGCTTTAGGAAAGAAGCATTTGGAAACGCCTCTTTAGCGTACTGGTAAGAAATTCCGGACGTGATTATGCCAACGCCATCGTTTCCCGGTTCGATTATTTGCCGAGGGCAAGTTTCCGCGAACTCTTCCATCTTGCGCATGCGTTCTTCGACCTGCAGGCGCATTTTTCGGCCGAATACCGGCACCGGGACGTATTGCTCGACGTTCTTCACGTAAGGGCGCGCGGGACCCTCTATTCGCTTGAAATCGCCCAAGTCCACAATGGTCGCAGAATGCGAAATTCGGGTGGTCATTCGCATCAAAACCGGGCAGTTAAGCATTTCGGAGAGATCCAAAGCGTCGCCGACCATTTCGAAGCTTTCCTGGCTGTCGGATGGCTCGAACATCGGTATCTTGGCAAACTTGGCATAAAAGCGGTTGTCTTGCTCGTTCTGGGAGCTATGCATTCCGGGGTCGTCCGCCGAGATTATGAGAAGCCCGGCATTGACGCCAGTGTAAGAGACAGTCATAAGGGGGTCGCTTGCGACATTAAGGCCGACGTGTTTCATGGCGGTTAGCGACCTAGCTCCCGCGAAGGAACTGCCGATTACCACTTCCATGGCCACTTTTTCATTGACCGACCATTCGCAATAGATGTCGGGAAACTTGGCTATATTTTCGAGAATTTGGGTGCTTGGGGTGCCTGGATAGGCGGCTGCCGATTTGACTCCGAAACGCCAAGCGCCGTGGGCGACGGCTTCGTTGCCTGAAAGAACTTTTTTATTTGACATATGCTTTCCTATACGATGCATAAAGCGCCCGAAGGAGCTTCGGACGCCGAACTATCATCCGTTACTTACAACGATAGTTTAACAAAGCAGACGAGATAATTGCAAGTTTACGCGATTAAACTAACCTTTTTACGCGGAAGAACCCGGCGCGTGGCACCGGGTCCCTCCAACCCCATCCTCACGGAAGGGGACTATTGGCGGACCAATAGATTGAGGCCACTACGAAGTCCAATCGATTTTCCGCCAACTGATTTTAATTATCGGTTAAAGACCGATGGTTTCGATACCGTTGCTGTTCGAAATTATCTGCATACGCCGCTAGCTAAATACTGGGAAAAAGTTAGTTGAAGGAAGTTGATTGAAAACGGAGTTTCCTACTTCGCGGGGGTCCAGAGACCGAGTTTGTTGGCTATGTGGGCGGCGTGGACCATAAGCGCGCAAGCCGCGGGTTCGCATTCCGTTCCGGCTATGCCTGTGTTCGCGGTCGGTTTTTGGTTGACAGGCGGCTTGTCGATCCAATAATCGCTTACCAAAAATTCAAAATCAGCCATAAGGTTTCCTGCTGCTATCGGGTTGCCGCTTGCATAAAAGTTCTTAGCATCATTCAGAATTCGAATGAGCTCGGCGTAAACATTGTCGTTTGAAATGAGCGGGACTTCGGATTTGCCCATCGGCAGGTAGTGGAAGAGCTCAACCATTCCAATGAGGGTGTCAAAATTGGCTTCCAGCTTCCAAATCCATTTCTCCAAATGAACATAGCTGGGCTTATTTGGACCTTCGGGGCCGTCATTATCGTAAGGAACTGGGGTGCCGTAAAGAATCTGCAATTCCCAAGTCGTTCCGGGCACTTCGTATAGAAGCGGCCAAAATAGGCGAATGCACAACGAACCGTGCTGGGTAATAGTCTTTGGCGGAAACACATCTCCGCATTGCGGAAGCTCTGGAGTTCGCTTTGTCAAAAGCACGTTCTTGAGGTTGTAAGAATAGCCGTCGTTTGCGGCTTTAATGAAGTTCGACCACCTATTACCGGGGATTATGGCAAGAACTCCGGGCGCCGCCGTTATAATATCGCCAGCCGAACCCGCATAGCCCGCAAAGTGATAGTGCCGTTCGCTGAGACTTTTTCCTGGCGTTGCGGCATACACTGTCTGCGTGGTGGTCATCGTAGTAATGACGGATACGTTCCTGCCTTGCGAACGGCTACACCACGAAGGAGAAATTGCGGATATTAGGACAAGCAGTCCTGTAATTGTAGTTGCCGCCTTTTGACGGATCATCGCCATACCCCGAATTGAAAACAATCTTCCAGTTACACCTCTCCCAAGTCTGTTATGCCATAAGCTGGAATTAAATACCGCTGTAAAAAGTAAGGGTTTTTATTTGAACCGGTATCGTTTGCAGGTTGGGAAGGACCGTATAGCTTACGTTTGCATACAGGACAAACTTGGCCACAGCCGGAATTAGAATCCTGAAATCATTGCTGCAGAGCTAAAAAGAATAGTCAGGCTGTTGCCAAGCGACGAAAGGAGGTCGTTATGGAAATTGCGCTGGAATGGAGCGCGGTTGCCGTCGGCATAGTAGGAGCTTTATTTGGGTTGGCATCCGGAAGTTCCAAAGATGAACGCAAGCCGGACATTCGCGCTGTTTGGATAGTAGCATTTGTTTCGGCGCTCGTTGCCAATCTCCTTTTTATTATCACAAAGCCCTCGTCGCCGCCATTTGCTGCTGGAGAACGGCTTGGGCTCGGCGTGCTTCTTGGAGGCATACTTGGGGCGATTGCCGGGCTGGTTTGCGCGAAGGCCGGCAAAATGCACCCTCGCACCACGTTTTCCGCTATTGGAGTGGCGTCGCTATCATTATTGGGAACAGGGCTTATCCTCTTTTTTTTCTCGGGCTATCCGCAGCCTGCTCTGATAGGATTTGTGATCGGCGCTATAACTTCATCGGTATTTTTCAAGTTTGGTGTCCCAAATATCCGCGGTATTGAATACTACGCTTTTTTCTCCGCAGGGCTTTGCGCGTCTACAATCTTGGCTATCCTGAGATACGATGCGGGAGTGGACCGCATTTTCTGGAGGGCTCCCCTTGTTATTGGCACAATAGCGGTGGCGGCTTGTTTTGGTTCTATTGGCAAGGCAAGCCGCGTTTTCGTTCAAGCAACCACTTCATCGCTTATTTTGGTTATAGTCGCGGCAATTTTAGCTTGGAATATATTTAACAGCCCGAAAGTGCTCGCTTGCGCCATTTTGGGAATCTTGGTTTTTGGGCTAACAGCGTTACTGCAGAACGCGCAGCTTAAGAGTTCGGCGGCGTCAGCCGGGGCTGCGTTTTGCATTTTAGCGTACTCCGCGGCGGCATTCCATTTCTTGGGCGGATTTGGCATAGGGCTGGGATTAATTGCAGCTTGGGCAATTTTAATTCCGGCGCTAGCCGTTTGTTTTGGGGAAGAAAAATCGGTGGAACAAACGGCTGCGAGCCTCAAGCTTGCGGCATTTTTTGCAATCGGCGCGCTTGCATACCGCCTTTTCTTCGAATACTACGGCGCGGAATTGCGCGGACCGGATTTCCGCGAGCATTATACATTCATAGCGTTTTTAGTCGGGGCGATGCTGCCGTTTGGGCTTCGCTCTTTCGCTCCGGTGTGCATAAACAGGGGGCTTAAAGCCAAGTTAATCGCATCTGGAGGCTCGGGGGTGTTTGCGGCGGCAATTCCGCTTGCAATACTGGCTGTTTGGGGTTTTAAAGCCGCTTTTGGGTTTTTGATTGGAACGACAGCCGCGCAGTTGTTCTCAATGTTCATAACAAGCTCGGCGATTGGCGACAAAGCCAAGGGCTACATTGAATACGCGCTTTATGTTTTGGGCGCCCAGTGGGCACTTTTTTCGTTTGCGGGATTGATTGGCCCAGTCGCCCAAAACGCAAGAACAACGCGACTCGCGATTCTCGTTTCGGTAACTATTGCGGGCTCGATTTGGGCTTGGATCGCCTCGCGTCTTGACACGTCGGAGGGATAAAAAATGCCAAAGGCTTCATTGTTGCGATTTACCGCCATATTTGGGGCTTTGGCTTGGGCAATAGGGATTTTAGGTTATGCTATAGCCAAAGAAACTCCGCTAGGGCATATCGAGGGAACCGCTATAAGCTCGAGCACAAAAAAGCCGATTTCAGGAGTTTCCGTAATCTTAACTGCCGCGCGAAAAGGTGAATCCGAACTGTCGTTCACAACCAAAACCGATGCGCAAGGCCGTTTTCGATTCGTCAACATTCCGGTTGGAAAATATGATGTTAGGGTCCTTGCGAATATACACGCCTCGCGGCCGATGGAAATCGAGATCGACGAAGGCAAGACCAAACGGCTTAACCTCGAATTGGTTCCGCAGCCGCCATTCCTCAATCTTTACATACAGCAATCGGTGTGGGCTGTCGGCGAAGAGCCGATAGCGCTTTTGGAAGGGTCCACAAAAGGCGACAGCGTCGCAGTCAGTCTTCACAAATTGGATAACGATTTGCTGTTAAAGGAAGAAGCCCATGAGCTTCGAACCGCCCTTAGCCGCGTTAATGATGAATATGACGGGAGACATTTGCGAATTGAGCCTTACGTTCTAGCCACTGAAAAAAAGTTTATAAGAATCACCAAAAGGGACAACGAGGGCATATACCGCGAGCGGATAAAACTTGGAAAACTGGATCCTGGCATATACATTGCGGATGTTTCAGCGGACGGATTGCTGAGGAGCCACCCAATAACTGTTACAGGGATCGGGCTTGTTACGAAAGATTCTGAAGATAAGACGCTCGCATTTGCAATGCGGTTGGATTCCGGCGAACCGGTCGAAGGCGTAGACGTTTCGCTGTTTGATGATCGAGAACTTGCGGCGCGAGGCACGACCGACGCGAATGGGCTGTGTGAGCTTTCGACATCATCCCGGGCGGGAGCATTCCAGAACAGGTTTATCATTGCCAAAAAAGGCGATTTTGCGGCTTACGTTGCCACTTACCATTATGAAGGCGAAGGAGGCGGGAACTTAATTTATATTTACACAGACCGCCCGGTTTATCGTTCCGGGCATACTGTGCACTACAAAGGGGTTTCGCGGCAGTGGCTTGAAGATAGGTATGCGATATGCCAGGAAGGACCTGTGCGAGTGGAAGTGCGCGACCGCCGCGGAACTTTGGTGCATTCAGCCTGGCGCAAATGCGACAGTTTTGGCACTTTCAACGGCAGTTTCGTTCTTCCAAAATTTGCCCCGACAGGCTACTATACAATTCTTTGCCAATATAAGGGACGCCAGCATTATGGCTCTTTCGAAGTCGCGGAATACAAAAAGCCGGAGTTTTCGGTGGTTGTTGAAATGCCGAAAAAGCGGTGCGCCCGTGGCGATAAGATCAAAGTCAAAATCAAAGCCGAGTACTATTTCGGTGCTCCGGTCGCTGGCGCAGATGCCAAGTATACAGTTTTCCGCTCGGATTATTTTATGCCGATAGCGGATGATGAAGTTTTTGACAATGGCAACGATTTCGTTGGCGACGGCGAAACTGTTTCCGAAGGAACAGCCAAAATCGGACCCGACGGCAGGGCTGAAATCCAATTTGTTGCCGACTGGGAATCCGGTCCGGGCTTTTTTGGCGCTTCCGACCAAAAGTTCACGGTTTGGGTTGAAGTCACAGATCCCAGCCGGCGGACTGCGTACGGCGAATCTGGCATAATTGCCACTCAGGGCGATGTGAGGCTGGGCATCAGTCCTGAAAAGTACATTTCGCCGCCAAACGAGGCGTCTAGGTTTGCCATAACGGCTATTGATTATAACGGTGTCCCCCAAGAAAATACGGATGTCCGCGTGATCGCCAATTTCATTGAATGGGAAAACGGGAGAGGGCGCTATGCCGTTGTTTCACGAAAAAGCCTGAAAACCGACGCCCGAGGCAAAGCGCAATTTTCATTCACTCCGGCCAAACCAGGCCAATACGCCATTTGGGCTGAATGCCGCGACAAAAAAGGACGGACGATACGCGCCTTTGATTATTTTTGGGCTGAAGGTTTCACTGAAATTAAGGGTTATGCCTACCCAGACTTGACCATTGTCCTCGACAAAAAAACATACAATCCGGGTGAAAATGCCAAAGCTTTAATCACCGCTGGAAAAAGCGGAGCTTATATTTTGTTGACTGTGGAAGGGAAGAGTATTTTCGAAAGCCGTGTCATCCACTTGGAAGGTAAATCAGCGATCGTGAAAATTCCTATTAGGAAAACTTATGGGATCGCTTTTTATGTGAATGCCTGTTATGTCAACCAGAAGAACATTAGTTTCTTCAGTAAGGGGGCGCGGATTTCGATTGAAGACCGCAAGCTGAATATCAGCGTAAAGCCCGAACGCAAAAAATACCAGCCGGGTAGCCATTCGAAATGGGTTATCAAAGTTGTGGACTCGAAAGGCGAGCCAGTAGTCGCCAACCTTTCAATGGGCGTTGTGGACGAATCGATATACGGCATCCGCGAGGAATCGACTGAGTCGATCCAAGATTTCTTTTACAAGCGCCAGCCGAACAACGTTATGACCGATTTTTCATTCCCGAGAGTTTACCTCAGCGCCGATAAGGCAGAAAAAGCATTGAAGGCCGCAGACCTTATAAAAGCTCGCCTGCGCAAAAAATTCCTCGACACGGCGTTTTGGCGAGCCGACATAGTTACTGACAGCAACGGGGAAGCGCAGGTTGCGTTCGATTTGCCAGACAACCTGACCACTTGGCAGGCGACAGTCCGCGGCGTCACTTTGGACACTCAAGTGGGAGAGACAACTGCAAAAGCTGTTGTTTCCAAAAACCTTTTGGTCCGGCTGGAAGCCCCTCGATTCCTTATAAAAGGCGATGAAGCCCTCATAACTGCGACAGTCCATAACTACCTGCCGGCTCCTGAGCGTTTGAAAGTTTCCATTCGTGCTACGAAGTTGAAAGTTTTAGGACCGAGCACACGAAGGGTAATTATTGGCCCCAACAAAGTCGCGAGGGTAGAATGGCGGGCAAAAGCGGAAAGGCTCGGCACGGCGGTTTTGAGTGTTAGCGCGGCAGGAAAAAGAGAATCCGACGCAATGGAAATAGAGGTGCCCGTCAATCCCCCGGGGCATAAAAAATACTCTGTAAAAAGCGGAACTGCTTCAAAATCCAAGATCGAAAGGATCAACATAAGCGATAAAGCGGTGCCGGGCACTGCGACAGTGCGGATACGCCTTTCTCCTTCGATCGTGTCGGAAGTTTTGGGAAGCCTTGGCTATCTCGCCACATATCCTTATGGCTGCACAGAACAGACAATAAGCGCGTTCATTCCCGATGTGGTTTTGTGGCGAACTATGAAAAAACTCGGACTTCCCGTGCAAGGATTGATGGAAAACTTGCCTGATATGGTATCGAAAGGGCTTAACAGGATATACGACTTGCAATCATATCCGGGCAGTTGGGGCTGGTGCGCTTACGGTCCCCAAAACCAGTGGATGACGGCTTACGCGGTTTATGCGCTAATGATAGCCAAAGAAGCCGGCTTTCCCGTAAACGAACAGGTTTTGAAGTCGGGGATTGAAGCGCTGAAATCGAGCCAGCAATACGAAAATCCTACAACGGAAGAATCTGTCTTTGCCGCATATGTATTGTCTTTGGCTGGGGCGAAAAAACAATCCGAAGAATTTCTGCAAACCGCATTGAAAAGCAAACTGGCAGCCAAAGAGACAGCTTTTGCGGCCTTGGCTCTCCATAACCTTGGAAAAACGGAAGAAGCTAGAAGGCTTGCAGAGCAACTTTTGGCTTCCGCAAGGCGGTCTGGCTCTTTGATGTTTTGGCAGGGAAAAGCGAACTTTTCGGCTGCCGAATCGACTGCGGCAGCTTTGATGGCGGCGCAAACTGTTATTCCGGGCGATGAAAGGATTCCAAACATAGTCAATGGCCTGATTGCCCAGCGGCAGTTTGACCGCTGGCAGTCAACCCGCGATACGGCCTTTGCAATCTATGCCCTTTCAATGCAGCTAAGTGATTCGTCACCGGGGCAAAATGGTTATGCGGTTTCGGTTCACTTCAACGGCGTCCCAGTGAAAGATGTATTTTTCGAAAAATCTTCAGTCTTCGAACCGGAAAAACTGGTAAACATTCCACGCAATTTAATCAAAAAAGGCGCGAATGTTATCGAGTTCAAAATAAAAGGAGGCGGCAGTTTGCGGTATGCCGTAGAAACAACGCAGAACGTGGTTTCTTCGAAAGGCAAAAAAGATTCCAGCGGGTCCACGGGCATTCAGATAAAACGGGAGTACCGGAAATTATCGCCCGGATACGACTCTTCGTTGGGTTCATCGCGGTTGCGTGCAGCTTCGTCAGCTTCTTATATGTTCCGTTCGGGAAATGTTTTGGTCTGCCGGTTGACCATAATTTCTCCGAAAGAATATAAATACGTGATTTTGGAAGATTATCTCCCAGCCGGGTTCGAGGCAGCCGACCGAGGGCGATTGGAATCGTGGGAGTGGACCTTCTGGTGGGTTGATAGGGATGTTCGCGATGACCGGGTATCGTTTTATATCGAAACGCTTCCAAAAGGGAAAAAAGTAATTGAATACGAAGTTCGCGCAATCGTTCCGGGCACATACAAAGCTTTGGCGCCGACAGTCCAAGGGATGTACGACCCGAAAATAGCGGCATTTGGCAAGGAGAGCAAGATTAGCATAAAGTAAACACAGCTCTTCAAGCCGTTAGTCGAGAAAGCCCGCTGGTATTGATACCGGCGGGCTTCAATTTGAAGAACCGCGAGTTTAGGTTTGGAGAATGTTTCGCCAACTGGGAAAAAAACGGACTCTATATGAAAGCTTTTTCAGTTTGCCGGCTGGCTCGCAGATTCTTTGGGCTTTGCGCTGGCAATGAAATTTTTCAGCGCTTCGAAAACTTGAGTATTGTC
>FWPV01008900.1_pt1 | contig 17279 bp, 21 predicted proteins | sample 2228371 | NCBI WGS metagenome assembly FWPV01 (sample SAMEA103939776, study PRJEB20133) | metagenome | reverse complement strand
CAGGATGGAAACCGTTTTCGATTTTGGGGGCGCATAGATGAATTTGGAGACAGAGTTCTTAGAGTTGTGACCCTTGAGGATAAGATCACCATACACAATGCTTTTCCTGATAGAGGTTTCAAGAAATGAAGATCAGCTACTATCCTGATACAGACTCTCTTTACATTGACCTATCGGAACAGGTGAGTGCCGAGAGTCGTGAAATTTCTGAGGGTATTGTCCTTGATTATGATGCCGAAGGGCGCTTGGTCGGTATCGACATTGATAATGCCAGCAAGAAGGTTGAACTCCAAAAGCTTACAATCAATAAGTTGCCACTAATCGAGCAGATAATCGCGGCCTAAGGCAACATAATAGGGCAGTAAGCAGTGTGCATAAGGACACCTATGGTCGATCATTGCTCGAAACCTGCTCGCATCTTCATTGGGCGAATTACCCAAGCGGGTAGCCGAGGGTTTTTGCAGTTCAACAAAGTGGACCCTGACCCTTTGAATCGGCTGGTTGCCGCCGAACTGGAGCGAAGATGGAATGAAAAGCTCCAGGACCTTAATGAGGTGAAAGAACGAATTGAAAAGGAAAGAAGAGAGGTCCCGAAACCGAGTCTGGAAGAACTACAGACAATCCACTCTCTTTCCCGGCGACTTCCGGAAGTGTGGCGGCACCCGAAAACCGACCCCGCCGTCAAGAAAAAGATTATCAGAATGGTAGTACAAGAAGTTCTAATGGATTTATTCACGAGCCGGCCGTGATAGAACGCATCCTCCGCCATCTCGGGCCCTGGAAACAGCAAACGGCCCCATCCGGGAGGAAGACAAAAGCACCGGAACATGGGCCGGTTGTCATCGAAGATTTCGCCCACGCCTTGGCGTGGCTTTGGCACTGGAGACAGTCCCGACAAGCCCTTACAGGTGCAGTTTGCCCGCGTGTCCGCCCGGACCCCCGGATCCGGGGCCCGGGCAGAGACCTTGCCGTCCCCTCCACACCAAGAAGCTATCGTAACGAACGACTTGCTTCAATCTTGCCCCTGAGCGCGTGTATGATAGTGACATACGGTCCAAAATCGAGACAAAAATGTGCTTGACCCATCTCACCATACCTGCTACCCAAAAATCGTCAGAAAGCAATTTCTTATCACCTCACCGATCAGGCTTTGGACGTCGTCCTTTCGAAGGTCAACCGGCGCATCGGCACCCGGGCACACAGCGTTCAGGCCCCTGTGGAATACGAGCTGCCCCTGGAGGCGGTAAGGGAAGCCATCGTCAATGCTGTTGCCCATCGCGACTACAGCAGTAATGCCAGCGTGCAGGTCATGCTTTTCGCCGACAGGTTGGAGGTGTGGAACCCCGGCGAGTTACCGCCCCCGCTCACGCCCGATCTGCTCAGACAACCTCACCCGTCCATACCCCGGAACCCCCGTATCGCCGAACCGCTCTACCTTGCCAGATACATCGAGAAGGCCGGCAGCGGCACGCTGGATATGATCGAACGCTGTAAAACCGCCGAGCTTCCGGAGCCGGACTTCGAGCAGCGGGCGGGCCAGTGGGTGGTGACCCTTTGGCGGGATTGGCTGACGACGGAAGTGATGGCCAGGTATGACCTGAATGAGCGGCAGATTCAGGCAGTGACTCATGTCAAGGGAGTCGGGCAGATCGCGAATTCCGAATACCAAGAGCTCATGGGAGTTTCCAAGCGTACTGCGCATCGAGATCTTGCCGATCTTGTCAAGAAGGGACTTTTCATGAAAGTTGGAACAAGAGGGAAAGGTGCTTATTACAAATTACAGCGCAAAGGGCCATAAAAGGGCCAATTGGGCCACAAAGGGGACAAAGGGGCATGCCCGGTCAGCTTGGAAATCGGACGCAAAACAGAAAGGAACCAAGCGGGGGTAGCGGGCACAGATGAAGAAAAAAACAGAATCACAGATGGATGATCTTGTTAATCGTATAGGCGAACCGGCCAAGATCACAAAAGAGCTTGCCCGTGAGGCTGTACCACAATATTCGACCGAGGTCGATGACATCTTGAAGACACAATGCCGAGATTCAAGGCGCATCGAACATTGCCTTGACGGCATGCTCGACTTCTGTTTCGACTATGAAATACCTGCGTTATACATAAGGCTCTGCCGCCATTACTTTGAAATTGACCCGGAGGCAACGGCTTTTTACGTCAACGCATATCGGGAAATGTGGGATGAACAAACGAATGATTCCAGGGATGAAATCCATGTCTGACGACCGCAGACTCATAGAAGATTTCCTACCGATACAGGCGATCAGCGCCGAAGCGTCGCGGGAAAAATCGGTCCGTAAGGGGCACATTTCGACCCTGCATCTGTGGTGGGCAAGACGGCCACTGGTGGCGTGCCGTGCGGCAGTATATGGGGCTCTCGTGCCGGCATCGCGGTTTATCCCGGAAAACGGGCCGGACAACAAAAAACAGAGCCTGGGCCGGGCCAATGCGGCCAAGTTTATCGAGCGGCTCTGCAAGTATCCGGGCAATCCGACCGTCATCAAGGAAGCCCAGCGGCACATTCTCGAAGCCCACGCCGAGCGGTTGACCGAAGAGACCGGCAAGAAGGTCACTGTCGAGGACATCGAGGAAGGCCGCGCCCCGCGTCCCAAGGTGCTGAACATGTTCGCAGGCGGCGGGGCAATTCCCCTGGAGGCCCTACGCCTCGGTTGTGAAGCCTACGCCCTTGACCTCAACCTGGTGGCGCACATCATACAACTCTGCACCCTGGTCTATCCGCAGAAATACGGAAAGCCCGATCCGAATGCCCGCGGTATGACCGGCCTCAAGAACGTGAAGGGCGAAACCACCTGGGGCGGTCTGGCTAACGAGGTCCGCTACTGGGGCAAATGGGTGCTCAAGAAGGTCAAGGCCGAAATCGGCGACCTTTACCCGCTCATACCGGACCCCGAGTACAGGAAAAAGAAGCAAGAAAATGGTGGAACAGGCTTCCAGCCTGTGCAGCTGGATCTTTACAAAACTCGAAGAAACTTGCCGCACTGGCAAATCGGTGGATCGACCTATTTTGTGACCTGTCGGATCAAAGGCATCAAGTTAACTCCTGAGGTGCGAACAATCGTTCTCGATTCCTGCCGATATTTTGACGGTGAGCGATACAATCCGTGGTCTGCCGTAGTCATGCCAGACCATGTACACATGCTTCTGCAACCTACGGAAATTGAAAAAGGCCAATGGTATTCCTTGTCTTCGATCCTTCATTCCATCAAGTCGTTCACCGCCAACAAAATCAATGCCCTCATGCGCAGAACCGGCACCGTATGGCAGGATGAATCCTTCGACCGGATTGTCAGGGATGAAGGCGAGTTTCTGGAGAAGTGGAACTATATCCGCAATAACCCCGTGAAAAGGCAACTTGTTAATTCGCCCGAGGATTGGATTGGTTTTTATGAATGCACAGGCAAGATGCCTGTGCCACCTGATTCATCTGTCGAAAGCATCCCTCCCGGATACCTCATGCCCGTGGCCTATCTCTCGACGCGGACCGTCCGCTGCAAAAACCCCTCGTGCGGGGCTACTGTGCCATTGGTCAAACAGACCTGGCTTTGCAAGAAGAAGGGAGGCAAGAAAAACCTCGGCCGGTATGTGGCTATGGCATATCAGGAGGTTATAACCGGCATGCAGCGGGCTCATGCCGAAACCCCCTCCGAGGGCCGGCAGGCCGAGGAGGAAGGCCGCCTCCTGCGTGATCGGATGCGGGCCGCCTATCCGTTTCATCCCGCGCTCATCGACATCATGAGGGAACGCTGGGCCGCGGTGGATGCCTTCCAGAGGACACGCGGCGCGCTGCGGTTCCTTGCCTCCTGCATGCATTCCCTCAAGAAGAACGACGGAGCCAAGGCGCTTCTTGGGCCTGGAGACGTGCCGGTGAAGGACGTGGATGTCCGGGTGAAGATGCTCAAAGAGCTCGGGGTACAGAACGACTACGACCCGGTCATCACGGCGGATATCGACGGTCCGAACGCCCGGGCGAAACGCATCGACGACCGGATGGCACGCGAGACTCCCGCGCTTGCCAGTGTGAAACCCGCCACACGCATCGCCACGGCCATCCTTCTGTATTCGTTTGGCGGATTGAAGCGTGAGGGCTCGGGCAGCGACGAGACACTGCCGCCCGGCGTTACGGAAAACGAACTGCTTGCGGCCTGCGTCGGTCCCGACCTGGACAACATCACGGCCACCGCCGTCTTATCCGAGCTTCGTAATACATGCCTGTACCTGCATTACGACGGCGTCCGCTACTGCTTCAAGAAGGACCCGAATGTCACCAAATTGAGCGAGGACACGGAGCAGACCGTTGACCGCGAGGATTCTCAGGCGCGGGGGCACGGGGGGAGGCGCATCCTCCGGTCCCGTGCAAACTCGAAGGATCGGTGGAAGAGTAATGCTCGGTGTAAAGGCAAGCTCGAAGAAAATATCTTGGTCAGGCCGTGTCGTGGCCGTCCAGCCCCGCATACGGCTCACGCGGTCTTTCGATCAGCGGTCCCACGGTTACCTGGGGTACGTGCTTCGCATCAACGGGACCTGCGGCGGGCAGGTGGACGAATTCCTGATCGCCGTCGGTGAAGCTACGCACCAAAAGCACCAATTTCATTCAGGCATGGAGCTGAACGGTTCCTCCGTGCCGGTCGAAGACCCGCGCAAGGAGACGGCGGCGTTCTACAAGACGAGTGGGCTCAAGGTGGTCAAGGATGCCGAGTGTGAAATTCCTGCCGGGCCGCCTTTCCTCGGCGTGCCGCCTGACCTGGAGACCTACCGCAGCCGTGGGCATCGTCGTCTGGACGCCCGGACCTACGCCATCAAATGCTCGACCTGTATCTGGGGATGCCGGATGCCGGTGGAGATGATCATCGACCACTGGAATCCGTCAAAGAAACAGTACCGGTTTGAAACCTTCTGTTACGGCCCGAAAAGCTGTGCTCTCTACAAGGCCGGACCGACGCGCAAGGTGCCGGGGCGAAAGGGCATGTCATGCACCGAGGAGGACTGGATCGACGAGGATGCCACGGCGCACCGGGGGCCTGATGAATAGTAGTCAGTTGCACCATGCAAAAATGTTGGAACGTGCCCAAGGCTGTCTCCTTGGGCAGCTCGCCGGTGATGCTCTGGGAAGCCTGGTCGAATTTCAGACCCCCGAACAGATTCGACGGCAGTATGCCAACGGCGTCCGGGAACTTGCCGACGGAGGCACTTGGAACACGATTGCCGGCCAACCGACCGACGATTCCGAGATGGCTCTGTTGTTGGCCCGTATGCTGGTGGATCGGGGGCGGTATGATCCCGAGGAAGCCAGGAAGGCTTACCTGTTCTGGCTGGACTCCGGGCCCTTCGATTGCGGCATGACCGTTGCCGGAGGTCTGCGGGGACGACCCAATCCCGACAGCCAGGCCAATGGAGCGCTGATGCGGATCAGCCCGCTGGGCATCTTTGGCGCCAACCAAGAGTTGGAGCATGTGGCCGAGTGGGCGCGCCAGGATGCTGCGATCACCCATCCCCATCCGGTCTGCCGGCAGGCCAACGCCTTGTTCACGATGGCCATTGCCCATGCCGTCCGCCATGGGTGCGACGTCCGAAGCCTGTACGAGCAGATCGTGACCTGGGCGGTAGACATGGAGGTGGATGGAAGCCTCCTGGAAGCGGTCCGGGGAGCGGCCGAGGCACCGCCCTCCGACTATGTCCACCAGCAGGGGTGGGTCTTAACGGCATTCCGCAACGCCCTGTGGCAGCTTCTGCATGCCCCGAATCTGGAGGAAGCCGTGGTGGACACCGTCATGCGCGGCGGAGACACCGACACCAACGCCGCCATCTGTGGGGCGCTTCTGGGCGCTGTGTGGGGCCGGAACGGGATTCCCGCCCAATGGACCGAATGTGTGCTGAACTGCCGCCCTGCGGCTGTAAAACCGCATGTGCGCCGTCCCCGCCCCGAGTGTTGCTGGCCCATGGACGCTTTGGAGCTGGCCGAAGGGTTGATTCGGGAAAAAGAATACTGAGAAAAATTTGGACGAATTACAATTCCAGCTGCTCATAGACCTCCACCGGCCTGCTGCACGGTAGGGGCCAGGCGGTGAAGCTTCATCCACACCTCCATGTCACGCCCTTGGCGTGATCGCCGACGGGCTGTTTCGCCCGAACGCAACCTTCTATTGCCTCCCCAAAAAGGATCTGAAAGAGCTGGAAGAGATCTTCCGCACCAAGGTCCTGGTCACGCCAAGGCGTGACTCAAAGGTGAGGGTAAAATCAAGGACGAGCTCATTGATAAACTGATGAACTGGCGCCACAGCGGCTTCAGTGTGCATGCCGGCAATCACGCCCTTGGCGTGACCCGAGACGACAGTGACGGTCAAAAAGCGCTGGCCGAATACATCCTGCGTAACGCGTTCTCTGAACAGAAGATCACCTACTTCGAGGACACCGGCAAGGTCCTCTATCGCTCGGCCATGACCACGCCGCAGGCGTGGGAGCAACAAAAAGAATTTTGAAATTTTCAGCGCCGAGGAATTCATCGCCGCCATCACTCAGCATATCCCGGATAAGCATTTTCAGATGGTCAGATACTATGGGTGGTATTCCAGTAGAAGCAGAGGAGACAGAATCAAGAAAGGTGTTTTAAGGCCCGGGGATGAGCCGCCCCAGGGCGAGAACGCCAATGAAGTGATCCCGCTTTGAGCGGGACTTGATGTCTCAGACTACCAGCCTGCGCGCATCCCATCAATCACGCCCATGGCGTGACTGGCGAGACTTGATAAAGAAGATCTACGAGGTGGATCCCTTGACTTGTCCCCGCTGCGGCCATGACATGAAGATCATAAGCCTGATTCACGAACCCGCCGTGATCGAGCGCATCCTCGGCCGTCTGGGACTGTGGAAAGAGCACCCAGATCTTCATGAGGGAAAAACCAAAACACCTGGCGATGGGCCGGTTGTCATCGAAGATTTCGCCCACGCCTTGGCGTGACCGGCCCGGATATGAAGAGCCCGCCTACAGATACCACTAAACCAGGGCGCTGGACAAATCCCTGACCGGCTACCACAGGAGTAGTCTGCCCGCTAACGCGGTCAAATACCCTCTTTCAACTCCTCCACAAACCAGAAAACGTGCGCGAAACTCGATCTGCGTCGAAATATGCCGATCATCCAACCGCCACCGTGCCACACCGTGGTGCTGTTTGTCATTGCTCACCATGAAATCCGCACAAAAATGGCCTTGACTTGCCCTTGACAGTACCACCAACACCTGCTTTCAAAAAACCTCAAAAAAACGATTTCCTATCACCTATTGTCGCTGCATCGTCTGCCGGGCCGCGGCAAGAACAGAGTCAACAAATTCGCTGTCACCCAATATCCGTTCGTCGCTTTTCAGATGGATTTTCATCTGTCGCAGGGACCGAAGAGCACTCCACCCTGAGGTGCTATGTCAGGGCATCTAAGAGATATTTTTATACCAGATCTCAACTTTCTGCCTATTCTAAAAGGGGCATTTTCAATATCGCCAATATACCAAATTTCGAAGCGTTCCCCAATGGTAGCCGAATCGGAATAGGGCTGCGCAAGCGCCTGCGCTGCGAGGTTCCACTGGAATGACACGTTATGCAACGTTTTGCATCTTATTGGCAAAATCCTGACCCGAAGTTGCCGGTGGGAGTTTCTTTCCATCCTTTTTATAGAGAGCAATCGCTTCCTCCACAATTCGACACAGTTCTGCGAAAACTTCCATCTCATCGTCTCCGTGGCATCCTCCATAGAATAATCCTGGTGAGCTGCCTACGTAGCACTGGTCTTCTTCTGACCACTCAACGATCTTTATATATCTGGCACTGTCTTTCATTTCTTCGATTCCTCTATAGCAAGCCTTACCGCTCGCAACTGGTACTGTTTGGCATCGTCGCCCAGTTGCCCGGATACAGTTACCGGTCTTCTCACTTGTGGGTGGACGACGTTTCGATGACTATCCTTTCCGCCTCGGTCCACAAAACCCGCATTTTCAAGGTCGGTGATCAGATCCCTCACCATTGGTGGCATTGGGACGTCCTTTGGCTCTCCGTCCCATAGTTACCATTCAATACTTGCCGTTCCACCTGATTTTCTTTCTCCGGTTACACGATCCCATGACCTTGCACAAGCGGCGCATTTTCTATAACCTTTTTCCTTGCGCGGCCCTACATGCATACGTGTATCACTAACGATGAATACTTTTTGACATACTGGGCATGTGAAAGCCGCATTGTTTCCTTCCCAATCTTTGTTTTGCTCGAGCCCATTAGGGTCTAGATTCTTGATTGACATGGTGCCTCCTCCCTCGTGCTCCTGTCCTAAATGGGCAAGAAAGCAAAATCGAATAAGTAAGCGGCCCTAATTCAACTGATTATAATCCCCTATAAAATTGGAAATATTAACGCCATCTGTTCCCGATACCAATGTAGAGCATCCAGTTCCTCTGCGGACTATATTGAATTTCATCCGGCCACCTGACTGACTCATCTTGCTGCCATATTCCTCAAAAATTCTCGTTGACGTCCATACTCTTCTCCAATCAGTTTAAGGTAAGGTTCGCTCGGAAGTCAATTTGTAGACCGATACTGCTGGCTTGCGATTTACTACCGGACACTATTTATGGACAAACGGCTGCCTGCGAGGTATCCGGCAAAATCGCCGTCTAGATCGGTTCTATAAAATGTGTCAAAGATCACCCACGGTCGGACCGGGTTGTGATACAAGCTCATCCATAGGGCTGCTTACGCCTTTGCCACCCCTGTTCAATACATGCGTGTAGACCATCGTTATGTTTACATCGCTATGATTCGGAAGCTCCTGCACTGTTCGGATGTCATAGCCGCTCTGCAACAAACGGGTTGCAAACGAATGGCAGCGTGTGAGGGCCTACGGGCTTGTGAATGAGTGTCTTTCTTGCCGCTGCCTTGATGTTTCGCTGCAAAATCCCCTCGCTGCAATGATGCCGCCTATCCAGTCCCGTTCGTGGATCGCCGGAGTGCTTTTGAGCGGGAAATACGTACTGCCGGCCCCATTCTCGATTTGCATTGGGATACTTCCTTTCCAGAAACCGATTGATCTCAACACCTCCCATGTCCAGGGGATGCCGCTTGTCGTGAAACGGAATGTACCGCTTGATCAACTGAATGTAGGCTTCTTCTGTTCGTATGCTCTAGTGGCGCAGTCTGATGGCCGACCGAACCTGGTCGAGAAGCCTTGGTTGTCTTTGTTTACAATTGCCGGGCAAGCAGGAGCCCATTATGCCACCCTCCCGTCTGAAAAAGAAAGGAAGGCCCCGCCGGCCGGTGAGTTATCACGCGAAGCGCGTGACAAAAGGCCGCGCCTGATCGACCCTGCGGACCACGATCCCCGGCCAAAATGAAAATTGCTGAAAAACCGGGGTTGACAGCGGCGACGGTAACCGGTACTGTGAGCACACTGCAAATTGTTGCTGACAGATCAGGTGCTGTTGAGCTTAAAAGGGAATCCCGTGCAATTCGGGAACGGTCCCGCCGCTGTAAACGGGGACGAAATCCGCTCACGCCACTGTCATGACGCAGCTCGGAAAACAGCAGTCAGCTGCCGGAAGGAACACCCTACGACGACTCTCATCCGGTTGGTGATGTCTCGATTCCGATCGCGGTCGACGGGAAGGCGCGGAAAGTAGCAAGATCCGTAAGTCAGAAGACCTGCCTGATGCTGTTTGGGGAGTCGGTGCGAGGAACTGTCCGGCGAACCGAACAAGGAACAAGTGAACCAGGGTGCAATCCTTAGGGCCAAAGGCTCTAGGGATTTTTTTTTGGGAGGGAGCCAACGCACCAGACTGCTTGCCGAGGCAGATCGATCCCTCTCCTCATCGCATTTTCATAACCTCTTTCCACCTGGGAGCGTTAATGCTTCCAGGTGCCCGCTTTTTAAGGATTAAGGAAATGTGGCTGCCGCTTGGCCGGGCTCGGTGTGCTGCTCTGAATGCCCGCGGCAGGGTGTACCGCGCAATGAGTCATAACTTTTGCACAGGGAGGGAAACATGAAAACAATGAAATGGATGGTTGGTCTGTTGGTGCTTGTCGGCATCCTGGCTCTGTCGATCCATTCCTTTGCCACCCATGGGGATAGGCCCGCCACGAACAAGGCCATTGTCCTGGCGGCTTTCGGCACCACCGTGCCCGAGGCACAAAAGGCCCTGGACCATATCGATTCGCTGGCCAAACAAGCGTTCCCCCAGGTGGAAATCCGCTGGGCCTACACCTCGAAGATCGTCAGAAACAAACTGGCCAAACAGGGCAAAGTCATCGATTCTCCCGAAACGGCTCTTTCCCGGCTGATGGACGAGGGCTACACGCATGTGGCCGTGCTGCCGCTGCACACCATCCCGGGCGCGGAATTCCACGAGCTGTACCACAACGTTCGTCTCTTCGGGCAGATGGCGGGCGGTTTTCAACAGGTCGCGGTGGCCCTTCCGCTGCTCTCCTCACACCAGGACATGGTGCAGGTGGCAAAGGCCATGCTGCACCATGTTCCGGCCCAAAGAACAGCGGATGAGGCCGTGGTGCTCATGGGGCACGGCAGTGAGCATCATCCGTCCGATGCCATATACCCGGCCATGAATCAAGTTTTTCAGGAAATGGATCCCAATGTTTTTGTCGGCACGGTCGAGGGGTACCCCGCCATCGATGACCTGCTGCCGAAGCTGCGCGCAAGGGAGGTCAAAAAGGTGTACCTGATGCCGCTCATGGCCGTTGCCGGAGACCATGCCCGCAATGACATGGCGGGACCCGATGCCGACAGCTGGAAATCGATCCTGGAAAAGAACGGCTACACCTGCGAGAGCATCCTCCAGGGAACCGGCGAATATCCCCGGGTGGTGCAGGTATGGCTGGACCATTTGCACACTGCCTATACACAGCTGCAGTAACCCTTTCAGAACAAATTGCTTGACGCAACCGCGTACCCTTGGGCGGCGCCCGGCTGACCCCGGTCTGGTCTATGCCGTCCTCTCAGGGCATGCCGACCGCAAAGCTCCCTCTGTCCCTCGAGAGAGAGGGAGCCCCCGGACGGCCTGCGGGCCGCAGGATCCAAAGTCAGCGGCGGGACTCTCGACCACCGCCGGCGTCATCCCCACCCGCAGCAAGCCCCTGTTGCCTCTTCCGGCCCCCCATTGGACATCTTCAAAAGCGTCCATGGCCGTGACAAAATGCTTGATCTCCGCTATCTCGTTCAATTGATCGAGTGCTGCTCCGGGATTGTGTCCATCCACCATCATGCCCTTACCGGATTTGTGTCCATGCGCCTCCCTTCTGCCGGTTAAAAAGCGAGATTCTCCGTGCAGGAGCTCATAGGTGAAGGTGGGGACATTCTTCTTTTCACCGGCACAACTTTTTTCCTCCGAACCCAACCGCATGCCGTCCTCCATTTGTTTGGCGTTGTGAGGAAAATTCCTGGAACCGATGCCAAAGGCGGCAAAAAAGGTGCGAGGGCGCCAATGGTGATAACAAATTTACAGGGGCGGATCCGCTGCCCGGGAACAATCTTCACCCGGGGGCGCGATGCGAGGGTCGCATACGCCGTTGGCAGGCCGGGGAGAACCCCACAGGCGAAACGCCGGCGGGGGATTCCATTCGGTTGGCGCTGCCGCCGGACATATGGCTGGGGGGTAGCAAGCAGGGAGGGGGCGGCGCATTCCTGAGGCATTGCCATTTTTTGGCATTCATTTTGCTCTATGGGCTTGACGTTGTGTTGACCCGGCATTATAGTTTCGCTCAAATGAGCAAAACGAAGGAGCCGCCGTGGCAAGACCGCGTAAATGCCGCCGCATACGGAATAACCCGCGGGTGACCTATTTCAAACCGCAGGGCATTTCCGTCCGAAAACCGGGCGAGGTGTGCCTCACCCATGAGGGACACGAAGCCATTCGCCTGGCGGATTTACAGGGGATGAACCAGGAGGAAGCCGCTCTGCTCATGGGAGTTTCCCGCCATACCTTCGGCCGGGTTCTGGCTGAAGCCAGGCGAGTGGTGGCGGAGGCCTTGATTGAGGGTTTGACCCTGCGCATTCAGGGGGGCGACTATATCATTGCCGGCTGCTGCAATGGCGTTGTCGAGCGACCAGGCTGCAGGTGGAAGGGTGCCTTTTCAAAAGATCAACTCAAATGGAAACGAGCGACGAGTGAGGAGATGACTATGAGCAAGATTGCGATAACCAGCGAAGGCCCAACCCTGGACGATAAGGTAGACCCCCGCTTCGGCCGGGCTGCGGGATTTGTGGTGGTGGACCTGGAAACCATGGAAACCCGCTACATCGACAACGGACAATCGCAGGTACTGGCTCAGGGTGCCGGGATTCAAGCCGCGCAACTGATCGCCAGGTCCGGCGTCGACTGTCTATTAACCGGTTACGTGGGCCCCAAGGCTTTTCAGGCGCTGACGGCCGCCGGCATCAAAATCGGGCAAAACCTTGAAGGTCTGACCGTACGGCAGGCGGTGGAGCGCTTCCAAAGGGGTGAGGTGGAAATGGCCGAGCAAGCCAACCGGGAGGGTGGGCGATGATCGTCTCTGTGGCAAGCGGCAAGGGCGGAACCGGCAAGACCACCGTGAGCGCCTCACTGACAACCATCTGGGGGAGGCCGATTGTGGCCGTCGACCTGGACGTGGAAGAGCCCAATCTGCATCTCTTTTTGCACCCCGCAATGGAAGGAAACGAGACAGCCTACATCAAGATCCCCGTGGTCGATGAGTCCAAGTGCACCTATTGCGGCGCCTGCTCGGATCTCTGCCAGTTCAAGGCCATCAGTGTGGTCAATCAATTGGTCATGACTTTTCCGGAAATGTGCCACGGGTGTGGAGGGTGCATGGCGATCTGCCCGGAGAAAGCGATTTCCGAGGGCAGACGGGAATTGGGTGAAATCAGCTGGGGCAGTGCCGGCAGCGCAGGGTTCCTGATGGGCCGGCTGCGTGTCGGCGAAGCCATGAGCCCCCCGCTGATGCGGCAGGTCAAAGCCAGGCTCAATGCCATGGCGGCAGGGAGTTCGCGCGACGTCATCATCGATGCGCCTCCAGGGGTCAGTTGCCCGGCGGTGAATGCGGTGATCGACAGTGATGTGATCATCCTGGTCACGGAACCCACCCCGTTTGGCCTGTATGATTTTCAGCTGGCCTGGGAGGCATTTTGTCCCCTGGGAAAGCCCATGGGGGCCGTCGTGAACCGAGCCGGAGTCGGCAACGATCAAATTTATCACTTCTGTCAGGACAAGGGCCTGCCGATTCTGGCGCAGATCCCGTTTGACCGCGCCATTGCAGAAGCCTATGCACGCGGCAGGATCATAACGGAAGTTTCCAGCGACATAGAGCGTATCTTCATTGATCTCAAGGAAGGCATTCGCCACCTGGCAGAGCGCCGCAGTTCCAAGGAGGCGGCCCATGCGTGAAGTGGTCATCATCAGCGGCAAGGGTGGTACGGGCAAGACTTCGCTCACCGGGGCCTTCGCCCATCTGGCAGCGAAAAAAGTCATCTGCGATCTGGATGTGGACGCTCCCGATTTGCATTTGCTGCTGCGTCCCGCCCATCAACGGGAGGAAGAATTCTGGTCGGGTTATGAGGCCAAAATCGACCCCGAACTGTGCGAGCGGTGCGGCACTTGTGCGGCCATGTGTCGGTTCGGGGCAATCCACGAGAACGACAGCGGCTTCCGGGTGGATCCACTGCGCTGCGAGGGATGCAAGGTGTGCGTAGCATTCTGCCCTGCCGATGCCATTGAGTTTCCGCAGAAACATTGTGGAAACTGGTACGTGTCGTCGACTCGCATGGGCCCAATGGTGCATGCCCAGTTGTTCCCCGGTGAAGAAAATTCGGGAAGGCTGGTCATGGTTCTCAAGCAACAGGCGCGAGAACTGGCCGAGAGCCGTGACCTTGATCTGGTGCTGTGCGACGGGGCACCGGGCATCGGCTGTCCGGTGATCAGTTCGCTTTCGGGAACCGATTTGGCGGTAGCGGTTACCGAACCCACCCCTTCGGGGAGGCACGACCTGGAGCGCGTGGCCGATCTATGCAGGCACTTCAAGGTAGGCTTTGCGGTCATCATCAACAAGTGTGACCTCAACCCCGAGGAAAGCAAACGAATTGAAGCGTTTTGCCGGGACAAGGACTATCCTGTGCTGGCAAGTTTGCCACATGACAGGATTGTCACTGAAGCCATGGTTCAGACGCTGGTCGTCACGGAGCTGCCCGAAAGCGAATTCAGCCGGGAGCTCGGACGCGCATGGGAGCAGATTGAAGCGTTGCTGGGCAGGTAGTCGCAATCCCGCAGCCTCAGGCGCGTTTCCTTTCACAAACCCAGTGGCTCCACTGCTCTCTGGATAAGGGGGGGCCTGATGGAAACGTGCCGCTAGGTATTCTCAAGGCGGGTGGGTGCCCCTGCAGGGGGCAGAGCCACCCAAGGTCTCTGAGGGCATCCTCAGGAAGATTGACAACCCGTGTGCGGAAGGCGGCTTCCGCACACGGAATCAAGACACCATGTTTACAAGGAGAGTCTCATGAACAGTACAGTTGTTGCTATTCCCTCGACCCATCCGGGCGGTCTCGAATCGGCACTGGGCGCTCATTTCGGCCACTGCGACGTGTATACACTGGTGGAAGTGGCGGAAGGAAAAGTACAGACGGTTCGTACATTGCCCAACGTGCCCCATGAACAGGGAGGCTGCATGGCCCCGGTGAACCACCTGGCGCAAAATGGCGTCCAGATCCTCATTGCCGGCGGCATGGGAATGCGACCTCTGATGGGGTTCAATCAGGTGGGCATCAATGTTTTCTACGGCGGTGGTCTGCAGACTGTCGGAGAAGCTGTCGAGGCCTTTCTGCAGGGAAGTTTGCAGCGCTTTTCCAGCGAATTCACTTGCGGCGGCGGTGGAGGAGGACATCCACAGATGGGCGCCCGGTTCTGATTTGACAAGGAGAAGCTGACGTGTCCATTGATGACTTGCTGCTGCCGGATCAGGCCAGTGAGCAGTTCCATTGGTTTGCCAGGCATCCCAAAAACATTGGTTCCATGCCCGATCCCAGTGCCAGGGGCAGCGCCGTCGGCCAGTGTGGAGACGCCATCGAGGTTCACCTGCGCATTGAAAACGGAACGATTGCCGATATCCGAGTGATCCCCTACGGCTGTATTTATACACTGGTGTGTGCGAGCGCCATGAGCGAACTGGCCAAAGGACGGGAGTTGGAGCGGGCCCTCGAACTGGAACCGGATGATGTGGTTGCGGCGGTCGGCGGTTTGCCCGAAGACCATGTACACTGTGCCAGGCTTGCGGTGAACACTCTGGGCGAGGCCATTGCCGATTACTACCGACGGGAATCCAGTTGCGGGTCCAATGGTTCCGCCTGAGATGTCAATACCGGGCGTTATCGTTACCGCAGGCTGAGGTTGTTCGCACCAAACCAGACAGCGCACGAAGCGGCACGAAGGGAAAACGATTCGATGAATCCCTCCTCTTCGTGCCCTGCGCGGTGCTGGCCACGACCAAGGTTCTATAAACAATGCCAGATGACAGTAGGAGACGACATGTTGCACATTCTGCTCGCCACCACCCGACTTGCAGCGGAACATCCCTTTGTCGCAGCGCTCACGGCCGCCCCTCAGGTGCGCCTCACGCGCACCGCGTCAGCCGCCGAGGTGCTGAAAGCGGTGCGTCAATCCGCCCCCCATCTCATCATTCTGGATCACCAACTGCCCGATGGCGATCCCCTTGAGCTGGTAGCAAAAATTTTAACGCTGAACGCCATGATCAATAGCGCCGTGGTGAGCCCGCTTTCCGACGAAGAGTTTCATGAGGCAAGTGAAGGGTTGGGCATTCTTGCCCGCTTGCCGCTGGATCCCGGCAAAGACGATGCCGTTGAGCTGGTGGGCCGATTGCGCAGGATCCTGGGCCTGGCAAGCTGACAGCGATTGCCGCGCGGTCGCAGGCTTGAAACCCGTCACAAGCACGCTGACCTGACCTCGGTTTTCCTTTTCCAACACGGCTCTTTGCTCCCCAAGGACATCACGGATGCCGCACAGGCAAGATGAAACCAAACAAGTGCAGCGGGTAGGCTTCTATTCTTTTCTGGTCAACCTCGCTCTCACTTGTCTGAAGGCGATGCTTGCCTGTCTATCCGGCAGCCTGCCGGTTGTGGCCTCTGCGGTCGATTCGGCAGCGGATTCGGCGGCCTCGCTTGCCCTCTGGGCAGGGTTGAAGCTGTCCACCCGCAAAAGCGAAAGATTCCCCTACGGACTGTATAAGATCGAGAATGTCATCCAGGTGTTTGTGGCATTTCTCATTTTTTTGATTGGCTACGAAATCGTTCGAGAAATCATTACCGCTCCTGCCGGGACACCCAATGTGACCCTGACGGTGGTCATCGGCATGGGGATCAGCGTCCTGATTCCTTGGGTGTTTGGCTGGTACACCATGTGGATTGGCCGCCGTACCGGCTCGCCTGCCCTGATCGCCGACGGCCGTCATCGCCAGGCCGACGTGCTCTCCACAGCAGTGGTACTGGCCGCGGTGGCAGCCCATTATTCAGGGTTACACATCAATTACCATGGCATCACCATTGACCGGATCGCGGCAGGATTGGTGGTGATTTTTATCGCCTTCGCCGGCCTCGAGTTGCTGGTCAATGGCATGCGCGTGCTGCTGGACGTGTCCATCGACCCCGCAACCCTCGACGAGGTGCGGCGACTCATCGAGTCGCAACCAGCGGTGGTGGAGGTTCGCTTTCTGGTCGGGCGCAACGCGGGACGGTTTCGCTTCCTGGAGGGGGATGTGGTGCTGCGCGTCGAGGACCTGGAAATGGCCCATGCCATCAGCGAACGGATTGAGGCGGGTATTCGCAAAAAAGTCCCCAATATCGATCGGATATTGATCCACTACGAACCCCGGTCAAAATTCTCGTTGACCATCGCGATTCCGATGGAATCCGACAGAGAAACCATCTCCCGGCATTTTGGGGAAGCCCATCTATTTTACATAGCCTCCCTGCGCAACAAGGATTTCCGGGTATTGGAGGAACGATTCATTGCCAACCCATATCGGGAAAAGGAAAAAGGCTAGGGAATTGCGGTAGGCCACTGGCTCATCGACCAGGGAGTCGATCGCCTGTACATCCCCAGGAGCCTGGAAGGCAAAGGCCCGGCCTACGTCCTGTCCAATGCCGGGGTGGAAACCGAGCTGTTGCGCGAAGCGCACGACCGCCGCGCGGAACTCGTCGCGGTCGTGCGCTTCAAGTAC
>FWPV01008899.1_pt1 | contig 17282 bp, 20 predicted proteins | sample 2228371 | NCBI WGS metagenome assembly FWPV01 (sample SAMEA103939776, study PRJEB20133) | metagenome | reverse complement strand
CTTTCGGTTACCTGCAATATGACGCAACGATCTGTTTTTCAACCCCTCCTGTGATTACCTTCGGTTACCTTTAATTTGAGTCAATTCGAACACGCCTAATGTGCTTATTTTTTATTTGACAAACGGTTCTATAATCTATTATACATGTAAGTCTTTTTTACTTTTTCATGAGACCTCAGTTCATTGTCAAAATAGAGAATATTCCTCCCAACGGGTTGCGGATACAAAACGAGTGGGATATTCACACAGTCGAGGAAATTTTACAGCAAGATATTGCCATATATAAACCCCGTTCGCCCCTATCGTTTAATCTCTCCTTCTCGTTGTTAGGTGAAAAAGTTATCTGTGAAGGCAGTTTTCAGACTGAAATTGACATTAATTGCGTATGCTGTCTGACCGAATACAGACAACTGCTCACGGCCGATTTTCGATATGTTTTATGGCCTCAAACGACAGCCCGTGTTGAGAGAGAATTAGAATTGCATCACGATGATATGGAAATCGGGTATTACCATGGGGACTCTCTTGATCTGTTTTCTCTCATGCGGGAACAGATTTATCTTTCGCTTCCATTAAATCCTCATTGTCATGAGGGTTGCCGCGGGCTTTGTCCGGTCTGCGGAACGAATTTAAATGAAAAACAATGTACTTGTGCTGGTGGTCAAACACCAACTGAGTCGCCATTTGCAATTTTAAAAAAACGAAAACAAATTTCATAACTGCGCCTATCGCGCATGCGAAAACTGGTGCTTGATGACCGGCACCTCTGTTACACGCAAACCACTTATGATGACAGGTATACTATAATGGCATTACCACCAAAAAAGCATTCTAAATCAAGAAGCAGAAAAAGAAGAACCCATGATGCACTTGTGCCGCCGACTGTTACAGTCTGTCCAAAATGCAAAGAACCGAAATTGCCCCATTATGTCTGCCCGCACTGCGGTTATTACAAGGAACGGGAAGTAATTACGGTCAAACGAGATTAGTTTCCACAGTGAATTTGGTTGCCTCTTTTTTTCTGTTTAAATAAGCCTACACGGTAGAACTTTCATATTTATCTACATTTTGCAGTTTCATGATTAAATCCAGAATTATTGGGACTGGGTCATATACCCCCACCAAGGTCCTGTCAAACCGTGACTTTGAAAGGTTAGTTGACACCTCTGATGAATGGATAATGACCAGAACCGGCATCAGAGAACGTCGTATCGCAGAGGATGGGGAAGCCACGTCAGTGCTCGCATACCATGCAGCACTTAATGCCCTTGATATGGCCGGAATTTCGGCCCAACAACTTGACATGATCATCGTCGGCACCGTAACGCCTGACATGCCGACGCCGTCAGTTGCCTGTTTGTTGCAGGATAAGCTGAAAGCTTACCGCGCATCGGCCTTTGATGTTTCCGCGGGTTGTACCGGTTTTTTATATGCTCTATCTATCGCTGACAGCTTAATCCGCGTTGGAAATTGCAGCAAAATTTTAGTGGTCGGCGCTGAAACGTTATCAAAAATAACTGACTATACTGATCGAACAACCTGTGTTCTGTTTGGAGATGGCGCCGGTGCAGTGGTGCTGTCAAAGGAGCAGGGAAACCATGGCATTTTGTCAACACTACTTTATGCTGATGGGTCTTACGGTAAACTGCTTTATATGCCCGGCGGGGGTTCTGCCCATCCAGCCACAGTCGAAACGGTTAAGAAGCGATATCATTATCTTAAAATGGACGGAAATAAGGTATTTAAAACAGCAGTAAAATCTCTGGAAGACTGTGTCGTAAAAATATTGGCCCAGAATAACCTTACCGGAGAGGATATTGACTTACTGATTGCCCATCAGGCTAATTTGCGAATTATTCAGGCTATTGCTAAACGCCTTGATTTGCCGGAGGAAAAAGTTTTTGTAAATATTGAAAAATATGGTAATACATCTTCCGCATCAGTCCCCATAGCACTTGATGAAGCAAATCGCCAGCGTCGAATCCGCAAAAACGATCTGCTGCTGTTAAACGCCTTTGGCGCTGGTTTTACCTGGGGGTCAGCATTAGTGCGCTGGTAATCAAAATAGAAAGGTCGGTATTACAACATGCTGGATTATAATTTCACAGAAATGCAGCGGCACATTATTGATTTATGCCGCGAAATAGCAAAAGAAAAAATCTTGCCGGCAAGGGCAGAACTTGATGAAAAGGAAGAATTTCCCTGGGGTATAATAAAGGTCCTTGCAGACGCTGGATTGTTTGGCATTTACATCCCTGAAAAATATGGCGGTTTAGGTGGTGGTAATCTGGATAATTGCCTTGCCGTAGAGGAATTGAGCAAAGTTTGTATAGGTGTTTCTGTTTCCTTTGCGGCAAGCGGCTTGGGCTGCTATCCTATATTGCTATTTGGCAATGAAGAGCAGAAACAGAAATATCTGCCACAGATTGCGTCAGGGAAAAAACTTGCAGCCTTTGGTATTACCGAGCCAGAGGCGGGAAGCGATGCAAGTGCTATTCGCACGACGGCCCGTCGCGATGGCGATTATTATATTTTAAATGGAACCAAACAATGGATCACCAACGGAGGCGAAGCTGAAATTTACTCAATCATTGCGAAAACCGATAAAGAGCGCGGGGCACGGGGTGCCAGCGCATTCATTGTTGAAAAAGGGACTCCCGGTTTTGAATTTGGCAAAAAAGAAAAAAAACTCGGAATCCGTGCATCTGCTACCCGTGAACTCATTTTCGACGATTGCAAAGTGCATAAAAACAACCTCCTTGCGAAAGAGGGGATGGGTTTTATCGTGGCTATGAAGACATTTGATCAAACCCGGCCAGGTATTGCAGCACAGGCAGTAGGGCTGGCCCAAGGAGCACTTAACGAAGCAATTGCCTATGCCCGTGAACGAAAAACGTTTGGCAAGCCGATTATTAGCCACCAGGCAGTCCAACATATGCTTGCCGACATGGCAACGGAAATTGAAGCAGCGCGCGCCCTCACCTATACTGCAGCGCGCTACGCCGATTCGGGAGCCAAGGATATTGCAAAATATGCCTCTATGGCAAAACTTTTTGCCTCGGACGTTTGTATGAGAGTCACCGTTGATGTCGTACAGATATTTGGCGGATATGGCTACATGCGGGATTATCCTGTTGAAAAAATGATGCGGGATGCTAAAATCCTTCAAATCTATGAAGGCACGAACCAGATTCAAAGAAATGTTATCGGACAATTTCTCATAAAAGAAGGCGCCGCGGGCAGGATCGAATAAACCATATGACTGCAAGGGCATTTCTTTTTCCGGGGCAGGGTTCTCAGTATGTTGGCATGGGAAAGGACCTCCGCGACAATTTTAAAATTGCTCGCGACACCTTTGAAGAAGCTGATGATGCGCTTCAATTTCGCATCTCCAAGCTTTGTTTTGAAGGGCCAGAACCTGACCTTAAATTGACGGAAAACACGCAGCCGGCAATATTGACCGTAAGTGTTGCAGTTTTGCGGGTAATTGCCGCTGAGACAGGGATAAAGCCAATCGTGCTTGCCGGGCATAGCTTGGGGGAATATGCCGCACTGGTAGCAGCCGGCGCACTGGGTTTTTCTGACGCTGTATCAATAGTGCGGTATCGCGGAAGATACATGCAGGAAGCAGTGCCCGTTGGCGTCGGTGCCATGGCAGCAGTTCTGGGTCTTGAGCGGGCCCAGGTTGAACAGTTGTGCAGCGAGTGCGCAGACGGCCAGGTGCTGTCGCCTGCCAACTATAATTGTCCTGGACAAATTGTAATTTCTGGTCATACTGAGGCTGTTACCAGAGCGACTCGGCGGGCGAAAGAGATCGGGGCAAGAGATGCCGTTCTGCTTGCGGTAAGCGCACCATTCCACTGTTCACTTATGAAAGGGGCGGCGGAGAGATTGGCTGCGGTGCTGGAACCGGTGCCGGTTTATGACATACATATTCCGGTTATCTCCAACGTTGAAGCCGACTATTATCCGGCGCCCGAACGGATCAAGGAATTACTGATCCAGCAGGTTGATCATCCCGTACGCTGGCAGGAGTCTATGGAAAAAATGATCGCATCCGGCATTGAGGAGTTTCTTGAACTCGGTCCGGGAAAAGTTCTGGCCGGTTTAATGAAGCGGATAAATCGCACCACGGCGATTCTGAGTGTAGAAAAAGCAGACCAGATTAAAGAATTAACAAAACGTGCATAACATACTATCTTGTATCAGAGGACTGCGGGAGTGAACGTTGAAGGGAAAATTGCAGTCGTTACGGGTGCCGGACAGGGGATTGGTCGCATTATTGCACTTGCTCTTGCAGAACGCGGCGCGGATATCGTAATTGCAGATATTAATAGCGATTTAGCAACCGAGACCGGCCGTCAGGTTGAGGCTCTGGGGCGTTCTGCTCTTGCCCGAAAAATAAATATCGCGCGGCTGCAAGAATGTGAAGATTTGATGAAAGCGGTTATAGAACGATTTGGCAGAATAGACATTTTGGTTAACAATGCCGGTATTACTCGGGATACGGTGCTGTTGCGCATGAAAGAGGAACAGTGGGATGAAGTAATGACGGTAAATCTAAAAGGCACCTTCAATTGCACGAAAACTGCTATTCGCCACATGTTCCGCCAAAAGAGCGGTCGCATCATTAATATAGCCTCGGTAACTGGTTCCATGGGTAATGCGGGTCAGTCAAATTATTCTGCCTCCAAAGCCGGTGTCATGGGGTTTACGCGGGCGGTAGCACGCGAATATGCAGAATACGGAATTACGGTAAATGCGGTGGCGCCCGGATTTATTGAAACAGCAATGACCGATGCGATCCCCCAGAAAGAACGCGAGATGCTAATCGCACAAATTCCCGCAAAACGCCTGGGGACACCACATGATGTTGCATATATGGTATGCTTCCTGGCAAGTAACTATGCTGATTACATTACCGGCCAAGTAATACATATCAATGGCGGACTCTATATGTAGCACACCCCCCCGCACGGCTTTTTAGCTGTATTACTATTTACAACGGAGCGGCTATCAGAAATGACGGCAATTAACATTATTTAAAGGAGGTTATAGATTATGGCTGACGAGAAATCGATTGAACAAATGGTAAAGGAAATTATTGTCGAACAGCTCTCTGTGAGCGAAGAAGAGGTCGTTCCCGAGGCTTCTTTCGTTGACGATCTGGGTGCAGATTCTCTGGACCTGGTTGAACTCATCATGGTATTTGAGGAAAAGTTTGGCCAGGAAATACCTGATGAAGCAGCAGAAAAAATTCAGACCGTGCAGGATGCAATAGACTACATTAAAGCCCACATGAAAAAATAAAAACATCAAATAACGTTATATGGCAAACAACTGCTAACGGAGCACTGCAGCATTGAAGAAAAGAGTCGTTATTACCGGTATGGGCATCGTATCGCCCCTGGGCATAGGCATAGACGAAAACTGGCAGGCCCTGTGTCAGGGCAAGTCAGGTATCGGCCCCATTACCAGGTTTGATACCACAGAATATCCTGCAAAAATCGCGGGCGAGGTAAAAAATTTCAATCCTGAAGAGTATGTGGACAAAAAAGATCTCAAAAAGATGGATATTTTTATCCAGTATGCCCTAGCGGCTGGTACCATGGCCATTAAACAATCCGGTCTTGTTATAAATGAAAGTAATGCCGACCGGGTTGGTGTGCTGGTTGGATCCGGTTTGGGCGGGCTGCAAACAATTGAAAAATATCACACCATGCTATTGCAGAGCGGTCCCAAAAAAATTTCCCCATTTTTTGTCCCCATGCTGATTGTAAATTTAGCACCGGGGCAGATTTCTATCTACTTTGGGTGCCGGGGGCCGAACAGCAGCGTCGTAACCGCCTGTGCCACCGGCAACCATTCTATTGGAGAAGCTTTTCGCATCATTCAACGAAATGATGCCGATGCCATGATTGCCGGCGGTGTTGAGTCAACCATTACACCGCTGGCTGTTGCCGGATTTTGCGCGCTCAAGGCCCTTTCAACCCGAAACGATGAACCGGAAAAAGCCAGCCGTCCATTTGAAAAAAACCGCGATGGCTTTGTTATGTCAGAAGGTGCAGGGATTCTGGTGTTAGAAAGTCTGGAATGTGCGCTGCGACGCGGAGCGCCAATTTTTGCTGAAATTATCGGGTTTGGGTGCAATGCAGATGCATATCATATCACGGCTCCTTCCCCTAACGGCGAAGGAGCTGCGCGCTGCATGCAAATTGCTCTTGACGACGCAGAGATAAAACCCGAAGACGTTGATTATGTCAATGCCCATGGCACGTCCACCCCTATGAATGACATTTCTGAAACAATTGCCATGAAAACCGTATTCGGGAACCATGTAAAAAACCTTCCGGTTAGTTCTACTAAATCAATGACGGGGCACATGCTTGGAGCCGCTGGCGGCGCTGAGGCGATCTTCAGTATTCTCACCATAAAGCACGGCATTATACCGCCAACCATTAATTATGATGAACCTGATCCGGAATGCGACCTTGATTATGTCCCCAATGTTGCACGCCAACAACCGGTTCGTATAGCGATGAGCAATTCATTTGGCTTTGGCGGAACTAATGCAACGCTCATTTTTAAAGCCTACGAGGAATAGCCCTCATGGAGGATAAAACGGCACTCGGTGCAGATCATCGCGGTTTATCATTAAAAAAAACGATTGCTGTCATTCTTGACAAAATGGGGATCGTCACAGAGGACATGGGAGTCTTTACTGAGGATGCCGCTGACTATCCGCTCATTGCAAAAAATGTCGCTCATGCTGTTTCCACCCAACACTGTTCACGAGGCATATTGATTTGTGGTTCAGGAATCGGCATGTCAATTGTTGCCAATAAGTTTTTTGGGGTTCGTGCTGCGTTATGCGCATCAGTCGAGGATGCACGGAAGAGCCGGCAGCATAATGATGCAAACGTATTGGTATTAGCGCAAGATATCGAGGAAGATACAGCCGCACACATACTGAAGGCTTGGTATGAAACTCCATTCGAAGGGGGGAGGCACCAAAGACGCCTTGACCAAATACGGGCCATAGAACTGGAAAATTTCAAAAGCACCATTTAACTGTCTATATTTTCTCCCTGTTTTATTCATTCCCCACACATACCGCATGTCACATAAAATGCACCGCCCCGAATGGTCTGATTATTTCATGGACATAACCCGCTTGGTTGCGCGCAGGTCAACCTGTATTCGACGCCATGTCGGCGCGATTGTGGTAAAGGACAAGAGGATTCTGGCAACCGGCTATAATGGTGTTCCTACCGGTCTTCCCCACTGCGAAGATGTCGGCTGTATCCGGGATCAGCAAAAAATACCCTCGGGAGAGCGGCATGAGCTATGCCGGGGCCTGCATGCGGAACAGAATGTCATTATTCAGGCAGCATTTCATGGTATTAGCATTAATGGCGGTATCTTGTTCTGCACCACCCTGCCCTGCAGTATCTGTCTGAAAATGCTTATTAATGCGGGGATTACGGAAATTGTCTATGAACAGGGTTATCCAGATACGTTGACACACCAGTTATTGGAAGAAGCTGACCTTACATTGACAAAATTTAAATAACTTATTAAAATAGGTTGTAAATAAACAATTTTGTTAAAAAGCTATTGTTGCCATTTTTTGCTGACGTTCTGCCGTTTTCGGTATTTTTTGAAACGTGCTTATTGCTACGCTTCCAAGCAACGGTGAAACATAAAGCGGCAGGAGAAAACGATGCGCTTGAACTCAGATGTTCGCCGCGCCTCAGAAAAATTCTCTGTGTTCTCTCTGGTCACCTATTGACAATACCATTATAAGGGGGAAATTATGAAATGTCCGTTCTGCGGTGAAATTGAAGACAAGGTTATTGATTCGCGCAGCAGTAAAGATGGGGACTCAATACGGAGGCGAAGAGAATGTGCTTCCTGTAAAAAACGCTTTACGACGCACGAAAAGATAGAAGAAACGCTGCCATCAATTATCAAGAAGGACGGACGACGAGAGCCTTTTGACAGAGATAAAATATTAAAGGGAATGCGAATTGCCTGTCGCAAACGACCGGTGAGTACCGAAGCAATAGATGCAGCAGTCGATAAGATTGAACGAGAGCTTCAGGAGCGGGGACAAAAAGAGATTAAGGCCTCAGAAATTGGCGAGCGTGTCATGCAGGAGCTGCACGATCTTGATGAAGTTGCATATGTGCGATTTGCATCGGTATATCGTTCGTTCAAAGATATTAGCGAGTTTATGGCCGAGGTAAAAACCTTGCTCAGCAGCAAACGATGAAAAGCCAATCCCTGCCAACTCAAGATGAAAAGAACCGGTATATGACCGAGGCCATTCGTCTTGCACGGAAAGGCATGGGGATGGTCAGCCCAAACCCCATGGTGGGTGCAGTATTAGTAAAGAATAATGAGATTATTGGCCGCGGATATCATCGGCACTACGGCGGCCCTCATGCAGAGGTCTTGGCGATACAGGAAGCAGGCGCATCAGCCCTGGGTGCCGATTTATATATAAATCTTGAACCGTGCTGCCATTATGGAAAAACGCCGCCGTGTACTGATATGTTGATACAGCGCGGTATTAAGCGAGTATATATCGGCATTCAAGATCCAAATCCTCTTGTCAGCGGGAAGGGCATATTGTCTTTGCAAAAAGCCGGCATAGAGGTGGAGACCGACATTCTGGCCGATAAATGTCGGGTATTAAACGAAGCTTTTATTAAATATGTAACGCAGAACCTCCCGTTTGTGGCGCTCAAATTGGCGGCAACCCTTGATGGCAAAATAGCGACCGTAACTGGTGATTCTCAATGGATCAGCAGTGAAACGGCGCGATGCTTTGTGCATCGGTTGCGATATGAGGCAGACGCCGTGATGGTAGGAAGCGGGACGGTTCTTGCGGACAATCCGTTGCTCACGAATCGTTGTTATAAAATATCAACCCGCAAAACCCCGATACGAATCATTGTTGATTCACAGCTCAGAATTCCGGTAACAAGCCGGCTGCTAAAAACCGCATCTGACATTAAAACAATTATTGCCACCACCCGGCGCGCGTCAAAAAACAAACTTTCAAAAGTTATGCAACAGGGAGCTGAAATATTGATTGCCTCGGTGTATAATGGACACGTCAACTTGAAACATCTTATGCAGCTCCTTGCCGAGCGGGGTATATCACAGGTGCTGATTGAAGGCGGTGCAGAACTGGGGGCAGCAGCGTTGCACCAGGGCGTTGTAGACAAAGTGTTGTTTTTCTTTGCCCCCAAAATTATCGGCGGTCGGGAGGCTGTCGGGATGATTGGCGGTTCAGGCGTGCGCAAGATTTCCCAGGCAATTCCCTTGGTTAATACACGCTGCAGGAAAGTCGGCGTTGATTTTCTTGTAGAGGGGTATGTCGCAACCTAATACTATTGGAAAATCTACCACATACCAGTATGTTTACAGGCATTATCGAGGATTTGGGATTAATAGCAAAAATTGATCGTCGATCTCAATCTGCGCAGATTACTATCCAGTCCGCGCTGGTGCAGAACGGCGTTGCGCTGGGTGATAGTATCGCTGTGGATGGTGTATGTCTGACTGTTTGTGCACTCACTGACAAAACCTTTAGTGCTGACCTGTCCCTGGAAACCTTAAAGCGCACGACACTCGGCTCCCGACAAACCGGCGCAAAGGTCAATTTAGAAAGGGCCTTGAAGTTTTCCGACAGATTGGGGGGGCATCTCCTTACCGGCCATATAGATGGCGTTGCTATTATTTCTTCGAGTATTTCTTTTTCCCATGCGACACAAATTGATTTTACTGCGCCCGCTCATATTCTGCGCTATCTTGTTGAAAAGGGCTCCGTCGCCATAGACGGCATCAGCCTAACGGTCAATCAATGTTCGGGTTCGGGTTTTAATGTTATGATCGTTCCCTTCACCGCATCACATACGACACTGCTCAACAAAAAGCCAGGCGATACGGTGAATGTGGAAAATGACATCATTGGAAAATACGTTGCAAAATTTATTGTGCAACACTTGGCGTCACAAACAAACATAACCCGGGAAATGTTAGATAAATACAATTTCACATAATGATGGGTAAACCGCCCTGACCGGTATGTTGCTTACGCAACGCAGGACTATAAAAAGTATGCAGATCACACGCGTTAAAAAAGCTTTAGAAGAAATTAAAAAGGGCAAAATGGTAATTCTCTGCGATGATGAGGATCGTGAAAACGAAGGCGATCTTGCCATGGCTGCCGAAAAAGTTACACCCGAGGCTATCAATTTTATGGCAAAATACGCCCGAGGGCTCATCTGTTTATCTCTCACTGAAGAAAAGGCACGGGAACTTGATCTGCCACTCATGGTGCGCGATAACACCTCATCGTTTCAAACTGCCTTCACCGTTTCGATTGATGCCAAAAAAGGAACCACGACCGGTATTTCTGCAGCAGACCGTGCCATTACCATATTAACTGCTATCGCCGATGGCACAAAACCGGAAGATCTTGCCCGTCCAGGCCACGTGTTCCCGCTTCAGGCAAAATCGGGTGGGGTTCTGCAGCGCACTGGCCAGACAGAGGGATCGGTTGATTTGGCACGACTTGCCGGTCTCAAGCCAGCCGGGGTAATTTGCGAAATTATGAATGAAGATGGTACCATGGCACGTATGCCCGACTTGGAAAAGTTTGCCCGCGAGCATAATCTTATGATCGTAACCGTTGCAGATATCATTCGTTACCGCCTGAATATGGAGTCACTGGTAAAACGTGCTGTTGAAACGGTACTTCCCACTCAATATGGCGGAGAGTTCAAAACCATCATTTATGAGAACCTGGTTGATAATAAACACCATATCGCGCTGTGCAAGGGAACGTGGGATGAAGATGACGAGGTTCTCGTGCGGGTTCATTCTGAATGTTTGACCGGCGATGCCTTAGGATCGTTGCGTTGTGATTGCGGTGAACAACTGCATGCGGCAATGGCAGTTATTGAACAGGAGGGAAAAGGCATTATTGTGTATATGCGCCAGGAAGGGCGCGGCATTGGTTTTTTTAACAAAATGCGTGCTTATGCGCTTCAAGACCAGGGGAAAGATACAGTTGAGGCGAACCTTGATCTCGGATTTCAAGAGGATCTGCGGGATTATGGAATTGGCGCTCAAATTCTGCGCGATCTCAGTGTAAAAAAAATGCGCCTATTGACGAACAATCCCCGTAAAATTATCGGCCTTGAAGCGTACGGGTTGAAAATTACTGAGCGTGTCCCTATTCAACCAAAACCCAAAAAACATAATTTGAAATATCTCGAAACGAAAAAGAAAAAAATGGGACATATCCTTGACTTTGATTAAGACAGTGGCCGGGCATTCAACGGGGCACGTTTATTTCAATAAATTTCACGTGCACCCATGTATGCTCGAATTCTGCAACCATTGTATTTAAGAGGAGATGTTATGAGCAAAACATATGAAGGAAAACTGGTCGCAAAGGATTTTAAATTTGCATTAATTGTCAGCCGCTTCAATGACTTTATAGTACGAAAACTTATGGAAGGCGCTCTGGATGCACTGCAGCGCCATGGCGCAGACGATAAGAATATAGCAATCATCAAAGTGCCCGGCGCATTTGAAATACCGCTCATAGCTAAAAAACTGGCAAAGTCCGGAACCTATGATGCCATTATCTGCCTGGGAGCGGTTATTCGGGGCTCAACACCGCATTTTGAATATGTTGCAGCAGAAGTATCCAAGGGAATAGCTATGGTAAACCTTGAGACCGAAGTGCCGGTAACCTTTGGGGTCTTGACAACAGACAATATCGAACAGGCAATAGAACGCGCAGGAAGCAAATCGGGTAATAAAGGCTGGGATGCGGCAATGTCTGCCATTGAAATGGCGAATCTTATTGCCGAGATGCGTTAAGTTCTAAAGCAGGGGCGTTTGGTGGGAACGAGAAGGAAATCACGAGAAATTGCGATTCAAATTCTCTACCAGCTCGAGATTAATGAAACAGATATTGATGACGCAGTCTCTACATACTGGGACGCGTATGAACCGCTGCCAGAGCTGAAGGAATTTTCTTCCCATATTTTGAAAGGCGTTTTCCGCCACCGAAGAGAAATTGACGCAATAATCAGTAAAACCTCCGATCATTGGTCATTACAGCGCATGCCTCCCGTCGACCGCAGCATTCTGCGCGCCGCAATATTTGAAATTCTGTATTGTCCCGACATACCGATCAAGGTGTCAATAGATGAAGCTATCGAGCTGGCTAAAAAATATGGCACAGAAAAATCAAGCGCATTCATTAACGGCATACTTGATAAGGTAGCCCACCAGTATCCTGAAAAAAAACTCTCCGCTTAATTCTCAGGTACCGCGATTACTCCTTGGTTATGTGCTGAAGGGCGTATGGGAGAAAACGCAGAGATTGTCAAAATGGAAAAAACCGGTCTCTGCTGCGATTAGTAATCCGTTTCATTTGTGAAGCTTTTTCTGCCCGCACGGCTGGCTTCTCGGAGCCAAAGTCACTTCAGAAACCGCCTCTTGACTCAAATTATCAAGCTGGGCATGCGAAGCATGAAACCGCTCCACAAGAATTCTCAGCGGTAAGGAGCAGCCAATGGAAGAAATAACCGTAAAAAGCAGCAATAGAATTGAAATGATTGATATTACTCGACCGGTTCAGGACATCGTTCGTCAGAGCAAAATTCAACAGGGCATTTGCGTTGTGTTTGTTCCCCACACAACGGCTGCAGTAACCATAAATGAAAATGCGGATCCGGCAGTCATTCAGGATATCATCAGCGAGCTGAGTAAAGTTATTCCCCAGCAGGACAATTACCGTCATTTGGAAGGTAATTCAGCAGCGCACATTAAATCCACCATCGTTGGGTGTTCGCAAACGATTATCATTGAAAATAACCGTCTTCAGCTCGGCACCTGGCAGTCACTGTTTTTCTGTGAATATGACGGCCCGCGCACGAGAAAAGTATGGGTCAAAATTGTAAAGTGTTAAAATAAGTAAAGAGGTAAATAGGTTAATCGGTGAAGAAGTCAAGAGGCTAAAAGATAATACGATGCTACAATGCCAGAGAAATAAAGATTTGAAAGAGTTGCGGACGCGACTCTATATTGCCACAAATCGGTTTTTTAGACCCGATAAATGAAACTATTTTATTGATGGGGCAATAGAAATATCCTATATGCTCAGTGGTCTCATCCGCAAACGAAGAACTTTTTAGGTATTGTTTTTACCTTTAATCTCTTAACCTATTACTTATGTACATTGATTCTCACGCCCATCTTGAGATGCCGGACTATAATCATGACCGTGATGCAATGATCAATAGCGCAGTAGAACAGGGCATAGAAAAAATAGTCACCATCGGCATTGATAAAAAGGAATGTGAACAGGCAATCCAACTTGCTGCCACCTACCCTTTTATTTATGCAGCCCTTGGGCTTCATCCGCATAATGCTAAAAAAAGAAATAACCATTTATATGATTTTATAAAAGAAACTGCGCAGAATGAAAAGGTCGTTGCGCTTGGTGAGATGGGGTTGGATTTTTACAAAAACTGGTCTCCACGAAATGATCAGATCAGGTGCTTTCATGACCAGCTTGCTCTTGCCCGCGAATTAAACCTTCCTGTAATTATCCATGATCGTGATGCTCATGAAGAAACGCTGCAAATTTTGAGAGATGAGCAGGCATGGGAATTTGGCGGTGTTATTCATTGTTTTTCCGGTGATTTTAAAATGGCTGCTGCCTGCATTGATATGGGATTTTTTATCTCAATTCCCGGCACTGTTACCTTTAAAAATGCCACAATGCTTCAGGAGGTTGTTAAAAAAATACCATTGGAAAGCATCCTTATTGAAACCGATGCGCCGTTTCTGGCCCCCGTTCCTTATCGCGGTAAACGCAATGAGCCAGCCTATGTGCGCTATGTGGCTGAAAAGATAGCCGATATAAAAAATGTTCCCGTTGAAACAGTGGCCTCAGTAACAACAAATAATGCAAAAGAACTGTTTAACTTTTGATGCTTACTGTTATTCAAGCAATTACCGCAGAGCACGCAAGTCACGCTGAGAATTATCTCGTAACTTTTCCGCAATGCCAGCGCTCTCTGCGCTTAACTATCTTGTTACCTTTTTGCCCCTTAGGTTTTTTTACTTATTAGCCTACTTACCGATTAACCTTTTTTTATCTCCAACTTTTTACTTTTTCCGGTCACGAGCCGCGTGTCCCGAGTCACGAAATTATTTCTTTTTTACTACCATTGTTTCTATTTTTTCTTTCTCCTTCAGTTCCTCTGCAAACCGTCCTGCTTCTTCCCGTGTCTTAAACTGGCCAACAGTTACACGGTACCACGTATTTTTATCATTAAGCGTCACCGTTTCAACTGTTGGGGCATAACCTTTTTTACTCAAATTTTTCATGACCCCAGCAACGCTACTTTTAAGCTTAAAAGAGCCAACATTCACCGTATAAAATATAGCCGTAGCAGTTGTAGCAATTCTGGCTGGTTCGGGAGCCTTTGGTGAGGGCGGCTCGGCAGGTTTTTGTTCTGATATGTGTTCTATTGTTACTTGCGGGGCTTCAGCGATAACTGTTTCGGCAAGCGGAGCAGCGTTATCTTGTATAGGCGTAGCCGTTTCATTTGGCTGTGCAGACGGCTCCTTAATGTCGATCGTTGCGGCAGCTTGATTGTGTGCAGAAGTTGGCACGGTCTCTGTTATTGAAATTGTCTCATCAGCCATCTGCGGTTCTTTGATAGTTAAAAAATATGCGGCGATAACCAAACCTGCAACGGCAAGGACAACAACTGATACAGAAAACATATTTTTTAGTGATATTGTTTTTTGTCTATGTTCTGGAACGACACTACTTTGATCATACCCTATCAAAGCACCTTCTAAGGATGCCTTCTTTTTTTCATATTCATCTCGCTGTGAAGCCGCAACAAAATCCCCAAACGACAACGGTTTTTCCTCGTCTGTAAGCGCTTTTTCAAGGTCAAACGTATTTTCCTCTGTAACCTCTTCAATGTTATGTTCTCTCTTTTGTGATTTTTTTACTGTCTCAGCTATGGAAGATATTAACTCCCTTAATTCCTGATCCTCATATAAATTATCGCTTAATTCTTGCTGCGCATCCTGATCATCTTTTTCAAGTGGTGTGTTGCATAGTGGGCATACTGCATCGTCGCTATCAGTAACCTCGATATTGCATTTTTTACAGCGCATTTTTTAAACCCCTATACTTTTGCTGAGATTATCAAAAGATTACCACAGAGATCACAGAGAACTTTTTTTAAATAGCAACTGGGGATTCTCCGTTTCTTTCTCTGTGCCCTCTACAGAATTTATCTCTTAATCCCTTCCTTAAAAGAACTACATTAAAAATCACATCCTAAGACTGAATGAACCTCTATATCACATGATAGTACGTGTTGAGTTATGTTAATTTTTTGAGTACACAGAGATTTTCTCGTTTCGTCTCAGATCAATGTCGAAGATAGTGTCCTCTGTGGTTCATTTTTTCATCCAAAGCTGAAACCAGGACCAATAATTCCTGTGGTTATGCCAGTAATAGCCTCCTTTTCGAAGTCAAACAGAATACCCGGTTCCCCCTTATAAGAAATAACCAATTGCTGTTCTGCTGTAATTTTACCAATAACACTGGCGGTTATTTTCTTGTCCCGAAATTGATTTATAATTTTATCAGTTTTTTCCTTGTCAGCGCAAAGAATAAACCCATAACTCAAAAATGCCTTCAGCCAATCAATGATTTGAAAACTGGGCGGTTTTGGAATTTTATCAATGTCTATGAATGCCCCCTTGTTTGACGTTTCCAGCAAAAGCGCAATCGTTCCCAGCAGTCCCCCATTGCTGACATCCTTTGCCGTTTTACACAATCCAAGTTCAGCAAGCTGCGGCAAAATCTCAAGCCGTGCCAGCACCTGCTGAGAATTTTTGCCGGAATTGGTATCCCAGCTAATGACCGGCTTGCACTGATAACCCCTGCCGTCAAGATCAACGGCAAATATCAGGTCCTGCCCATCACGGGCGTTATTGCTGAAAAGAAGCTTTCGCGCAACACCCATGATGGCAACTGAAAGAGATACTTCCCGTGTGTCTGGATGGAGGTGCCCACCGACCATGGGAACCCGAAATTTCTCACACCCTTTTTGAATGCCCCGCATGATTTCATCATAATATTTCGCATCAGTAATACCAACAACATTGACCATTGCAAGTGGGCGACCGCCCATCGCATAAATATCGTTAACACTGGCCATGACCGAAGCTTTACCAGCTCCGTACGGATTTGCCTCTATAAGGCCTGACCATATCCCGTCTGCCGCAAGCAGTAAGTATTCATCTTTGTATTGGATAACTGCCGCATCCTCTCCGAAATCCGCTATTGTTGAGCCAAAATCAGTAACCGGTGCGAGCAGAGAAGTTGCGCGATAAATATTTCTTTTTCGTGTCAGTCCGGGATAATTTCTGATTTCATTGATAATGTCACTTACCATGGTAAAAAAACCTTTTCAGCTACTGAGAATACAGCACACCACATTATAATTTCTTTTGTTAAGAACTTTATGTTAGATTTGCTTCCATAAGTTGATGTTGTGCACCCTGATAAAAAAAACACTCTCCCTGCGGGGTCCATTTCAAGCGTTTGAATAATGGAACATTTTTCTTTTGTATCCGCGCCAAAAACTTTTCAGCGCCATTCTCCTTAACAATTTCCACAGCTTTTCGAATAAGAAGTATTCCGGTTTTTCCGCGATATTTTTTTAACACTGCCAATCTGCTGCCAAACCATATGTTATCTTTTGTTTTATAAACACGCACGGTACCCACTATTTCATCATTATAGAGTGCCGCGATATGAATTGCATCCCGGTCATATTTATCGCGGTCATGTTTTTTAAATAACTTTTGCTCATGAACAAATATTTGCTTTCTGATCTCAAAACACCTTATAAGTTCCTCGTTATTTTTTACGGGACGACAAATAATTTCTGACATTATTAGCCCTCAGCATGGCCGGGTTATTTTATTTGTCATGAACATCCTTTTCAAGGCAATCCCATAATTATTATTTCTTATGGGTCTTCCGGGTTTGTTGTACAGGAATTTAGTCGTTTAGATCATCATAAATAAAAGAAGTCAGCATAGTTACTGAATGAAGCCCCCTGTTTATTAATGCCAGAGATGCGAGGGGATTACCTTTTGTCAGGTTATTGTTGACTTCTGTCAGGCCTCATAACACAGTGTTT
>FWPV01008898.1_pt1 | contig 17287 bp, 13 predicted proteins | sample 2228371 | NCBI WGS metagenome assembly FWPV01 (sample SAMEA103939776, study PRJEB20133) | metagenome | reverse complement strand
CATCCACGCATACTGGCACGTCATAAGAGGGCCAACCGAGGTCACTAAACCAAAAGCCGTAGGTCTTGTAGATGTCAAAACGGATGGTGTAAGCACCTGGCCTCCACTGCGGGATGTCACCGATCGTCAGGCTCAACGTCGGTGACGGGTCGCCTTTCGTGATGCCAGACGCCGCAGCCTGGTAGTTACTGGTACTCTCTCCGAAACCAGCCTTCGCCCAGCGATAGCGCAAATAATAGTAGTAAGGATAGCTGGCAACCCAGTCTGACACGCTGGTGTTCTGCACTTGGACACTGATGACCCGTGGATTGTTGCGGTCCAGAATGGGAGGACGATTGTCTGGCGTGCCCCAGTTGATGCGTAGCGGATTCCAGCGGTAGTCGGGGGTGAGGATCGTGGTGTTTGCATTGCGGAGGTGAACGCCGGTGTAGTAGTGGATCAGGATTTGCTCCACCCGGCTCCATTGTACGCTCCAGGGGTCGTTACCCTGGGTGGAAAACGCGCAGAGGCTGCCGCGCGCCCAACGACTGGCTCCATGTTGGCTCAACCCATAATGGTGGCCGATAGAATTGGTGGTCCCGCAACTAGTGCTGATGGGGTCGTCCACGGCGCGCAGGTGCAGAGTGCCCGTATCGGTCTCGGTGCGGCTCAGAACGTCGTCGAAGTACTGGGTGAAGGCGGGCAGGTCGTTGCTGGACGAGGAGAGATAGTACTGGGGCGCGACGGCGGCGCAGGCCACACGTTGGAAGGTGTTGAGGTTGCCGCTGGCACAAGGATTGTCTGGATTGCTGGGGAAAGTCGCCGGGTACAGACCCTCGAATGTGTAAGGAATGAAGGCCTGGAAGTCTATGGAGTTGTTGATCGTACTGCCCTGGCGGATATGAAAGTAGGCGTAGGTACGGCCGGCAATGGCCTCGGCTTGCACGGCGGTGGGATGGTAATCGTCTGGTGGCGTTTCCCGTGACACCACGTCCAACAGATAGTCTGTTTCAATGGGCCTGGTGGTTGGGTTGGAATCATATGGATAGCCACGGACCTGGCTGGGCGGGAAATGATCCTCATCGAACCATGTGCAACCCCACTGTGTGTTACCTGATGTACAAAGATTGAAGGTGTTTCGTCCACTGGGAAATTCCAGCTCATACATGCGCACGGTGACCAGACTCGGCGGCGTGAACGTGGATGCAGGTGCAGCCACGGCGGTTCGGAACGAAACTGCTGCGGGCAAGGCCAGAAATGGGACAAGAAGTACCCACGCGATTGCCAACCGCCAGGCCTGAATTCGTCGCTGTGAAACGGAGTGCTCTCGGGATCTCATTGCTTGACCTCCACCGAAATGGTGCACAAACGACCTTCAGCAATAGTGGGTTCCGTTGGCATAAGTGTGAGGCACACTAAGGCAATTGTTCGGCCGGTGGGTGACCACGCAATACCCCAGAAACCAGGACCAATAAACGGGTACTCAGGCAGCATTCGCCTTGATTTGCCGGTTGTCACATCAACGAGATACAAACCATGTGGGTTTCCCTTCTTGTCGGTACTTACCTCTGCCACAACTAAGAGATCACGACTGTTGGGAGCCCAGGTGATAGCGAACAGGTATTGCAAGCCGAGATCTAGGTGGTATCGCTCGCCGGTATAGGCGTCTATCAGCGTCAGATCGATGAAGGGGACAATAGGTTTCCCGACCGTGGTGAGCGCCGCCAAATACCGCCCATCTGGGCTCCATCGGGCGTCCACTGCCCAACGTTTGCCGCTCACATGCGGCCCCAGGTCCACCTCGCACGTCTGCCCTGTCGCCAGGTCAGCCAGATAGAAGCCAGATTCGTTGTAAAAAGCGATCTTATTCCCGTCAGGGTGCCAGGTGGCCTTATACGGATCCAGCCTGGTGATCTGCTCTGGTGAAACTGGCTGAGGTGGCGAAGGTAACACGAAGGGCAGCACCTCTCGCCGCGCCTGGGCTACCTCGAACAGGTGCGGCCGCCCCCTAGCCTCCTCGGGCAAGAAGACCAACCGCCGGTTGTCCGGGCTGGCGGCCAGGTAGAGAGAAGCCAGCCCGGCGACAACTTCTTCCGCAGTTGTGCCTTTCCCTCGACCGATGCGCAAAACCCACTGCTGATGGGCGACGTCAGCAAAGGCCACGGCCTGTTCAGAATCCAACCAGACAGGGTTGGCGTCGAGATTACGCCGTTCTCCATACTGATGCACTGCCCCAGTTTGTACATTGAACGTTTCGATGTACTCACGCTGCAGAGCAGGGGGGATCAGGCGGGTGATCAGCAGTCGTTCTCCATCTGGCAGCCAGCCGGCAATGCCGATGGCGGAGGTATGGGTCAGTACCACCCGGGGTTCGGAAAAGACGTAGGCGTCCAGGGACGGCCCTACCGTCGTTGGCACAGGCGCGGCGACAAACGCGCAGGGGGGTATAGATACCGGCACGCTGGTCGGCGTAAGCGGCGGGCCGGGCGGAGTTGGCGACCCCGGCGGGGGATAGGGCGGCGGCGTGGGGGTAGTCTGCACCACCGGGGTCGGGGTAGCTTGGGCCGTTGGCGTGGGAGTAACCTTCGCCATCGGCGTGGCCGGCGCGCTGCCAGTCTGGGAACCAAAAACCAGCACGACCAACACCCCCAACACCACGAATGCGACCAGGATCAAAGACGCTTTCACCAGGTTCGGGATGCGGGACATCGGGCTACCCTCTTTTCAGCCACCGGCCATAGCGCATACTCGAGATTAACCCCATATATCCTTATACCCTCGCGCAGCCAGCACCACGCCCAACGCCATGCAAGCCAGGCGCGTCTCGTGGTCGTCGGCGCGGGACCCCACCACCAGGGGCACCTTGGCCCCCACCACGATGCCGGCCATGCGCCCCCCGGCAAAGTACGTGATCCCCTTGCCCATGATGTTGCCGGCCTCCACGTCGTGGGCGATGAGCACGTCGGCGTGGCCAGCCACCGGGCTGTCAATCCCCAATAATGCCGCCACCTCGGCCGACATGGCCGCGTCCAGCGGGAACGGTCCATCCACCAGCCCACCGATGATCTGCCCCTGCCGGGCCATCGCCACCAATGCCGTGGCCTCCATGGTGGACGGCACGGCCGGGTTCACCCGCTCCGAAGCGGCGATGAGGGCCACCTTGGGCGTCTCGATGCCCAGCAGTTGAGCCACCCGAATGGCGTTTTGGATGATCTCGGCCTTCTGGGGAGCGGTGGGGAAGAGAACCACGCCGCCGTCGCTGATAAAGACCAGGCGGTCCACGCCGGGGATCTGGTACGGCCCCACGTGGGTGAGGAGCCGCCGGCGCAGGTTCGCCTCGCGGGACAGGGCGGCGCGGAGAAAGTCGTCGGTCTTCAAGTAGCCCTTCACCACCATGTCGGCCTGGCCTCGGCCGGCCAGACACATGGCTTCCAGAGCCACGCGCTCCGGGTCCGCCACGTCCATGACCATCATGGGGTGCAGGTCAATGCCGGCGGCTGCGGCGACCTGCTCGATGGCTCCGGCATCGCCCACCAGGATGCAACGAGCCACCCGGCGTTGGACGGCTTCGGCGGCGGCCAGCAGGGTCTCTCGGTCCTGTGCCCCGGCGATGGCGGCCGTACACGGGCCTAGCGCCTGCGCCGTGGCGATGAGTTGTGCGAAATCACGGATAGGGGATATGGACATCATCGTCCTCAAGGCAATTGTACACCGCGCGGGCGGCCTTGTCAACGCGCGGCCGCTCGCCCTCTTGACGAACCCTCTCGCTGGCGTTATACTGGTGTCAGAAATTCTGACCCGGGAGGTACGACGACATGCCAGCCACTACCAGCGCAGTAGGCGGACCGGTTGTGGTCCGGGTGCGGGAACGGGGCCAATTTACTATCCCGGCCACGATGCGCCGCGAGATGGAAGTCAAGGATGGGGATATGTTCTCCCTCATTCGGGTGGGGGATACCCTCATCGCCACGCGCAAGAAATTGATGGCTCCTGAGATCGCCGAGACCATCGCCGCGCTCATGCAAGAGCAGGGCATGACCCTGGACGATCTCTTGGAGGGCCTGGAGACGCAACGGGACATCTACGTGCGAGAGACGTATGGTATTCAAGCCTAGAGTCTTTATGGATACCAGCGCACTCCTCGCTGGCCTGGCCTCGTCCCGTGGGGCTGGCAACGCGATCCTCTCGCTCGCTGAGGCGCAACTCCTCGTCCTGGTAATCTCGGAAGAGGTGCTGGTGGAGGCAGAGCGCAATTTACAGGCCAAACTCCCCCAGGCGCTCGATGCCTACCGACGTTTCCTCACTGCCTGTCCCCTGGAGATCGTGCCGGCGCCGTCTGTCCAACAGGTGGAGGCAGCCCGGGCGATCATCCACCCCAAAGACGCGCCGATCCTGGCGGCGGCGATGTCCGCCCAGGTTGATTACCTGGTCACCCACAACCCTCGCCACTTCTTGGATGATCCCCAAGTAGCCCGCAAATCTGGCTTGACCATGGGAACGCCGGGCGATTTCCTGGCCTGGTTCCGTGAGCGGCTGGCTGCGTCAGGATAGGGCCAGGTTTATCAGATATACAACCGTCCCGGGTCCACCTCCTGTCGTAGCACCCGCAATTCCTCATCCGTGGGCGCCGGGTTCTGCCCCACCTCGTCCGGGATGATCAGCTCAAAGCCGGTGTTCTCGATCACCTGAGCCACGGTGATGCCGGGGTTTAACGCCAGGAGCATCATGCGCTTGCTCTCCGGGTGGTAGCCCATCACGCCCAGGTTGGTGACCACACGGTAGGGGCCGGTGCCGGGGGCCAGGCCGGCCGCCTCGCGGGCCCCGGGGCCGGTCAGGTAGCCCGGCGTGGTGATAAAGTCCACTTGCGGCACGAAGCGCCGCTTGTCGTGGCGCATGATGGCGATGGTACGCCAGCAGTGGGAGCCGACGTCGTTGCCGCCGCCGGAGCCGGGCAACCGGGCCCGGGGGTGGTCGTGGTCCCCGATCACCGTGCTGTTCAGGTTGCCGTACATGTCAATCTGCGCGCCGCCCAGGAAGCCATATTCGATAAAGCCGCGCTGGGCGGTCTCCACGATGTCGCAGATGCCGGAGGCGGAGACGGCCCGATAGAACGTGCGCGCCTCCCCCACGGCCCGGGGCAAATCTTCCAGGCTTCCCCCCGTTCCGCCGAACTCAAAGATGGGAATCAGATTGGGCGCGTGCATCTTTTGCGCCAAAGACGCCGCCAGCATGGGGATGCCCGTGCCGATAAAGGCCGTCGTCCCATCCTCCATCAACCGCGAGGCGATGCAGATCAACAACTCCGAGGGGTTATAGCGGGCCATGCTCATCATCTTTCACCTCCCACGAGAAAGCCCAAACCCCAAAGCCCAAAGCCCCAATTCATGGTTCACCTCCCCTTAACTTGGTCACGGAGCGATTGCAGCCGCTCCCGGCCGATCAGGTCCATGTATTCCTCGTGGCTGCGCACGCCGTATACGTACTTGTCCAGATACGCCTGCGTGGTGGCCGGCTCCGCCGAGGCCTCGACCCATTCCCGGATGGCCGGCTCGTCGCGCTCGTAGACGTAAACCATCTCGCCGGGATGCGACCCGAAGGGCGCCTCCACCACGGCATCCACCAGAAAGTACGGGATGGTGGTGCGGTCTGGGTATTGACGGATCTCCTCCGTGGGCACGATCCGCTCGGTGCTGATGATGAGCCGCTTGGAGGCCCGGGCCATCTCAAAGGCAAAGCCGCTGATCCCCTCCACCTGGGCGTTGCCATATTGATCGGCCTTGTGGACGTGGATCAGGCCCACGTCCAGGATGAGGGCCGGCAGCAGGCAGAGCTTCTGGCCGGTGAACGGGCACTCGACCACTTTGGCCGCGCTGTATTTGAACGTATCCGTCCCCAACATGGAACGCACGGGGAGGAAGGGCACGCCCATGGCGGCCGCCTTGAAGCGCCAGGTGATGGCCCCGTTGCTCCATTCCACCACTCGTTTGACCTGACCGCTCTCTACGGCCCGGCGCAGCGCGTTGCTCACGCCATAGACCTCCAGGCCGATGTAGGTCAGGTCAATCTCCTCCACCAGGCCGGCCGCCAGCAGCAAATCCGCTTCCAGGACGCCCTGGCCGGCCAGCCGCAGGTGCTTTTTGCCCTGGCGCACCAGCTCACGGGTCAAGGACATGGGGCAGCGCACTGTGCCATACAGCTCTGTGCCCACGTAATCGCCATCCTGGACGAAGCGGCTGATGGCTTCTTGCTCCGTCATCACCTTGTCCACCAGGGCGGTGGTTTTGTGTTGATGGTTCCACTCGCGGAAAGCGTTCATATCTGGCGGCTGGATCAGCGCGCCGATGCCGGATTCCAACACCTGCATAGCTACCTCCTCCCTCGAAAATAGAACGTAGGGCACGCTTCGCGTGTTAGTTTGCCTGCGCCCGGCGGTTCCCACCCTCACCCCGGCCCTCTCCCTACGAGGGAGAGGGAGCCTGCCACGTCCGGCCGATTTTCGTGGCCACGGGGTGCGCCGGGGCGCGTGAAGGTCTCCCTCGAAAATAGCGTCTCAGCCCCTTGCCCCTTTGGCTTGGCAATTCGTTATATTCTCAATTCGCTGTTGTGTCCCGCCGGCAAGCACTACAACGAATTGGGAATCAAGCGAATGATCTCTCGTGAACCATCCCGGCTGGTAGGGGCGACCCTCGCGGTCGCCCTGGGCTGGGGCAAGCCCGGCCCCTACAGATTTTCGTGCCACGGGGTGCGCCGGGGCGCGTGGGCAACTTCGTCGAACGGCTTTGAGCTGTTCCCCAGGCTCAACGGGAACGGATTATAACACTTGTGGGACAAACTGGCAAATTGGGGCGCAGGCAGATATTTTTGAGATCAGCGTGCAACTGCGCGCGCCGCAGTCTGTGTCCGAAGAAACTCGTCGGTTTGAGGCAAAGTTACACCTATTGTATCACAATCGCGCTGGCGTTGCCAGGGCAGTCAGGTGACGAAATCGGATAAAAGTGGTATAATGCGGTTGGCTGTCGGCGGTCCGTCTGGCCCCCACCGCTGGTCGTGAGGTGTGCTATGGAAGAAACATTCCGTCGGGATATCCAACGTCTGCTGCTGGACTCGCGCGCGCCGGCCAGCGCCGACTATATGGTGTTGGATCAGCTTCCCGCCGAAGAGGTGGCGATTGTGCGCGAGGTCTGGAGCCAGGCCCCTTTGGCTCGTCGTCGCAAGGTGGTGCAGGTCCTGGCAGAGTGGACGGAGGAGAGCGTGGATGTGGACTTTGGCGCCTTCTTCCGCCTGGCTCTGGACGACCCGGATGACCAGATTCGCCAGTGGGCCATCGAGGGCCTGTGGGAGGACGAGGATACCCGGCTGATCCCCCGCCTGATCCAATTGCTCCAGCACGATCCCGCCGAGCCGGTGCGCGCCGCCGCGGCCATCTCCCTGGCCCGATTCGTCTTTCTGGGCGAGATGGAGTACGTGCGGCCCCGACTGGTGGCCCGTCTGTATGAGGCCCTGCTGGCCACGATCCGCAACCCGGCCGAGACCGTGGCGGTGCGGCGCCGGGCCTTGGAAGCCCTGGCCTATGCGGATCGGGCCGAGGTGCCGGCCCTCATCGAGGCCGCATATCGGGATGTGGATGACGACATGCGCCTCAGCGCCGTCTTTGCGATGGGCCGCACCTGCGACCCGATCTGGACCCCGTTGGTCATCTCCGAACTGTCCAGTCCCAGCCCGGCCATGCGCTTCGAGGCGGCGCGGGCTTGCGGCGAGATCGAAGCCCAAGAAGCCCTGCCGAACTTGCTTCAGCTCCTGGAGGATCAGGACCGCGAGGTCCGGGAGATGGTCATCTGGGCCTTGGGGGAGATCGGAGGCCAGGCGGCCCGGCGCGCCCTGCGCGGCTGTTTGCGAGATCCGGATCCCGGCATCCGGGAGGCTGCCGAGGAGGCGCTGGCCGAGTTGGAGTTCATGGAGTCGGCCAGCCTGGTGCCGCAACTGGACCTGGGGCTTTTCCTCGCCCAGAATGACCAGGACGGTTAGCGGGGCCGCAGACCTGTTTTGAGCACCATTTTCCGCGCATTGAGGATGTTCGGTGTATCCAGTCCTCCTGGAGACGCCCTGGTTCACCGTTTTCACGTATAGCGTGGTGGCCGATGTGGCCTTCCTGACCGGGCTGGGGCTGGCGGTCTGGGAAGCTCGCCGGCTGGGCATCCCACGCCGCGACGCGCTCCAGGCCGGGTTCTGGACCCTGCTGGGGGCCGGCCTCGGTGGGCGCATCCTCTACGCCCGGCTTCACTGGCTGGCCTACGATTCGGACCGGCTGGGGTTGCTGCGGTTCTGGGAAGGGGGCCTCTCTTGGTATGGCGCGCTCATCGGCGGGGCGGCGTTCCTGCTGCTCTACGCCTGGGCGGTGCGCCGATCATTCTGGCCGTATGCCGATGCGGCGGCCCCGGCCCTGGCGCTGGGCCAGGCCATCGGCCGGCTGGGCTGCCTGCTCAACGGTTGCTGCTACGGAGCGGTGACAGACAACGCCCTGGGCTGGCACCTGCCGGACCTCAACGGCGTCTATCTGCCGCGCTATCCCACGCAGATCATGGAGATGGCCGTGCTGCTGGCCCTTTTTGGCGCGCTGTGGGGGCTGCGGAAACATGGGCCGTTCCCCGGCGCAAGTTTCCTGGTCTACGCCATCGTCTATCCGGCGGCCCGCTTTGCCCTGGAGTTCTTGCGCGGCGACGCGGTCATGGCCGTCGGACCCTTACGTGCCACGCAGGTTCTCGGTGGCATCATTTGCCTGGTCGCGGTGGCAGCGCTCGTCTGGCGTCAGGCGTCAAGCATTATCCGTCACGCCTGACGTTTTGATGTTTGACGAATGACGTAAGTGGAGTTCCCTTGTACCCGATTCTTTTCAGTTGCAACCTCGGCGGCCTTTCCATCGTTGTCACGTCTTACGCGGCATTGATGGACCTGGCGATCCTGGTGGGGCTGGTGCTCATCGCGTTTGAGGCCCGGCGCGTGGGCTTTCCGTTGGAACGGCTGCTCGACCTGGCATTGGTGGTCGTGGTGGTCGGCGTGATCGGGGCCAGGCTCTACTATGTGGTCGGCAAGTGGAATGACTATGCCGCCGATCCCCTGCGCGCGCTCAACTTTGGCGAGGGGGGTCTGGTCTACCACGGCGGGCTATTCGCTGGGCTGCTGGCCGCCTACGTCTACGCGCGCTGGCAGCGGCTCTCGTTCCTATCGCTGTGCGATCTGCTGGCCCCGGCCCTGGCCCTGGGCGAGAGCATCGCCCGGGTGGGTTGCCTGCTCAACGGCTGCTGTTACGGCGCGCCCACGGATAGCTGGTAGTCACTCCCTTTGGTAGTGATTTGTGGTATAATAGGGATAGGAGGTGAGAGAGATGGCACGGAAACCTTCATCAGACAATCCCCCCTGTCCCCACTGCCAGGCCACCCATGTCGTGCGCAACGGCAGTAAGGGTGGCCGGCCGCGTTGGGTGTGCCGGGTGTGCCACCGCTCCTTCGGGCCCACCTGGGGTACGCCGATGTACCGGTTGCGCACTCCCCCCAGCGAAGTGGCACGCACCCTGCTGGTGGTGATGCGCCGGGGCAGCCTCAGTGCCGCGGAGGAGATCACTGGTCACAAATACGAGACGATTGGGCGGTGGCTGCGCGCGGCGGCCACCCAGGCCGAGGGGATCACCACGGTCCTGGTGCATGATCTCCACCTCACGGCTGTCGAGGTGGATGCCTTTTGGTCGTTTGTAAAAAAAAGCGTCCCGCCGTTGGAGACCCGGCCAGCCCGGCGGCGGGGGTGGGCCCACGCTGGGGCTGCCTGAGCCAGGATCGGCCCACCCGGTTCGTGGTGTCCTGGGCCTTTGCCGCCTCGGAAGACGAGGCCGCGCCCGTGGTGGTGCGGCAGACACGCCAGCGGACGCACGGGCAGGCGGGCGTGCCCTGGGTCAGTGATGGCCGCGCCGTGTACCGCCAGGCGGTCCGCCGCGTCTACCGGGACCCGCGGCGCACTGGGAAACCCGGCCGCCCGCGGTGGGAGCCGACCCCAGGGGTCGGGTTGACCCAGGCGGTCAAGCACCGGCAGCACGGCCGGGTGGTGGGCGTCGAGGTCCGCCCGGTGTTGGGGCCGCCCCTCGAGTGCCCCTATACGGTGCACGACGATCGTCTGCACGGTGTGCTGCGCGACCGCTTGAACTGTTTGACGCGCAAGACCCACGCCTTTGCCAAGGCTGAACGGACGTGGGATGCGGCGGTGATCCTGTGCTTGTTCGAGACCAACTGGTTGCGCCCACATCCAGCCTTGCGCGAGCGTGCCGACAACCTGCCCAATGGGCGGCGGTATCAGCAGCGGACCCCGGCGATGGCGATGGGCTTGACCGACCATATCTGGAGTTGGGAAGAGTTCTTGACCTTTAAACATTATCACTACTTTAGGGAGTGACTACCCACAGTCGAGAAACTGGAAGAAAAACTCGGAACGAACTAACGCAAGGCTGCACTAAGCTGCCGTGCCCACGTAGGGTGTGTAACTCTGTACCGCGGACTAGATCCCATACCTTCAAAGTTCCGTCCGCCGATGCCGACACTGCCCGCTGCCCATCCTGCGTCACCGCAATAGCTTGTATGGTTAGTCTGTGCCCTCGTAGCGTGTGCAATTCTGCTCCTCTCTCTAGATCCCACACTTTCAGCGTCTTGTCCGAAGACGCTGATACTGCCTGCCGCCCATCAAGCGTTACCGCTACGATATCAACAAAGCCATCGTGACCGTGCAAGGTGTACAATCTCACTCCGCGCTCCAGGTCCCAGACCTGTAACGTTCTGTCCAATGCCCCAGACACCGCCCGTTGCCCATCCGACGTCACTGCCACAGCGGTGATCTCCGCGCTGTGACCGCACAGGTTATACACCTCTGCTCCACTCTCTAGATCCCACACTTTCAGCGTCCTGTCTGCAGATGCCGATACCAACCGTCGACCATCCGATGTCACCGCTATGGCTTTAGAAAAGACACCCAGCCCGTGCAGCGTGCAAAGTTCTGCACCGTGTTCCAAATCCCACACTTTTAGCATCCTGTCTGAAGACGCGGATATTGCCCGTCGGCCGTCCGATGTAAGTGTGACGAACTCGACCCGCCCGTCATGTCCACTCAGGGTATATAGCTCTCTGCCGTGCTCCAGGCTCCACACCCTCAGCGTCTTGTCATTAGACGCCGACACCGCCCATCGCCCATCTAAAGTGATTGCCACGGCGTTGACTTTATCGCGATGCCCACTAAGGGTGAATAACTCTGCCCCATGCTCCAGGTCCCACACCTTCAGAGTGCCATCCCAACATGCAGAGACCGCCCGCCGCCCATCAGGTGTCACTGCCAAAGCCTTGACCTGTCCGCGGTGTCCACTCAGCGTGAACAGCAGTGGTCCGCCCGGCGGGGTGAGGCTGGGGGTGAGCGGGCGCAGCCAGGGACGGGTCGTCTTCCGGCGAACATCCTCCAGCAGGTTGCGGAACTCCGGCTCCTGGCGTCCCAACAGCCGACCGGTCAACTGGCTGGGAAGTTGGGCAGGATCTTGCCTTAGCACATGCGCGGAAAGACGCAGCGCCTCCTGGAGTAGACGCAGGTGCCGCCGCGCCTCCCCGCTCAGGCCAGCCTCCGGCAGGTTGCTCAGGTCATAGTCGGTGATCAGCGCCTGGATGCCATGCGATTCCAGGCGAGCCTGGATATACAGGTAGTCCCACAGCGTCCGCTCCAGCGCCTCGCCCATCCCGGCACAGGCTTGCTGATAGGCCAGTTCGGCCAGTTTGTGCCGGTTCGGCGCCTGTTCCGGACCTATCCGCAACGGCTGCGCCGCAAAGTATTCGGCCAGGGAAGCGTGCCAATCCCGCTTGGGGCGGCTTTCGGGATGTGCTGGCGCGGCTTCTGCCTGTCGGACATAGCGCTCCAGTACGGCCAGTTTGAAACTCTCGTAGAAAAAGTCAGCCCGCCCCTCACGTCGCGACAGGTACGGCCGCACCTGCCGCAGCAGGCCGTGCACCGCTTCCCGCGCCCCCCGCCGCCCCGCCTCGGTATCCGGCAGCAGCCCCTCGCGCACCAACAGATCGGCCAGTTCTTCGGCCGTCAGCCCGGTGCGGGCATGCGCCAGCCAGCCCAGGGCGCGCGGCACCAGTTGCTCCGGTGGCACCGCCGAGTAGGCTGGGTCGCTCTCCAGCCGTCTCAGCAGCCCGGCAAAGGCAGAGAGCGGCGTCGTGCCGAAGTCGGAGCGGATCTTTTCACCCAGGTCGGCGAAGGCGCCGAACACTCGCAGTTCTGCCAGCACCACTTTCAGATAGAGCGGGTTTTCCGCGCCCTGGGAACGGATCAGCGTCTCCAAATGGCGCTCGTCCAGTTCCTTGAGGTACTGCGAAAGATAGGCATGCACCAGCCGACGGCGGTCATCTAGGCTCGCGAATGGCCGCACCTCGGCCAGGATTGCCTCGCCTCCAGCGCGCAGGCGCTCCAGGTACGCTTCGGCCTGCGGATCGCCGCGCTTGAAACTGGCGATCACTTTGACACCTGATGGTAGCGCCAGCGGTAGCCAGGCCAGGTCTGCCATGCTGCTTTCCAATTGGTTCAGCCCATCCAGCACCAATACCGTCCGCCCGTGCGTCCCGGCTGCTTCCAGCAGCGCCAGCAAGGCCGCGCGCAGTTCGTTAGAATCGGCAGGAATCTCCTTGCCTTCCAGTTTGTCGGTCAACTCCTGAATCTCGGTCAGTAACGAGCGCAGCAGGCTGTCCACGGTAGTCGAGCCATCCGATGCGCCGATGAAACGGTAATGCAGGCTCTCGTCCGGCGCGAGGCTGCTCTGCCGGCGTTCAATCCAGCGTGCCAGCAGGCTGGTCTTGCCCAGGCCGGCCGGCGCAGTCAGGAAGAACGTTCCCCGACTGTCATCCTGCACATAGCGGTCCAGGTCCTCAAAGTCTCCTGTGCGCTCAATGAAGCCTTCGCTGGCCAAGGTCAAGAACTGATCTTGCTGGTCCAATTCCCGCTGTAGGGGCGTGGGTTCGGCGCTCTCGGTATGATCGGGATAGCGCGCCTGAATGGCCGCCTTCAAATCTTCCAGGATGATCTCCGCCAGGGGTCTGCCCTTGCAGGTAAAGTCGGTCAAGCGACCGCGAGTCAGGCTGGCATTGAATTGCTCGGCGCGCGCACGATCTGCAGGATCGGCGAATGCTCCGCTGTCATCAATTTTCACTTCTCCAAGCACCCTGCGCCACTGCCCCGCCCAGCGGTCCAGCGCCGCTTTCCAAGCCGGGCTCCCCGGTTCGGCTGTGGAGGGGCAGGCGAGAGGCAAGCGGATCTCCGGTGTACTTGCCTGTGAGTCCCAGCGGGCTGAGTAAGAACGCACCGGACGCCCTGTTTTGGGAATGAGCTCTGTGCGCCAGCGCTCCAGTTCAATGTCTGCCCGGCGGCGTTCCTCCGGATCGGGAATGCCCTCGTTGGTGTATACCTGGCGCAATTGCGGCGGGTCCTCCGGCAGTGCCGCCAGGTACTCGGGCTGGCGCAAGTAGAAGAAACTGTGCTCGGCCGGTGCATATTCCGCTCCCGTAGCCTTGATCCGATGCAACGGATTCAGCAAGGCGTGCAGGATTTCGAGTTCGGTGACCGATGTATCTCCAGCGTATTGCTCAAGTTCGGGATAGCGGGCATACGTTTCCGCAGAGATGTCGGTGCGGGCGGGCACCCAGCCTCGGCGCTGCCCCAGAAAACATACAAAGAAGGGGCGACAAGCGTCAATACGTTCCAAACACACCTGCACTACCCGCTTGTTCTCCGCCGCGTCGGCTTCAGTAACACCCCAGCGCAGGTCAACATCCACCAGCCGTAGCTTGCGCCGTTCGCACCACTCGGCCAGTTTTGGGAAAACCTGCTTAACCAGGTAGTCCCGTTCAGCGTGCATGTCGTTGAACGTACTGCTGATAAAAACGTAGACCTTCTCCCAGTGGACGGTCATGGTGTACCTCCAGAGAAACTATGCGTCCAGCAGGCGCTCGATCTGGAAGCCGAGGCGGGCCAGCAGGGAGGGCAACTGACGGATGAAAACCCGGTCCTTGTTTCGCTCCTCTTCGGGCAGTCCCTCCCAGGGGACCAGATCGGGGTGCGTGCGTTTGGCTTTGTCCTTCTGAGGCCCCCAGCGCCAGCCGCTTGCCCGCAGGGTTTGACACCACACTTCGTGTTCCATACTTGCCATCCGTTCCACGTCTTCGGATAGGAAAGTCCTGTCTTCCGCATCCCAATCCTGCAACGGGGCAATCCGGTATCCGGCCGCGGCAGCACGATGTGAATGCGATTTGGTGCAGAAAGTGTCTCTATCATTCAATCATGGCAAGTTTGGGCAGGTTTTATGATATGGAGAGTTGCCAACATACAATTTCCATTCTTCCTGAGTCATGTTACGGTTGACCATTTGGCAGGCGCGCTGCTGCCAGACATCAGGAAGCATATCCCACATAGCCCCAGAATTGGAAATTAAGCGAGTATTTTCCAGGTTGAAAACAATATCGCCTCCATACGGCGTTATTTCCCTGAAGATTTTCCCCAGTGGCAACCCGGTTTCCAGATCCCACAATCTAAACGCTCCCCTTCCAGTACCATCACGGGTTAAGTAACCGTAAACAACCAGCACCGAGCCTTGCCTGTCAAAGGTGATACTTTGGATTGGCCCTTCTTCAGTAATCGAGAATGATGAAAATTGATGGGAGTTCATATCCCAAAACTTGACAGTACCGTTACCGAGCGCAATGGCCAGGAGCGATCCATTCGGGCTGAATTTCAAATCTTCGATGTCCACGTCATCGTTTGAGCCATTAGACGTGAAGACGGCCACATCATCCCGCTTTTGCCAGGTGGCGGTATCCCAAAAACGGAGTTCGCTTTGCTCACATTTGAGCATCCGGTTGCGGACACACCCGGCCGCCGCCAGAGTCTTTCCGTCAGGGCTGAGAGCAAAAGATGGTAGGAGACTGAACCCTTCCAGCGGCTCGCCAAGAGGTTCAGCGGTTTCCAAATCCCAATGTTCAATCATATACTCCACACCTTCAAAGAGGACTTCTCTCCCGCCAGATGCAATGATCAAGCGAATGATCCAGTCGGGATACACAATCGGCTTTCCAATTCGTTGCCCGGTCTCAAGATCCCACCAATCAATCCGGCTTTCGGCGCAATAGAGGCTTGCCTCCTGATAGCGATTACAACTGCTGGTTACCAGGCGCGTGCTGTTCTGATCGAACACAATCACATCAGCATCAGCGGGCAATCCCTCCAGGGATACTCCTGCCTGCTGACCAGTAGCGACATCCACGATCACCACTGAGCCGCCGATGCAGCGGGTGTTGGAATTGGATTCGCTCAGCGGCTCCGTCTGGGTACAGGTAGTGTATGCCAGGTACTTGCCATCCGGGCTGAGGAACGCACGTGAAGCACCTTCTGGCCTCTTCCAAAAAACGGAACCTAGCGGAGGCTGATCGCTAACATCCAAGAGCAGAACTACACCTTGTTGGCAAACAAATCCGGTGCTGTCGTATTGATTGCATTTGGCAACAGCCAGGGTCCTGCTATAAGGGTTGAAGGCCATCGCACGAGATAAGGAGGCCGAAAAAGGGCTCAGGCGATCGCTTGGCTCGGTTATTCTCGTGAAGTTCCATTCGACCTTCCACAGATCAATTGGCCCCGATACCTTAGCGGATGCTATCCAGTCGTTGTGAGGGTAGAAGAGATAGTGTACGTCGTCTGTTGTCACAATGGTAGGCGGCCTGGTTTCCCAGGTGGTAGTATCAATGAGACTGATTACTCCACTGGTATCGCCGGCGGCCAGGATGGTTTCATCCGGGCTGTAGGCAAGGCTGATGATGGCAGAGGCGTTCTGGACGATGTGCTGAGTCACCTCACCGGAGGAAATCTCCAAAGTAGAAATGCTGCCTGCTGTGCACTCGCAAGTATTTTCATCAGCACATCCACCCCAGGCCAGGGTTTTCCCGTCCGGGCTGAACACCATGAACCCCGTCTTGAACAAGGAATACGTCAGTACCTCTGTCTGAAAGACAGGGCTGCCATCTGATAAGCGCCAGACAATCAACTGATTGCAGTCCGACCCTCGACAGTTTGTAGAGCCTTCTATAGGGCCTGTACATCCCACAGCGGCAGCCAGGGTGCCATCTGGACTAACTATGAGCCATCGCAGCCCAAAAGCGAAGGAAGGGGCAGGCATCTTCTCAATACGGCGTGTTTCCAAGTCAAGTCGGACCAATTGCCTCTCGTGGTCTAGTCCAAGCAGCGCCTTTCCATCTGGAAGAAAGGCAATGGGATGCCTGATATCCAGGATTGGTTCGCCAAGCGGCTGTCTCGTAGACAGATCGAATACCTGGATATTGAATTGCGTGCAATTTCGATTGGCATCCCTTTGCGCACAATAGACGACCGCCAAGATGTTTCCATCCGGACTGAAGGCCAGGTCTTCTGGAGCGGTAGGCAGCCAAAGGGTGGAAACTAAGCGCGGGTGAGTCATCAACGCACGCAGCAGGCTATTGCGTGCCTGATGTAAATCCCACGAGTTCATTGCTTCAACGGCCAGTAGCAAAGACAAGTCATAGTTGGTCTCTAGAAGGCTGATAGATTGCGCTGCAAGGCCACCAGACAAAGCCATCTTAGCCCGAATCTCAGCTTCGTTCCTTTGTTCAATAGCAATGGCTTCCTGGGTAGCGCGGGCGTTGGCTTCTGCTACCGCCTCGGCTTGAGCCGTGGCACGCGAGCGCGCTTCGCTCAGATATTGATTCCGCTGACTCCAGGCAGTTAATCCAAGTATCACCGCGACCATCAGCCCGATTGCCACCGTCCAAATAACGGCGCGTTGACGACGACGTGCCTTCTGTTCCAAGCTCAGTTGTTCCTGCTGGCGACGTGTTTCTTCCTGCCTGCTGGTTGTAACGTATTCAACCTGCAAGGCGGTGGGCTGAGGCTCCTTCCCAGAAGCATACATCAGTTGCTTTTCCGCTTCTTCCAATTCCGCTCCCCGCAGGAGATAACTGGCATTTCTCTGGCTATTCTCCCAACGTAAGGCATCCACTTGCAAGCGGGTGTGATATTTCACCCAGGCCCAATCGGTATGGATAGCGGCACTCAACTTTTCCAACGCTTCCTTGAACTGCGGAAGCCTGGGCAGAGCCATCTGACGGTCCTCGGGCTTTTCTGTTGTAGCCTCAGGGTTTTCCTGGAGATAGAAGATGTGCTCGCGCTCAAAGACAATCCAGTTGAATTGGGGCAGTTCTGGAACAAAATCGCGCAG
>FWPV01008897.1_pt1 | contig 17288 bp, 15 predicted proteins | sample 2228371 | NCBI WGS metagenome assembly FWPV01 (sample SAMEA103939776, study PRJEB20133) | metagenome | reverse complement strand
CTTGAGCCCGACGTTGATAATTTCGACCCCTGCTATCTGCCCGATGGCCGCGTGATTTTCTCCTCCACCCGCGCCTTCCACGGCGTCCCCTGCGTTGGCGGTGGCTCGCCCGTCGCAAACCTTGTGCTCTTCAACCCCAAGACGGGCAAAGAGCGCCAACTGTGCTTTGACCAGGACCAGAACTGGTGCCCCACCGTGCTCAACAACGGGCGTGTCCTCTACACCCGCTGGGAGTACTCCGACACGCCGCACTACTTCAGCCGCCTGCTGTTCCACATGAACCCCGATGGCACAGAGCAGATGGAGTACGCCTTCTCCAACAGCTACTGGCCGAACTCCACCTTCTACGCCCGCCCGGTGCCCGGGCACCCGACGAAGATCGTGGCCATCATCTCGGGCCACCACGGCGTGCCGCGCATGGGCCAGCTCCTCGTCTACGACCCTGCCAAGGGGCGCCACGAAGGCCAGGGCGCCGTCCAGCTTATTCCAAGCGACGCCAAGCCGCCCATCGGCCACATCGCCGACGGGTTGGCCGACCCCGCCTGGCCAAAGTTCCTACACCCATATCCCCTAAGCGAGAACTTCATCCTTGTCTCGTGCAAGATGACCGCCAACGCGAACTGGGCGCTGTGCCTGGTGGACACCTTTGACAACATCGTGCCGATCCTGGAGATACCCGGCTACGCGATCTTTGAGCCGATCCCCCTGCGCAAGACCCCCAGGCCCCCCATCGTGCCCGACAAGGTGGACCTGACGAAGGACTACGCGAACGTCTACCTCAACGACGTCTACTTCGGCGAGGGGCTCAAGGGCGTGCCGCGCGGCACCATCAAGAAGCTCCGCCTCTTCGAGATGCACTACGGCTACAATGGCATGGGCGGCCACATCCACATCGGCATCGACGGCCCCTGGGACGTCCACCGCATCCACGGCACCGTCCCAGTCTATGAGGATGGCTCGGCCTTCTTCCGCGTCCCCGCCAACATCCCCATCGCCGTCCAGCCCCTCGATGCCGAGGGCAAGGCCGTGCAGGTGATGCGCTCCTGGTACACTGCCATGCCCGGCGAGAACGCCAACTGCGTGGGCTGCCACGAGCGGCAGAACACCACGCCGGGCCTGCGGCGCACCATAGCGGCCACGAAGCCACCCACGCCGATAGAGCCCTGGCGCGGCCCGGCTCGCGGCTTCTCGTTCCTCCGCGAAGTCCAGCCAGTCCTCGATAAGTACTGCGTGGGCTGCCACGACGGGAAGCCGCGCCAGGATGGGAAGACCCCGCCCAACTTCGCCGACACATCCAGAGGCCCAGGCGGGTTCGTCAAGTCGTACATTGCTCTCCACCCCTACGTCCGACGCCCTGGCCCCGAGAGCGACTACCATCTCCAGGTGCCCTGCGAGTGGGCCGCCGACACCAGCGAACTGATCCAGATGCTCAAGAAGGGCCACAATGGTGTGAAACTCGACGCGGAGGCCTGGGACCGCCTCTTCACGTGGATCGACCTCAATGTCCCCTGCCACGGCACCTGGACCGAGCACCGCGGGAACATCGAGGCCATCGCCTCCCGCCGCCTTGCGATGCGCACGAAGTACGCCAACCGCCCCGAGAATCCCGAAATCTACCCCACGCCTCCTCCAGAACGTGTCGCCTTCGTTCCGCCTCGCCCAATCGGCGATCGCCAATCGGCAATCGGCAATGTCCCAGGTTGGCCTTTTGATGCGGCCGAGGCCAAGAAGCGCCAGGCAGCCGTTGGCCTTCCCGCCGAAATCAAGATTGACCTGGCCGACAAGGTGGCCATGGACCTGGTCCTCATCCCCGCCGGCGAGTTCATTATGGGCTCTGACGACGGCTATCCCGATGAGGCGCCTCGCTGCCGCGTGAAGATTGACAGGCCCTTCTACCTCGGCAAGTGCGAGGTCACCAACGAGCAGTTCGCCCTCTTCGACCCCGCCCACGATAGCGGCTACATAAGCGTGTTCAACAAAGACCACTCCAACCGCGGCCGGCCCGTCAACAGGCCCGAGCAGCCGGTCGTCCGAGTCTCCTGGAAGCAGGCAATGGAGTTCTGCTACTGGCTGAGCCAGAAGACCGGCCACAAGTTCACTCTGCCCACCGAGGCGCAATGGGAATGGGCGGCCAGGGCCGGCACCGACACCCCACTCTACTGGGGCGACTGCAAGGCCGACTTCGGCAAGCTCGCCAACCTGGCCGATGCGGCGCTCACCCAGCTCTGCATCCGCGACTCGCCCAAGTGGATCCCCCACATCGCCAGCGTCAACGACGGCGCCTGCGTCACCGACGCCGTCGGCAAGTACGGGCCTGCCTCGGCCAACGCCTGGGGCCTCCTCGACATGGCAGGCAACGCCAGCGAATGGACCCTGACAACCTACAAGCCATACCCCTACGTGGACGACGACGGGCGGAATGTGCCGAGCGACAGCGGCCGCAAGGTCGCTCGCGGCGGCTCCTACTACGACAGGCCGTTCCGCGCACGCTCCGCCGTCCGCTACGACTACGAGCCCTGGCGCCAGGTCCACAACGTAGGCTTCCGCGTCGCCTGCCAGCCCGACGCCAAGAAACTCGTCTCCGCCCACACCAAGTAGTCTCTGTTGCGGGAAGGTGACGAGACGTGAACGAACAGCAGACGAATTGGGAGGGCCTGATTGCTGTTGACCCCAGGATTCTGCGGGGAAGCCCGTGATCAAGGGGCACGCGGGTCCCCGTTCCGATCGTCGTTGGGTCTCTGGCGGCAGGGATGTCCGTCGAGGAGTTTCGCGAGGAGTACTGCCTCACCCCGGCTCAGGTCCAGGCCGCGCTAGGCCACGCAGCCGAGGTTCTGGCGGGCGAAGAGGTCTATGCGCCGGCCGATTGATGAGGGCGTCCCCAAGTCACTGGCCACATGGCTGCGTCGCCCCGGCGAGGACGTCTTGCATGTCGCCACCTCGGCTCTGAGGGTAAGTGACGACCGACGGCTCTGGCAGATCGCCGCTGAAGTGGGATCACGAAAGGGCTCTGTGATCCCAATCCCATGCCACGGAGGTTCTGCGGTGAACGACGCGATGTGCCGACGCGGGTTCCTGGGCGCCGCCACGGCGGTGGCGGCCGGGGCGGCAGCGCGGCTCGCGGCGCGGGACGGCCGGGCAGCCGAGGCGAATCAGAGGCTCGTCGTCGGCGTCATAAGCATGGGCGGGCGAGGAACATAACTTGCCACGCTCTTCGACAAGCTGCCCGACGTTGACGTGGCTTACGTGTGCGACGCGGACCCGCGCCGCGCGGCCCAGGCTGCCGAGGCCGTGGGCAAGGTCTCCGATGGCCACCCGCCGCGCGCGGTGCAGGACTTCCGCCGCATCCTCGACGACAAAGGCGGTGGACGCCCTTGTGATCGCCACGTGCAACCACTGGCACGCGCCGGCGGCAATCCTCGCCTGCGCCGCGGGCAAACACGTCTACGTCGAGAAGCCATGCAGCCACAACCCGCGCGAGGGCGAGATGATGGTGGCCGCCGCGCGAAAGCACAGGCGCCTCGTCCAGATGGGCAACCAGCGCCGCAGCATGCCAGCCGCAATCGAGGCCATCGCTCAGCTCCGCAGCGGCGTCATTGGCCGCGTCTACTACGCCCAGTCCTGGTATCTCAACACCCGCCCCTCCATAGGGGCGGGCAAGTCGGCCCCAGTGCCCGAGGGCCTCGACTACGACCTCTGGCAAGGCCCCGTCCCGCGCCGCCCATTCAAGAGCAACTATCTCCACTACAACTGGCACTGGTTCTGGCACTGGGGCAACGGCGAACTCGGCAACAACGGCGTCCACGCCGTTGACACCTGCCGCTGGGGCCTGGGCGTGGACTACCCGGTGCAGGCCACCTCGGTGGGCGGACGCTTCTGCCACGAGGACGACCAGGAGACGCCCGACACCAACGTCGCAACGTTCCGCTTCGCCGACCGCAATCTGAGCCCTGATCTTTGCCCACATGTCCTGACGGCGGGGATTCAGCTCCCGAATGGGGGCATTTGAGCCGTAGCCCACTTTGTGGGCTGCGCCAGCCAAGCCCCCCGAGCCGGTACGTTGCATTACGTATGGAGAAGTCAATAGTCTTGGGAGCAAGGCGAGATGAACGGACGCGAGCTGGTTGAGGCATTGCACAGCGGCAGACGGGTCTACGGCACGTGCGTCACCGCACCCTCGCCGCGCTGGCCCGCCGTGGCTAAGGGGCTGGGCCTAGACTTCGTGTTCATCGACACCGAGCACGTGGCGCAGGACCGCGAGCGGGTGGCCTGGATGTGCGGGGCGTATCGCAGCCTGGGCATCGCGCCCATCGTGCGGGTCCCCGAGCCCGACCCGTATCAGGCGTGCATGGCCTTCGACGGCGGCGCGGAGGGGGTGATCGCGCCCTACGTGGAGACGCCGGCCCAGGTGCGCGCCCTCGCGGGCGCCGCCAAGCTGCGGCCCCTCAAGGGCAAACGCCTCGCCGACCGCCTGGACGGCAAAGCGGCGCTCGAGCCCGAGCTCGAACGCTACCTCGCCGAGCGCAACGCGGGGAGCGCCCTCATCGTCAACATCGAAAGCACCCCCGCCATCGCCGCCCTCGACGACATCCTCGCCGTGCCCGGCCTCGACGCCGTGCTCATCGGCCCCCACGACCTCACGTGCAGCCTCGGCATCCCCGAGCAATACCAGCACCCGCGCTTCGACCAGGCCGTGCGGGCCATCATCCGCAAGGCGCGGGCCGCCGGCGTGGGAGCCGGCATCCACTACTGGCTCGGCACCGAACAGGAGATTTCCTGGGCGCGCGACGGCCTGAACCTCATCATCCACAGCACCGACAGCGTGTTGTTCGCGGACGCCCTTCGCGGCGACCTTGCGAAGCTCAAGGGCGCGCTAGGCCACCGGGCCACCGACGGGCGCAGGCCCGAACCGTAGCTCCTGCTGGGGCGGAAAAGATACCCGCTGTTTCTTGTGCGACGGGTGCCCGCCTCCTGGCGGGGGCCGAGGGCCGTGGACGGCAAGAGACCGCCGGTATCTTTTCCGCCCCAATTCCGGCCCGCACCCGCCGACGGCCAGCCGCCTTGACATCCATCCCACGGGCGCTATAATGCACAGTGGTGGGGGCCTGGCGAGCGGGGTGTGGCGCAGTTTGGCTAGCGCGCGTGCCTTGGGAGCACGAGGTCAGCGGTTCAAGTCCGCTCACCCCGACCACACGGAGGACCCGGCATGGGCGTCACTCACGCGTGACGGCCAAGGTGTCAGACATCGTACGGGCGAGCAGTCCCTACGAGGCGGAGTTCCTGGTTGATACCGGCGCGGTGCATTGCCTGGCGCCGGCGGATCGGCTTATGGAGGCAGGCGCACGGCCCGAGGGAAAGGGCCTCTATACGCTAGCCAACGGGGAACCTGTGGAATATGAATACGGCTTTGCCCGCCTGTCCTTCCTTGGGACTGACGCTGTCGCGCGGGTCATCTTAGGGCCGGCCGAGGCCGAGCCGCTTCTGGGCGTGGTGGCCCTGGAGGACGCCGGTATCGTGGTGGACCCGCGCACGCACGAGCTCAGGCGGGCTCACGCGCTGCCGCTCAAGTAGCGCTGCCTGTTGCCCTCTCTATCCATTGCCTCAAGCGCTCATCGGCCAGGTCCGGGCAGGCCAGGTCCGCCTCGGAGAGGTCCTGTCGCGGCGAGCCTGGGCGCTGGAGGGCGACGACGCGCATGCCGGCAGCCTTAGCGGCGCGGACGCCCGCGGCCGAGTCCTCGAAGGCCAGGCAGTCCCCAGGCGGTAGGCCCAGCCGCTCCGCGGCCAAGAGATAGGGGGCCGGGTCGGGCTTGCCGCGTGGCGTGTCCTCCGTAGAGATGATGAGCCGCACGTCGCTGGCCACCCCCGCAAGCGCGAGCATCTGGGCGACCGTGCGGCGCGAGGAGCCCGAGACGATGGCGACAGGGTGCGTGGCGGCGAGGCGCTTGAGGAGGGCGATGGAGGAGGGGATGCGGATGTCGGTGGTCGCCCTGAGGCGGTCGAAGGCCACGCGGAAGCGCTCCTCCAGGTCTTCGGCGCCTGCGAACGAGTCGGGGTAGTCGCGGAGAACTTCCGCGCGGATGTCGCCCCAGGCGCGGCCGTAGATGAGGGCGACCGCCTGCTCGTGGGTGATGGGGTGGCCGGCGTCGCGCAACACCTCCTCCGCAGCGGCCACCCACAGCCGCTCGCTGTCCACAAGAGTACCGTCGAGGTCGAAGAGGAATGCTCGGATGATGGCGATGCTCCCTGATGGTGAACAAAGTCAGGGGTTCGCGGTAGGGGCGGCGGTCGCCCGCCGCCCCTACCGCAAACCCCAGCAATTATGTAGTCTGCTGGCTGCTGGTCGGCCTCGCCGGGGTCCTTAGGCCCGTGTGGTGCGGTGCCCCAGCTCCCCAGCGCAAAGCCCTGCCCACCCCGGCCACAAGGCGAGCTGAGGCGGAGCGGTTCCTGGCACAGTGGGCCAAAGTCTGCGGTGTGGCAACACCGCAGGGGGAGTGGAAGCTTGAGCAAACGATGAAGGAGCTCCTGAGCAAGAACAAGCTCCTCGGTGGTCCTGAAGCGCGGTTGCGCCTGGTTCGCGCTAGAGGGGGCCAGGAGAAGGAAAGGGTCGTATGGCAGGTGGTGTACCGCTTCCCCTTCGAGGGTCCGCCCCGCGATTTCCAACAGCGGCCCTTGGCCAAGTTCGTCTATCGCGTCTTTGACGCTGCCATTGGCGAGCGCCTGCCGCAGGAGGAGGAGAAGCGAGAGAATTGATGGAGGGCCGGGAGATGGCGGCATCGGTCCCTTGCGCCGCGGTAGTGGGTGAGACCCTCGGTGAGCGCCTGGAGGTTCTCCCACGGGACGCCTGGGGTGATGGAGCTCGAGCCGCCGAGGAAGAGGCCGGTGGGGGGGCCATGCTCGACGAGCCAGGATAGCTCGCGGCGAACGTCGGCGGGCGTGCCGTAGGGCAAGGTGGTGGTGACCGATACGCCCGCGATGATGAGCAGGTCAGAGCCGTCGCGCGCCTTCATTCGGCATATCCGCTCGTAGTCCATCCCGCACTCGTATTGGAAGCCCTGGAAGCCGCGAAGGCCAATGTCGAGGAGCCGGGGCACCATCTCCATCAGGTTGCCATCGCAGTGCCAGATGAGCCGCACGCCGGCCTTCAGGAGCGGCGCCAGGCACCGGGCGAAGTGTGGGAACCAGAGGCGGTCGAGGGAGCGGATGTCCACGAGGGTGCCGCGCGAATCGGCCATGTCGTGGTCGAGGCGCAGGAGGGGCGGCAGGTTGCCCTCGCGGTAGGCCCGCGCGGCGGCGCGGTTGTTGCGCAGCGCCAGGTCGGCCTGGAGGGCGAAGTCGCGCTCCATCACTTCGGGGTAAAGGGCATAGGCCATGAAGTAGGGGGCGTAGCCGTATGCGCCGTAGCGGAAGCAGGGGAAGCGGGCGACGGCGTAGGGGGCCTTGAGGATGTCGGGGCCGAGGGTGGCCTGGGCCGCCGCCTCGCCCCGCAGAATGTCGGCCACGCGGCGGTCCTCGTCGAACTCCGCGGCCGCCTTGATGAGGCGCGGGAACTCGATGCGCTCCAGGTGCTCGACCACGGCCTCGGGCGAGTTGATCTCGATGCCGTCGAGGACGACGCGCTCGGCGCCTGTGGTGGCCCTCTTCTCCTTCCCCTCGAAGCCCTTGTCGCCCATCGTGATCGGGTTGTCGGGGATGAACTGGTCAATCATGCACGCGCCGACGGCTCGCTGCATCGCCAGGTAGACGCGGGTGGGGTCTCGGCGGTATTCGCCGGGCGCGGCGCCCGCGAGGCGCTCGATCATCGAGTGCTCCATGACGTGGATGATCCACGCGGGGATGCCGCGCGTGGGCCGCTGGAGGATCGTGTCGAGGGCGAGCTGCGCGTTCTCTGTCATCGCCTGCCTCCTTTGCGCTATACTATCGCTGAATTGCCGATGTCCTGCAACCAACATGCCTGCGGCTATCCGCCTAGCCTCCCGCAGGTGTTGGAACCTGCGGGAGGTGAGGCCTGGCGACGGAGGCTTGCGATGAAGCGGCTCGTGGGCATCCTGCTCGCGGTGGCGCAGTGGGGCGTTGCGGCGGAGGGGAGGATCGCGGTCCTCACCGACACGCCGAAATCGCGCTTCGTTCGCTCGCTCGAAACGCTCTACCCGGGGCGAGTGCAGCCGTTCGAGCTGGGCGCGAAGGCGGACCTCAAGGACTTTGCCTTCCTGGTCACAGAGGTCCGCGACGAGGGAAAGCTCGGGCTGCTCGATGCCGAGATGGTGCGCGGCTTCGCCCGTTCGGGGCGGATGGCCATCCTCGGCCTCGACGAGTTCGCACGGCTCCACGGACTCAAGGTGTCGGTGGAGACGCTGCCAAACGAGGACCACGTGCCGAAGCTTGCGCCCGAGCAATTCAAGGCATTGGCGGCAGCGGCGGCCAGGATTTGCGGGAATCTGCCCGGCCCGAAGGAGCCGCGCTGGCTCCCGCCCGAGGGCAACCTGCCCGAGCCATGGATGAACGAGGCGGTGAAGGCACTCAAGGCCGAGATGATGGAGCCAATCCCCCGCGTCACGCTTCGAGAGGAGCACACGCTCACGGCCGGCTTCGCCATCGGCGACACGCTGCCCTGGTGCGGCAACGAGGGCGGGCGCTACATCCAGCGGCAACTTGTCATCCCCGAGGGGCGCATCGCCACGTTCTGTGTCGTCGCCGTTTCGTCGCTCAACGACCGGCCGGTTTTTGTCCGAGAGCAGGTGGGCGAGGGGAGCATTTACGCCCTCGACTTCCGCTCGCTGGGCGAGCCGAACCTCGCCTGGGGCGCCGCCTGGGAGAGCCGCGGGGCGTTCAACAAATACGTCTTCCCCGGCAACCTGCTTGGCCGCTCGCTGCGCCTGGGACGCTACTGGAACAAGAAGCCGCTGGCCGAGGAATGGGGCGGCATCCTCCGGGACGTGGCCGCCAAGCACCCGCCGCTCCGCGTCGAGTGCGAGGGACACGTCCTGGGCTACAACGTCTGGAGCCTCAACCTCGGCGAGCCCTCCAAGCCGATCTGGTATGCCTATGGCATGTACCACGCGGAGGACGAGTGGCGCTCGGCCCTGGGGCTTGTGGACTTCGCCCGCTACGTGGCCGACCACCGCGAGGAGCCGGAGATCAAGGCGCGGCTGGAGAAGTTCTGCGTCAAGGTCATCCCTTGCCAGACGCCCCACATGTATATGAAGGCGTTGCGCGGCTTCCGGCCCGGCCCCGAGCGGCCGCTGCCGCGCGACCCGGGGAAGGACAAGCCGGCGGACCTCGCGATGGCCTTCTCCATCCACGAGTGCGACGCCGCGCTCCAATACGGCATCATCCCGATGACCGGCGCCTCCGTACCCTTGATGGCGAAGGCCGAGGCCATGCACCGCGAGCGCATGGCGGGCCGCTTCGTGGAGTGGGAGGGCGATGCGTGCCGCCAGGCCGAATCCAAGAGCTGGCGCGGCAGCAACGACCCCAAGAGGGCCGAGGAGAACCGCTACTACGGCTTCGGCATCGGCTTCGAGGCCCTCTGGAACATCGGCAAGCCATCGTTCGACAAGCTGCCCTGGGGCCTCTGCATCGAGGGCGGCCGCAGGGGCTTCCTCCCCGACGCCTTCCTCGGCCACTACCAGACCCGCGGCCTCATCTGGGAAGAGGACCTCTACCGCAGCGCCGTCATCAACGAAATCATCGCCGATTGGACCCTCAGCGCCTTCCTCACCTGCCCGTGACCCTGGGGTGATCCCGTGTCCCGATCCTCCTCGTCCTCGATTCTCCCCATCCTGTTTCTCGCCTTGGCGGGCTGTGCGCGCGAGAAGGCACTCGATGCGATCGTGGCCTTTCCCGACGGGGGCGGCTACGACAAGTCGTGGAAGGGGAGCGGCGCGCCCGAGGAGATCGTCTTCAAGGGCAAGACGATCCTGGCGAAGGGGGCGAATGGCACCTACTGCTGCGGATTCACGTTCGCCGTCGCCATGCGGACGGCGGCGAGCCGCGGCCTGCTGGCCGACAAGTCGGTCGAACAGGTCCAACGCTTCCAGCGCGAATGGTACGGCGCCACGCCCGCCAGCCGCGAGAAGCAATGCGTCCTGGCGGTTCAGAACCTCGGCATCGGACGCGAGGTGCCCATCGAGGACGCCCGCCCCGGCGACTTCGTGCAGTTCTGGCGCGCCAGTGGCAGCGGACACAGCGTGGTGCTCCTCCGCCTCATCCGCCGCGACGGCAAGCTCATCAGCATCGAGTACCGCAGCTCGCAGGGCTCCACCAACGGCATCGGCAACCGGGTGGAGCACTTCGCCGACGCCGACCCCGAGGGCACCATCCTCCGCGCCCGAACCTATGCCTGCCGCCTGAGCGGCAGCTAACACTGGCGTCTTTGCATTACGTGTGCTCGCTGCTATACTGCTCCCACCGGTGAGGAAAGAGTCAACCATGAGTGAGGACCCCGGAGAGCCAGGGCGCAGCGACGACTTCGGGCCGCTGGAGCGGGTGGTGCGGTGGGTGGAGCGGAAGGAGCTCCAGGCCCCGGCCGTGGCAGTGCTGGAGATGCACCGGCCGCTGATGCCTGTTGCCTGGACGCTTGCGATGCTGGTCGGCCCCGCGCTCGCGCCGTTCGTCGGCCCCGATTACTACGAGAAGATCAAGGCGCTGCGCGACCCGCAGGCGCTCGACCGGCTGCTGAAGCGGCTGGAGGCGTCGAGGCGAGATAGTTCGGACGTCTGGGGCTGATCGGCCCGATGCAGGTTGAGGCGAGGCCCATGCAACACGCCGACACGCTCGTGACGATTCTGATGCTGGCCTTCGCGGCGGCGCTGGTGGCGAGCCTGTGGCGGGCGCGGCGCGGGCGGGTGCCCCACATCCGCCGCATCGCCGGCGTCGCGTCGCTCGAGGAGGCGGTGGGCCGGGCGACCGAGCTCGGCCGCCCCGTCGTCTTCGCCCTCGGCCACAGCGAGCTGCGGGACATCAAGACCCACTCCGCTCTCGCCGTCCTCGCCCACGTGGCCCGCCTGGCCGCGAGGCTCCGCACCCCCTTCATCACCCTGGTGTCGAGGCAGGACGTGTATCCCGTGGCCGAGGAGACGGTGCGGCAGGCATACGCGGCCGAGGGGGTGCCCGACCAGTTCAAGGCAGAGGAGCAGGTGAGATTCCTCTCTGGCGAGACGGCTGTCTACGCGATGGGCGTGGCGCGGCTCATCGAGGAGTCGGGGGCGGGCTGCGCGATCTTCTTCGGGGCGTTCGACTTCAGCAGCTTGTTGATGGCCGAGCCGGGCGCGCGGGCCGGCGTGATGCAGATCGCCGGCGACCCCGAACTCTACCAGATACCGTTCTTCGTGTGCACGTGCGACTACACGGCCATCGGCGAGGAGTACTACGCGGCGGGCGCATACCTGAGCCCCGAGCCACACGTGCGGGCCACGCTGGCGAGCCAGGACATCATCAAGGCCATCCTCGCGGGGATGATCGTCCTCGGCACGGTCCTCTACCAGTTCTATAGCCTGTGGCCGCAGTGGCTGCGCGACTTCCTCCATGCCCTTGAGATAGGCAAGGGGCGCCCGTGAGGAAAGCCGTCGTCCGCCTCATCACCTTCGTCGCCGGAGTGTTCTTCGTCCTCGAGTTCCTCCTCCCCGCCAGGATCGGCGGGGTCAAGAACCCTCTGACGGCCTGCCTGGGCGGGGTGACGAACTTCGTGGTGGTTGTGGGCGCGATGGCCTTTCTGCTCGGCCCGGTGAACCTGGCCCGCAGCCACATCACGGCCCTCGTGCGGCGGCACAAGACGTGGCTCGAGAGCGCCGTGTTCCTCGCCTTCCTGGCCGCGGGCCTCCTCGCGGCGGCGCTCAAGGGGCCGTCGGGCCGGGACGTGTTGGCCCGCCTCTACAACGCCCTGCTGTTCGGCCTACAGATGGGCTTCTGGGCCACGAGCATGGGCATCCTCACCTTCTACCTGGCGTCGGCCGCGTACCGGGCGTTCCGCGTGAACACGCTCGACTCGGGCTTGATGATGGCCTCGGCGGTGATCGTGCTCCTCGGGCAGGTGTCGCTGGGTGACTGGCTCACGCAGCGGCTGCCGCACTGGCTACAGCTCCGGGCGTGGACGCAGTGGATAATCATGGTGCCGAACATGGCGGTGCACCGGGCAGTGCTGCTGGGCGCGTGCGCCGGGGCGTTCGCCGCGGGGCTGCGCATGTGGCTGGGCATTGGGACGAGGGACTGAACGATGGTGCGCTGGCTTGCGAAGCTGCACGGCCTTGACCGCCGCTGGCTCTATCTTGCGGCGGCGGTGGCGCTCCTGGCCGGGCTGAGCCTCCCCATCGCGCTCCCAAGAAGCACCGTGTCGCGCGCCACCCGCGGGCTCTACGACGCCATCGAGGCCTGCCCGCGCGACAAGGTGGTGCTGATCGACTCGAGCTGGGACATGGGCTCGCAGGCCGAGAACTGGGCGGTGTTCGAGTGCGTCGTGCGCCACCTGTGCCGCAGGCGCATCCGCTTCGTCATCACCTCCGTGGGCATCACACCGTTCACCCCGGAGTTCGCGCAGAAGGTTGCCGAGCCGATTGCGAAAGAGGCAGGCTACGTCTACGGGCAGGACTGGGTGAACTCCGGCTACAAGCCTGGCGGCGAAGGGGCCTTGGGCCTGATCATTGACCAGCTCTGCCGCGACTACCGCGGGCTGTACGCGACGGACGCGCGCGGCACGCCGGCGGAGAAGCTCCACCTCATGGAGGAGCTTCGCGGCAGGCCCGGCCAGCCCACGGCCAGCAGGCTCCACGTCATCTATTGCGTCACCTACAGCCCCGTGCCCGAGTGGATCAGCTTCGCCCGCGGCCAGCACGGGGTCCCCGTGGCCTTCGGCTGCATGAGCATCATGGCCCCCGGCTACGCGCCGTATCTCGACAGCGGGCAGCTCTGCGGCATGGTGGCGGGCAACCGGGGCGCCGCCGAATACGAGGCCCTCCTCAACGACCCGCGCCGCGGCTCGCGCCTGGTCGCCGCCGCCTCGTTCGGCAACTGCTTCATCATCCTCGCCATCATCCTGGGCAACCTCGGCCTCTGGGCGGCGAAGCGCACGGGGAGGGCGGCCCGATGACTGACCCCCTCACGCTCTGGGTCGGCGCGTTTGCCACCATCGCCGTCCTCAGCTACCTGGCGAAGGACAACGCCCTCTACCGCCTGGTGCAGCAGGCGGCGCTGGGCGCCGCGGTCGGCATCGGCATCGTGCGCATCTGGCAGGATGTGCTGGAGCCCAACTGGTGGCTGCCCATCCGCGCGGCGTTCGGCGGGAAGGGGCACTGGACGGGCGCGCTGTGGCTCCTGGCGCTCATCCCGGGCTCGCTGTGGTACTTCCAGCTCTCGAAGAAGTGGTTCTGGGTGAGCCGGCTGGTGAGCGGCCTGTTCATCGGCGTCGCAGCCGGGCTGGCGTTCAAGAGCCAGATACTCCTCGTCCTTCCTCAGCTTGGCGCGTCGCTGAAGCCGCTCAACCCGTTCGCCGCGCCGGGCGGCCTCTCGGCGGCCAGCGCCCTCGGCTGCCTCAGCAACCTGGTCTTCCTCGCCGGGATGCTCGGCGCGCTCCTCTACTTCTTCTTCTCGCTGAGGGCCGAGAGCCCACTCGTCCGCCACTCGATGCGCTTCGGCCGCCTCACCATCATGGTCTGCCTCGGAGCCATGTTCGCCAGCACCGTCATGACCCGCATGGCCTACCTCCTCGACCGCTTCCAGTTCCTCCTCGAACGCGGCGGCGAGGCAGTTGGGGCACTCGTTGCCCTCCTATCGAGGCTCTGAGGATTTCCTCAGCGACAAGCGTCCCGCTTGTCGAAGGATGCCCGCAAGCGGGACGCTTGCGGCTACGCCCATTGGGTGCACTCGATGGGGATGCCTTTGCGGAGGTTGCCGAAGCACTTCTCGTCGCAGCGGGTGCATCGGACGATTTCGTCGCGGCGGCCCTCTTTGACCTTGGTCGGCCAGTCGGGGTCGGCGATCAGCCCGCGCCCGATGGCCACGAGGTCCGCACGCCCCTTCTCCAGCGCCTCGACCGCCCGCTCCTCGACGTCGAGCTCGTTCACCGCGATGACGGGCACGCCGAACCTGCGGAAGGGCGCTGCCCTGTCCCCGGGCGCCTCGATGCTCGAGGGCGAAATGTCCAGGATGTCCACCCCCGCGGCCACCAGCTTCTCCGCCAGCGCCAGGCTCTCCTCCATCCCGTAGCCGTCGCCCACCGGCGTGTGGCGGTAGAGGAGCAGGTGGTTGTGGCCGACCCCCTCGCGTGCCGCCGCAACCACCGCGAGCGCCATCCGCATGCGGCCCTCCAGGCTGCCGCCGAACTCGTCCTTCCGCGTGTTCCGCTCGGGGCTGAAGAAGAGGTTGAGCAGGTAGCCGTGGGCGCCGTGGGGCTCGACGCCGTCGAAGCCCGCCTCGGCGCAAGTCCTCGCTGCCACCCGATACGCCGCGATGATCTTCTCGATCTCCTGGCGGTTGAGCCGCGTCGGGTGCACAGGCTTCCCGAACGCCACGGGGAAGAGCTGAATGGCCGCGAGCGCGCCCCCTGCATGGATGGCGTCAACGAGCGGCCGCAGGTTCTCCGCCGTCAGCTCGGCCCCGAAGCGGTTCACCGACGTCGCCTCGACGATCACCAGCGCCACCCCGCCTCGCGCCCGTCGCCCGTACCATTCCACCCCCTCGGGCGTCGTCAGGCCCCGCAGCACCACCATCGGCGGCATCACGATGCGGTTTCGCAGCACCTTCCCTCTCACGGTCAACGGCTCAAACAGCGCTCGCACGTCTGCGCTCATCGCAGTCTCCTACCCTATTACAGCGCCCCGCAAACAAGGGGGCGAGCCCTGGGTGGCCCTTGGCCATCCTCCCGAAGGGAGGCTGGGACTTAGCCGGCGGCTCTAGCCCCAACAATTATACACAAGAACACCCTCTGGCGCCGCCTGGCGAAATGTGTATGATCGCCGGCGGTCGCGCCCGTGGGTTGTGCATCGCCAGTGACGGGGGAAACCATTGTCGGTTGGAGCCCCGTCGGGGGCGATTGAGGAGACGTGGAATGCATGAGATGCGCTTTGGCATGTTTGCGTTGGCCATTGCCTCGTGCATGGCGGCGGCGTTCGCCGCCGAGCGACAGGTGGGGCTCGAGGCAGGGGCGAAACAGGCGAAACGCCTGGGAAAAATCGAGTTCGCCATCACCACCAACGTGCCGGCCGAGAACCCCTACGACGCCGCCGAGATTGATGTGTCGCTGGAGCTCACGTCCCCAAGCGGCAAGAAGATTGCCTGGCCCGCCTTCTGGTTCCAGCCGGTGGAACGCGAGCAGCGGCCCCACAGCGGCCGGCCAACCGAATGGCTCTACCCCAGCGGGGCGCCGGGCTGGCGGGCGCGCTTCGCGCCCACCGAAGTTGGCACCTGGTCGGCGATTGCGGCGGTGACGACGCGCGATGGCACCATCCGCTCGGAGCCCGTGGCCTTCGAGTGCACCCCCGCCGAAGGCAAGGGCTTCGTCCGCGTCTCCGCCAAAGACCCGCGATTCCTCGAGTTCTCTGACGGCTCGCCCTTCTTCCCCGTCGGCCAGAACGTGGCCTTCATCACCGACTCCTACAGGCAGGGCGAGATGCTCAAACGCCTCGGCGAGAACGGGGCGAACTACGTGCGAATCTGGTGTTGCTGCTGCGACTGGGCGATGGGCGTCGAGGCGCGAAAGAGCGGCTGGGCGCGCTCCTGGGGCTGGTTCCCGCCCATCATGGCCATGCCCGACCAGGACGGTTACAACTCCGACGACCGCTGCGTTGGGCTGAGCTGCGAGGCGGACGCAACCCTGACCTTCCAGCCCACCCGCCCCCTCGCCCTCAAGCCCAACACCAAGTACCGCCTGAGCGGCAAGCTGCGGACGAACACTGGGGTCGGCATCGCCCTTGAGCTCGACGGCGCGCGCGAGCCAATCATTCTCAAGGGCGGCAAGGGCTGGACGCCTTTCCAGCAGGAGTTCACAACCCGCGACGCGCAGTGGTGGCTTGGGCGCCTGGCCTTCCGCGCCATCGCAAAGTGCACCATGTACCTCCGTGATCTTTCCCTTCGGGAGGCCGCCGGCGGGCCGGAATTGCTCGAAGAGGCGGACGTCAACCGCCCCCTCCTGGGCCACTACAATCAGCTTGACTGCCGCATCGTGGATGCGCTGGTGGAGACAGCCGAGGCGTGCGGCCTCTACCTCCAACTCACCATGTTCACCCGCGACCACTACATGAAGCTCCTGCGACGCCCAAACAGTCGTGCCTACGACCGCGCTCTGGAGCACGGGCGGAACCTCGTGCGCTACTTCGTCGCCCGATGGGGCCACTCGCCCCACGTTGCCGCCTGGGAATACTCGAACGAACAAGACCCCGGCCTCCCCACCGAGCGCTTCTACACCGAGCTTGGCGAGCTCTTTGAGAGGCTCGACACTTGCCACCGCATCCGCTGCAACAGCACCTGGCACTCGCCATCAAAGGACTACAAGCACCCTAAGCTCGACACCGCCGACCTTCACTACTACATGCGGCCCGCCGAAAAAGAACTGTTCAAGGATGAAGTGGCGAGCGTGCTGTCGCGGGCCAAGGTCGCTCGCGATGCCGCGCCCGACAAGCCCGTTCTCTTCAGTGAGTTCGGCCTCGCCGACGACAGGTTCGGCCGCTCGCCCGATTACGACGCGGACAGCGACTACACCCACCTCCACAACGCCCTCTGGGCGTCCGCGCTCTCGGGCTTCTCCAGCACCGTCATGAGCTGGTGGTGGGACGACGTCCACAAGAAGGACCAGTATCACCACTACAAGCCGATCTCAGCCTTTGTCAAGGACATCCCCTACACTACCGCCAAGCTCCGCACGGCGACGGGCACGATAGACAAGGGGCTGCGCATCGTCGGCCTCCAGGGCGACCAGTGCGCCTTCGTGTGGGTGTCCGACCCGCAGGCAACCTGGTGGAAGGTCCACAAAGAGGGCGTCAAGCCCGCCGAGACCAGTGGCGCCACGCTCACCATCCAGGGCCTCGACCCCGGCAACTACCGCGCCGAGTGGTGGAACACCTGGGAAGGCAAGCCCGTGGCCGAAGGCAAAGCCAAGGTGGCGGGCGAGGCCCTCGTGCTCAAGGTGCCGGCCTTCAGCCGCGACATCGCGTGCAAGGTGTTGCAGCAGAAGTGACGTGCCCTGCGGCCATTTCGGATTGCCGATTGCCGATTGAGATGCAGAATCCGAAATCCGAAATCCGAAATCCGAAATCGCGGGGGAGGTGGCTTCGGCGCGTCCTGTGGGCGGCCGCCGCCGTGCTCCT
>FWPV01008896.1_pt1 | contig 17289 bp, 16 predicted proteins | sample 2228371 | NCBI WGS metagenome assembly FWPV01 (sample SAMEA103939776, study PRJEB20133) | metagenome | reverse complement strand
TGCTGAAATTATCAGGCCTGTTTTGGACAGATAATGAATCCGGTCAATATGTACATAACCTGAGGCAACTTTATTATATATAAAAACAAACAAAGAAAAAATTAAAGCTGATATTTATATGTTCATAGCTGCTTTATTTGCTATTATTTCTATTATTGTTTTTTATCAGTATCAGGTTATCTTAAGTTTTTTCCTTATGTTAATTGCAGGCGCATCAATAATTGCATCAATTAATAATGACCCGTTGAAAAAAGATGATAGATTTCCAACAAGGATACTTGTAATTTTCTTAACAGGTATTATGTTTGTTGCTGTATTTGCATATGCATCTTTAATTTTTATAAAACAACCACTTAAAGTAATAACTTTTGGAACTATTTCTGATAATTTTACAAAAAATCCTAAAAATTTATCATGGTCTGGCGATTCCTGGTCATTTGCTTATAATTTATATAATAAAAAGAAAGAAGAAAATAAATTATGCATAATAAATGCATTATCGCTCGGACTCACCGAACTTCCTGCGGAAAAATCTGGAATAAAACTTCCTAAAATAGTAGATAAACCAATATGGAATTACAATGGGACAAAATTAATATTTAGTGCATCAGATAATGAAAATGCTTACAGGAAAATATGGGGAGTTACTTTAAATCTTTCTTTAATAAAAGAAAAAAAGAAAAAAGGTAAACAGGAACAGGAAAAAAAATTAAGGACAAAAGAAGATGACAGATTAAATAAACCTGTTGGAAAACCCAAAGTCCTTTTAACAGATATAAACCAGATAATTGACATGGATTGTCAGCCCCTGGTACATAAAACAGCATGGTCGCCTGATGGCAAAAGTTTTGTGATTTCAGCCAAAGATGAAAAAACTGACAATAATAATATCTGGGTTGCAAATACAGAAACTCAGGATTTAATAAAAATCACAAAAGGTGATAATAAGATTATGCCTCTCTGGTCTCCATCAGGAGAGAAAATATTATACGTTACAAAAACCGATAGTTATACATATTTAAAAATAACTAATTATGATGGTTCAAATCCACATGAACTTAATATAAATAACAGATCAGACAGGATATTATTCCCATTATGGAATGCAAATGAATCAAAAGTTATATATATAAAAAATAACAACCTCATTATCATGAATGCAAATGCTACAAATCAACAGTTGCTTTCCAAACAAACTCTTCCATATTCAGACTACTGGTTAACTGACGCAAAGAAAAAAGTGAAGCTTAATTATACTGAATCTGGAACAATATGGCGTATTTTTACAATAGATCCCGAAGGTACGAATCCAAGAGAAATATTTACAGAAGTTTGTGATTCAATGCTACAGCCTAAATGGTCATATGATGGAGAAGTAATTTGTGCAGGAACAAATTATGTTAATTCAAGCACTTTATGGCGTTTGAATAATAACGGAGAACTTAAAACAAAGTTATTTACCTCAAAACACAAAATAAGAAAATTTGAATGGGACCCTTCTTCAAAACGTATAGCTTTTTTACTAGAAAAAAATATCAAGGATGAAATATGGTATGGCCAGCCGCATGAAAAAATTTATCAAATATGGGTTATTGAACGTGATGGAACAAATCCAAGATTTATTTATGAATCATATGGCACTATAAATAATATTTCATGGGATGATATGGGTAAAAATATTGCCTTTGATGAATCGTATTATAAATGGTATTTTGCCCCAAAAATGACAACAATAAAAATAGCAAATGTTTTTGATAATTCAGTAACAGATTTATTACCATATGAATCATATGCAGAATATCCTGTGTGGTCACATGATGGTCAGGTGCTTGCTTATATAAGCTGGGCTGAATTCTGGCGACCAACCATATCCAAAAAGCTCTGGGTTGCACAGATAAAATAAATTTATAAATTACCGGTTTAAATAACATAATCATAATATTTTTAAAATAAAAAATTCATATTATGAAACTTTTTTATTAAGTTTGTCTATCAAAACTCATTTTCATTAAATAAAAAACATTTGACTTTAAATTTTAAATATGTCAAAATATTTTCAAAATAATAATTTCATCAGGTGGAAAAACTATGAAATATAGATTATATATTTTAATTAGTTTGGCAACTATTATTTTTGTTGTAAATAACATATACAGTGATGAAACATTAATAGGGACAACATCTAATAATTTTCTTAAGATTCTAATACCAGCCAGACCTGCTGCCATGGGAGAATCATATGTTGCTGTATCAGATGATATCAATTCAATTTTTTATAATCCTGCAGGAACAGGTAAAAGTATGCTTGCTGAAATTTCATTTACTCATACATAATGGTTTCAACAGGTTAGATATGAAAATATAAATATACTTATTCCATTTTCTTTTGGAAATATTGGTTGTTCTTTAAACTTATTGAATATTTCACCCATGGATAAAACGCTTTCTACTTCGTTAACAACATATACAAAAGAATATGATTTTTCTCCATTCAGCATTTATGGAATCGTGACATATGCAAAGGAATTTACTGATAACCTTTATCTTGGTTTAAATATAAAAATAGCAAATTATACTATTGATTCACAGGATAATAATGGTTCATCAATTTCGTTTTTATCTGATATTGGTTTGATTTATGATTTTCCGTTCTTGAAAAATTTTTCAACAGGACTTGTTTTCAGAAATTTAGGTCCATCTTCAAAATTTATAAGTGAAAATTATATGCAACCAATAGATATGAAAATGGGTTTAGGTTATTCAGCTGATACTTTTACATTAGGTGCAGATATTTCATATCCACTGGATAATAATTTGAACTTTTATTTAGGTGGTGAACTTAATTTATTTGAAATTTTATCATTTCGCGTAGGATATAAAGGAGGAACAATTAATCAACCCACCTTTGGTGCAGGGATAAATTACGCACGTTTTTTTATTGATTATGCATTTGTCCCGTATACAGATGAAAACCTCGGACAAACTCATAGAATAACCATTTCATATAAATTTGGTGCACCGGAAACAAAGATCTTTTTTAATCCAAAAGTGTTTTCACCAAATAATGATAAGTTCCTTGATTATTCATTAATTCAAAAATACGTCATGCAAAAAAACAAAGTAAAAAATTATTTATTAACTATTTATAATGAATTAAATAATGTTGTATTTAAATCATCAAAACTACATCCAGATACAAAACTTTTCTGGAATGGGATAAATTCACTAAAAAATATTGTCTCTGATGGAACTTATTATGGCAAACTTGAAACCATTTATACAAATGGAATAAAATCAGAATCAAACATGGCTCCGATAGAGGTTGATAATACTCCGCCTGATATAAAAATAGATGCAAATCCAAAGATGGTAAAACCAGGTCAGACAACAGCTTTATATGCGCCTGTTAAATTTTCACCTGCTGTATTTGATTTACATGGTATCAGTAAATGGAAATTAAATATCGTAACGGAAGATGGAGAAATATTTAAATCTTTTGAAGGGACTGGGGACCCGGTTGAAATTACATGGGATGGTTCTGATAATTCTGGTATCAATTATGTAAATACAGGAAAAACATATTATTATATAATGTATGCTGCTGATAGTGTTGGTAACTGGGGTAAATCTCAATCAGATAAAGTAAAGGTTTTGTTAAGAGAAATCATAATAACTTTATCTTCAGATACTCTTTTTGACCTCGGTAAAGCAGATGTAAAAATAAGCGTTTATAACGACCTGAAAAAAATAGCAAATAAAATAAAATCACTGAATAATCCGAGTATTGTAATTGAAGGACATACAGATAATTTACCATTATATTCCAGTAAATATAAAGATAATAAAGAATTATCAGAATACAGGGCAAAAGCAGTTGGAAGGTTTTTAACTGAATTATTTAATATAAAACCTGATATTATTTCTACGATTGGATATGGTGAAACACAACCTGTTGCATCAAATGATACTGCCGAGGGCAGAAAAAAGAACCGTAGAGTTACCATAAGGATAAAGACAAGTAAGTGGGAATGATGTAATAAAGATGTTCATAAAATATGTTCTTTAAAAATGTTCTTTAGTAATGTTTTCTATAGATAATAAACATCTTTATTAAACATATTTTACGAACATTCTTATAGAACATGTTTAGAAAACATTAAAATACCAGGAGGACTGTATGAGAAGAAAACAGTTTTATGATACAACGGTTCAGTCGGTGCAGAGAACTCTGGATATTATTGAAACATTGAGTGAATACAAAACCGGAGTGGGTGTAACCACATTAAGTAAAGAATTAAAATTACATAAAAGCACAGTTCACAGGCTTCTCACCACTCTTATGTTGCGCAAATATGTAGAACAGGATACGGAAACATCAAAATATAAACTCGGTATGAGGCTATTTGAAATAGGAAATGCTGTGCTTTCAAAACTTGATATAAGGCAACATGCATCACCTTATCTGCGGCAATTATGGAAACAAACCGGGGAAACAGTTCAATTATCAATAGTTGACCAGTATAAGGTTTTATATATTGATGTTCTTGAATCACTTGAAAAAGTTGGTGTCAAATCAAATGTAGGAGAAAGGGTTCCATTGCATTGTTGTGCAGCTGGTAAAATATGGCTTGCTAATTTACCCGATGATAGATTAAATGAAGTAATTAAATTAATAAAATTTGAACCATATACTCCTTATACAATTGATAATGTAGATAAATTAAAACAATCAATACAGCAGGCTAAAGAACTTGGATATGCTATTGATAATCAGGAATATTCCACAGACCTTGTTTCTATATCTGCAGCAATTAAGAATTATAGAGGCAGGGTTATTGCCTGTGTTTCAATAACAGCCCCGGCATTGAGAGTTAATGATGAAAAGATAAAAGAAATCGGCAATAATGTAAAAGCAACCGCGGAAAAAATTTCTCAATCAATGGGTTTTAATAAATAATAAGTATATCCCATAAATAATACTATTTCAGGAGAAAATAAATATGCATCTCACAGGTTTAAATATCGGTGGATTTTTATCTCAGGTTAAAGATGATGTTTTTGATGATAATCATATAAATTCCTTTATCACAGAAAAAGATTTAATTATGATTAAAGATTGGGGTTTTAATTGTATTCGTTTACCTGTTGATTATAATTTTTTTGAAACCTCTCCATACAATTATAATAAAAACAGATTAAAAAAAATAGACGAAATATTTTTTCTGGCGAAGAAAAATAATTTACAGGTTATTCTTGACCTGCATAAAACATCCGGACATTCATTTGCATTAAAGGAAAGAGATAAAAATGATATATGGGATAAAAATTCAGAAAACAGAAAAAGATTTTTATCAATATGGGAAATGTTTTCAAAAAGATATAGAAATTATGAGAATATAATATACGAGATTTTAAACGAACCAATAGCTCCTGATTATGAAACATGGAATCAATTATGCGACGAAACCATAGATATAATAAGAAAAAATGATAAAAATCATTATATAATTATTGAATCAAATATGTGGGGTAGACCCATTTGTTTTGAAGGTTTAAAGAAATTTACTGACGAAAAGATAATATACAGTTTCCATTTTTATGAACCTATAGTAGTGACACATCAGATGGCATACTGGACCTCTTTTGTTGTTTATAACATATATAGAAAATATGTTAAATATCCCGGGCGACCGGCTGATATTGCAGATGCAAAGGAAAAATTGCAAAAAAAAGATGAAAAATTTGCTGCATTTCTGGATGGACAGGATAAGGATTGGAATATCAATGAACTTGAAAAATTATTAATACCTGTTTTAGAATTCAAACAAAAATATAATGTTCCTATTTTTTGTGGTGAATTTGGTTGCATAGTTGTTGCAGACCCTGAAACACGAAAAAACTGGACCTGTGATTTTATATCAATTTTAAAAAAACATAATATATCGTGGACTTACTGGAGTTATAAAAATATGGATTTTGGAATTATAGATTTTACAGAAACGTATAAAGACAACCCGAATTATTCAAAGGATAGAATAGATACAAATATATTGCAAGCACTCAAAAATGGAATTTTTTAAAATATTAAGTAAATATAAAAATGCAAGAACCGGCGAAATAATAACTTCTCATGGCAGAATTTTAACTCCTGTTTTTATGCCGGTTGGAACTCAGGCAACAGTTAAAATAATGACGCCAGCCGATTTGGAAGAAATGGGGTATGAAATAATTCTTGCAAATACATATCATTTATATTTAAGACCTGGCTCTGATTTAATAAAAAAATTTGGTGGATTGCACAAATTTATGGGATGGAATAAAAGTATACTTACTGATTCAGGTGGTTTTCAGGTATTTTCATTACAATCTTTAAGAAAAATTACAAAGGAAGGTGTGATTTTTAAATCTCATATTGATGGCTCAGAGCATATTTTCACACCTGAAAAAGTTATAGAAATACAGAATATTTTAAATAGTGATATAATTATGTGTCTTGACGAGTGTCCTCCTTATCCAGCCACTTATGAGTATATAAATGATTCATTGAACACAACTATTGAGTGGGCAAAAAGAGCAAAAAAGGCACATAAAAAAGAAAATCAATATCTTTTTGGAATAATTCAGGGTGGTATTTATAAAGATTTAAGGGAAAAAGCAATGGAGGAGATTTTTAAACTTGATTTTCCAGGATATGCATTGGGTGGTGTTTCTGTTGGTGAAGATAAAGACCTGATTTATAAAGTTGTTGATTGGTGTAGCTTTAATATGCCAGAAAATAAACCAAGATATCTGATGGGCGTGGGTACACCAGAAGATATCTGGTATGCTGTAGAAAGAGGCATTGATATGTTTGATTGTGTTTTTCCTACAAGGATAGCAAGGAATGGAAATATATATACGTCCGAAGGACAGATAGCAGTAAGGAACAGCGAATTTAAAGATGATGAAAGACCAATGGATGAAGATTGCCAATGTTATGCCTGTAAAACATTTTCAAGGGCATATATAAGGCATTTATTTAATGTGCATGAAATCCTGGGAATGCGGCTTACTACTTTACACAATTTATTTTTTATGATACGATTGATTGAAAGAATAAGAAAATCAATTTCTGATGGGACATTTGAAAAAGAACGAGATTTATTTTTTAAAAAATACAAGATTTAAAAGGAGGATTTTATGTTTTTTTTATTGCTTTATGCAGCAGAAACAGCTCCAGTGGCAACACCGGCAGCCGAAGGACCATCAATGCTCCAGGCATTTTTACCATTAATAATAATTTTTGTTTTGTTTTATTTTATGTTTATAATCCCGAATAAAAAGGAACAAAAAAAACATCAGGAAATGTTAAAAGCATTAAAGCAAGGCGATAAGGTTATAACAAGTGGAGGCATTGTAGGTATAATTGATAAAATCAATGAAAATGAAGATATAATCAGAATCAAAAGCGGGGAAAATACTCTAATCAATATTAAAAGAAGTTATATTGCCAGTAAAATAGAAAAGACAATAGAAGAACCGGAAAAAAAATAAATGTCAGAAATTCGCAAGGACCCAATTGTAAACAGATGGATAATAACGCTTGATGACAGATATTTTGCACCTTCTTCTGTATCTTCCATGCCTCTGAATTTACCAGAAAATGATAAAAATTGCCCTTTTTGTCCTAGTAATGAATCAAAAACAGGAAAATTAATTTATGAATTAAAGAACATAAATTTATGGAAAATAAGAGTTATACCAAATAATAAGCCATATCTTACTGTTGAAAAACAGCTGAAAAAACAGGGAAAAGGAATTTTTGATGTAATAAGCGGAACAGGCGCGAATGAGGTAATAATAGAAAGTCCTTTGCATAATCTTGACATAGATAAAATGGATATAAGTTCAATATCCGATATTATTAATACATATGTTGAAAGAACACTGGATTTAAGAAAAGACATTCGTTTTGAATACATAATTATTTTTAAAAACAGGGGACCTGATGCCGGTGGAAATATTTTTCATCCTTATTCTCAGCTAATCGCATTGCCAGTTATTCCCAAAAGAATATCAGAGGAAATTGAGTCTTCGTCCAGATATTATGAAATAAAAAACAGATGTGTTTTTTGTGATGTTATTGACAATGAATTGTCTTTTAATGAAAGAGTTGTCAGAGAAACCGAACATTATGTGATAATTGCTCCTTTTGCATCGCGGGTTCCATTTGAGTTATGGATACTTCCAAAATTTCATTCATCTCATTTTTTTAATATAACCAAAGAGCAAATTTACGGATTAAGCGTTGTTTTAAAAGATGCTATTTATAGATTAAATAAATCATTAAATTATCCCTCATATAATTATATGATACATACTGCTCCAGTTAAATCAGATGAACTGCAGTATTACCACTGGCATATAGAAATTATGCCAAGGATAAAAAGGACAGAAGGGTTTGAGTGGGGAACAGGTTTTTATATAAATCCAACATTACCTGAAGAAGTTGCTGAATATTTAAAAAAAATTTAAATTATTATGTCAAATTCAAAAGATAAGCCATTAAGTGTCACAGAAGTTAATACTTTAATAAAAAACCTTTTTGAGGAAAAACTGGAAAAAATCTGGGTCAAAGGAGAAATTTCAAATTTTTCCTGTCCATCATCAGGGCATATTTATTTTACACTTAAAGATGCAAATAGTCAGATAAAAGTTGCGTTTTTTAGATATAGCAATAGATTTGTTCAGTCACAACTTCAGGACGGCATAGAAGTCATTGTGTTTGGGAAAATATCAATTTATTCAAAACGAAGTGAATATCAGATTATTGCTGAGGAAATACATGTTTTTGGTGAAGGCGATTTACTGGTTCAATTTGAAAAACTTAAGAAAAAATTATCCGAGGAAGGCTTATTTGATGAAAAAAGAAAACGTGCGATCCCTCAATTTCCTGAAAAAATCGGAATAATAACAAGTCCTACAGGCGCAGTTATAAATGACATAATAAAAATAATTAACAGACGATATAAACCTGTTTCTCTTATAGTTTATCCATCTATGGTTCAGGGTGATGAAGCAGCATCACAGATAATAGAAGGCATTAAATATTTTAATTCAAGAAAAGATATAGATGTTATAGTTTTAGCCCGTGGTGGTGGTTCAATTGAGGACTTATGGGCATTTAATGACGAAAATCTTGCAAGGACTATATTTGCTTCAAGATTACCGGTAATATCTGCAGTTGGACATGAAATTGATTACACAATTTCAGATTTTGTTGCTGATTTACGTGCTCCAACTCCTTCTGCTGCTGCAGAACTTATGGTGCCGGATACAGATGAATTAATGAATAAATTAAATAATTACAATAAAACAATATATAGTATTATTATTAATCTGTTAAAAAGTTATAATGAAAAATTAATCAATTATAAAAAAGATAATGTTTTTAAAAAAATAATTAATTTTTATGATGAATATAGCCAGGTCATAGATGAGTATTTGATAAACATAAATAAATCAATAAAAAATTTCATAAACAATAAAGAAGAACAGGTGAAAATTCTTTTTGAAAAAATAGAATTATTAAATCCATATTCAATACTTAAAAAAGGTTATTCTGTCGTTTTTAATGATAAAGGTGATGTAATCAAAAATGCCGGGCAAGTTGAAAATGGACAGGACATTAATATAAAATTATACAAAGGCGAATTAAAAGCAAATGTACATAAAATTAAACCCTGAGGTGAGTTATGACAAAAGACAAAAGCAAAAAGGAAAATATAGAAACATTAATGAAACAGATTGAAAATATAATTGATGAACTTGAAACTGGAGAAATTGATCTGGACGAATCCATAAAAAAATATGAGGAAGCAATGTTAATGATTGACAGATGTAAAAAAATATTAAAAGAATCCAAATTAAAAGTAGAAATGTTGAAAAAGAAAGCAGAAATGGAGATTGAAGACGAGGAAGAGAATGAAGTTGAAAATATGGATGAGGATATGGACGAGGAGGAAGAAGAGGATGATAAAAAACTTTTTTAAGGATGTAAACATTGGATAAAATTTATAATGAATTGGTAAAAAAAATAGATTTTTATTTATTAAAATATTTGAAATCAAAAGATGAATTTCCACCGATTATTTTTAAAGCAATGAGATATAGTATTTTTGCTGGTGGCAAAAGAATAAGACCTGTATTTTTGCTGCTTACTGCAAAATCCTGTGGAATGAATATAAATAGTATTATGCCTGTTGCCTGTGCAATTGAAATGATACATACTTATTCCTTAATACATGATGATTTACCTGCAATGGATAATGATGATTTCAGAAGAGGTAAACCAACTTCTCATAAAAAGTTTGGTGAAGCAATTGCTATTTTAGCAGGGGATGCTCTACTTACAAAAGCATTTGAAACAATATGTGAATGTTACAGATATATTCCAACTGATAAAGTTATCAGAGTAATAAAAATAATTGCAAATGCTGCTGGAATAAATGGTATGGTTGGTGGACAGGCTGCAGATATTATTTTTGAAAACAAGAAAATATCGGAAGAAACACTTTATTTTATACACTCTCATAAAACCGGTACTATGATAAAAGCCTCAATTCTGTCAGGAGCAATTCTATCCGGAGTTGATAATAAAGAACTGAAATTATGGAATAGATTTGGAAAAATTGCAGGTTTGATTTTTCAAATAACTGATGATATATTGGACAGGACATCAACAACTGAGAAACTTGGAAAAACAGCTGGAAAAGACCTGAAACAAAAAAAAGCAACTTTTCCTGCTTTTTATGGAATAGAAAAATCAAAGCAAATAGTTTCAAATTTATTACTTGAAGCAAAAAAAATTTTGTATAAAATAAAAAGACCGACTGAATATATTTTAAACCTGATTGAATTAATAGCAAACAGAGAAAAATAAAAATTTATAAGGTGATTTATGGATAATATACTTATTTCATTGGAAAATATCTGGAATACTATACTGATTATCATAACTCATAAAATATTTTATATTACTTTTTTTACATGGCTTTTTGCACAAACGTTAAAAGTTTTAATTTTTTTCATTACAAAACATAAATTTGATTTCAGATTATTTGTAGGGACCGGAGGAATGCCATCATCCCATACCGCAGCTGTAACAGCAATAACAACGACCATTGGTTTATATTCAGGATGGGATTCGCCTGTTTTTATGGTTTCGTTATGCTATGCAATAATAGTAATAAGCGATGCTTTGGGTGTGAGGCGAGCAGCAGGTAAACAGGCAGTTTTACTCAATAAAATGATGGATGAAATTGAACATGGTAAATTTAAATATGAGAAAAGGTTAAAAGAACTTCTCGGACATACGCCTATGGAAGCTTTTGCTGGTATTTTAATTGGAATTATTTTTCCAATATTAATTTTTTAATTATAAATTATGAATTATAAATTTTTAAATAAAATCAAATCTCCTTATGACTTGAAAAAATTGACTTATGATGACCTTGAAATACTGGCATCGGAAATCAGGGATTATATGGTTCATGTTGTTTCTAAAACTGGTGGGCATCTCGCATCATCTTTAGGTGCAGTTGAAATAACACTTGCATTATATAAAGTTTTCAATCCGCCGGTTGATAAAATTATATGGGATGTGGGACACCAGGCTTACTGTCATAAAATAATAACCGGCAGAAAAAATAAGTTTAATACTTTAAGACAAAAAAATGGTTTATCTGGCTTTTTAAAACCAGGTGAAAGTAAATATGATGTATTTGGAGCAGGACACTCTTCAACTTCTATATCTGCTGCACTGGGATTTGCCAAAAAAAGAGATTTAAAAAATGAAAAATATGAAGTTGTTTCTGTAATTGGAGATGCATCTTTAGCAAATGGTATGGCTCTTGAAGCTATAAATCATTTAGGCCATGATAAAACAAAAATGTTGATAATTGTTATTGATAATGAAATGTCTATATCACCCACGGTAGGTGCTCTGTCAGAGTATTTTAACCGTTTGATGAGTGGCGGAGTAATTAATAAATTAAGAAATACAATAAAATCTGCTTTGCAAAAAATTCCTGCAATAGGATATCCCACAACAAAAATTATCATCAGTTTAGAAGAAGCAATAAAATGCATCTTTTCTCCTGGGATTATATTTGATGAACTTGGAGTTCGTTATTTCGGACCCATAAACGGTCATAATATAAAATTACTTATTGAAACAATAGAAAATATCAAAAATATACAGGGACCTAAAATATTACATATAGTAACAAAAAAAGGCAAAGGTTATAAACCAGCAGAAGAGAATCCAACCCTTTTTCATGGTATTGGTCCATTTGAGCCCGCAACAGGGATACCATTATGCAATAAAACAACCGCTTCGTATTCAAAAATTTTTGCCGAAACACTTACAAATATTGCATTAAAAAATAATAAAATAATTGGGATTGTTGCAGCAATGATAGAGGGGACCAACCTGTCTATTTTTAAAGAAAAAATTCCAGGAAGATTTTTTGATGTAGGAATTGCAGAAGAGCATGCAGTGACATTTGCAGCTGGACTTGCAAAAGCCGGACTTAAACCATTTGTTTGTGTGTATTCAACATTTTTACAGCGTGGCATAGACCAGATAATACATGATGTTGGAATACAAAAATTACCGGTTACATTTGTACTTGACAGAGCAGGACTCGTGGGAGAAGATGGAGCAACCCATCATGGTGTTTTTGATATAGCATATATGAAAATGATTCCAGATATGATTGTTATGGCGCCATCAGATGCAAATGATTTACAAAAAATGGTTTTATTTGCATCCAAATATAATAAAGGTCCATTATCAATAAGATTTCCAAGGGGAGAAGCATTTTATTATGAAGATAGAACAAAAATAAATATTGGAAAAGCAAGAATTATCAAAAAAGGGACTTCTCTGACTATAATAAATTTAGGTGCGCTTTTACCAGATATACTTGATGCTGTTAATCTATATAAAGATAAAAATAAAATAGAACTAATTGATGCAAGATTTGCCAAACCAATTGATGAGGAAACAATTATAAAATCTGTTAGAAAAACAAAAAGAGTAATTATAATTGAAGAAGGTGTTATTGAAGGTGGTTTTGGAGAATCTGTTTTAAGAATAATTGCAAAAAATAATTTAAAAAACATAAAAATAAAACAATTAGGCGTCCCGGATAAATTTATAGAACATGGCACGATTGCACAATGTCGTGAGGAATGCGGGTTAACAAAACATAATTTTTTAGAATGCATAAAAGAAATTTTAAATTAAAAACTTATAAAATGGAAGAATATGCTTGCTAAATTAAGAATAAAAAATTATGCTCTGATTCGTGAAATTGAAATTGATTTTTCGCCTGGTTTGAATATTTTAACAGGAGAGACAGGCGCGGGTAAATCTATAATTATAGGTGCTTTAAATATTGCAGTTGGTGAAAGAGGTTATACAGAAAGTATCAGAAGTGGTGAAGATAAGGCAGAAATAGAAGCGGTTTTTGATTTAAAATCAAATAATATTTTAAATACTAAAATAAAAGAGATTGCAGAACAATCAGGATTTGATTTTAATGGTGAAGAGATAATTATAAAAAGAGAATTAAACAGAAGTGGAAAAGGTAAAATATACATTAATAATTCATTGGTTGGATTAAATATACTTGAAAAAATAGGAAACTATCTGGTAGATATTCATGGTCAGCATGAGCATCAGTCACTTTTGAAGCAGGAAATGCATATAGAATTTCTGGATGCTTATGCCAAAACAGAAAAATTACGATCTGAAATTGCTGAATTATATAATAAACTGAATGATTTAAATAACGAACTGAAAAGAATTTATGAGATAGAAAAGGATAAACAGGAAAAACTTGAAATAATTAATTATAAATTAAATGAACTTAAAAATGCAGAATTAAATGACCCGCAGGAATATGAGAAAATACTGGTTGAAAGAATAAAACTTGTAAATATAGAAACCATAAAAAACCTGGCAAATAATATCATTATATCTCTTTTGCCTTCTTCTATTGATATGGAAGGGGAAGGAGCAATTGATTTTCTTGCAAAAGCAGAAAAAAATATTATTGAAATAGAAAAATACGACGCAAAGACAGCACAGGAATACAGAAAATTGTTAGAAGAAATAATTACACAAGCAAAAGATGTAAAAGATTTTTTTATAAATTACATTAACAAAATTGATTTTGATAAAAATTATCTTGAAAAAATTGAAAACAGAATTGAGTTGATAGAAGATCTTATGAAAAAATTTAAAAAAAATAGTTTTACAGAATTAATAACTTATTCTGATGAACTTATAAAAGAAAAAGAAAAGATTGAATTAAATGAGGAAATTATAAGACAAAAAGAGGCTGAAAAGGAATTAGTTTTAAAAAAACTTTCTGAATTGTGTATTAAACTATCGGAAATAAGAAAGAAAAAAGCCATAGAACTTTCAGAAAAAATAGAAAAAGAATTAAAAGAACTCAGCATTTTAAAAGCTATTTTTAAAATAGATATTTCTCAAAAAAATGCAGATGATGACGACCTGTTTTTTATACATAATAATAAAAAAATTAAATTAACAGATAATGGGATTGATAATGTGGAATTCTTAATTTCTTTAAATCCGGGTGAAGAAGTAAAACCCCTTATAAAAGTTGCTTCCGGCGGAGAAATTTCAAGAATTATGCTCGCAATAAAAAACATCCTTTCTGAAACTGATATAATACCGGTTATGGTTTTTGATGAAATTGATAGTGGTATATCAGGAAAAGTAGCAACTGATGTTGGAGCTAAATTATATTCAATATCAAAAAAGAAGCAGATAATATGTATAACCCATTTACCACAAATAGCCAGTTATTCAGATATGCATTATAGCGTAGAAAAAAATATTTCAGATGGAAAAACAGAGACAAAGATAGAAAAACTTGATTATAAAAAGAAAATAAATGAAGTGGCAAAGTTATTAAGCGGGGAAAAAGTAACAGAAGCATCATTAAAATCAGCAGAAGAACTTATAAATTCAGCTAGAAAAAATGTATAACGGTGTAATCTGATGAAATATTTATTCTTTTTTTTCTCAATAATAATTATTTTTTTATTTATAAAAACCGCTACGCCTACAATATATTTAGGAGATTCAGGCGAGATTGTAACTGCTGCATGGACACTTGGTATTGCCCATCCTCCCGGGTATCCGCTGTATATACTGACAGGAAAAATTTTTTCCTTGATTCCGTCAGGTGATATTGCATACAGGATTAATTTATTTGCAGTTGTACTGGCAGTATTTGTTTTTTTATTCTTGTTTTTAAATATTAATATTTTTATCGAAATTATTTCGAAAAATATCAACAAAAAATTACTTCTTTTAATCTCGCCGGTCACTTCTTTATTTTATCTTTTATCAGAAATCGTATGGTTTGAAGCAATAAACGCCAAAGGCGGGATATATATCTTTGCAAATTTAATTGTGCTGCTTTCTTTTTATTCCCTGTTTAAATTTATTTCAACAAAAGAGTTAAAATACTGTTATTTATCGTTTTATCTGTCCGGTTTTTTGATACCATCACATAATTCAACTGCGTTATATGCGATTTTAATTTTAGTTTTAAATTTTTATTTTATAAAAAAATCTTTAAATATTTTTCTGATCATAAAATTATTACTATTTTTTATCTTTTCTTTTTTATCATCTTATTTATTTTTATTTATAAGAGCAAAAGCAGGACCTGTTCTTGATTGGGCAGGTATATCAACATACAGTGAAGTATTTGAACACATAATCAGAAAAAGATATTTTTCAGATGGGCAATTTACATTACCTGTTTTAATGTTCAGGTTAAATAATTATTTTGTTCAGTTTATAAAAAATTATAATTTTTTAATTTTATTTTTTATTACAGGATTATTTTATTTATATAAATTAAATAAAAATATTTTTTTTATTATTATCATATTTATAATAACCAGCACATTTATGCTTATTTATGGCATAGAAACATCAGCCGGATTTAATCTGAGTTCTCTTTCAACGATATCTCTGTATATAAGCAGGGGATTTTATCTGGTAAATGATTTGTTGCCAGTTGCCATCTCTTCTCTGGGATTATATTAAATAAGAAATATAATATTAATATAATTTTTATGTTTATAATTATTCTGATAATACCGGTTATAATGGCATTTAATAATTATGAAATAAATAATCATTCAAGAAAATTTTCAGGATATGACCATCCGATGAATATAATGAAAACGATTAATAATGATAATGTTTTGTTTTCCAGAAATGATTGTCCCAGTTTTAACATACTTTATATTAAATATGTTAAAAACAAATACAGGGATTTTATTGTTTATGACAGGGATATAGCTGTTCTTGACATTTCTATTTATAATAAAACTAAAGATAAAAAAAAGATGCAACAGATTGAATCTGAATTTGTTTTAAGCAACATTAATAATACATTTTTTACTGATTATTATGAAGACAAAAATAATAATATCAGGTCAACGCCTTATGGGATATTATTTAAGCCATATTTAAATATAGAACCAGACTACAATTCTATAAAACTTTTACAATTATATACAGTAAGGGATTATTTTAATAATAAAAAACTAGACTTGTTTTATCGTGATTTTATTGCTAAGTATTTTATAGCAAAAGCTGAATATTTTGCAAAAACAACCAATAGACAGAATACTTTAAAATTATTGGAATTCATTGAAAAAACAGGTGGCGGTAGCCCCGCAACACTCACAGAATTGATACGGATAGTTTATGGCGAATTAAAGGATATTGAATTATCAATAAAATATTTAAAAAAAATGGTTTATTTAAACCCATATGATATTAAAACTTTGAATATTCTGTTACAATTATATTTAAAGTATAATTATAATGAAGCTATTTCTTGGGTAGAAGGTTTTATTAAATTATTGCCTGATTCAAAATACAGAAATAAAATAAAAAAACAAATTGAGTTATACGGGCAGATTCAGAAAGACAGTATGAAATGAAATATTTTTTATTTTTAATTTCACTTTTAATTATTCTTATATTTTTGACAACCACTTCTCCTTCTATTTATCTGGGAGATAGTGGTGAAATAGCAGCAGCTGCAGCAACTCTTTGTATCGGGCATCCGCCAGGTTATCCGTTATATATGTTAATTTCAAAGATTGCTTTAATGATGCCAGCAGGCGATGAAGCATTCAGGATAAATTTTTTATGTATATTAATTTCCTGCATGGTTTTTA
>FWPV01002223.1_pt1 | contig 17291 bp, 7 predicted proteins | sample 2228371 | NCBI WGS metagenome assembly FWPV01 (sample SAMEA103939776, study PRJEB20133) | metagenome | reverse complement strand
CTTATATTTTATTTCAACACCTGACTTTGTTTTTGCTTTGATTAAATAATAATAAATACCCGGTGTTAATTTTAAAACACTTGCAGTGCATTTATTTAATTCATCTTCAATACCTTTACATTCAACTTTTTTAACAAGATTTCCGGCAAAATCAAAAATAAATACTGTAACATCTGCTTCTTCGTTTAAAGAATAAACAAAGGTTATATTATCCTTTGCAGGCAAAGGATATGCATAAACCTGCCCTTCTTTTGGTATTGAAGGTCCTTGTAGAGTTGGTGTTATTGTAGGTGTAGAGGATATAACAGGTGTTATTGTATGAGTTAAAGTTACGGTTGATGTTTCAGTTATTGTAGGTGTAACAGTTGCAGTAACTAAATAACCAGCATCAGGACAGAATTCTGCATATATTGTCCATAATCTGGTTAAAGAAGAGCATTCGCCAAATGGATCAGGGAAAGTTCCAAAGATATTTGTTGTTGAAACTCCAGAACCAGAAGGCATACCTGATATATAACGTATCTGTATCCCTGCTTCTGCCTGAAGCGCAAGCCAGTAATATCCTTTATTTAAATGAATAAGTGGCACATCAAATTCATTCCATCCAGTGTTACAATCTATTGGAATACACGGATAATATAGAGTATCTGGTTGATTAAGAACATCTGTATAAATTGCTGCCATTATTCTGCCTATCCCGGATTCAACGTAAACATAAATTTTCCTTATTACCGCATCCTGAAGCAATTCAAATTTACTCGCATAAAGTGATGACCCGCCGCTCACTTGAACCGCATTAAATGAATTATTCCCAAAAATACCAGGGACACAAACTGTTTCAGTTGGTGACTGTGTTAATGTAACTGTTATTGTCGGAGTATTAGAAAAGGTTTCTGTTATTGTTTCAGTAAATGTCTCTGTCTGAGTTTGTGTAAATGATTCAGTAAGTGTAATTGTCTGTGTTATTGTTTCTGTTGCAGTATCACTGCTTGTCAGGGTTATTGTTATTGTTGCTGATATCGTCTCAGTTATCGTGTTAGTTGATGTTTGTGTTATAGTTAAAGTCTCTGTAAAAGTAGCAGAGGGCCTCGGCGTATTGGATGATGAAAGTGTTACTGTTATTGTCTGGGTGTTTGTCTGTGTTACTGTATTTGTTATTGTTGTTGTTACAGTATTTGTTATCGTTTGTGTTATTGTGTGCGTTATTGTATTTGTATTTGTTGGCGTTATTGTTGATGTAACTGTGAGAGTTATGGTTGGTGTTATAGAAGGAGTTATTGTAACTGTTGGAGAAATTGAAAATGTTGGAGTTATTGTTAAAGTATGAATAACATCTGTTGATGTCGGTGATATGGTTGAGGTAGGTGTTATAGTTTCAGTTATCGTCCCGGTTGGAGTATTTGTTATTGTTTGCGTTATTGTCTGTGTAACTGTCCTTGTAACTGTAGGTGTTATGGTTGTTGTTATTGTATAAGTCATTGTCCATGTTAAAGTTGAGGTTAAGGTAAAGGTTGGCGTTATTGTTTGCGTAATTGTTGGTGTCGGTGTATATGGTATTCCAATGTATACATCATCAATATTCCATCCTGACATTTTCCATGCGCCAGAGTAATTATTTATTGCATGACCGAACCTCACCCTGAATTTATCTGATTTATATGCTGTTACATCATAAACAATTTCCTGCCAGGAACTATCCTGAATAGTTGTGCCATTAACAAAAATCGGTATCCATGTAGAACCATTATAAACTTCTACTGTTACAGAAATCCAGTTGGGATAATCACAATTTAAATGTCTGTAAAATCTTAATTGCAACTGTGGTGCTAAAGAAGCATCTATATAGGGTGATGTTAAATAATAATAAGGATGGTTGGATGCCACTGACATATTACCGCCTATAACTGTTCCTGCAACATAATCATCATCTGTATATGAAACATCCATATCAGGATCAGGATAACCTGCGCTATGTCCGCTTGATGTTGTTGCTGGTCCCCTTTGCCATTCTATACCATAATCCCATCCCATATCAGTGGCAAATGTATCAAAATATGGAATCTCAAATACTGGAACAGGGGTGGATGTTTTTGTTACAGTTGGTGTTATGGTCTGTGTTACTGTTTTTGTTACTGTTTGTGTTATTGTCTGTGTTATTGTTCTGCTTGGAGTTATTGTAGGAGTTATAGTTCGGGTTGAAGTTCTTGTAATTGTTGGCGATGGAGTAATTGTTTTTGTTACTGTTGCGGTTGGTGTATATAACTGGGGTGGGCATTCAATAATTGCTCCATTACCATGTGGTAAATAAGACAATAATGTAAAATTTCCTCCAAGAGCAACTCTATTTTCATAACTTGTTAAACAATATACTGAAGAATTAGCATTAGGATCCCATTCAGAAAGAGTTGATGTTACTAAATCATAAGCAGCAATCATATTTCTTGAAGTCCCACTTATTGTAGTAAAAATTCCCCCAATTAATAATGCATTCTTATCAATATATAAACTATAAACTGTTCCGTTTGCATTAGGATTAAAAGAAGTTAATGTCCCTGAAGAATTAACGCAGGCAATATAATTTCTTGTAATACCGCTCACCTGAGTAAAAGAGCCACCTAAATAAATACCCCCTGGTCCGCTTAAAATAGCTCTAACTGTGCCATTACAATTCGGATCCCAAGGCTGAGTTGCACCGCTTATTAAACTGAAAGCAGCTGCCCTGTTACGTGTATAAGAATTACCTGCTGCACTTGTAAAATCACCACCTGCATAAATTAAGCCACCTGATTCTGTTAAACATCTTATTGTATTATTTGTATCTGGATTCCATGATAAAAGTGTTCCTGAATTAACATCAACAGCAGCGCCATAATTTCTTGTTACTCCACCAATATTTGTAAATGCACCGCCAATATACATATAAGTCCCATAAGGCAATAAAGTATAAACACTTCCGTTTGAATCTGGATTCCATGATAAAACATTTCCAAAACTCATGTCAAAGGCAGCAATCCTATTTCTTGATACAGACTTATTTACTGTTGTAAATGTACCACCTGCATATACTGCAGTATTAGTCAAAGCCAACGCATAAACAGTCCCATTAACATCAGGATCCCATGCATAAATGGTATTTGTTAAAATATTTACTGATGCTAATCTATTTCTGATCAAAGTTTTTGCAGATTTAAAACCGCCGCCTACGGCAATATTGGTAGAACCTGGTGTAACTGGTGCCAGCGCAAGAACAGTAGTATTTAAATCTGGAATCCAACTTGAAATAACAGCGCCTGTGTTCCTATCAAACGCTGCTGCACTTAATCTGGTTACTGATGATGGCAATCCTGTATTAACATTAGTAAATATTCCTCCAATATAGACATATGTTCCATTTGATATTATTTTATAACCAAAATAGTTTAAATCAGGATTAAAAGACGTTGCTTGTGCAGTGCTTGTATTAAATCCTGCCGCATAATTTCTTGTATATGTTCCGCCGTTTACAGTTGTAAAATTACCGGCAGCATATAATACTTTATTGTTATTGTCAAACCATAATGATTGAACTATATTATTTACATTAAAATCCTGTGGGGCAGGATAAGGATTTGCAAATGAAGTAAACATTGCGATTCTATTTCGTGCAGTTCCACTCACCTGAGTAAATGAACCACCTATAAATGTTTGATAACCCGACATTGCTATTGTATAAACAGGTCCATTTACTTTGTGATCAATATCTACTAAACTTCCAGCCCCAGCTGATTGGTCAATTACAGCAAAATAACCTCTTGAAACTGAATTAATAGTTGTAAAAGTTCCCCCAATTAATATTCTGATACTTGAATAGTATTTTATATCATATACAGCACCGTTTATGTCCATATTTAATCCTAAAACATTTCCATTTATATTGTCAAAAGCAGCAAGATACTTTCGTGCAAAAACACTACCATCTGAATCAGTAACAGTTGTAAAAGAACCGCCTATATAAATTTTTCCATCCCCACCTATTACAATTGCTCTTACTGTGTTATCTGCTCCTGGTTTCCAGTTAGGGTCAACCTCTCCTGTATTTAATATGTGAGCGAGTCGTGTCCTTGGTAAACCACCAACATAAGAAAATGTACCACCAATAAAAAAACCACCACTACCATCAGGTGTTATAGCATAAACTGTTCCATCAACCTGCGGCATTTTAGGCGAATTTATTTCATCCCCATTTATATCGCAAAAATAAAACGAACCAACTCGTTTTCCTATTTTAGTAAAAGTGCCACCCAAATATAAAACATTTGCCGCTCTTGTTACTGCATAAATTAGTCCATCTGTTGCAAAACTATCATAAACAGTAACATATGCAAAGGATATATCTAAATAAATGACAAAAAAAATCCCAGAAAAATAATTGTTTTTTTTATTTTTTGCAAAACAATAATTTCTCCTTAATTATTCATTGTTAATATATTATACCAATAAAAATGCTATAAGTCAATTTTTTTATGACGGGCAGGAACGGCCTGAAATTTCTTAAATATATTTAATGTAGTATTGTTTTAAATAATACAATTTATCTGTTTATAATATTATTGATATATCAACATATCTTTTTCTGACTTTTTTCCCAATTTCATTTTAATCCTGACAAGTAAATTATTCCATATAACAATAAAAACAGGGATTATAAACAGCGTTACAAGAGTTGCGAATATCAATCCCCAGGCAAAAACAAGTGCAACGGGCTGCAAAAATGCATCTTTTGAGCCAGAAAAACCATAACCCACAGGAATTAAACCAACAGCTGTTGTTAAAGATGTTAAAATTATTGGTCTTAACCTAATTTTACACGATTCTATTACAGCTCTTGTGAAATCTCCGGTCTCTTTTATTAATTTATTTATAAAATCATTTAATATGATTGTATTATTAACAACAACTCCTGATAAAGCAACAAAACCCATAAAAGCAGCAAATGAAACAGGCATATTGTGTATGAAAAGTGTCAACATAACACCGATAAAACCAAAAGGAACAGCAAGCATAATAAGTATCGGCTGGGTAAAAGAATCAAATAAAGTAGCAAGAATGATATATATAATAAATATTGCAACTAAAAATGCTATACCTAACTGTTTAAAATTTTCCATCATATCTTTAAAATCGCCACCCGGTTGTATTATCACATCTTTATATTCTTCTTCTATTGTTTTTATTTCTTTTAATATTTCAGTATTAATTTTAGCAACATTTGTTATGGTTTTATCTACAAATGCAGATATAGTTATATTATTCTTTGCATCTTTTCTTTTAATGGCTTTTACTCCTGTATCTTCAACTATTTTAATCATATTTTTTAAAGGAACGAGCCTTCCAGAATTATTTGGTATGGAAAGATTTGTTATTTCTGTAATATCATTATAATTTTCCTGAGTTGATTTTATTATTATTTTTACATCTTCTCCGTCAATTTTAATTTTTGCTGCTTCCATACCAGAAACAAATGTTCGCAAAGCAACACCTATACTGGATACATTTAAACCTGCGCGTGCAGCATTTTTTTCATCAATAATTATTCTGTATTCTTTTTTACCCATCTCAAAATCAGAAAAAACATCTTTTATTCCTTTTTTGTTTTTTATTTTATCAATTATTTTAAAAGCAACTTCTTTAACCTGCGTTAAGTCATCACCTGCAACATCAATAACCACATCAGCACGTGAGCCACCGCCTTCTCTTCTTACGCCACCTATGCTTATTATCTCCACTCCTTCTGGTTTCTTTATTTCATCCCTTAAATAATTTATTATCTTATTTATATCTTTTGTTTTCCTATTTGATTCAATTTTTAATACTACATTTATCTGTCCTAAATTTGTAGCAATTTCAGGAATACCACCGGAACCACTTTGCCTGCCAGTAAGTGTATAGACCGCTTCTAAATCATCAGTATTTAATGACATACATTTATTCTCAATGTCAAGAATTACTTTTTTTGTATCTTTTAAAGAAAAATCTGGGGAACATTTTATTTTTATTTCAATTTCATCAATTTGTGTTGTAAAAAATGCAAAACCATTTTTAAATCCTAAAAAAATTGACAGAATAAAAACAACAACAACAATAACGATAAACAAATACTTGATTTTAAATATTTTTATCAACAAATTTTCATAAATATCTTTTATTTTTTCTATTAATTTTTCCTGAAAAACAGTAAATTTACTTTCCTTATGTATTTTGATGAAACTATTAATAAGCGCTGGTAAAAAAACATAAGAGACAAAAAACGAAACACACAAAGTTAAAATAATCACAGTCGGAATCGGTCTTAAAAAAGACCCTAAAATTCCACCAACAAAAACTAAAGGTAAAAATGATGCGATTGTGGTAAGAGTTGATGCGAAAACCGGGATTAAAACTTCTTTTGCTCCTTTTTCAATAGCTCCTTCTTTTTTTAATCCTTTGATAAAATATCTGTATATATTTTCAGCAACAACTATTGAATTATCAACAATTAACCCTATAGCCATTACAAAACCAAATAAAGATAACATATCATAGGTAAGTCCCAGCATTTTTATCAAAATCAAAGAAAATCCAAAGATTATTGGAATGGATGCCGCAATCTGTATTGCAACTGCTGGATTGATAAAAATTATAATAATTGCAAGGACAAAAAGACCACCTATTAAACCATTTGAATTTACAAGATGTATTCTATCTCTTATAAATATAGAAGAATCATTAAAAAATTTAACTTTTATATCCTGTGACATAACTGGTTTTATAAAATTAATTAATTCTTTTATTTTATTGTTTATTTTTATTGTATCCTGACCACGGGATTTATAAATTGTTAAAACAATAGCTTCCTGTGCATCTGTTCGAACGTCTATTTTCTGGTCTTCAAAATCTTCAAAAACATTTGCAACATCTCTTATTCTTGTTGTTTCTCCTGATTCATTTGAACGAATTATTATATCAGAAATTTGATTTATATCTTTTATGTCAGTTGCAGTTCTTATTGAATATTCTTTATCTTTTATCTCTGTATAGCCAACAGGTAGTGAAAAAGTCCTGCTTTTTATCGCATTTATAAGAGATAATATAGATATGGAATAATAATTTAATTTTTTTCTATCAGCATCAATATAAATAACTTTATCACGAACACCTGTTTTTTCAATTCTCGCAACGCCTTTTATTCTTAAAATTCTATCTTCTATTATTTTAGTAGATTTACGTAAATCCGAATAACTTTTTGCTCCGGAAATTGAAACCTGCAGTATTGGGAATTCATCTGTTGTTATTTCTGTAACATCAGGTCCTTTAACTTCCTCTGGTATATCATTTATCTTTGATACAGCATTTTTAATATTATTTAATACCTGAGTTGTATCTTTTATATTATCTTCTAAAGATACACTTACCGATGAAATTGATTCTGCAGAGATAGAATTTATTGATTTAATTCCTTTTATATTCTTTATTGCATTTTCTACTGGTATTGTTACTAATTTTTCAATATCATAAGGAGATGAATTTGCATAAAAAGTATTTATTAAAATTACACCTAATTTTATCTCTGGCAGCGACTCTTTTGGAGAAAAAATAAAAATTAAAACCCCACTTATACATAACAAAAAAGATACAAGAATAACAAAAACTTTTTGTTTTGATAAAAACCCAATCATTTTTATCCTTTATTGATAAATCAGCATATCACTTTTAGATTGCTTTCCTATTTTTTGTTTAATACGCACAAGCAAATTATTCCATATAACAATAAAAACAGGGATTATAAACAAAGTTACAACGGTTGCAAAAATTAATCCCCACGCAAATACAAGTGCCATTGGTTGTAAAAACGGGTCAGACGAGCCACCTAAAAGTCCATATGCCATAGGTAAAAGTCCTGTAGAAGTTGTAATAGAAGTTAAAATAATAGGACGTAATCTTAATTTGGCTCCTTCTAAAATTGCATTTTCAAAATCTTTTGAATTCTTTGCTTTTGCTTTCATCCTGTCGATAAAACTTGTCATAAGAATAGAGTTATTTACAACAACTCCTGTTAAACCAACAAATCCCATAAATGCCATAAAAGTTATTGGTTGCAAATGTAAAAGCAAAGTCAGAACAACACCTATAAAACCAAAAGGTATTGCAAGCATAATAATAAATGGCTGGGTTAAAGAATTAAAAAGTGTGGCTAAAATAGCATATATTATAAACACAGCAACTACAAACGCAAAGGCAAGGTCACGAAAAGCTTCTGCCATTGCCTGAAATTCTCCGCCTGTTTTAAATTCAAGAGCAGGATATTTTTTCTGAAAGTCATTTAACTTTTTTAATATTTCCATATTTACCTGTGTTGCATTTCCTTTTACTTTATCAACTGTTCCATATACCTTAACACTTTTTTTCCCATCTTTGTGTTTTATTATTGTATATCCAACGCCTTGCTTTATTTGGACAAAAGAACGCAGGGGTATCATCTGTCCCATCATATTTGGAACAGTTAAATCCAAAATATCATCCATACTTTTTATATCTTCTTTATTTAAACGCACCATTATATCTACATTTTCTCCGCCTGTTTTTATTGATTTTACTTTAAGACCTGATATTGCAGCTCTTATCATTGAACTTGCCTGTGCTATACTTACACCCACTCTCATTGCCTTTGGCTCATCAACTATAAATTTTATCTCTTTTTTACCTGTTTCTAAATCTGTGTTTACTTCTAAAACAGGTTTTACTTTATTACTGAATAATCTCGGTGTTTCTATATCTTTTATCATTACTTTTAACTCTTCTGCTGCTTTTTGTATTTCCTCAAAAGTATCACCAGTTATTGTAATACTTATATCTTCTGCCTGGGATGGTCCGCCTTTTACCACATCCACTGAAAGTTTATTTAGTTTATCACCTTTGCCTATCAATTCTTTAATCTGTTTTACTATTTTATTTGCATCTTTTGTTTTTCTTTTATCCTGCAGTTTTAATAAAACTCTTATATGTGCAAGATTCGGAGCAAATTTAGGCGGCCCACTTCTATCATCCTGATAACCTACATACGAAATTACATTATCTACATCTTCTTCTGGTAGTGTTAATAATTTCTTTTCTATATCATTTACAACATCTGCGGTATCTGTTAATCCAAAAGTATTTGGTGTTTCAAATTTTACATATATTTCATTTATCTGAGTATCAGAAAATTTTTTGTCCATAAAAATAACAGCAACGATTGACAAAATAAATGCTATTATTATTACTGCACCAAATAATTTTCTACGATGAAGAACCCATTTTAATGCTTCTCCATATTTTTCTTTTAAAACACTGAACCAGTGGTCGCTTCTTGAATGGTATTTTTTATTTTCTTTAACAAAATCAGAAAGATGTGAAGGCAATATAAAAAAACACTCAAAAACAGACATAGCAAGTGCAATTGAAATAATTATAGGAACAACGCCCATCATTTTTCCCATCATTCCGCCAACCATTAAAAGAGGTAAAAATGCTGCAATTGTAGTTGAAACAGATGCAATAACCGGCATTATCATTTCAGATGCGCCTGTGACAGCTGCATCAAAGGGTTTTTTCCCCATCTCCATATGCCTGAACATATTTTCTCCAACGACAATTGCATCATCTACAAGCATACCAATAACCATAATATATGCAAAAATAGAAAGCATATTAAATGTGATTCCAGCAGCATTGGTAATGATAAAGGTAGAAGCAATAGCAACAGGCAATCCAACAGCAACCCATAATGCTACAGCAGGTCTTAAAAATATAAGAAGTAAAACAACAACAAGAGATGCTCCAAAAGCACCATTTGAATATAAAACACTTAATCTATCCTTTAACCTTTCTGAAAAATCATCAGTAAATGTTATTTTCACATCTTCTGGTATTACATTTTCTAATTCTTTAATTATTTTCTTTATTTCTCTTGTTATTTTTATTGCATCATAACCAACCATTTTATTATACACAACAAGTATTGCTTCCTCACCATTTGCCCGGAACATACTTTCCATTTCACCAAAACCATCCTCAACAGTTGCTACATCACCTATTCTTATATTATTTCCAACATCATTAGAACGTACAACAATCCTTGAAATCTCTTCTGCGGTTGTCTGTTCTGAAAGGAACCTGATTGAATATTCTGTATCTTCAAATTTTTTATTACCTGCTGGCATAGAAATATTCCTGTCCTTTAATACATTCATAAGTCCAAAAATTGTAAGATTATATTTCTTTAAATCATTCTTTCTTGCATTTACCCAAATTGCTTTATTGAAATATCCCCATTTTTCTATCTTACCTATACCTGGTATTTTAGATGTTTTTTCTTCTATTAATTTTACAACATCACGTCTCTTACTATAATCACTACCAGACACAGTCATCATTAGCATTCCAAATTCTTCTGATGATATATCCATTATCTGCGGGTCTTCTGCCTCTTCCGGCAGATTATTTATTTTATCAACTGCTTTTTTTATATCATCGGTTAGTTTTTTTATATCATAACCTTCCTCTGCCTGGACAATCACCATTGATAAAGATTCAGAACTGGACGAATATAATTCCTTTATACCTTTTATATTTTTTATGGCATCTTCTATAGGATCTGTCACTAACTTTTCAACTTCAATTGATGACGCCTGTGGGTATATCGTGTTTACCACAACAATGCCAAATTCTATGTTTGGGAATATCTCTTTTGGCGATTTTACATAAATAAATAATCCTGTTATTGTTACAATTATTGCTATTAAATTTACAAGTATTGATTTTTTTGCAAAAAACCTGATAAGTCCCATATATTTACTCCTTTCCCATCATGTATTCATTAAAATACGCATCGTATTTGCCACTTATCTTGTTCCACTGACTCACTGCTTTTATATAATCTACATACGATGTAACTTCCTTTATCCTTGCCTGATTATAATCTGCCTGAGTCATTATAAGTTCACGAAGAGAAATCCTTCCCTGAGAAAAATTTTTCTTTTGCAGTTGTAATCTTTTTTCTGTTAACTGCCTTGCTTCCTTTGCCATGTCATATCTATTTTTTGCCGATAAAAGTGTTCTGTATGCGTTTCTTATCATTATTTTTGTTTGATTCTTTAAAAATTCATATTGTTCCAGCGCCTTTTTATATTCTTCTTCCTTGCTTTTGCTTTCGCCTCCTCCAGCCCTGTTTGGAAAAGCCCAGGAAAAATTGGCGCCTATCATAAAATTTCTGTATTTATTATCGGATAGCATGTCAAAAGAATCTTTTAAATTTGCACCAAACCCTTCTATACCATAACTACCTATTAAATTAAGGGATGGTAAAGCAGAATTGTCTGCAATTTCTTTTGCTGTCTTTGCCATATCAAGAGAGGCTTTTACAATTGCAACCTGCGGCGAAACATCAACAAGTAAATTTTCAAGTTCCTCTGTTAATTCAGGAATATAAACATCTTCAATTAACTCCTCTATTTTTATATTAATTTTATCCCACTCTTCACGATTAAATCCTGCAACACTTAAAAAACTTTCCTTTGATAATTTTACCTGATTTTCTGCTGGCCCCAGTTCTGACTTTGCAGATAACATGGATGCCTTTGCCTGTAAAATATCTGTATCTTCTCTCATTCCTATTGTTTTCAACTGAACTGTTTCTTTGTATAATTTTTCTGCATCATTATAAAAATCATTTTGCACCTGTTGCAATTTCTGTGACATATAATAAAAAAGGTATGCTTCTTTAAGATTTGTTACATTGTCAAGAATTGCTTTTTTTAATCCTTCTTTTGACATTTTAACCGACATATCTCCTATTTTTATTGCTTTTTCATCCGGTCTTCCCCAGAAATCTTTTAACAATGGCTGGGTATATGTAAGAGAGAGTACCGGTTTATAAGAAGGATTTATTGAAGAGGTAAACATGGATGGATCAAAACCTGGAATAGCAACCTGTTGATATAATAAATCAGTCCTCGTTGAAGAGAAGTCAAGCGATAAAAAGCCTCCTGTAAATAATTTATTTGAAAGAGATGCTTTATAAATCAATACCTTTGTTTCCTCAGGGGAAAGCAAAGATGCTGGATACGCTTTGTTTTCAGTATATGTAACACTTGCATTCAATAACAAATCAAACATGCCGTACGTTTTTTCAACTATTGCCTTTGACCTGTAATAATCAGAAAACGCCTGTTTTATAGATGATGATTTATTAATTGATTCTTTTAATGCATAAGAAAAATCTATTTCATTTATTGCAGTTTGCGTTAATGGCTGGATTGCATTTTCCTTCGAAGATACAGAAAAAATAAAAATATATCCTATTAAAAAAACAAAAAATATTTTTTTATACATTTATTCCTCCTTTTTATTAAAATAATTTCTATTTTCTACGTCCTTTATCTGGAAATCTTTTCCGTTCTTTTTATCTTATTCTTTTTTGTAATTTCTATTTAAAATTCGAAGTTCTCCAGTTCTTTTGATTTTTCCATCCGGCACCTGGCACTTGCCATTTTACTGTTATCTTATTAAATCTTAAATGTTAATATCTCTTTTTATCCTGTTTATTAATTTTGCAATTATTTTTATAGCCTGCCTTTTTTCTTTCTTTGTCAATACTGACATTATGTTTTCAATATATCTTTCGTGCTTTTTTTTCATATCTACTGCAAACTTCTCTATACGAGGGTCTATTGTAACCCAGACCGTCCTTCTATCATCATCCTGCCTTTGCCGCTGCAAAAGCCCCTGCCGGACAAGTTTATCTACAAGTTCTGTCATTGTCGGAAGTTTTACACCTGCTTCTTTTGCTATGTCACTCATGCGTGCTTTTTTATTTTCACACAGATATTCAAGTATCTCCGCCTGTGCAATAGTTAATTTTTTAATACCTTCCGGTAAAATTGGTCTTTGCTTTTTTATAAGCAATGTCAACTGTTTTAAAATATTTCTTAAATTTTTCGTTTCTATATCCATTTTTATTCCTAATAATTAGTATTTAAAATATTTAGGTAATCTAATTATATATTACTTTTGAAATTTGTCAAGTAAAATTTTTATAATGATTGAAAAAATTGTTTTTTTAAATAAAATAATATATATGAAGATACTATATTAAATCATAACATAAAAGGCTAAGGAACTTATTTCAGAGCATTTAATTTTGTAAGACACATCGTTAAATCAGGACATAATGTTACACTAATAACATTATCACCAGAAAGTCAATTTACCACATTATCATATATAGAAGATGGAGTCAGAATAATTGAATCACCTAAATTCCTTGACAGGCCCCGTGGTGGATGGGGCTCTGCTGATATAATATACAGGGTATGTCACTGTGTCTTTAATAAATACGACTTGATTCATACATTTGCGCATAAACCAACGGTATATTCCATTTATTTAAAGCAAAATTCTTTCATAGAAAAACGTTCCATTTTGCTGACCGGGATGGCTGGTGGGGAAAATGCGGTATTAATTCCGAACACAGACAAACCCCTGAAACAATAATAGAAGAATTTTTAGAAGAAGATATAATCAAAAAAGCTGATTTTGTAACAACCACCTCATCTGTCTTAAAACAGAGAGCACTTAATTTAAAAATTTCAGAAAAAAAAATTTTCCATATTCCATCCGGTTCCGATATAGAAAGAATTAAACCTCTCCCGGAACACGAAATTATTAAAATAAAAAAATTTTAGGATTTGTAGGTTTCGGTCAGGCTGATTTGAGAATAATCCTTGATGGATTTTCTTTTGTAAGAAATAAAAGAAAAGATGTTGTTTTGCTTATAATAGGACCTCTGGAAAAAAGGTGGGAGCAAAAATTTCAATCTCATCCATATAAAAATAATATATTAATAACAGCCCCTGTTAAATCAAGTCTGATACCTCACCCGATTTCCATAATTGATATTTGTTATCTCCCTTTAAAAGATACACCTGCTAACAGGGGTAGAAATCCTATTAAACTTGGAGATTATATGGCTGCAGGCAAACCAATTATTGCAAATCCAGTGGGCGACATTGCACAAATCATTAAAAATTATAATATCGGTTTAACAATAAAATATTCATCAAATGATGTTGCACAAAAAACATTATTTCTTTTAAAAAGACCTGGTTTGATTAAACTACTTGGTAAAAACTCCAGAAAAGTCGCAGAAAGATATTTTGACTGGAAAATTCTTGCTAAAAAATTAAATGAAAAATATATTTTAGTTTCGTCACAATTTTTTCTTTAATTGATTATTTTTTTTAATTAATGAACTTGCCTGTTTTACAAATGAAACGAGTTTATCCACAGTATCTTCACTTAATGCATGTTCAATGGCGCAAGCTTCTTCCTTGGCTTTTGTTTTATCAACATTTAAAGTATTGCTTAAAAAATCATAAAGTATCCTGTGTTTTTTATAAACACGCTCTGCTATTTCTCTTCCCTTCCTTGTAAGTGTTATATATCCATAATGTTCGTGCGTGATAAAATCCATGGACTTTAAAAAATTGAGTGCAGCAACAACACTTGCTTTTTTTACTTTCAATTCCTTACCGACATCAGTAACACGCGCAACTTTATTATTTTTTTCAAGTAAATATATTGCCTCTATGTAATCTTCCATAGATTCAGAAAGATTGTTTTCCTGCATAATCCACCTTTATTATTTTGTTAAATTAAACTAATTTTATTTTATAACTTATTATTTATTTGTCAATGTGTTTATATTTAAAAATAACTAATAAATTTATAACAACAACAAAAATCCCCCAGAAAATCAATGCTGGTATTGTATGTTTTTGAAATGACCAGATTGATGGGAACAAACTGGTTAAGTCAAACTTTAAAATTGAAGAAATTATTTTTAATATCCAGTTATGTCCATCTCCTTTATTCCATCTGAACCATGGAATTAATAACATTATAAATGAAACAAAAAAACCAGAAATTGTTAAAACCCGTGAAAATATTTTTAAAAATTTTGTTTTAAAATAATAAAACACAAAACTTATCGGGACTAAAAGAAATATAATTACAGGAACAAAAAAACGCGGGGACGAACCACCACCACCACGCCATTCGGACCAAGAGCATATGAATACTAAATACGGTAAAAAAGTAAATAGTATAATCCAGAAGTATCTTTTATCAAATTTAAACAAAAAATAAAATCCTGCTGGCAATAAGATAAATAAAGGAGTATAAAAAAACAAACCAAATTCCTGGTCAAAAAATATTCCTGAAAATGAATTTAATATATCAAAATTAAAACCACCAAATAAATGTTCTGATTTTGTGCCCTGTGAAGGCAAAAAACTTCCATACAATAAATTATTTACAATAAAAAGCAATACCAGATTTATAATTTGAAATGTTAGAGTTATAAAAATAATTTTCATAGAATTTTTATTATAAAAAACATAAATTAAAAAAAGCATAAAAGCAACCGGAATATTTCTAAAATGCAACCAGATTGAAATAGATACCAGAAAAGAAAACAGAAAATATCGTTCTTTTGCAAATAAAATAATAAAAAATATCAATGTTATAAAAAGAGCACTTAGCATATCTGTTGCAATATGATTAATATGAATCAGAACAGGCAAAGAAAAACCAGCAAATAAAGAAGTAAAAAAGGCAGTTAATTTATCATTAAAAATGTTGAGGATAATTAAAAAAATCAAACCAACAAGAAAAGCAGAAATTAGGTTTATAAAAATCGTTACACCTAAACGCTGTCCTGAAAAATAAAAAGGAGCAATAATAACAGACACCATAAATGGATGATATGATAATATTTTCCCCTTTTTTTTGATAGCTGCATCCTGTATTTTAAGTTCTTTATCAGGATAGAATTTTTTGTAATCTTTATTTTCAAAATTGTTTTTTAAATCAAGGTCCCTGTCATATATCAAACTATGTGCCATCATAATATATTCTGGTTCATCGCCTGTAGGTGGATTGGCATAGTTAAACCATAATGAAACGCCTGCAAAAAACACAAAGAAATATAAAACCACCACATAAAACATTTTTTTTTGATTACCCGGCATATCAATATTCTTATACAATTCAAATGCAAATTTTATAGCACATAAACAAACAAATGTTGCAAATGATGCACCAAGCATTATTTCAAATTTTCTTTGAATAAAATTATGCGGGTCTGGTAGATTTAATTTTACTAAAAAAGAACTTATAAAAAAAATCCAAAAAAAGTATAAAAATTTAGAATATTGTCTAAAAATTTTTGATAATTTTTGATGGCTAATCCAGGATTCTAAATAAGAGAATAGAAATAAAAACAAATAAACAAATACAGGAAAAAAATACAATGGATATATTATTTTTTCACAATTTCGGAGATAAATAACAACATAATATAAATATGAACAAAGAAAGACTATATGTTGTATCATCTGTTTTTCTCTATTATATATAATTTTGAGCCGTATATTTCTTTTTTATCTTTTATAATAAAATTATCTTTTACCCATTGTAATTTTTCAGCATCAGGTTCCTTATATTGACCAAAATTTGAATACCACAAATGACCCAGTGGCAAATTTATCTGCCTGTGCCCTTTTATATCATCAATTACCAGAAAAACTTTTTTATAATTTTTAATGGTTTTATTTAATTCTTCTTCTGTAATTATATTCCTATCATAACCTGCATAAATTTCTATTTTGAAAATATCAAATATAATTTTTTTAAATTTTCTCCATGATTCTCTTACAAATGTCCGCAATACTCCGGCTTTGTATTCTGGTATTTCTGATATATATTTATTTAAAAAATTATTTTGAAATTTATATTTATTATAAAATTCAAACGAAGCATACGAATTAACATTTGTATGAATAATTATATCTTCCTTTTCATAAACCTGCTGGACAAAACCATATAGATTTTTATAATTAATTTTCTGGTATACCGGATTAAAATAATAGTTATATAACGAAAATAGATTGATTAATATATATAAAATTACAACAAAAATTTTTATCGGGTTAAATAAATAAGAAATTCCAACAGATATTAATATTATCAAAAGAGCTGATACAGTTATTAATGTTCTGTCAGAATAAACTGCTTTCCCGAAAAAGGATTCAATCCATGGAATTAAAATATACAATAATGAAATATATATAATAATATCTATTACCTTTTTTTCTTTGTATCTTCTATTTGAAAAAATTGACAGCATTATTAAAAATAAAAAAATAATCAAAAAAATTACTGTAATAAAATTAAAA
>FWPV01008893.1_pt1 | contig 17294 bp, 15 predicted proteins | sample 2228371 | NCBI WGS metagenome assembly FWPV01 (sample SAMEA103939776, study PRJEB20133) | metagenome | reverse complement strand
CGATGTTGACCACCACGATGTTGCCGTCGGCGTCGATGGCGACACCGTTGGGCGTGGCCAGCGGTGCGCCGTCCACGAATACCGATACTTCACCGGACGCCGTCACCTTGTAGATACGCTCGGGCGGACGCGTGTTGGAGATGTAGGCCGTGCCGTCGGCCGCCACGCCAATGCCGTTGAGGAAGCTGGCGCCGGTCACCTCGATGGCGTCCAGCGGCTGGCCGGTGGCCAGGTCGAAGGTGCGCAGCATGATGCCGTCCACCGTGTACAGCTTGCCACCCTGGATGGCGCTGCCCAGCGGATGGTGCAGCGTGAGGCCGTCGCGCGTGGCGCCGATCCACTTGACCGTGTGTACGCTGCCGTCGGGGTTGATCAGGGACACGTAGCCGTCATTTTCCTGCAGCTCGTTGGCAACGCCGGCGTTCATGGCCAGGATCAGGTTGCGCTGCGGATCGAAGGTGCAGCTCTCGGCAAAGCGGAAGCTGCCGTAGATCTTCACGTTGGACGACAGCGGCATGAAGGTGCCGGCCTCGTTGGTGGCACCCAGCGGCTGCCCGGCCTTGAACTCGCCGGAACCGGCGGGGGCTGCCTGCTGTGCCTGCGCGCCGATGGTGAACAGGGCAAGCGTGAGTGCGGTGCTGAGCAGGGACTTCTTCATTCTGGTTCTCCTGGTGGGTGGATGGCAGTGGGTCGATTCTAAGGACCCGCCCACTGCCAAGTCCATTGCACCCGGTCTCAGAAGCGCTTGGTGAAATCCACACCCCAGCGCCGCGGCAGACCTTTGAACACGAAGCCGCCGGTGGAGTACTCGGCGTTGTACTCTTCATCGAAGGCATTCTTGGCCCAGGCCGCCAGCGTCCAGTCACCGGGCAGTTCCAGTCCTGCACGGAAGTCGGCCAGGTGCACGTCGTCACGGTCGTTGGTGCCGGGCTGTTCGTTGTCGAAGAATGAGGTCTTGCCGATGATCTGGTACTCCATGCGCGCAAAGAACTCGGTGCCGTTGCCGAAGGCGGCGATGGGACGCGAGTAGTCCAGGCCCAGGTTCATCGTGTAGCGCGACACATTGGGTGCGCGGTCACCGATGTCAGCCGGGTTCTGTGAGTCGGTGATCTCGCTGTCGGTGAAGCCGTAGCCGAAGTTCAGCGCCCAGTGATCGCTCAGCAGCGCGTTGATGTCCACCTCGAAGCCCTGGTACTCCACCTCGTTGAGGTTGCCCAGGTTCTGCGTGGAGTTGGCCGCCAGGAAGATGAAGAAGTAGGTGCCTTCGGCTTCCGAGCGGTAGACGCTGATGTTGCTGCGCACGCGACCGTCGAGGAACTGCCCTTTCATGCCGGCTTCGATGGTGTCCACCACCTCGGCGTCGAAGGTATCGCCCACGCCGCGGAAGCCGTTGGCCGCCGCCACTGCGCCCACGCCGGTCTGGTTGAAGCCGCCGCTGCGGAAGCCGCGGCTGGCGCTGGCGTAATAGCTGTAGTTGTCCTGCGGGCTGTAGCGCCAGGTGAACTTGGGCTGCCATTCATCCCAGCTCTGCGTGCGCTTTTCGCCAGTGAAGCCCTGCGGGAAGCCGGCCACGTTGGGCAGGAAGGCCGTGGGCGTCTCGGTGGTGTTCTCGCGTTCGTCGTCATCGTAGCGCAGGGAGAAGGCCAGCTCCGTGGCATCCGATACGTCGTAGGCCAGTTCGCCGAACACGGCCCAGGCAAAATTGTCCTGGTCGTCGGCCAGGAAGGTGGCCTGCGGGTTGATGCTGTCGGTGGCAAAGTCGTAGGGGAAGTTGCCGCGCGGCTGGCGGTACACCGGGAACACGCCACGGCCGGTGTCCACCATGTTGCCGGTGGAGATGAAGCGTTCCGTGGCCACCATGTAGGTACCGGCGATCCAGCGCAGGCGGTTCTCGCCGGGCGAGGTGAAGCGGAATTCCTGGCTCAGCGCTTCCACGTCGAGGAACTGGCTCTGGTTCTGGTCCGTGAAGCCGAAGGCCACGCCGATGGATTCGGCCGTGGGCACGAAGTCGAAGGCGTCGCCGGTCAGCAGTTCTTCCACTGCGTCGTAGGAGGTGACGGAGGTGAAGGTGCCGGCGGCAAAGTCCCAGTCCATCTTCAGGGCCAGGTTGGTGAGGTCACGCGTGTTCTCGCCGGGGTTGTTGACGCGCACGTCGAGCGAAGTGTCGTTGACCGAATCGGGATCGCCGGCACCGTGGCCCAGCGAGATCGGCGCACCGGGGAACGGTGCCGGCAGCGGCGAGCGGATGTTGTAGTACAGCGCCTGCGTGTCCAGCTTCGACACATAGGCGCGCGCATCGACGCGGAAGCTGTCGCTGGGGTCCCAGATCAGGCGCAGGCGCGCCGAGCTGTCCTTGTAGGGGTCGGCATTCTCGCCCAGATAGGTGTTGGGGATGAAGCCGTCGGTGTCCTTGGCGCTGACCGAAGCGCGGAACTTCAGCGTGTCGGATTCGCCTACCGGACCGCTGACGCTGCCCTGCACATCCCAGCCGGGGCCGGAATCCACGCCCACGCGCACGGCGCCTTCCAGTTCGTCACCGGGCTCCCTGGTGGTGATCACGATGGCGCCGTCGGCCACGCCGGTCGCGGCCAGCGCCGCGTCGTCCATGCTGGTCAGGACGGTGACGGCGAGCAGCAGCGGCCGTTCCGCCGATGGCGTTACGGCCGTACAGCGCGCCCTGCGGGCCCTTCAGCACCTCGATCTGCTGGATGTCGAACAGCTCCTGGTTGAACTGCGCCGGGTTCACCATCAGCACGCCGTCGGTCAGCACGGCCACCGACATTTCGGTGTTGCGGTTCTGCGAGATGCCGCGCGCGGTGACGAAGGAGTTGCCGGCGTTTTGCGTCTGCACCAGCGTCACGTTGGGTGTCAGCGCGATGAAGTCGGCCGGGTTCTCGATGCCGGCGTCCTCGATCTTGTCTGCGGTGAATACTGTAACGGTGACCGGTACGTCGACGTAGGTTTCGTCGCGCTTGCGCGCGGTGACGACGATCTCGTCGATCTGCGTCTGCTGGGCCAGTACGGCCGGTGAGGCGGCGATGACGGCGCTGGCCAGCGCGCTCAGTGCAAAAGTCCTGTTGCTTGTTTTCATGGTAATCCCCCTTGTTGGTTGTGCCTTTCCCTGGCTTACCCCTCACACTTCGAGTATTCCGGGGTTTGGCTGCGGCAGTATGCCACTTGTTGCCCGCAATACGAATTGCGCCCTGTGGCTGGCGGTTGTAGCCTTGCGGCCAGCCAGCGCAGCTGTACGCAAGCCGTGCTGGTGCGGACCACAGATATCGAGAGGACTAGTCAGTGACCGAAGCGGAATTCCTGGATCTCTACAAGCAGACCCTGGTGCACATCGAGGAAACCGTGGAAGCGGCCATCAACGACGCTGATGCCGAACTCGACTACGAGTCCGGCAACGACATGCTGACACTCACCTTCCGCAACGGCAGTGTGGCCATCATCAGCCGGCAAAGCGCCATCCGCCAGCTGTGGCTGGCGGCGCGGCGCGACGGTTCGGCGCACCGGCTCGTGGCGGCGGCTCCCAGCCGGGCCGCAGCGCTGCGGCTGGGCGATGTCGCGATGCGTGGGGCGGCCCTCTGCTACGGCATGCGCCCCCTGACGATCGGTGATCGCGAGGTTCCGGAGACCGTCTCGGCCACCCTCGACATCGGCGTCGACCGCATCCACCTGGACCAGGGGGAAGCCCAGCGCCTTGAAACGGCTCTGCGCGGCCGCGACGGCGAACCGCCGCCGTCCTGGGCCGTGCTCTCGGTTGGTCAGGACGGCAAGGCCCGGCTGAAGGGCGTGATCGTCGGCGACCGGCGCGTGGACTTGAGCTGGTTCTGAACGACCCCGCCGCCTTGGGGGTTAGGGCCTTACTCCGCCAGGTCCACCGCGTCGGGCCTGCGGCCCTCGGATTCCGCCTTGCGGGCGCCGGCGAGGATGCCGGGGAGCGAGTAGTTGCCCTCGTGGCAGGCGTACTCGTAGACCGGGCCCTTGGCGGCGTTGAGCGGCATCTCGGCCTTCCAGACCTGCTTGTAGACCGTGGGGTCGTCCACCTCGAAGGCGTAGAGAATCTGGTCGGCGGAGACGCGGGTGAAGCGCTCGGTCACCTTCGCGTCGGGCGACAGGAACAGGCTGGCGCCGAAGTAGGGCCGCAGGGACTCGCCCGGATTGAAGCCCGTCGTCTCCACGACCAGGGTGTCGCCCTCCCACCGGCCGATGCTTTCGCCCATCCAGTTGCGGATGTGGGTGGGCGAGCGGGTCTTGTCGGCGAGGCGGATGATTCGGGCGTCGTGGTTCATCTCGACCACGATGACCACGTGGTCCTTCGCCTGCTGCAGCTGGTAGTGGTTGTTGTACAGCACGTTCATCATCGGCGGGCCGGCGGTGGAGCCGAAGCCCAGGATGCAGCGCTCGCCCAGGGGGCGGGCCTCGGGGCCGTCGAAGGTGTTGCGGGCCTTGTTCAGGGTGTCCTGGTAGAGCTTGTAGCCCTCGGGCTTGTAGGGAAGCCTGCCATCGGCCGGGTCGATCAGCCACGAGGTGCGCACCTCGCCCCTGATGCGGCCCATGCGCGTGCCGGGATCGGTCCAGAAGGCGTTGTAGCCCCCGGGATCCTGGCCGGCCTTGGGCGCCGGGGCGTTCGGATCGGTGGGCCTGGACTGGGCTTCCATCATGCGCGCCCGGCCGCTCTCCATCGCCTTGGCCTGCGCCTCGGTGATGGTCAGGGTCTTGAATTGCGGGCCGCGCTCCAGGCTGGTCAGCGAGGCGTTGGACCAGACGCCCTCGAGATCGGGCTGGCCGAAGGCGTTGCGCGGGGCCTTGTAGTCGGCCGCTGTCGCCGCGAACGCGGTGGCCGCGAGGAGGCCGGCGAGAAAGAGGGTGCGCATGCTCAGGCCTTCTTATCGGTGAGGGCAGCGTAGACCGCCTTGGGAGAGATGTCGCGGACGGCCGGCGTGCCGCGGCCCGGGATCGAACCCTCGATGTTCTGGATCATGCCGACGAAGACGATGTCGTTGGTGGGATCGATCCAGAACCAGGTGCCGAACGCGCCGCCCCACCAGTAGCTGTCCTGGCCGTGAGGCAGGCCACTCTCGGCCGGGCGCTCATGGACGGCGAAGTCCATGCCGAAGCCCAGGCCCTTCTGGACCGGACCATAGAGGTCGATGCCGACGCCGGGCCTGAGGACCGACTTGCGCATCAGCTTGACGGTCCCGGGCTTCAACACCCGCGCGCCGTCCAGCTCGCCGCCGTTCAGCAGGGCCTGGCAGAAGCGGAAGTAGTCGGGGGCTGTGGAGTAGAGGCCGCCCGATCCGGCGAGGAAGCGCGGCTTGGCGGTGGCCCGTCGCATCTCGCCGGGCATCCGGGCGATCTTGCCATCCACGTAGTTGTGCACGGCCACGAGGCGGTCGACCTTGGCCGGATCGACCCAGAACTGGGTGTCGGTCATCTTCAGCGGCGTGAAGATATGCTTCTGGAAGTAGTCGGCGAGATCCATCCCCGACAGCTTTTCAACGACATAGCCCTGGATATTCACGCAAGGCCCATAGGCCCAGTCCGTGCCGGGCTGGCTGACCAGCGGCAGCTTGGCCAGCTTGTCGATCATGCCCTGAAGATCGGTCTCGGCCAGATTGACGCCTTCGTAGACCGAGCTCACGCCGAAGCCGGCGGTGTGGCTCATCAGCTGGGCCATGGTCATCGGGCTGGCCTGGGCCACGTCGCCCGCCGGGGTCCTGACCTTGAGGCCGGCGAACTGGGGCACGAACTTCGAGACCGGGTCGTCCAGCTTCCACTTGCCCTGCTCGTAGAGCTGCATCATGGCCACGCCGGTGATCGGCTTGGTCATCGAGGCGATGCGGAAGATCGAGTCCGTCGCCAACGGGGTCGGCGCCGAGGCGTCCTGCTTCCCGTAGGCGTCGAGGTTCACAACCTTGCCCTTGCGGGCCAGCAGGGTGACGACGCCGGCCAGCTTCTGCTGATCGACCAGCGCATGCATCTCGGCGTTCAGAGCCGCGACGCCCGGGGCGGAGAAGCCGGCCGAGGCCGGCGGCTGCACGGCGATCTTCGCCCAGGCGGGCAGGGCGGCGAAGCCCGCGGCGCCCGCGACGCCCAGCAAAAGGTTGCGGCGGTCCAGCATGTCGTCCTCCCCGGAGCCGGCGTCCGTCTGTGCGGACGCTCCAGGCCCAGCATTCCCTGTCTTCGAATACTCGACCAGCCGTTTTGCCGGGATGTTTCTGACGCTACGGTGGCGGGCGAACAATGCGGGGGAATCGCGGGTGGCAGGGATCAGGACGGCCGAGGCGGCGGCGAAGAAGCCGCTGTGGACGCAGCTCTACCTACAGGTCCTGGTCGCGATCGCCCTGGGGGCGGTCATCGGCCACTTCTGGCCAGCGACCGGCGAGGCGCTCAAGCCTCTGGGCGACGCCTTCATCAAGCTGGTGAAGATGATCATCGCCCCGGTGATCTTCCTGACCGTGGTCACCGGCATCGCCGGCATGCGCGACATCGGCAAGGTGGGCGGGGTGGCGGCGAAGGCCTTCGCCTACTTCATCACGGTCTCCAGCTTTGCGCTGGTGGTCGGCCTGATCGTCGCCAACCTGCTGCAGCCCGGCGCGGGCATGAACATCGATCCCGCCACCCTCGATGCCGAGGCGGTCAAGGGCTACGCCGCCAAGTCGCATGACATGACCATCGTGGGCTTCCTGATGGACATCATCCCCGCCACGGTCGCCGGCGCCTTCGTGGACGGCAACATCCTGCAGGTGCTGTTCTTCTCGATCCCGTTCGGCGTGGCGCTGGCCATGATCGGCGAGCGCGGCCGGCCGGCGCTGGACGTTCTGAACGCGGTGGCCGAAGCGTTCTTCCGGCTGGTGGCGATCTTCATGCGCGCGGCGCCGATCGGCGCGTTCGGCGCGTTCGCCTTCACCATCGGCAAGTACGGGATCGAAAGCATCCAGAACCTGCTGATCCTGGTGGCCACCTTCTACGGCACCTCGATCCTGTTCGTGCTGGTGGTGCTGGGCTCGATCGCGGCGCTGAACGGCTTCTCGATCCTCAAGCTGCTTCGCTACCTGAAGGAGGAACTCTGGCTGGTTCTGGGCACCAGCTCCTCGGAGGCGGCCCTGCCAAGCCTGATGGAGAAGCTGGAGCGGGCGGGCGCGGCCAAGGCGGTGGTCGGACTGGTCGTGCCCACCGGCTACAGCTTCAACCTGGACGGCACCAACATCTACATGACCTTGGCGGCGCTGTTCATCGCCCAGGCGCTGGGGATCCAGCTGTCGCTCGAGGAGCAACTGCTGCTGCTGGGGGTGGCGATGCTGAGCTCGAAGGGGGCGGCCGGCGTGACCGGCGCAGGGTTCATCACGCTGGCGGCGACCCTGCAGGTGGTGCCCAGCGTCCCGGTGGCCGGGATGGCGCTGATCCTGGGCGTCGACCGGTTCATGAGCGAGTGCCGCGCGCTGACCAACTTCGTGGGCAACGCGGTGGCGACGCTGGTGGTGTCGCGATGGGAAGGGCAGCTGGATCGCGAAAAGCTCGCGGCGGTGCTGAACGCCGCGCCGGGCGAGCTGGCGGCGAGACCCGTCGAGGCCGATGCGGACTGATCAGGCGGTCTTGAGCGCCTGGGGCGTGGTCGCGGCGTGGCCGACACAGCGCTTGATGGTCGCCATCAGCCCGGAGACCAGGATGGGCTTCGACACGAAGTCGTTGAATCCCAGGGCGACATATTCGGCGGGGCGACGGGAATAGACGTCCGCGGTCAGCGCGATCACCGGCGTGGTGCGTTCGGGGCCGGAAGAGGCGCGAAGCTGTTCGATGACTTCGATGCCGGTCATGCCCGGCATGTGGATGTCGAGCAGCATGATGTCGAAGGCCTCGACGGCCAGCCGCTCGAGCGCGTCCTTGCCGCTGCACGCCATCACCGCCTGGTGCCCGAAGGCGCCCAGGATCTCCTGCACGACGCGCAGGTTCATCGGATCGTCATCGACGGGCAGGACCTTGAGGCTCCTGCCGCCGTCACCCGGGTGGGACACGGGCTGGCTCCGAGGGGCGACGCTTAGGGGGAAAGCGCCCGACAACGCCTCAGATTTGAGGCCCGGAGTTTAAGGTAAGGCTATCGGATGTGCTGAATCCGGCTTTACCACGACGATTGACGGGGCATGGCTCAGGAATCCCCGCCTCGCCGTTCAGATCATGCCCGACGCGGCCATGATGATCGCGACCGCCGAGGCGCACAGCGCCATCGTTTCGGGAAGCCTGGACCAGCGGATGGCGTAGCGAACGCGCATTCAGACCTCGGGGGCGGGATGCCTGTTGGGGCTCGCCACCCGGACCACCGCACTCAGGGGGGAGGGATGGGTTGCGGCAAAGGGTCGGGGCTGGGGCGGCCGCCGGCCTTCGGTCCGGGTGACGAGGTTTCGTAAATCCAGTTGTTGAAAGTTTAGTAAATACTGGATTCATCACTGTCAAGCGCCGGCCACTCGCCTGTCAGGGATAATCCGTTCGGCTGATGCGGCCTGTGGTGACGCGGCGCCATCGTGGGCCTCTCAAGTGACCAAGGGGTGCTTCCATGAACTTCAAGACTACGCTCGTCGCCGCAGGCCTTTCCGCCATCGTTCTCGGGCCTGGGCCCGCCGCCGCGGCGACGGTCGTCAACGCCACGCGGATCGAGATCACCAGTGCGATCCCGGACTGGATCCAGATCGCCGAAGTGTTCGCCTTCGAGTTTGGCGGCACGGCCAGCGCCACAAGCTCGGGATTTGGCGGCCCTGCCCACGGCGCGATCGACGGCAACGCCAGCCCTTCCTACGGCAGCCACTTCTATCACTCGGGATCGCCCGGCGGCGGTGAGAAGCTGACGATCAACCTGGGTCGCACCGCGACCCTCGACAGCCTGCGGATCGTCGGACGCAATGACCTGCGCGGTCGTGACTTTTGGAATGTCTCGGTCTTCGACGCGGCGGATACGGTCCTGTTCTCTGGCCAGCTGGATGCTCGAACGACCGCGAACTTCGACGCCGTCGCTAAGTTCGATGCGCCGTCCGTGGGCGGCATCCCCGAGCCATCCACCTGGGCGATGATGATCCTGGGCTTCGGCGCCGCGGGGGCTGCCATGCGCTCGCGCCGACGGGTCGCCGTGGTCTGAGGCCTCGCTCGGCGGGCCCGCGCTGTCGCCGGTCTCAGCGCGGGGCCGGCGCGCTGGCGAGGCGCATCATCAGCTTCACCAGCTCGGCCTGGCCGCCTCGCGCGCGCAGGCCCGGCAACTGATCACGCACGGGCACATCGAGGTGAACGGCGCGAGCATCACCAGCTCGGCCTGGCGGGAGACCCCAGTCTTGTCGAAGATCCTGGCCAGCTGGAAGCGCACGGTGTTGACGCTGAGCCCGAACTTCTCGGCCGCCTCGGCCAGCGTCAGGCCTTCGAAAATGGCGGCGGCCAGGCGTACCTCGGCGGCGGTGAGCCCGAACAGGTCCCGCAACTCGCCGTCGGGCGCATCGACCGGCGACTCCAGGTCGGTCACGCTCACCAGGACGGGCGCCGTGGCTCGGAAGACGGCGCCCTCGTCCAGGGGCAGGGGCGCCGTCCGCAGCGCCAGCGCCGGTCCGCCATCGCTGCGCGGCACGCTCATCGACCCGCCGGTACGGGCGGCGTCGCGATTGGCAGCCAGCCCCACGAGCCGCTCAAACCGCCGTGCGGCGTCGCCGTCATGGGGCGTCAGACGCCCGTTCAGGACGGTCAACCCCAGCCGTCCCCGCAAGATCTTCTCAGCGGCGCGGTTGGCGAAGATCAGCGTGCACGCGGCGTCCACGAGAAACAGCGGATGCGCTGAGTTGTGGAGCGCTTCCGACAGGCTTCGGACCACCCCAAGCGGGCCTGCCAGCCGCCGGCCGATGGCGTAGGCCCGCACCATGTGCGGCTGCAGCCGCGCGGCGAGATCCAGATCGTCGGACTCGAAGGCGTCGCCGGTCCGACGACCGATGTTGATGGTGCTGGCCACCGACCCTTCGTTGCCCAGCCGGATGAAAAGCGCCCGGTCGACGTCTTGGGGGCGCATGAAATCGTTGTAGTATTCGGATGCGTGATAGGCGTCGCGGTCGAGGCAGTCCTCATCGGTCTGGATCCGCTGGGTCAGCGTGAGAGCCACGCCCGGATTGGCGTCATCGGACTTGAAGATGTTCAACGCGCCGAAGTGCTGGGCGTAGGCGTCCACCCACGCGGGATCCGAGCGGTAGAGGATCGCCTCGACCCCCGCGCCGGTGGACATGTCGATGCGCGTCAGGCAGCCGCGGAGACCTCCGACCGACTCCGAGAGACGCTCCATGACGTCGACCCAAAGGTTGGGATCGTAGGCGGAGGCGTAGATGCGCTGGATCAGGTCTTCCTCGGACTTCAGGTTCGCGCCCATGCTTTGGACTCCTGTCGGCCGCATTCTCCGCGGTTCATCGACCCAGCTTAGCCGCACGCGCGCGGGCGACATCATCCATTTGGATTAAGCCGTCATCCAAACGGACTAATGCCGCGGGCTGGTCAGCCCTGGTCAGGCCGGGGCGGCGTCTCCAGCGGGGCGGTGATCCGGCAGATCACGCCCTCGGGCTCGAACAGCAGTTCGGCGACGCCGTTGAGGTCGGCGCGGACGCCCTGCGACAGGAGGCGCGAGCCGAAGCCGCGGCGCTTGGGCGCGGCCACCGGCGGACCCCCGAACTCGCGCCACTCCAGCTCGAACAGCACACGGTCATCCTCGCGGCGTGTCCGCCAGGTCAAGGCGACTCCGCCGACGTCGCCCGACAGTCCGCCGTACTTGGTGGCGTTGGTGGCCAGCTCGTGCAGCGCCATCGACAGCGCGATGGCCGCGCGGGCGGTCACGCGGACTTCGGGGCCCGAGACGGTGATGCGGGTCTCGTCGAAGGGCGCCAGTCCGACCTGGGCGATCTCGCGCATGCCGGCGCCTTCCCAGTTCTCGCGGGTCAGGATGTCGTGGGCGGCGGATAGCGAGACGAGGCGCGCGGTGAAGATCTCGCTCATCTCGGCGGGGTTACGCTCGCTGCGCAGGGTCTGGCGGGCGATGGACTGCACGGCGGCCAGGGTGTTCTTCACACGGTGGTTCAGCTCGTTGATGAGCAGAGTGCGGCGTTCCTCGGCCCGCTTGCGCTCGTCGATGTCGATGGCGGCCGACAGCGTCTTGACGATGCGGCCGTTGGCGTTGCGTTCGAACACCACGGCGCGGTCCAGAATCCAGCGGTACGTCCCGTCGGGCCGCAGTACGCGCAGCTCGAACTCCGACACCTCGCCGTCCGGGCGCTGGGCGAGGTAGGCGAGGCGGCGGCCCACATGATGGAAGTCGTCGGGGTGGATGAGGCGGCGGACGAGGTCGCCGCCGCCGGCGATGAGTTCTTCGACCGTATGCCCGTAGACCGCCTCGGTGTTGCCGCCCACCCAGATCGACGATCCGGTCTCGAAGTCGAAGAGGTAGTTGGCGCTGGGGGTGACCGAGTTGACCCGCGCCAGCTGTTCCCGGTTCGCACGCGCGACCCGGTCGAGAGCCTGTGCGTCCGTGAGGTCGTAGAGGCTGACGACGACGCCGGTGACGCCCATGTTCCCGGCGGCGCGGGGCGCGACCTGCAGGCGGAGATGGCGAACCTCTCCGGCGCGGTCGTCCAGGGTGAGCTCGAAAATGGTTTGCTCGCCCTGCAGGGCCTTGGCCATGGGCTCGCGCAGGACATCCATCAGCGGGGGATGGACGACGCTCTCAGCCGCCTCGTCCGCTGCAGGCGCAGGCTTGAGCAGCCATCTCTGGAAGGCCGGGTTGGCGTAGTCGAGGACACCCTCGGCGTTCATCACCAGCGCGCCCCACGGCGCGGCGTCGGTCATCCGATAGAGGCTGGCCCGGTCGATAGGCGCGCGCCCCATCTGCGCCTCGAGCTCTGCGACCCGGGCGGCGAGCCGCGCATTCTCCGCCTTCAAGTCCTCTGACAGATCCACAAGTCCCGGAAAGCAATGTTCCAATTGCCCGCCAGGGTAGCGTGGGTCGCCAGGACTAGCGAGCGATGTTCCTGCGACTTATTCGCTGGGAGCCCGCGCGCGTGAGGAGGACGCTCGTGCGCTGCGGAGCCGCGCCGCCGGGACCCGCCGTCCCGGTGAGCGTGCGGGCCGAGTGCGCCGTATCCGGCTAGCAGGGGTAGCGGCGCTCGATCGTCACGCGACGGCCGATGTAGGGATCGTAGACGCGTTCCCGCGTGATGCAGGTGCGCTCGCGGTAGCGATAGGGCCGATCGTAGGGATCGTAGGCGCCATAGCCGCCGGAGTAGCGATCATAGCGCGGATCGTAGCGGTAGCCGTTGTCATAGTAGTAGCCGCCGCGGTCACGCCGGTTGCCGCCATTCGACAGCGCCGCGCCCAGGGCGAGGCCCGCCACGCCGCCCAGGATGGCGGCGGCGACTTCGTCATCCCCGCCACCGCGATGATGGCGATAATGACGGCGGTCGGCGAAGGCCGGGCCGGCGGTCGCAAGGACGGCGCCCGCCGCGATGACGCCGGCCATGCCCGAGGTGAGGATCTTGCGCATATGTGCCTCCTGATCGGGGGCCAGTTAACGCGCGCGCGCCATGAACCGTGGCTGAACGCCGATGTCAGCCGTCGGCGCCGGAGACTCCCGAAGCCTCCGCAGGGGCGAGGGGCAGGTCGAAGGTCACACGCGTCCCGACGCCCACCGTCGAGTCCAGCTTCAGCGCCCCGCCGTGCTGCCGGACCAGTTCGGCCGAGAGCGACAGGCCCAGGCCCGTGCCGCGGCGGCGGCTCTCGGCGTCCCCGGCCTGGGCGTAGGCGCGGCCCACCCTGGGAAGATCCGCCGGCGAGATGCCGCGTCCCTGGTCGGCCACATGGATCACGAGCCGATCGCCCACGATCTCGCCCGAAACGGTGACGCTGCTGTCGGGGTCCGAGAACTTGATCCCGTTCGAGACCAGGTTGATGAGCACCTGCTTGACCGCACGGGGATCGGCCCAGACGTCAGGCCAGGGTCCCGGGACAGATGCGACGGTGACCCCCGACTCCAGGGCCAGGCCTCGGACCAGACGAAGGGCCTGTTCGACGACCTCGCCGCTGGCGATGCGCGCCGAGACCAGCTCCATACGGCCGGCTTCGAGGCGGGCGGTGTCGAGCAGGTCGGTGACCAGGTCGGCGAGGTGCGAGCCGGCCAGTTCGATCGACTGGGCGTAATCGACGTACTTGGGGCTCCCCAGCGGGCCGTGCGTCTGCCGGGACATCAGGCTTGAGAACCCCACGACCGAAGTGAGCGGCGAGCGCAGCTCATGGGTCATGGTGGCCAGCAGCAGCGAGCGGGCCGCCATGGCGTCCTCGGCGGCCTTGCGGGCCTCGGTGGCCTCCTGGAGCAGGGCGTCGCGGGCGGCCATGACGCTGGCCACGATGATCGGACCCAGGGCGACCAGCATCACGCCCAGACGCAGGGACAGCATCGCGAGCGGCGTCTCCAGCGACAGGCCGAAGGCCTGCGGGTTCGTACCGATCACCAGCAGCGTCCACACGGCGAAGGTGAGGTTCAGAAGCGCCGCGGCGGCGCGGCCATAGGTGAGCGCGCACCACAGCAGGGTGGGGACGGCGAACGCCAGCGCGCCCGGCCCGCCCATCAGCGGCGTGACGGCGAGGCTCAGCAGATACGCCAGCAAGGGCGCCGCCTCCGCCGGGCGCACGCGCGCGATCCGGCGGGACCACTCCGCCGGCTGCAGGCGGCTCGGCGCCGTCAGCATGACCGGCAGTATGATCATGTAGTTGGCGAGCTCGGTGGCGGCCCAGAAGAAGAAGACGCCGGGCGAAGCCGCCCCCCGGAACAGGAAGGGGTGCGCCGTCGCGCCGGCGATCCCGACCGCGATCGACGCCAACGCCACCATCACGATGACCGAGATCACCGAGGTGGGCCGCTTCAACGCGACATCGTCGGCCTGAAGCCGCGAAAGCAACAGGAAGCCCACGATCACGCCAGAGAGGTTGATGCCTGTCAGGGTCAGGGTGCGCACAAGGGCGCTGCCCGTTGCGACATCGGCCACCACGTAGGCGACCAAGGCGGCCAGCCAGCCGGCGGGGGTCGCGAGCCGGGGCCAGCGGACAAAGAGCCCCAGCAGCACGGCATTCGCGGGCCAGAAGGCGCTGAGGAGGCCGACCGGGCGCAGCGCAATACCTAGAAGAGCCGCGGCCAGCACGGCGGCCGCCACGACGAGGGGGCCGGCGACCCGGGCCCGCAAGGGGCCGGGAGCCGATCGATCAGCGACCGAGACAATCTGGCCGGCGCTCATGACCCCACTGCCACCTGGCGGACCTGTTGGGCGGCGAACAAATCAGCGCGGCGCGTGGGGATCAACCCGCCAAGAGGTCACCTGCGACAAACTGTACCTTACGCGCCCTTAGCGGCGCCGCCCGGCGCTCGCGGCGCGGACAGGCTTGAACTCGGACGCGGCGTTCCAGTCGGGCCAGGCTTTGGAGTTGGCAAGGTCGCGTCCCGCCTCGAACGCCAGGTTCACGTCGTCGGCCGCGCCCCGGTAGTCCTGATCGGCGGCCCAGACGTCGCAGGTCTGGTGGTAGCAGCGGGCGGTGTAGTCCTCGACCCACCTGTCGCCGGCGGCCCTGCCGCCCGAGACGAGGTCCGCGCCGCCGCTCATGCCCATGAAGAGCACAGTGGGCACGCCGCGCTTGGCGACCGAGAAGTGGTCGGCGCGGTAGAAGAGGGCGCGCTCCGGCCGCGGGTCGGGGGTGATCGTGCGGCCGTGCCGGGCGGCGACACCGGCCAGATGGGCCTCCAGCTCGTTCTGCCCCGAGCCCACCAGCACCACGTCCTTTGCCGGGCCCGCGGTCTGCAGGACATCGAAGGTGTAGTTGGCGACCATCTTGGCGAGCGAGGCCTCGGCCTGCTGGGCGGAGTACTCGCTGCCCAGGAGGCCGCGCTCCTCGGCGGTCCAGGCGGCGAAGAGAATGGTGCGCTCGGGAGGCGGCCCGGCCTTGAACGCGCGCGCGGTCTCGATCACGCCGGCGACGCCCACGGCGTCGTCGACGGCGCCCGGGCGGATCGTCTTGCCGGTCGGATCGGCGGGATCGACGCCGTAGGCATCCCAGTGGGCGGCGTAGAGGATCGTCTCGTCTGGCCGCTTGGCGCCGGGCAGCGCGGCCAGCACGTTCTGGCTCTTCAACTGCGTGACCGTGTTGCGATAGTCGGCCGAGAACGTGGCGCCCTTGAGCGGAACGGGCGTGAAGGCGGCGGTCCTGGCGCGGGCCTTCTCGGCTTCGAAGTCGAGGCCGGCGTCCTTGAACAATTGGACCGTGAGATCGCGCTGGATCCAGCCCTGCAACAGCAGCTTGTCCTTGGCCGGGTCCTTGCGCACGACGTCGAAACTCTCGCCGTTGGGCGCCACCACGGTGTTCCAGCCGTAGGCTGCGCCGGCCGTCTCGTGGACGATCAGCATGCCGAGGGCGCCCCGACGGGCGGCCTCCTCGTACTTGTAGACCCAGCGCGCGTAGTAGGTCGCCGCCTTGCCGCCGAACTTCCCTGAGACCGGGTCGAGCGAGGTCGCCTCGAAGTCGGGGTCGTTGATGAGGACGATCGCGATCTTGCCCTTGAGATCGACGCCCTTGAAATCGTCCCAGCCGCGTTCCGGCGCGGTGACTCCATAGCCCACGAAGACCATGGGGACGGCGCGGATCGCCACACGGTCGACCGGACGCTGGGTCTCGATGCGCAGATCCTTCTGGGTCGCCAGCGACGTGGATCTGCCGTTGACGGTGAGGGTGTAGGTCCCGCCCGGCTCGGTCTGGAAGCGGCGCAGGGGCACGTCCTGCGTCCAGCCGCCCCTGTCGCCGGCCGGCTTCAGGCCCAGCGCCTGGAACTGACTGACGATGAAGTCGATGGTGCGGGGCTCGCCCGGGCCGCCCGGACCACGTCCGGCATAGGGCTCGGACGCGAGCTCGCGGGTGATGTCGGACAACCGCTCCGCGGAGATCGCCTGCGCCTGCGCAGAGCCTGCGCCAAAGATCAGCAGCGAGAGGACTGGAGCGATAAAGGGACGCGTCATATTTCTCGTATAGTGTGTAACGAGGCTGGCCGCCTGGGGTTTGACGCGGTGGCTGACGTCTAAGGCTTGCAGGGGCTGTCGCCGCGAGGCACATGCACCGGAGAGTTAGGGTGCGACCGATGGGAATCTTCGACGACGCGACGCGCAAACTGACCGGCGACAGTTTCGGCCGGCATGTGAAGCCCGAGGGGCTGGCGGGCCCGTTCGAGATCTACGAGGGCTATGACGAAAACCCGCTGAGCCGCCTGCGGCGCCTCAGCCGCTCGGCCCGTCGCAGCCTGCAGGCGGCGATGGACCGCGAAGCCCTCGCGATGGGCGCGATCGGCCTTGCGGTCGGGGTCGCGATCGGCGCGGCGCTGATGCATCGGCGCAGCCGCCGCTAAGCCGCAAACTTCGGGTCGCTATGTCGGGCGGCCGACGTTCCTCCTGAAAAAAGAGACGCTTGCGGCTTGGCCGTAGGCGCCTAACCGCCAGAGCTGCGTTTAGCCCCCAAGGCGCGCGGCCGATGCTGCGACGCCGCGGCGTCCCTGCCTGGCGGAGAGCAATATGACTGACATCCCGACGAACAGCACAACGCCCACCGGCCGCAGCGCCCAGGCGAAGGACCTCATTGGCCAGGCCGGCCAGACCCTGAAGGCCGAGGCGCAGAGCTTCGCCCACGTGGCGCAGGATCGCGTGCAGGCCGAAGCGCGGCGCGGAACCCAGGCGGCGACGAAGACCCTGGGCGATTTCGCCAACGCGGTCCGACGCGCGGGCGATGACCTGGACCAGAACGACCAGACTCCGGCCTCGCGGCTGGTGCGCCAGGCGGCGGACGGGCTGGAAAGCCTGTCGCGCAACCTTGCCGACAAGGAGCCCGGCGACCTGATGAACGCCGTGCGCGACTTCGGCCGCAAGAACCCGGCGGCCTTTATCGGCGGCGCGGTTCTCGTGGGGCTGGCGATCGGGAGATTTGCCCGGGCCAGCGAGCCCGCCTCGTCCAGCGGCCTGGGCGACGCAGACCTGACGCTGGCCGGCGCCGACATGCTGGACAGATCGCCGACGCCGGCCTTCGGCGGCGGTCTCGCCGCACCACCGGTTGAGGACGCCAGCGGGTTCAAGGCTTCCGACATCGATGCCGACCCGGCGCTTGCCGCCGAGGACGGGACCGCGGGGCTGGGCGAGACCTATCCCACGACGACGCCTCCCGTCGGAGGTCGCTAGGCCATGGACGGCGGCGGACCCTCGCCGAGA
>FWPV01008892.1_pt1 | contig 17295 bp, 16 predicted proteins | sample 2228371 | NCBI WGS metagenome assembly FWPV01 (sample SAMEA103939776, study PRJEB20133) | metagenome | reverse complement strand
GCAGAGGGTCATAGGTTCGAGCCCTATTGTCCCCACCAACTTTTTTCCGTAGCGTAGCGGAGGAAAAAAGACCAACATTCCTTAGTGTAATGCGTAGCAACGCGGAGCAACTTTGACCCGCAGAGCAGGCGTAGCGAAGTTAAAAAGACTAAAATTCCATAGTGTAAACCGGAGCACAGCGGAGGTAATATAACCAAACTGCTGCTGGAGGAAAAAAACACCAAAGCACTTTGATCACAAAGTGCAAAATTACAAAATTACCTATTTGACAATCAGCTAAGATTTTTATATAATAGGTATTGCTGATTGAGAAAACAAAACATGGCCCAGTAGTTCAGTTGGTTAGAATGCCAGCCTGTCACGCTGGAGGTCGACGGTTCGAGCCCGTTCTGGGTCGCCATTTTCTTAAATTTGCTGGTGTAGCTCAATTGGTAGAGCAGCTGACTTGTAATCAGCAGGTCGCGGGTTCGAGTCCCATCACCAGCTCCATTTATTTTTTAGATAATAAAACCGCACTAACTTTGAGAGTTAAGTGCGGTTCTTGTTTTTTTGGATTTTATGTGCCCTGTAATAGTATTCGTATATAGAAGCAGGGCACAACATTAAGGATGTGCGTTATTAACATTTTGAATTGCTTAGAAAGTAGTGATGTTAATAAGCACTAACCAAATTCCTTTGAGTATAACTGATTTGTTGGGTTAGGGCTAATGGTTACATAAATAGTCATATCCTCGGTCACAGATGGGATGCTGAAGTCATCTTCACCTTTTGCATATACTACAGAGCCCTTTGTCAGCTTTTCCACTTCATCGTTTATTTGTATTTGCCCGCCGCCAGAGAGTACGATCATAACCAGGGAAGTGTTCTCGTGCTTGTGTACAGGCAGTACATGGCCTCTTTTCATATTGAGTACAAAGCTAAGTACATCATTTGTTGCAAAAAGTACACGTTTTGTAAAGGTTTGGTCGTTAAATACTATACTATCATTTACATTTTTAATTTCCAAGGAAGAGCCTCCTTAATTCATATTATATGTCTCTAACTAATAGGATAATATAAAACAAAACTTGTTATTCAAGCAAATTCAGAATAAGCTTAAATAACAAGTTCTACTGATATTAAATGCCTTTCATTTTAAGACGTATATCTTTTCCCATGAACTTACATGCTTCAAAGTTACCAATAATTCTTGATACTATTCTTTCGGAATATGTGCTTTGAAAATCAGGAACACTTAAGTTTGTGGATATAACCATCTTCTTACTACTAATTATTCGTTTGTTCAATATATTGTAGATAACTTGATTTGAAAACTGAGTAGAAAGTTCAGTACCCAAATCATCCATTATCAGAAGGTCACAATTATATATCTCATATAAATAAGGCAAATTGTTTTCTTCATTGTCAAAATCAAACTTATATTTTCTCATTGAATCAATTAAATCGGGTACTGTCTTATAAAGAACACTTTTACCTTTATCCAGCAGGTCCTTGGCAATGGAGTTGCATAGGAAGGTCTTTCCAAGTCCAGGGCTGCCTATAAAAAACAAGTTTGTATCATGTTTATCAAAACCCTCAACAAAGTCAATGCACATTCGGTATATTTCCTGCATGTTTTTTAAAGGGGATCTGCCGCTCTCATCAGGCTCACCAGAATAATAATCCCACCGAAACTGCTCAAAGTTTTCCTTGTTGAGTATTGAAATTAAATTTGATTGTTCATAGTTCAAATATATTTCTTTCTGTTTATAGCATTTACATTTTTCATAGCTGCTAAAACCCGTATCCTTGCAGACCTTACATAGATATATCGCATCCAAATAGTCAATAGGATACTTGTTGACGGAGAGTATTTCAGCTTTCTCTACTTTCAAATCCAGTTGTTTCTTTTTAAGCTGTTCTATAAGAGCTTCAGCAATATGAGATTCATTAAGTATAGCTCGCGTTATTTCAATACTGAGCTTTACCAATTCATCTTCGATTTGTCTAAGCCGTGGCAGTTTACTGTATAGAGTGCGTTTGCGCTGCTCTAAATCTTCTTTATTTTTTTTCTGGGTTAATTCGTATTGCTTCAAAATCTCTTGGCTGTTATTCACTTAATTCACCCCTGCTTTTTTTGAGCCATGCTTCCTCTAATGCTTTTGAATCATAAGTACGGTTTGTAAAATTATTAAAGGAGGGTTTCTGATTCTTTGATGCCTTCCTGTCCTCCTTTGGAGTCTTTGCTTGGTAAGCTTCTACTTCCTGTATATTGGAAAGCCCCTTGTCACGCCATTCGGTCAATATCTTGTCGATATAATAAAATGAGGGCTTCAAGGTTTTTGAGGTAAGCTCACAGGCTTTAAGTACGATATCATCGCTTAATTCAAAGGTATAAAACCATTTCTGCAGCATTTCCTCCTCCGTTGAAGTCGGTTGTCGGCCAAGCCTTAAGAAGCTGAGCACTTTACTGTATTTCTGCCACTTTTCCTTATGTCGTGAATTGTACTGGACTGCCTTATCCACAGAGTCAATGCCGGCATCGAACCAGTTCTTTGCAACCTGCTTGAGATATGGCATATCTTTCTTATCCCTGGATATGCAGTCCTCCACCAGAAGCTTTATAACATCAGGAGGGAAGTTGTAGTCGTCCATCCAATCAAGAAAGACGAAAAGCTCATTTGGTGACAGCTCCCTTCCAAACAGCTTACGGAAGCTGTCAAACATATCCCTTATATTCTGATTGCCCCTGGCACTTATGATGCGCTCCGGACTATACTTGCCGGAGATCTCTTTCTTTTCCGTTATATTCAACATAATTTCCTTGAGACTAAGGTATTCAATAGTAAAGCCACCATCAGACCCTGAATTGGTATATGGATACAATTTTACGATATTCTGTGCTGTCCAGTACCCCCAGGCGTCGTTAACCTCGTCGCAGGAAATCCCAAGGGTCTTTGCAACAGTCTCGTTGGAAAGCATATTGTTTACATAGCTTTGGGAATACTTGAGTCCTAAAAGGTATACTTTAACATAGTTTGCTGGAGCAGAGGGCATGTAGTGGTTTATAAAAAGGTTCTCCACAAGTGTTTGCCCCAGGTCTTCGTTATTTGATTTTATCCTGAATAAATTCATAATTATGCACTCCTATATGTTTTGCACAAAACATTTTCCTTGATTTGTCCCTCTAGTTAAGCTCCGCTTAACTAGGCCTTAGGGCAATACTTTGCCCGTAGGGGACATTGGCAGTATTTAAGCATGTCTAGCAATAATACCAATATATCATAATTATACCACATATGACATTTTTAATTGAAGGTGAAAACCGTATGTTTTTCACTCATTAGCTTTACATAATTCAAAGCAGCTATGTTTTGCTGTATTTTTAAGCTGAAAGACGTTTCAAGCTAACTTAAATATTGCCAATATATGAAAAAAATAACACAAGACTATAAAATATAAATTGCGGGAAAATGTTATATAAGCATGTAAACAAGGGAAATAGGAAGAAAAGCTAGTAAATTTACTATCGAAATAAGGCGTTTTTGGTTGACTGCTTGTACAAATTAAGTAGTATAAAAAAGGCAACTTTGAATATTAATAAGTATGGGAGGTTGCATACTATGTGTCAGAATTTGGTTGTAGACATAATTATTTGAACTATAGTTATTTTTGTTGTAAAATAGTACTCATGTACTACATATTGGAATAGGTAATAATCTCAGCTAAAGGAGGCGAATGGATGGAGGGAAGCAAGTTACAGGAAGCGGCAGCGCGGTGTAGGAACAAGCTTTCTCGTGGAATTGCAAATGCAAAGAATTTTATTAAGAATTGTAGTAAGAAGATTGTAAGTTTTTGTGCTGGTTCATCAAATAAATATAAATTTACAAGACGGATTATAGATAGAAAGAGATTTGGCATAGTCTGCGGTATAATTGCATTGCTAGTATTCACCTCACTTTTTGTTGTGTTTTCAGGAAGCGCATACACAGTTAAAGTGAATGGAAACACCATCGGCAAGGTCAGAAGCCAGAAGGTTGTTGAAAGCGCATTACAGGCCTTGAAGCAGAAATATCAGGAGAGTGAACATTCCGAAATAAGCTTCACCAGCGTGGTAACCTTTGAGAAGTCAAGAGCATCAGGTAAAGAGATTCTTAAGGATACTGCACTTATTGAGACTCTGGGCAAGAATCTGAAATTCCAAGTCCAAGCCTGCAGCGTATATGTGGACGGTAATATAATAGCAACTTTGAAGACAAAGGAACAAGCCGAGGGCATGCTGAAGGAAGTGCAGGACAAGAGCCTGGCAGGGGCAGACAAATCGAAAATTAAGGAAATCAGCTTTGCTGAAAAGGTAGAACTGAAGAACGAATTCATAGAAGCTTTAAAAATATCTGATAAGGATGAGATACTTAACTTCATAATAAAAGGGACGAATGAATTGAGAACCCACAAGATTGTGTCGGGTGAGAGCTTCTGGTCCATTTCCAAAAGGTACAATATGTCCCTTGGAGACCTGCAGAAAGCTAATCCGGAAGTCAATCCGGAAAAGGTTAAAATAGGCCAAGTAATAAATCTTATAGTCCCTAAGCCCCTTATTAGTGTAAAAACAGTCCAAACCATCACCTCGATAGAGAAAGCGGAATTTGAGCAAAAGGTTGAGTTCAGCAGCTCACTGTATAAGGATGAGACCAGCATTAAGGTTAAAGGCATATACGGCGAAAAGGAAGTCATCGCTGATGTTACAAAGGTGAATGGCATTGAGACCGGCAAAACAATTCTAAGTGAGAAAATAATTAAAGAGCCTAAGACACAAATAATCGTAAAAGGGACTAAGAACCCTCCGCCTAAGAAGGGTACGGGAACCTTCTCATATCCAGCCAGAGGAAGCATATCATCAAGATATGGAATGAGATGGGGAAGAAGACATACTGGAATAGATATTGCAGCTTCCTATGGTTCAGCAGTAAAAGCTTCTGATGGAGGAGTAGTCATCTGGGTTGGTTATGAAGGCGGCTACGGCAAGCTGATAAAGATTGATCACGGTGCCAATTTTGTGTCTTACTACGGACATCTTAGCAAATACAATGTAAAGGTCGGACAGAAGGTCTATAAGGGCGAGAAGATAGGCGCCGTAGGAAATACCGGCAACAGCACAGGACCTCACCTGCACTTTGAAATTCGAAAGAATGGTGCGGTGACCAATCCTTTAAATTATTTGAAGTAAATAAGAAGATTGAGGAATCATTCAAATTCCTCAATCTTTTCTATTTCTATCATTCCAACCCCTTGTGCAGTTTTAAGCTCATTTATTGATGTGCAGAATCTTTTTAGAACACCCTTCAGATCCTCAGGGGAAAGATTGGGTTTTTTCTGGCATAGAAGCACTGCGGCAGCTGCGGTCATACTTGCTGTGACCGAGGTTCCGCTTATCTCAGTGTAATGTTGACTTGAGAGGCTTGACTGGGAATGGGATTTGTTCCTGGGTATATAGTTGGTATCTGCATTGAGTGTGACAACCTTATACCCTGGCATTACAGCATCAGGCTTGTCAAACTTACCCTCCACCGGACCGCGGCCGCTGAAGCGGGCTACTCTGGGAGAAGGTCCGGATGTTTCGCAGGCTCCGGTTGTGAAGCTTGAACCGCAGATTCCAGGAGACGTTATGCTGGCTTCATTTGGACCAAGATTTCCGGTGCAGGTGCAGACAAATAAGCCATTCTTCCAGAGACTTTCTGCCGCCAGACTCATAATGTCAAAAGCCTTATGGACATCGCAGACTCCGAAGGGTAGCACAACAACTCTGATATTATGTTTTTCTTTTATACTGAAAATCCATTGCATTGCAGCAAGTATATCTGAGAAGAAACCATATCCAAGGCTGTTGAAGGCTTTTGCGCAAACTATGCTGCAGTTATAAGCTGCTGTTTTGAATTTGCCGTCCACAGAAGCTCCAAAAGCCGCCCCAATGCATGCTGTGCCATGGCCATTATCATCGTAGGGCTCATCAACCTCATTTATATAATCCTTAAAATCTACTATCCTGTTCCGTGGCCTCACAAGATCAGGATGAGGATATATGCCCGAATCAATAAAAGCTGCAGTGATTCCTTTTCCGCTTAGATGAAAAGAGGCCGCTTCATTATTCCCCTTTTCGTCCTCCTTGCGGTCAGTACTGCCCATAAGGGATGCGGTGCCGTCAAAATAAATCTTATTGATTTCGACAATACTACAAAGGTCATCGAAGCTGCTGATATTTATCCTGCCGGTGACGGCGTTTAAAAAAGGAAGATGATATTTCACCTTAAAACCCATTCGTTTCAGCCGGGACTCGGTCTGCTTTCCAAGGGGTTTTCTGAAGGTTATTATTACAGGTAGGGTTTTAACCTTCTTCATGGAAATAAACTTGTTTATTGACGGATCAACCTTTTTGAAATATGAAGAAAAAGGAATGCTTTTTACTAGTTCCCATATGGATTTCATAGCTATCCTCCAGTAGGCAAAACGTATTGGGCAAAAGCCTTATTTCATAATATGCTATTGAAAAAAATTGGTGAATGTTATATATATTTATTTATAGGGTATTCTTGGAGGGAATGGTACAAGGTTCGAGGTTCGGGAGTAGGGAACGACGCCCTCGTCGTTCCGTATAAAGGGAGGATTACAAATGGCTTTGATAGATTTTAAATGCAATGCGTGTGGCGAAAAGTTTGATGAAATTGTGAAACCATCTAACAGAGAAAATATAATGTGTCCAAAGTGCGGGAGCAAGGATGTACGACAGCTTTTTGAAGGAAAATGCAATACAGGAGGCTCGGGAAAAGGTGGAGGAGGCTGCAGCAGCGGAAGCTGTGGAGGCTGCAGCGGCTGCCATTAAAGCGGTCTACCTTCAAAATATACCAATGAAGTTTACATAAATACATAGTATAATATATTTAGTTCACTTATTGTCAGGATTCCCAAGGGTTCCTGTTAGAGAGGAATTAGATATATGAAAAAAAGAATAAGGTCGCTCATAATAGTACTAACATTAGTTTCAGTACTATTTTTTTTCGCAAATGACAGAGGTTTTATAGCGGCAAAAATGCAAGGCTACAAGGCACTCAAGGTATTTGCCCATGTAAAGAGCAGTGAATTGACATCGGAGTTCAGCATATACGAAACAGAGAATTTTATCATCAAGTACACAGACAAAGATGAGGATGTAGTGAGAGACATCGGGAGAATATTTGAAAAGAGCTACAAATTGGAAGGAATACACTACAGCTATTATCCAAAGGACAAAACCATAGTGTTTGTATACAGCGACCAGCAAAGCATGTGGGATTATCAGCAGTCTGTCAGAGGACAAGCTGTTATGGGACTCTATAATATGGGCATAATACATGTGCTGTCACCGAAGGCATATCTGGATCAAAGGCAGCTGATGACAAAACAGTTTGAAGAAAATGGACCGATACTTCATGAATATGTTCATAGGGTGATTGATGATAGAAGCGGGGGAAATGTAGAGCTTTGGCTCACAGAAGGACTTGCCCTTTATGAAGAGTATGCTGTGTATGGAACAGAATGGGCTGAAGGCTTCAATTATGAAAGATACTATTCAAGCGATGAGATCAGGAACGGCTTCATGGATTTGGATGAAACGCAATCCTACAAGCAGTCCTATGATATAGTAAGAGGGATTATTGAGCAGCATGGAAGGGAAAGAATGAGCAGCATGCTTGATGAACTGAAAAAAGGAAACACCTTGGAGGCCGCTTTTAATAAGATATATGACAAAGAGCTGAATGAGTATATTGATTCGGGGGCCTGGAAAGGGAAAAAAAAAGAAAACAAATAAGTTAATCTGTTTCCTATATCCGGGGGGATATAAAACTATTTTGTTGAGATATTCTTATTTTAACCTGTATTTACAAAAAATAGTATAAGGAGCGGGCCTTATATTTGTAGGACCAGAGTCCTTAATTTATAATACCGGCTTTAGGTCTTTAGTATGAGCTGCTTTGACACTTGAGCCACCACAACCTTATCAGTTGCGTAATAGCTGCATAAGTAGTAAAATATGTATGACACATTGATTGAAAAGTAGAATAACTTAGAAGTTATAGATATATTAATAATTTTAGGGTGGTGTATTTAATGGATAACAGAAGAATCCTTGTGGTGGATGATGAAAGACCAATAGCAGATATTATAAAATTCAACCTCGAAAAGGAAGGCTACAAGGTATTTGTAGCAGAGGACGGGCAGCAGGCTGTGAATATGACTTACGAGCATAAGCCTGACTTGATTGTCCTTGACATTATGCTTCCTATAATGGATGGTTTTACTGTATGCAAGAAGCTTAGAGAGAACGTAAGCACTCCTATAATAATGCTTACAGCCAAGGAAGAAGAAGTGGACAAGGTACTTGGACTGGAGCTGGGGGCAGACGACTATATGACAAAACCCTTCAGTGTCAGGGAGCTTATGGCGAGGGTAAAAGCCAATATTAGAAGGGCAAACTTCCTGAATTCCGGCATGGAAGGCAGCGGTCAAGTCGTAAGATCCGGCAATCTTATAATTGACCTCAACAGGTACGAGGTGCGCAAGGAGGATGCTGTAATAGAGCTTACCCTAAGAGAGTTTGAGCTTTTAAAATATCTTTCCCTACATGCTGAGCAGGTCTTCTCAAGGGAGACGCTTCTGGAAGAGGTCTGGGGCTATGAATACTATGGGGATGTCAGGACTGTCGATGTAACAGTAAGACGACTAAGAGAAAAAGTAGAGGATGACCCTAGCAATGCGAAGTATGTGCAGACAAAAAGAGGCGTAGGATATTACTTCAGGAGGATTTAGTTAAATGTTTAAAAGCATCCAATGGAAGCTTGTAATAATATCTTTCCTGCTGGTATGGCTTGCAATGGCTATTGTAGGTGTATTTATCACAGAAGACATAAAGAAGCAACAAATAGACAGCATGACAGAGACTATTATATCCAGGGGTGATTATCTGGCTGACAACCTAAAGGACAAAACTGGTGGAGCGCCTAATATTCAGGATATAGTATCCAATTGGTTTGTAGGACAGGGAAAGCAGGTAAGGGCCGTATATGTGTACGAGAACGGAGGTTTCATAGCAAGTCAGAAAAATTACGAAGTCACTTCCGATTATGACCTTCTAAGCCTTTGGATAGTGGATGAGGCTATAAAGCAGGCAAAGGTGATAGAGCAGCCCGATGTCAACAACAAATACCTCATGGGTATTGCTGTGCCTATAATCTCTTCAAATAATGATGTAGTGGGAGCAATATATATCAGTGCTGATTTGTCCAGTGTTGAGGAGAATATGAAGGGCATCAGGAATATACTTACAAGTGCGACTATTTGGGCTCTCTGCATAACAGCGCTTTTGGGCAACCTGCTCTCAAAGACCTTCACAGGACCTATAAAGGAAGTAACCTCCAAGGCAGAAAGGCTGGCAAAAGGGGATTTTGGGCAGATAATTGCTGTAAAGTCCCGGGATGAGGTGGGTCAGCTGACAGAGATGTTCAATTATCTCACAGTGAGGCTTAAGAGCACCTTGGATGAAATGTACAGAGAGAAGAACAAGGTTGATGCAATTCTGACCAATATGACTGATGGTATTATAGCTGTAAATGCAGAAGGGACAGTAATTCACGCAAACCCCGCCGCTTACAGTATTTTCAACATCAAAACGAAAGACCTGTATAACAGGAAGTTTGACGACGTAGCCCAGAAACTGGAGCTTGGCATGACCTTCAATGATATTGTGAATGATAGTGAAAAGAATTTTAACATATTAAGCATCAATAGCTTGATAATAAAAATAAGTGTAGTACCTATAATAAACGAGCACAACGAAACTGAAGGTGCTATGCTTGTACTTCAGGATGTTACCGAGCAGGAAAAGCTGGACAAGATGCGCAAGGAGTTTGTAGCCAATGTATCCCACGAGCTAAGGACTCCGCTTACAACAATTAAGAGCTATACAGAAACCCTTCTTGATGGGGCATTGGAAAACAAGGAGTACACAGTTAATTTTCTGCAGGTCATAAACAGTGAGTCAGATAGAATGACCAGGCTGGTAAAAGATTTGCTGCAGCTTTCCAAGCTTGATTATGACAAGATGGAATGGAATATGAAAAGTCTGAATATATTGAATATAATCAGTGATTGCATTGTCAAGATGGGGATATCAGCCAAGCAAAAAAGCCAGGCTTTGTCTTTCGAAGCTCTTGGGGAATTGTGTCAGATAAATGGTGACAAGGATAGAATAGAGCAAGTATTAATAAACATTATAAGCAATGCGATAAAATATACTCCTGAAAATGGCAGTATTAAGGTGACCGCAGACAAGCTTGAGGATGATGTAGAGATAAGAATAGCCGATACAGGCATGGGCATCCCTAATGAGGATATTCCAAGATTGTTTGAAAGGTTCTACAGGGTTGACAAAGCCCGTTCAAGGGCGATGGGAGGCACCGGATTGGGGCTTTCAATAGCTAAGAACATTATAGAGGCACATAGAGGCTCAATCAGAATAGAGAGCGAGTATGGAAAAGGTACAGAAGTGATAATAACTTTCCCTTGTGAATAGTACTATTATAATGAGGAGCTTTTGCTTAAAGCATTTCATATATATTCCCGTAATGTAAAATAAGTTTAATTAGTCTGTAATGATGCTGTAATATATTTCTTGTATAATAATATTAAGTATTAGTATAGACAATGGGATACTTATCAAAGTCACAGGGGGAATTCTCATGTTTAAGAAGTTGCTGATTTCAGCAATCATTGCTACAGCAGTATTTGCAGCAGGGGCGTCAGTGTACGCTCAATCGGAGACGGAGTACACAAGCTACAAAAGGGATGATACTCCAGTATTTGAGCTGCTTTCAGATAAAGAAGCATCAAAAACCTTTGAAAGTGAATATGTTGTTTCTGCTATGGCCAAGGAAGGTACAGAAGTTAGTATGAACCTTTACTGGTTTAAGACAGAAGACGAAAAGAGCATTTTAGCCAAGAAGAAATCCCAGGAGAGCTCTGGGAAAAAAGGAAGCTGGATTTTACAGCAGTCTGAAGAGTTTTCTGTAGGATCATCTGGTATTTTCGTGGAACCGGTGACTTTAAGTCTGGGGAAAAACAGGATAGTGCTTTTTATAAAAGACAAAAGTGGGAACACAGCTGAAAAGGCATTGGAAATAGAGCGATTCTGGGAGAAACAGGCTAGTGAGGAAGTCAACGGAAGTACTTTGAACAAATTTGTAGAGGACATATCAAACACTGTAAATGTGAATGAATAGAAAAAGTGCACATCGCGGAAAATTGAATAAATCCTAATAAAGTCTTTTCCGCGACTTATAGTGAGTCATACAGGTGATTATAATGAATCGTGAGAGATTTAAATCAATATTGTTAATATTTTTAGTTATATTGAGTTTTATATTGACTACCCGAATATGGTTTTACACTTCCATTGAGGGTATTTTTATTATGCGTGGAAATAAATCAATAAAGCCCGATTATAATGCCGAGTATGACAAGTCGGACCTTTTGAAGCCGCACAAGCTTGTAGTAAGCTTTGGAGAGAGAAGCACACTGCAATATGACAATGAAGCAAACAGTGAAACATATAACAGAATATTCAAAGAAACCAAGAGAATAATCCGAACAGCCATACTGAGAAACAACAAGGAAGACGTGAAAAAGGTACCCCAGGAGGAATTGGGCAGAATAAGAAATACAAGGGGAGTAAGCTTTATTTTCAATATGCCTCTTGAAATGGAAGCAGTATATAAGCTTATGAATATTAGCAGCGGTGTCGATATGGGCATTAAGAGCATAGACGAGATAATCGTCGCCCAGAGCTTAAATAAGGTATATCTGCAGGATACTGAGCAGAATACGCTTTTTGAATTGAGTACAATTGGTATACAGGACAACCTGGATTTTATGATTTCAAACCTTGAGAAGCAGCCTACAGTACAATGCCTTTTTCTTGACAGGTTCGATCCGGCGCTGTACAGCAAGAACGCAGTAGTTCCTACAAAGATTGGAACAAGGGGATTGCCGGTTTTATCAGGTGTAAAGGAGCTGGAGGTAAAGGACGAGATACCTGTTAGCATAGCAGGTTTTTTCAATGATGAAATATCTTCACTAAGCATAATGAAAAAAATGGACGGCACTCTGGTCTTTACCGATAGGGAGGGCCAGGTGGTGAATCTATACACAAATGGTATGCTTGAATACGTAAACTATGATTTGCAGCCTACAGTAAGCAGTGCAATCAATGTTAGCAGTGCAATTGATATAAGCACAGATTTTGTGAGCAATCATTTTGGCTTCCCGGAGAATAGCTATATATCTGATATAATAAGGACCTTGCATGGAGACATGTATATAATACGATACAGGTACACCTATGAAGGACTTCCTATAGTATTGGATTCGGGTTTGAGCAGCGATACAATAGAAGTGGAGATTGTCGGTGATGAAGTCAAACGGTATAAAAGGCTTGTAAGGAAATTCAATGATGAGCTGGAGTATAAGCAGGTTATGGAATCCGTGGATGTTCTGAATATACTCCTTGATGAAAAGGTAGAAGAGCTGAGCGGTGAAAAAATAAAGAGAATAAATGATATGTACCTTGCTTACTATGAAAGGTACGGCCAAAACAGTATTACTCACATACCCGTTTGGGTTGCGGAGGTTACTGTGGAAAGATTAGAAAAGGGTACAGTGTTGAATCAGCGTTATATTATAAACGCAGAGACAGGAATAATACTGGATAAATAAATCCGATAACACCCGAAAGGGGGGTTTTTGAATGGATTGGGCAAAAGCAAAAACAATTTTGATAGTTGTTTTTCTATCAATCAACATCTTCCTTGCATATATGATTATTGAAGCAAATACTGGCAGCATTGGCTATGTGGATGGTGAAAGGGTGAAACAGATCACCGGTTATCTGGCCGAAAAAAATATAACAATGAGAGGCCAGGTTCCGCTGAAAATGACGGATATGCCTTCAATAACTGTGACGTATAAGCTCTTTAACAAGGAAGATATCGCTGAGAGGATTTTTTTGCCTGAAGCAAAGGCAGAAGAATCAATAGAAGACGATACTGTGAAGCTCTCCGGGGGCAGTCTGGAGGTCAGTATCAAAGACAACAGGGAGCTTTCTTATATGGACAGCAGCATCAAGCCGGCAGCTGCCATCGACCAGAAGGCTTGCAGCAAGCATATAGAGGAGTTTTTGGGGAGGCTTGGCTTGAAGGACGATGCTAATATCAGACAGGTGGAAGACCTTGAGGGTTATAAGAGATTTGTTTATGGGCAGGCCTTCAAGGGTGCTGCTATATATAATAGTGTAATGGAGTTTTATGTAAACGATACCGGAGTGCAGAGAGCAAGGATTGTATGGTTTGATACTATAAAGCAGGCAAGCAAGAAAGCAAATGTGATTTCACCGGAAATTGCGCTGTTATACTTGCCGATGCATTATAAGGACAGTGTGGCTCGGAGTATTGAATTGCTGGAGGTTCAGCAGGGATACTATTTTGGCACAGGTGCAAGCGGCCAGGTGGATGCTTCCAAGGTAGAGGAAGGAACGGCCTTTCCTGTTTGGAAACTAATGACAGACAGGGATATCATTTATATAAATGCATATAATGAAAAGGTAGAAGGTGTGGAAAAGGCTAGAAAATAGCCTTTTTTTGCTATATTATCAAATTTATAAAACAATGATATAATTAGAATGTTATAATCAGGCTTTAAATGGCAATTATTCAAAGCAGGTTTTTATCTTATTTATTAACAATATTACGTAAAAGGGGTTTATACTTTGGAAGAAAAACTGATAATCAAAGGAAACAGAAAGCTTAACGGTGAAATATGCATAAGCGGAGCAAAAAATTCTGCAGTTGGAATTATTCCGGCAGCAATATTATCAGATTCTAAATGTGTTATAAAGAATCTGCCTGACATAGATGACGTAAAATATCTCAAGGAGCTCTTGCTGCAGGTTGGCGCAAAGGTGAACGCAGGTAATTCCGGAGAGCTGGAGATAGACAGCAACAGTATGAAGAGCTATAAGGTGGATTATGAAATAGCCAAGAAGATGAGAGCTTCCTACTACTTCATAGGAGCATTTTTGGGCAAATTCAAAAGGGCTGAAGTTCCTTTCCCGGGAGGCTGCGACATAGGAATAAGGCCTATTGACCAGCATATAAAGGGCTTTGAGGCTTTGGGTGCGAAGATAAAGGTTGAGCATGGGATAATAAAAGCCCGAGCAACAGAGCTTATAGGCGCTCCGATATACATGGACGTGGTAAGTGTAGGAGCTACAATAAACATAATACTGGCGGCATGCAAGGCAACGGGTATTACTACAATAGAGAATGCGGCTAAGGAGCCATACATAGTGGATATAGCCAACCTGTTGAATGCAATGGGGGCGAATATCAAGGGAGCAGGCACAGATGTCATAAAGATAAAGGGAGTCGAGCATCTGGGAGGCTGTGAGCATGCAATAATACCGGATATGATGGAAGCCGGTACATATATGATTGCAGCAGCAGCTACTCATGGAGATGTCCTTATTAAGAACGTTATCCCGACACATCTTGAATCGGTATCTGCAAAGCTTAGAGAGATGGGGATAGAAATAGATGAGAACGAAGACTCCATAAGAGTTAGGACTTTAGCAAGGCCAAAGGCCGTCAACATAAAGACCATACCTTATCCGGGCTTTCCTACCGACTTACAGCAGCCTATGAGCGTATTGCTCGCCATAGCTGAAGGTACGGGAATCATCACTGAGAGCATATGGGAGGGCAGGTTCAAACATGTGGATGAGCTTAAGAGAATGGGCGCAAATATTAAGGTTGAAGGCCGTGTTGCCATTATTGAAGGCATACACAGGCTTTCGGGATCTCCGGTCTATGCGACAGATTTGAGGGCAGGAGCGGCAATGGTCATAGCAGGATTGGCAGCTGAAGGTGAGACAGAGATAAGCAATTTGGGGCATATAGACAGAGGCTATGAGAACCTCGTAGATAAACTAAAAAGTGTAGGAGCAGATATCACGAGAGTGGAGCGCTAGTTGTCATCAGGTGCAATCTGCGTTGGAGGAAAAATGGGGATAAGACTATGCTCGCTTGCAAGCGGGAGCAGTGGCAATTGTGTTTTTGTGGGCAATGATGACAGTGGAGTGCTGGTGGACTGTGGTGTAAGCGGTAAGGAAATATTGAACAATCTTAAAAACATAGGAGTATGCACCAGTACGATAAAAGCTGTAGTAGTTACCCATGAGCATTCAGACCACATAAGAAGCGTCGGCATAATATCAAGAAAGCTTGGAATCCCGATTTATGCCAATATAAATACATGGAATAGCATGGCCTCTTTAATAGGAGAAGTAAAGCCGGAGAACATAAGGCATTTTGCAGTAGGAGAAGAGCTGGAGATTGAGGGAATTGGCATTAAGACCTTCAGCATTCCCCATGATGCAGCGGACCCTGTAGGCTACTGTTTTTATGAAGGCAACAGAAAAGTAAGCATAGCCACCGACCTAGGCTATTTCAGCGACACAGTAAAAGAAAATATCAGCGGCTCTGATATGGTTATGCTGGAATCCAATCATGATGTTGAAATGCTTAAGGTAGGAAGGTATCCGTATTTTTTAAAGAGAAGAATATTGAGCGATCAAGGCCATCTTTCAAACGAAGCAGCGGGAAATGCTGTATATGAGCTGCTGCAGACAGGAGTACGCGAAGTGCTGCTGGGCCATTTGAGCAAGGAAAACAACTTCCCTGAGCTTGCCTATGAGACAGTGAAAGGAATACTTGAAGAGAAAAAAGTAAAGATAAACCAGGATATTAAGCTGGAGCTTGCCCCAAGGAGCGGAGTTAGCCGGTGTTATTATATTGAACAATGTAAAGATTGAATGCATTTGTAGCCATTAGGTGGATATATTAATGTCAGAGGGAATATTCAATTTACCTGTGGAGGATGATTTTTTGGACAATTATGATGACAAGACAAGAGAGCAGCAAGAAGAGGTCCATCAGGAAATGCAGGAAGTTCGGGAAGCAGAACAAAACATTATTAATACTATAGATGTACCTTTAGTCAGAGAGAAAGACTCCCATAGAGGCTATAAAAGACCCTCGGGACTTTCATATTTTACTACTGCACTAGTTGGTGCCGTAATAGGTGGAGTTATTGTCGCAGCGATAGTGCCCTCATATTTGTACAATAGACTGGCACCTTTACAGCTGGGTGGCAATGCTCAGCAAGGTCAGCAGGTGGTCATAAATACTTCGGAGAATTTGAATGTAGCAGCAGCAGTAGCTCAGAAGGTTACCCCTACTGTAGTGAGAATCAGTACGGTAACGGTAGAAAGGGATCTTTTCTTCGGGAAGCGGTCCAGTGAAGGCGTAGGATCGGGAGTTATAATAGATCCCAGCGGATACATACTTACCAATGCCCACGTGGTGGGCGAGCACCCGGAGGAGCTTACAGTGTTTTTCAAGGATGGAAGAGAGCTTGACGGAAAGGTTCTGTGGAAGGACAGTCTGCTGGACTTGGCAGTTGTAAAGGTAGAGGCTGCAAACTTGCCGGCAGCAGAGCTAGGAGACTCTGATGGACTCATAGTAGGAGAGACCGCTATTGCAATAGGAAATCCTCTGGGGATGCGTTTTGAAAGAACTGTTACCCAAGGCATAGTATCCGGGCTCAACAGGAGCATTATGGTGGAAGAGGGCTCTGTAATGGAGGATCTTATACAGACAGATGCAGCCATCAACCCCGGAAACAGCGGCGGACCTTTGATAAACGGCAAGGGACAGGTAATAGGGATAAACACGATTAAGGCATCGGCAGAGGGCTTGGGTTTTGCAATACCAATAAACATAACAAAGCCGATAACTCAGAAGCTTATACAAAATGGAGAGTTCGTGCCCACATATATGGGAATCACTCCCCTGGACAGCGAAATGTTAGGTTATTATGCCACAGACATAGAAATACAGAGGGGTATATATGTTTACAACGTCAAGGACGGTACTCCCGCGGCTGATGCAGGGCTCAAAAAAGGGGATGTAATAACCCACATCAATGGTGAAGAAGTGAACACCCTTGTAAAGTTCAAGAGCATACTATACAGCAGTTCACCGGGTGATATAATTGCTGTAAAATATATAAAGAACAAAACAGAATATACAGTAGATATAAAACTGGCAGAGATGCCGGAGGAATACAGGTAATGAACATAACGATTATCACAGTTGGAAAACTAAAAGAAAGATA